>JADMIO010604108.1_pt1 | contig 26005 bp, 22 predicted proteins | sample 8958161 | NCBI WGS metagenome assembly JADMIO01 (sample SAMN16585339, study PRJNA669376) | soil metagenome | isolation source: Crop rotation soil | place: USA: Cullars Rotation, Alabama | collected 2011 | reverse complement strand
AACAAGTAAGGAAGGGCGGTTTACCCCCGCTGTGATCCCAACAAATTAGACGGGTTACAGCGGGGGTAAACCGCCCTTCCTTACTTGTTCTTTGCTTGAGAAATGTTATTGCAATCCAGATCTTCTTTTTAGAGTGAGCTTGAAACGGCGGTCTAAATCCAAGGCGGAACTACTTCGAGGAGACTTAATCAGAGTTTCCTTCAGTTTGTCGTCCGCGAAAACGATTAGCCATGGTTTCACACAGATCTGAGGTTTGGTATTTCTTCATCTGAGCAAATCCGTGACTAGTATCTAATTGTTAATTCTTGTAAAAAAGCTCAACTCAACACACCGCGTGACCTGTCTATCCCAGCCACGCTCCATTTTACGTATTAGTGCTTGCCTAATCTTTTGAAGATAAGGATGCTCGGGCACACCCGAAATCCATATCTGTCTAACTAACAGGAGACAACCCATGAAGACCAGAATTCTATTCTTTGCTTGTTGTGCCCTCGCAATCGCGGTGTCGCTATCAACTCGCAATACCACAAATGTATCTGCTCAGGATGGTGCCAAAGCTAGTCCTGCTGCTGTGGCGCGTAAGGGCTTTCAGGAAGTGAGTGACTGGGTCACCAAATCCGCGGAGATGGTTCCCGCTGAAAAATACAGTTACAAACCAGTCGATACCGTGCGGAGTTTTGGTCAGATAATTGCGCACGTCGCTGACTCCCTAAACTACTATTGCTCGCAAGCATCGGGCAACAAAATGAGCGGTGAATCAGCAGAAAAGGGCACTATTGACAAAGCAACACTGGTACCGAAGCTCAAAGAGGCTGTTGATAAATGCAACACCGTCTATGCCTCAGACAATGGTCAGATCGAGCCGCTACTGGAAAACATCGCGCATACTAATCTTCATTACGGCAACCTGATCACGTATCTCCGCATGATGGGAATGAAGCCTCCATCAAGCTAAAGTTTTTTGCCACATACTGACACGAAGTCACGAAGTCACAAAGAGCTCAAACATGATCTCTGTGTCTTCGTGTCTTTGTGGGCTTTGCACAAAAAGCGAAAATCCCCCAACGGGTTTGGGGATCGTTCAAGTGCTTTCTATCCAATCAAGCGCCCTCCGTTGCAAAAGACGAATCCCTACACGGCAGAAGCTGTGAAAATAATCAGAGACCTCGGTGCTGCGAGCGCAGGCGTCCCCTGCCCGCTTCGTGCGCAACCAAGTGGGTTAACTCAAGGACCTTGCTGTGCGAACAGTTGTGAATCTGATGAGGGACGAATACCTCCGGCTCGAACCAAATGGCGCCTTTGCAAACGAGACCCGCGCCGTCGTTGATAAGATCCGCAAAGCCACGTCACACCAAACCGGACGAGGGTAAAACGTCTAATCCGCAAATTACGCAGCTTGGAAGCCAGATCTCAGATTTCAGATCCCAGATCTCAAATATGTTGGTTCTCGAGGTTCAATCTGAGATCTGAGATCTGGGATCTGAGATCTGGCTTCCATGCTGCGCAATCTGCGGATTAGACTGTTCGCGAGGCTTGAACAAGATGAGTATGCCCGAATGGATCGTTCCGATGGCGGCGACCCTAACGCAGGATCGGTTCACGGATCCTGAATGGATCTTCGAAAGAAAGTTTGATGGCATTCGACTGCTTGCCTACAAAGACGACTCGAATGTTCGTCTTTACTCGCGCAATCGTTTACCTCAACACATGCCCGCCGTTGCCGAATCGATTGCCCGGCTTCCGCATAATCAGCTAATCCTGGACGGAGAGATCACCTGGCGCAGCGGAAAAGTCAGATATCACGTCTTTGATGTAATGTGGATTGATGGTCGCGACGTCACCGTCCTCACTTTAACCGAGCGCCGCGCACTCCTTGCTGCGATGCAATTGGAGCCGCCGCTGGAGTCAGTGGATCTCCTTGAGGATGAATCGCCATGGGATCGTGCCCAAAGAGAGGGCTGGGAAGGAGTGATCGCAAAGCGTCGTGATTCAGTTTATGAACAACGCCGGTCCAGGCAATGGCTGAAGATGAAGTGTGAGTTGACACACGAGTTCGTCGTCGGTGGCTTTACTGATCCGCAGGGGAAACGGGTCGGCCTCGGGGCGCTTCTGGTTGGTCACTATGAGAACAACGATTTTTGTTTCGCTGGGAAGATTGGCACCGGGTTCAATACAAAGTTACTGATCGACCTGCGTGCGCGTCTCGATCAAATCGAAATCGAGAAACCGCCGTTTACCAAAGCCACTGGTTTGCCTCGGCTGCGCGCGCATTGGGTCAAGCCGGAGATTGTCGTGGAAGTTGGCTTCATCGAATGGACGAACCATGGGAAGCTTCGTCACCCGCGACTGCTACGAGTAAAAAGTTGATGTTAGAGAAGAACAAGGTAGGAAGGGCGGTTTACCCCCGCTGTTTCCCATGAGTGTAGTCGGTTAACAAGCGGGGGTAAACCGCCCTTCCTTACTTGTTCTGTTGTGAGATTGTACTGTTTTTCGAACTGTTGCAGATGATCATCTCTCATCCAGATAAGATTCTTTTTCCTAACGACGGCATCACTAAAGCCGAGCTAGCCAATTACTATGAAATGATCGCCCCAGTGATGTTGCCGCATTTGCGCAGGCGTCCAATCACGATGGAACGTTACCATCGTGGGATCTCCGCTGAAGGATTTTTTCAGAAGGACGTGGTCAAGGGATTTCCAGAATGGCTCGAGCGAGTTGAGGTTCCTAAAAAGGACGGGACGGTTCATCACCCAATCGCCAATGACGTGCGATCTCTTCTTTGGCTCGCGAACCAAAACAGCATCACAATTCATGTTTGGGCCTCACGCACGCCGAAGCTTTATTACCCCGACATGTGCATCTTCGATCTCGATCCCTCAAACGAGGACGATCTGATTGGCTTGCGCCGGGCCGCCCTGGGTCTTCGTGATTTGCTCGAAGCATTAGGACTCTCCAGCTGGGTGAAGACGACGGGCTCTAAAGGTTTTCACATTGCTGTTCCACTCGACGGCAAATCGGATTTTGGGGAGGTTGCGAGGTTTGCACATCGCGTCGGACGACTTTTCGTGAACCAGCATCCTGACACTATGACATTGGAATTCAAGAAGGTAGATCGCGCCGGCAGAATTCTCATGGACACGGGACGCAACGAATACAGTGCGACGTTTGCTGCGACCTACACTGTGCGCGCTAAGAATGGAGCGCCTGTATCAGCACCTTGTACCTGGGAGGAAGTTGAAAGCGGCACCGTTACTCCTCGTAGTTTCACTTTGAGGAACATGGAGAAACGCATTGCCGATGTGGGTGATCTCTGGGCAGATTTGTTTAAGACCAAGCGATCGTTGAAGAGACCGATAGAAAAGCTGCAAGCGATGTTTTAGATCATTTCCGATTGCCAATTGCCAATTGCGAATGTCCGACGAACTTTAGTTTGTCGATGCTGCCAAACACAGGCTCATAGAATCTGCGGGCCTCTGATTCGAACATCGACAAACTAAAGTTCGTCGGACGATCGCGCAAATCGGCAATTGGCAATCGGAAATCGGCAATGAATTCAATCCATTTCTAGCCTGTCGCTCGTATTGCAAGTTAAAATGCGCTCCGACAGTTTTTAGAAAACAACACTTCGAAGCTTCCTCGAATGACTGCATCCCTCAGTGCTGGTACCAAACTAGGCCGTTATGAAATCGTCTCAAACATCGGCGCCGGTGGTATGGGTGAAGTCTATTTGGCGGAGGACACTTCACTCCATCGTCGAGTTGCATTGAAAGTGCTGCCTGTAACGGTCGCTTCCGATAACGACCGAATGCGCAGATTCAAACAGGAAGCTACAGCGGCAGCCTCTCTGAACCACCCAAACATTGCTCACATTTACGAAATAGGCGAGGCAGATGGCACCAGGTTTATCGCCATGGAGTTTGTGGATGGCGTTACTCTCCGCCAAAAAATTCACGATGAAGATACGGAACTCTCCAGGTTGCTGCGGCATCTTCAGCACGTGGCAGAAGGACTTGCAAAAGCGCATGCCTCGGGAATAGTTCATCGCGACCTCAAGCCCGACAACATCATGATCAGCGATGACGGCCACGCCAAGATTCTCGACTTTGGTTTGGCTAAATTGATTGAAGAACAGGTCGGAACGGAGGATCCAACCATTGTTCTTTCTCAGGATGCCCCGGCGGTTACAACACCAGGTCTCATTATGGGAACGAGTGGTTACATGTCGCCAGAGCAGGCGCAGGGCAAAACCAGGGAGATCGACAATCGCTCAGACATCTTCTCGTTTGGCTGCATCTTGTTTGAAGCTATTACAAGACACAAGGCGTTCAAAGGTAGCGACACCATTGATACCCTGAACAAGATCATTCGTGAGTCTCCACCTTCGATCAATTCCCTGAATCCGGGCGCGCCGCCCGATCTTCAACGCATCGTTCGTCGTTGCCTTGCGAAAGATCCTGATGAGCGATACCAAAACATCAAGGAAGTTGCGATTGAGCTGAAGGACGTCAGGCGTGGGTTACAGGAAGCGCCTGCAGATGAAAGGACTTTGGTTGAATCTTCTGAGAGTGAAGCCAGGACGTTGTGGATTGATGATGTCACTCGGTTGCAAAGTAAAGCAGGCACAACCGCCGGATCGCCAAGTTCATCTTCGACAAGAGCTTCCTCGGCCGAGTTTATTGTTGATGGATTACGACGTCACAAGTTAATAATCGCGCTCATCGTAATCTTTCTTGCGGTAGCGGCACTTGGCGTCAGCTACTACATGCACACCAAGAATACTGAAGTCGCAGTTGATTCGATTGCGGTGATTCCGTTTGCAAATGAGAGCAACGATCCGAGCGCTGACTGGGTTTCCGACGGTCTGACTGAGAGCATCATTAACAGCTTGACGCAATTACCAAAACTGAAGGTGATCGCACGAAGTTCAGTGTTTCGTTATAAGGGCAAAGAAACTGATCCGCTCACGGTTGGCAAAGAACTTGGTGTGCGCGCAGTGCTGGTTGGCAGGCTCCAGCAGCGTGGTGACTCAATGCTTATTAGTGCTGAGCTGGTAGACGTGCGCGATAACAAACAGCTCTGGGGTGAACAGTACGAGCGAAAAATGGCAGACATGCTTTCAGTTCAAAGAGAAATTGCGCGACAGATGACCAGCAATCTTCGTCCAACGCTTTCAGGAATGGAGCAGATAAAAGCAAACAAGCAATTCACCGCGAATCCAGAGGCATATCAGCTATATCTGAAAGGACGCTTTTACTGGAACAAAAGAACAGGCCCGGATTTTGACCGGGCCATAGGTTTCTTTCAGGACGCTATCGCCAAAGACCCAAACTATGCCATGGCATATTCCGGCTTGGCAGATACTTACGCACTCAAAGCTGCATACACTTCAGAACCAGCTAGAAGTCTTATGCCCAAAGCGAAAGAGGTGGTTCTTAAAGCGTTGGAGATTGATCCAAACCTGGCGGAAGCCCATGCGTCGCTGGGCCAGGTCGCGGAGTACTTCGATTACGACTTCGCTACTGCTGAAAAAGAGTTCCGCCATGCCATTGAACTTAACCCAAACTATGCTTCCGCACATCAATGGTTTGCTGAACATCTATCCGCACTCAATCGTTTCGACGAAGCCCTCGTGGAGATACGGCGCGCTCTTGAGCTCGATCCAATGTCAGTCATCATGAACAAGATCTATGCTGACATTCTGACAGATAGCCGGCGTTTCGATGAGGCAATTGAACAATATAAGAAAGCCATCGAGCTCGATCCGAATTTTGCCACTACGTATTATTTTTTGGGTCGTGCTTACGAGGCGAAGCGTGAATATGTCGACGCGGTCCAGGCTTATGGAAAGATGGCGCGACTTGGTCAGGTGCCCGCGGCCGAGATCGCAAAAACGGAGGAAATTTTTAGAAGTTCTGGGTGGAACGCTTACTTAGAAGCGAGCCTTCCGCAGCTTGAGCAAAACGCCTTGCGCGGACAGGTTCCAGCGTTCGTCGTAGCGTCATTTTATGCTCGTCTTGGTAACACCGACGAAGCGATGAAGTGGTTGGAGAAGGCATACGACGATCGAGATTTCAGGGTGATCCTGATTGGTGTCTCGTATGAGTTCGATTCGCTGAGAGCCGACCCACGCTTCATTCAATTGAGTAAAACGGTCGGACTGCCGGCCCGTTAGAGCCACCTCTTCAACCACGCAGACACCAGCGGCTTCAGCCGGTGGTACTTCAACTTCACAGCTAAGACAGAACCAAACCAGATACCGAGACACCACCAGGCTTTAGCCGGTGGTACTTCAACTTCACAGCTAAGACAGAACCAAAGCAGATACCGAGACACCACCAGGCTTTAGCCGGTTACTTCAACTTCATAGCTAAGACAGAGAGTCACTATGTAGCTTCGAAATTGAGGCACCACCGGCTAAAGCCCGGTGGTGTCCAACGAGTAGACGAAAGTTTTTTGTAGTTATGAAATTGAAGGACCACCGGCTAAAGCCCGGTGGTGTCCAACCAGTCGGCGAAGGTCTTTTGTAGTTATGAAATTGAGGTACCACCGGCTAAAGCCCGGTGGTGTCCAACCAGTCGGCGAAGGTCTTTTGTAGTCATGAAATTGAGGTACCACCGGCTAAAGCCCGGTGGTGTCCAACGAGTAGACGAAGATCTTTTGTAGTTATGAAATTGAGGTACCACCGGCTAAAGCCCGGCGGTGTCCAACGAGTAGACGAAAGTCTTTTGTAGTTATGAAATTGAAGTACCACCGGCTAAAGCCCGGTGGTGTCCAACCAGTCGGCGAAGGTCTTTTGTAGTTATGAAATTGAAGTACCACCGACTGAAGTCGGTGGTGTCCAGCGAATAGGTGAGGCTGAGGCGCGGTGGTGTACTGGCTTAACAAGATTGAACGTCTTAGAATTCCGCTCGTCATCCCTGACTGATCCGTTCGGAGGTTTGTATATGAAATCCCATCGACTCTTCTCCGCGATATTCCTTTTGCTCGGCGCTTTATTAGTTGCGAATGCTCAATCAGCGCGTCACGTTCCAACCATCGATGAGCTCATAACCTTGAAGACTGTCGGAGCGGTGCAGATCTCTCCTGACGCAAAGTGGATTGCCTACACAGTTGGATACGGTGACTTCAAGACCGACGCATTTCTGAACCAGATCTGGTTAATCGAGGTAGCGTCTGGCCGGAATTTTCAATTGACACGTGGCGACAAATCGTCAACGTCGCCTCGCTGGTCTCCCGACGGAACCTGGCTGACGTTCCTGAGCAATCGAGTGGAAGACAAGAATCAAATCTTCGCGATTAACCCGCTAGGCGGCGAGGCGGTTCAGTTAACAAAATCGGAAACCGCAATCAATAGCTTCGCATGGTCTGAAGACGGCAAATCGATCGCATATTCGGCAAGTGAACCAACTGCTCCCGTTTCAAAAGAACGTAAGGAGTACATGGGCGACTTCGAAGTAGTTCGCCGCGAGTACAGCTTCAATCATATCTGGACGTTCATTGTTAGCGACGCATTGCGTTCGCCAGTTGTCGGAAAGCAACGAACAAAGAACAAAGAGTTCAGTGTCGATTCGTTTGCCTGGTCACCTGATGGCTCAAGGATCGCCTTTAGCGCGACGATCAATCCGGATCTAATTCAGTCCACGTCAGCAGACGTGTTCGTCTTGAATTTAGCCGATGATTCGATACGTAAGATTGTTTCTCAACCAGGTCCGGATAATGGCCCAAAGTGGTCTCCCGACGGTAAACAGATCGTGTTTGCCAGCGCGATGGGCCGGCAGCCATCTTTCGCAACTAACACAAGATTGGCAATTGTTTCGGCAGATGGTGGTACTCCTCGCTCGATCACTGATAACTTCGACGAAAGCGTTGGCCTGCTGGACTGGAAACCGGATGGCATTTACTTCAATGCCTTGCAACGAACCGCTGCGCATCTGTTCAGGCTCGATCCCCAAACGGGTAACATCACGCGCGTAACTCAGCCCGACAATTTATTGGCTGGATCAGCTTCGTTAAGTCGTGATAGCCAGAAGTTAGCGTTTACAGCCAGTTCGCCCACCTCGTTGACTGAAGTCTTTATCACTGATACCAACAAGTTTGCTCCTCGTGTGTTAACGAAGATGACGGAGCAGACGCACGATCTGATCCTTGGTACCAGAGAAGTCGTGAAGTGGAAAAGCACCGATGGAACGGAGATTGAGGGTGTAGTGATAAAACCCGCAGACTTCGACGCGACGAAGAAGTATCCACTGCTTTGCATCATACATGGTGGCCCAACCGGCATCGATCGTCCGGCCTTACTTTCGCCCGACAGCAGAAATTATCCTGCTGACATTTGGGCGGCCCGAGGTGCGGTGATTTTGAAAGTGAACTATCGGGGAAGTGCCGGTTATGGTGAAGCGTTTCGACGTCTCAATGTCCGCAACCTTGGCGTCGGTGACGCATGGGATGTCATCTCGGGAATCGATAGTTTGATCGCGCAGGGTTTCATCGATCGAACCAGGGTTGGCTGTATGGGCTGGAGCCAGGGCGGTTACATTTCGGCATTCCTGACCGCCTCTTCAGATCGCTTCGTAGCGATCTCAGTGGGAGCAGGAATCTCTGATTGGGCCACTTATTACTACAACACAGACATCACACCGTTCACGATCCATTACCTGGGTAATAACCCCGTCGACGATCCGGCAATCTATCAAAAGACTTCACCCATTGCGTATGTCAAGAGTGCACGCACGCCAACTCTGATTCAACATGGTGAATTGGACCGCCGTGTTCCGATCGCGAATGCGTACGAGTTGCGCCAGGCGCTCGAGGAAGGCGCTCGAGGACAAGGGAGTTAAGGTCGAGATGATTGTCTACAAGGGATTTGGTCACGGTATCACCAAACCAAAATCACAGCGCGCGGTGATGCAGCACAATCTCGGTTGGTTCAATCACTACATTTGGAACGATCCGGCTCCGGATTTTACAAGTCCAGAACTGCCGAAGAAGGAAAGTCGCGAGATCGATCGCAAGGCAACGAGTCAGCAGAACTGAAGAATTTCAGATTTAAGATTTCAGATTGAAGATTGTTTTGTCGGTGTCGGTTTACCTTCGCGGCCCGGTAAAATGCTTTTGTCGTGTATGCCCGCACTTGGAATGAACAAGTAAGGAAGGGCGGTTTACCCCCGCTGTTTCCCAAGCAATTAGATCGGCTACAAGCGGGGGTAAACCGCCCTTCCTTACTTGTTCATTCCCAGTGTGGGGTTCAAAGTCTCAAATGATTTTCAAACGACTACTCTTGTTGCTCGTGGCCTTCGTTGCTTGTACTTTCCAACTAGCCGCCCAAACACCCAACGATGACGTCGATGTTGTTCGTGTCAACACTGACGTCACCAATCTGCCATTTACAGTTGTCGACAAGCAACATCGCTTCATAACCACTCTGAATGTTGACGACATCCGTGTGATTGAAGACGGTGTCCCACAACAACTCTTCACCTTTCAACGGGAGACAGATCGGCCGCTGGCTATTGCATTTCTGATTGATGTGAGTATTTCGCAGCAGTACACACTTTCAGATGAGAAGGCTGCCGCGCGAGGGTTCATCGAGAGTGCAATTCACTCAAACAAGGATCAGGTTGCGGTGGTTCCGTTTACTGGTCAGGCATTTCTCGAGCAAGGACTAACGCGCGATGTGTTGAGCGTCTATCGAGTGCTACAGCAGATCGATGTCGCAATTCCGGCTTACCCGGGCGTGGGTCGTCCGTTGTCTGGAATTCCAACTGGGCCAGGCTTGCCAGCTACGCCAGACGAAGGAACAACGGCAATCTGGGATGCGATTGCTTTAACCTCGAGTCAGGTGTTGAGTAAGATTCAGGATCAACGCAGGCGCGCGATCATTTTGTTAACTGATGGATTGGATACCTCAAGTCGTCTCACGCGCAACAACGCAATTAATGAGGCGTTGGCTGCTGAGACGGTTGTTTATGCAATTGGTATTGGAGACAGTAAGGGTGAAGGAGTGAACAAGGGAGCAGTTCGAGAAATTGCCGAACGCACGGGAGGTCGCGCGTTTTTTCCGAAGAAGACCGATGATTTGCAATCAGCGTTTGCCGAGATCGAGAAAGAACTTCGTACTCAATATCTGATTGCATATTCATCGTCGAACAAGAAAAGAGATGGTGCCTATCGAAAAATCACCGTTGAGATAGCTAATCCTGGGTTGAAGAATGAGAAATTAGAGGTTCGCCACCGTCCCGGATATTTTGCGAAGAAGGGATAATATGGTCTTTGGTCTTTCCCTGTTTGCCACAGAGTTGCATGAAGTCAGAACCGGAACGCGGTAGCGTCGGGTCCGCAACCAACACGAGCGATCATTTCTGGATAGACTGCCTTGTTGGTTGCGGACCCGACGCTACCGCGTTCCGGTTCTGACGGCTAGCGACGATGTTGCGCACCGCTACCGCGAGGTGGTACTGACTGCGTTCAAATTCGAGGAACAAAACTTTCTCAGGCAACGTTAGAACATTCTGAGTTATCCAACGAGCGAAGAAATATTTTTTGAAAAACTTCTTGACAGGTTATGGCGCGCTGCCTTATAAAACAGCGCTCGCGCAAAATGCGTAACAGCGCGATGAGGTGAATCAAACATGATGACGAGCAGATTAAACAGATTACATAACGCCGAACGGCGGCCGAGTGCACAGATGTGCGCCGCGTGGTCTGGTTTGATTATGGGCTCGTCCCCCACCAATTTTACCGGCGGTAAACTCGGCCAACAGACGTCAATAGTCGATAGCCGTTATATCAGGCATTAATCAGCGGGAGCGGACTCCCGCTCCCAAAATTCCAACGAAATAACGCGAGAATTGTAAGGAGCGGGCAGCTTCCCTGGGAGGCTTCAAGCCCGCTCCTTCAGTTTTTTGACAATCGAAATACCTTTTGCGAGATGAAGGCAGGGAGCCTTCAATCGGATGACGGTGCTTGGTCCACTTTGCGAGAGTCTCGAGCATCGCCATCCTCAGGAGAAGTGTGCCTCGAAGTGTGTTCGCGGCTTGTTTCTCTCTGCCTTCATCTATTTTTTACCATATCTAGCGACGAGGTTTGAACTTTGATCGTTGTGCTTTGTTCTTTGTTATTGGTGAAGTCACAAGATCGTCGTGGCATGAAGTCAGTACCACCTCGCGGTAGCGGGTGGGTGCGAAGCCTGTCTGACGATCGACCTTGAGCTTCGCACCCACCCGCTACCGCGAGGTGGTACTGACTTCATTCCTCTACAAAGCACCAAGTACAAAGTACAAAGCACGGATGTGCATGCGTGGCTGAGCAGCTAAAGCCCCTGACTGTAAATCAGGCGTCGTTGAAACGACTTCGTAGGTGCGAGTCCTACCGCATGCACCATTAGAAGCACAATGCTCAACTTTACTCGGAAGGGTAGCCTAACTGGTAAGGCAGTAGTCCTGAAAACTACCGGGCCAGTCCCTTGCAGGTTCGAATCCTGTCCCTTCCGCCAACACTATGTAAGATTGATGGAATCACTATGAACAAAGACCTCGTACCCAAATTCATTCCCGGACTGAAACTGAGTCGACTCTTCTACCGAAAGATAGTCCAGCCAATCCTCGATCGAGAGTTTCCCGGACTACGTTACTCAGCAGCACTTATCGGCTGGGGTTCGGAAGTATTGGGCTTCGACACGCCGATGTCGCGCGATCATCATTGGGGTCCGCGGGTGCTGTTGTTTTTGAGCAAGCAAGACTATCCAGGACTCCACAAACAGATTGATCGAGTCTTAGCCAATAATCTTCCCTATGAGTTCCTGGGATATTCAACAAACTTCACTACGCCTGAACCGAATGGAGTTCGACATCCAGAGCAACTCAGCAGTGGTCCTGTGAACCACATGATCCAAATCTATACGCCGAGCGGCTTCTTGAGGACGAGGTTGGGTTTCGATGTGAGCCAGACAATTTCCGTCTTTGACTGGCTGACGTTTCCGCAGCAACGTTTACTCGAGCTGACGAGCGGTGAGATTTTTCATGACGGTATTGGTGAGTTGAAGAAGATTCGCAAGCAGTTCGGCTATTACCCGAGAAATATTTGGCTTTACCTGCTCGCCGCTCAGTGGATCAGGATTTCCCAGGAGGAGGCGTTTGTCGGGCGCACCGGAGACGTGGACGACGAATTAGGATCACAAGTTGTTGCCGCTCGCATTGTTCGAGAGTTGATGAAGCTCAGCTTCCTCCTGGAACGTCAGTACGCGCCTTACAGCAAGTGGTTTGGCTCTGCATTTAGCAAACTAAAAATTGCAAAGGCATTGAAGCCTGTCTTAGTTGAAGTGCTAAGAGCTACAAACTGGAAGCTACGAGAGAAGTGGCTGTCGAAGGCTTACTCAATAGTTGTGAAGAAACAAAATTCATTAAAGATTACGAAGGTCTTGTCCGTGGACACCACGAACTACTTCGGGCGGCCTTACCTCGTAATTCATGCGGACGAAATTGCAATGGCAATTATGAAGGCCATTAGAGATCCGGAAGTCAGAAAGATAAGAACCAGGGTTGGAGCGATCGATCAATTTACTGACAGTACCGATGTGATCTCGGACCCGCAGCTAGGTAGGAAGTTGCAAGCCGTTTATCAATAAGAAGGTGCTTGGATGAAGTCAGCCTCGCGGTAGTGGGTGGGTGCGCCGGCTTTGACGACTAGTTTTTTGGCTGCGCACCCACCCGCTACCGCGAGGTGGTACTGACATTATCCAAGCTTAAATCTTCAATCTGCAATTTCGTTGGGGCGTAGGCTAACTGGCAAACCGTCGGCTTCCAAACCCGCCTTTCTCGGTTCAAATCCGAGCGTCCCAGCCAAAACACAGGAGCAGGAGATTGTTTCTGGAGGCGTCGCCTAATTGGTATGGCAGCGGTTTGCTAAATCGCCGCGCTCGTCGTGTGCAGGTTCAACTCCTGTCGCCTCCGCCAAAAAATATTTCAGATTTTAAGACTTCAGATTGTCCGACGAACTTTAGTTTGGCGTGGGTGCCCATGAAGAAGTATTGATTTTTAGAGACAAGTGATTCTGGCTTCGTGTGAGTTGGTCACGCACGACAAACTAAAGTTCGTCGGACACAAACCAATCTTCAATCTGAAATCTGAAATATTTAGGGACCTGTAGCTCAACGGATTTAGAGCGCGACTGTGCGAAGGTCGAGGTTGCACGTTCAAGTCGTGCCAGGTCCACCAACGACATTGACGATTTCCAATTGCCGATTGCCAATTGAGAGGCCGGGTATCGCAAATTTCGGTAGAGGAGCGGAAACGATCGATACTGAAGGTCTTCAAAAATTGGCAATCGGCAATTGGAAATCGGAAATGACGTTTTCGGGAGCGTTGTAACGTTAGGATAAGGCCAGTGATGGCCCCAAGGCGGTAGTCTCCTACAGACCCGCACCAGAAATGGTTCGCCGTTTTTGGTCCAACAAGCCTGCTCGGTGCCGTGAGGCACGCTTCATATTAATTTGGTCTTAGGTCTTTGGACTTAGGACTTTGATTTAAGAACCTTTTGCAAACTCTCTCATTCTCCCCGAGCTTCAGCTCGGGGAGAATGAGAAAGACCGGAAACCACAGACCAAAGACCGATTCAATCATTCGTTAGGTCCTTCAAACTTTCTGAGTATTAATTCAACGTTCTCCTCTGTCACTTTCGAAAGGTTACCTTCTGGTATCCCTGCAATGCGACCAAGAATGAAACGAGAGCTCTCAGCATGTCCGTAGTGCCGCCAGACTGCCATTTCGAGCAAAGAGTCCAGAGCGCGAGCGCGAAGCAACCTCAGCAGGCGAGGATCGCGTGAAATGGTAAGGCTGCTGATTAAGGCGCCACCTTTATTGCGGTCTGACCAGACATCGGAATTCAACATTTCAACAAAGCCTTCCGCGGGTATCTTCCTGGCAATTACAGGATTCGATTCCGCTAACACCGCGAGTGCTCTTACAGCATTATTTCGCACCCCGTCATCGCTATCACGACTCGCATGAACGAGTGACCGAATCTGTAGGTTGTTGTGAACGGCATAACCAAGAAGGTGCGACGCAACTACACGCTGTTCCGTATCTTTGGAATTATTTAGAACTTGATGAATAAGCGCGGCGTGCTTTACCGCATAATCACGCGTGGCTAGTTGTTTAGCGCGCAGTGGCGGATAAGAAGATAAGGAATAACCTTTGGTCCGATCCTCCCTCGACTGGGCATGCACCGACTCCATGAGGACACTCATCGTTTCGCGATAAAGCGTTACTACGTCAGGCGGAAAATGGATTGTACCTTGTGGCGATGCGTTGTACGTGAGTGTTCGTGAGTTCTTACCTGGCAACCCGATATAAATGATCCACCTATCTTGGATGTCACAGCAGATTGGAGCGACGTCAGTCAGCTCAGCTCCGATCGATGTCTTTACAGCTACTTTTATTTGAGTCATCAAATCGGGCAGGCTTTCGAGATTCATCTCTTCACCTTCATGCGCGCTAAGTGACCTCTTCACTTTCTCAACATCGATGTCCTTAGTTCCGAAGTACTGGATTGAACCAATTCGTATTCGCTGAGCGTGAGCGTTTTCGACGGCGATAAGGAGCAGCAGCAGACAGAAAAGAACTTTCAGATTCAGGTTAGACTTTTTCATCCTTCATTCTCCGGCTTCATAAATAACTTACCGGCGTAGCCCAACTGGCAGGAGGCGCTAGTCTTAGAAACTAGAGAGTGTGGGTTCGAATCCCTCCGCCGGTACCAAACTATTTAAGATTTCAGATTTAAGATTTCAGATTGATTGCGGGAATTTCAAAAACCGCACGCAAATCTTAAATCTGAAATCTTCAATCTGAAATTTCTCTGGGGATGAACGCGAAATGGAAAGCGGGCTGACCTTCAATCAGCTGATTTGCGAGTTCGAGTCTCGTCATCCCCGCGTCTATTTAAGATTTGAGATTTAAGATTTTCCGGAGGATCTGCATTGGCAATCGGCAATCAAATCTTAAATCTGAAATCTTCAATCTGAAATAACCTCTGTGGGTCGTAGCTTAACGGTAGAGCACCGCATTGTGAACGCCTACGGTGAGGGTTCGACTCCCTCCGACCCACCCAAAACATTGCCGATTTCAGATTGGCGATTGCCGATTGTTTGAACCACCATTGTTCAACTGAAGAAAAAGGAGTGTGAAATGTCTAAAACAAATCAGAACAAGGAGGACAACCCTATGAAGTGAACAAATAATCGCTGCCATGATGCAGCTTAGAAAGGAATACAGGAATGAGTGAGGGTAAGACTCTCCGGTATCACGTTCGACGCCGGGAGTTTCTAAACGAAAACCCCGAAATGCCCGCTTACGTCATCGGTGTTGTTCAGGACACCACAGACATGACCGATGAAAGCGAACGTTGGAAGTGGGCAACAGCGATGCTTGATTTTGGGGATTGCAATCGTCGAGTCTCTTTTGACCTAGATATGTCTGGTCCGGACGAACGAGAAAACACATTGCACAAAATCAACGTGATCGCGGAAGTAGTAAATGCGGTGCGTGATGCGATTGCAAAAGAAGTCGAATCCCGTAACGCTCGACCACACGTACAAGACTATTCGGAAGCAGCAGTGGCTTAAGTTTAAGTCCGACGAACTTTAGTTTGTCGTGCGTCGAAGCCGGGCCCGCGTGATTCGTTGGGGTTGCTTAATCACCACGACAAACTAAAGTTCGTCGGACAAAACAAATCTGCAATCTGAAACCTTAAATTCCAATTGGGGCTGTAGCTTAGTTGGATCCAAAGCGCTGCACTGTCGATGCAGAGATCGCGAGTTCAAATCTCGTCAGCCCCGCCAGAGCCATTTAAGATCTCAGATTTAAGATTTCAGATTTTGCAGCAGTCGGCGAGGACCGCAAACAAATCTTCAATCTGAAATCTTCAATCTAAAATACTCGGCGTCAGTTACCTAACCGGAAAGGCCCCCGACTCTTAATCGGGGTGATGTGAGTTCGAATCTCACCTGACGCACCAACGGTCGAATCAGCCAGCCTGGGCCTTTGCCAGTTCGTATGTTCCATCCCAGGTAGCATCGATTTCGGTTTCTGATTTTGCGACGGTTTTGAAGTTGCCGGATGCGGAAATACCGCGGTAGTCGCCATCACCGCCGGTGCATTTCCAGGTTCCTTCGACGGTCAGGACTCCGTCAGCAATGCTTACCTTGCCTTCGAACGTTCCCCAATCACGGCCGGTATCGCCGTGAATGTTGTTGTAATACCCTCGTTGGGTTCCCTTATCGTCCAGCAATTCAGTGATTCCCCAGTAAGTAAGATTTGAACCCTGCCAGAGTGGATCTGGCGAATCTTGAATCCCTTTAACTTCGCCAATACTCATCTGATGGTTGGGTAGATCGCTAAGTGTAAGCGCGTGATTTCGGGTGATCGTTCCAGAGAATGATCCTGTTACGGAAGTCATGGGAGGTCTCCTTTGTAAGTTTTACGGATTGACGGAGCGAATTCTCTGCTTGTTTTTCTTAGGTGTCAAATTAAATGCAGTCGGTACCACCTCGCGGTAGCGGGTGGGTACGTAGTCTCAAAATCAATCGACAAAATCGACTGCGTACCCACCCGCTACCGCGAGGTGGTACTGACTGCATCCGAACGAGGTAGGAACAGGTTCGACAAATAATAAGTTCGTTGAGATTCTTAGAAAGGAGGAGGCTGTAATGCCTTACGAAAAGCTACAACTCGGTGGAGCTCAGACGGACGTTCTTTCATGGGCGAACCACGAGTTTTCACTTGAAGAACAAGCGATGCTACGCAACCTTTCGCGTCTGCCTTGTTTGTTTAAGCACGTCGCGCTGATGCCCGATGCGCACCTGGGAAAGGGAAGCATGGTCGGATCAGTTGTCGCGACAAAGGAAGCAGTAATTCCGGCAACAGTCGGTGTTGATATCGGCTGCGGAATGATGGCAGTCAAGACACCATTCAAGAGCGGAATTCTCGATGGCAAGTTGAAGGAACTTCGCCTGGCGATCGAGGAAGCAATTCCAACAGGATTCAGCCAGTACAGGGAGTCAGTTGACGAATCGTCTTACTGGGCAGGGTGGAACGACTTCAAGGAACTTCACGAAGGCGTCCACGATCGCAAGGCAAAAGCGATGAGGCAGCTGGGTACACTTGGTGGAGGAAACCACTTCATCGAAGTTTGTCTGGATACTGAATCTCGCGTTTGGTTGATGCTGCACTCAGGTTCTCGCAACATCGGAAAGGAACTGGCAGAGCGTCATATCTCAACAGCCAGAGGGCTGTGGAGGTTGAACGAACTACCGGCGCCTGACCTTGCTTACTTCATCTACGGTACGCCCGAGTTTGAGGCTTACTGGAAGGACTTGAAGTGGGCGCAGGGTTACGCGATGAAGAACCGCGAGATCATGATGGCTCGTCTGTTAAAGGTCTTCAACAAGATGTTCAATCATCGTCAGCCTTTCAAACCGGAGATGGCAGTTAACTGTCATCACAACTACGTTGCGCTCGAACAGCATTACGGCGAAGAAGTTTTCGTCACACGTAAGGGTGCAATCAATGCGGCATCCGGAGCTTACGGAATCATTCCCGGATCGATGGGTGCAAAGTCGTTCATCGTTAAGGGATGCGGTTTGGCGGAGAGCTTCAACTCTTGTTCACATGGAGCAGGACGTAAGCTCTCGCGTGGCGCTGCGAAGCGCGCGTTCTCAAAGGAAGATCTGGAACGTCAGACTGCCGGAGTTGAATGTCGCAAGGACGTAGGCGTGCTGGATGAAATTCCTGGCGCTTACAAGTCAATTGAAGCGGTGATGAAGAACCAGGAAGATCTGGTTGAAGTTGTCGCTGAGATCAAGCAGGTTGTATGTGTCAAGGGATGAGGTCAGAACCGAAATGCGGTAGCGTCGGGTCCATGCCTCATACTTCGCCCAACATGTTAATTGACCGGACCCGACGCTACCGCGTTTCGGTTCTGACTTCTTCTTCCGGGCGTGGTGTAACGCTAGCATCCGAGTTCTGGAAACTCGTGGTGACAGTTCAATTCTGTCCTCCCGGACCATGAAGATCTCAAATGGCAGATCTCAGATCTAAGAGTTTGCTCCTGTAGCTCAACTGGAAGAGTCCGACGCTTCGAACGTCGTTGCTGTGGGTTCGAGTCCTGCCAGGAGTCCCAATAGTTTGCGGGAGTGATGTAGCTGGAAACATGCGAGACTTCCAACCTCGCTTCGAGAGTTCGAATCTCTCCTTCCGCTCCAAAATTAACCACAGATTGCAAGATAAACACAGATCGGAAATTTTGACTGAGCGAAGGTCTTTTCTGTCGATGTGTGAAATCCGCGTGCATCTGTGGCCCAAACGATGTCGCGCGCGTCGCCAAGTCTGGCCAAAGGCTCTGGACTGCAAACCCAGTAATCGTGAGTTCAAATCTCACCGCGCGCTCCAATTCTGATGTCCAAGCGCCTCTCGCAAAATCCCCCTCCGGAGGAGTGACATGTTTATAGCACGGCCGCGCTGCGAGCTACCGCACTCCAGAGGAGTGCAATGTAGTGAAATAGGTTGTTGAAGGATCGCGCAACTGAAGAGCGTTCGTAAGCAAAAATTCACATAGCACTCCTACGGAGTGCGACTCTTTAGGGGTTTGGGGGCGCTATAAATATCTCACTCCTCCGGAGTGAGGAAGTTAACTTTGCAAGAGTCTCTAAACCAAAGTTTCCCAAGTATCCGAACAATGTAAGGAGGAAAAATGAACTATCGAACACGAACCAAAAGTCCCAAGAGATCTTTTCAATCGCTCGTCGATTTGGAAAGTCGCGATCGTTAAGCTTGGCTTACACATTCTTTTGAGTATGCAAGCCGGCATAAGCGTTCCGCGTCGTCTTGAAATTCAGCGGGCTTCATACAAGCACGCAAAGACAGAAAGAAAGAATATGGACACGAATGCAATCGAAACGATGTTTGGACGTATCGGAGCGCGCGTCAGAGTTTCTGATGCACCGCACCCGCGACTGGCGGGTATCGATATCCAAACGGATCGTTATGGAGAATTCTTCGACATCAAAGTAGGGCCAGAGGAACAAGTTGGATATGAAGTGATCGACTTGCGTCCTGACATGCGACACCTATTGCTGATGGCTCGAAGACCAAACGCTAAACACAAATTCCTCTGTGGACACGATGAGCGTCACTGGTTTGTATGCGCCATTCCCGGCGGATCAGTTTCCAGTGTCAAAGCTGCTATTGAGGCTTTGCAGCCGCCTGAAGTTCGCTCAGCCGTTCGCCGCAGAGTCAAGCGAATAAAAGACAGACTACGCCGCAGGAATGCAGCATTCGTCCGTCAGGGAGAATGGTTCTTCGTTCCGGTGCCGGAGTTGACTGTTAAAGAAACGTTGATCTTGAAGAACGAGCCCATCAGGCGTGGTAACGGAAGCAAGTCTCATGTCTGTCAGTTTGCCTATCGCTCGGGTGGAGAGGCCGTCTACGTCAGCACCAGTTATCCATTGGGTCTAACCAAGGATGCGTATTCAAGGCTGCTGAAAAGAAATCCTTCAGCTCGCAGCTGGGCGTGGCGGGTGATGCGACGTAATGCAGCTGTCTACGTTCGCGGTCGCGTTTGGCATCCGGATCACAAGACCATCGTCCTCAACGAGTGGCATCGCGTGATGATGAATACGGAAGGCCAGGCGCTCGGCGCACGCACGGTTGTTTTTCTTGATTAACTAAAACATTCAAGAGCGGTGACTCGCACCTTGCGAGTCTGCCGCCTCACAACCGCTCTTGAAACCCAAAACAATCATTTGTCATTGGTCATTTGCCATTTCTCATTTTCCATTTGGATTGGGTTTCCCCTCGCGACTTTCGTCAAATGGCAAATGAAAAATGTCAAATGACCAATGACAAATGAACTGATCTCTTACTCAAAAGATAAGAGCTTTCTCGACAATTTTTGAAAGGAGGTGCCGAGTGATGGCACTTAATGGACGAGTGTTACTACTAAACCAAACCTATGAACCACTCGGCACCATCAGTGTTGCGCGCGCGGTGATCATGGTCTTCAAGAACAGCGTCAGCATTGAAGAACTCGATGGCGATCGCGTGCTACGTTCTGCACGTGCTGAGTTTCCAGTTCCTTCAGTGATTCGACGTCGTGAATACATCAACGTACGCAAGCGACGTGAGGCATCGAGTGCGAAGCGGCTGCGAATTTACATGCGTGACAAATTCACTTGCCAGTACTGCGGCGAGAAGAAGGCTGCGAATCAGCTAACGCTCGATCACATTCTTCCTCGCTCACGTGGTGGCGACAATTCACCTGTGAACATCGTGACTGCTTGCGTGGCTTGCAACAACCGCAAGAGCAATCGCACTCCGGACGAGGCTCGCATGCCACTGCTAACTTCGCAGCGAGCACTGCGAGTGAAGCTGGAACAAGTGATGCTTTGTCACTATGCGGAGGATCGAGCCGAGTGGCGCAAGTACCTCTTCATGGATATGCATGACGATCGAGATGTTCGTGAAAAGGTCGTACGTGAACAACGAAGATGATTGCCGATTTCCGATTGCCAATTGCCGATTTCAAGACCTGCGGAATCGACAAAACAATCGGCAATCGGCAATCGAAAATCGGCAATCGAAAATCGGCAATGTTTCCCGGTCGGATAGCTGAGATGGATTAGCGCGGGTCTGAAAAGCCCGAAAGGTTGGTTCGATCCCAACTCCGACCACCAACGAAGAGACGGGGAGAAGGGGCGACGCGGAGACGGGGACCGGACTAAACATTCGCCGCGTCTCCGTCACCCCATCTTCAAGTCAGTTCTCCCGCCTGAGTAGCTCAACTGACGGAAGCGCTGGTCCTACAAACCAGAGGTTGAAGGTTTAAGTCCTTCCTCAGGCACCAGTTCAGGAGCAGGGCAGAGCAGGAGCAGAAAGGAGGTGATCCAAAGTTGTTCCCGGCTCCTGCCTCCTGCTCCCGCTCCTGCCGCCTGATTATCGGGGCGTGACTCATCTCAGCAGAATGTCCGACTGACTGAGTCGTGGAGTTCGAAGAGGCGCGCGGCTGCCTCACGCCCCGGCCAGAGAATGTCCGATATGCTTTAGCTTGTCGTGTCGCAACCAGTCGAGCTCGAAGAATCAAACATTCTCCGGAATAACTTAAGCCTGGTTGGTTGCGACACGACAAGCTAAAGCATATCGGACAACGCCCGCGTTCCCGGCATCGGTCTTCTAAACCGAACCTGAAAGAGTTGGGTGGAAAGGCACGGGGTTCGATTCCTCCGCGGGCGACCAGGATCAGGAGCAGGAGGCAGGAGCAGGAGCACGAAAGACAGTTACACGTCATTACAACCTGCTCCTGCTCCCGCTTACTGCCACCCTTCACAGCGGAGTAGCTCAAGGTGGCCAGAGCGCTCGTCTCATAAACGAGAGGGTGCGGGTTCAACTCCCGCCTCCGCGACCAAAGTTTATTCGGGGCTATGATCTAACGGGATGATGCCTGCCCTGCAAGCAGGAAGTAGAGGTTCGATTCCTCTTAGCTCCACCAGAAGCAAGGATGAAGGATGAAATAGGCGCTCGTGGTTGCACTTCATCCCTCATCCTTCCGCCTTCATCCTTTACCTTCAGGCGATGTAGCTCAACTGGCTCCCAGAGCGTCGGTCTTGTAAACCGGTCGATAAGGGTTCGACTCCCTTCATCGCCTCCAAAGCATTTCAGATTTCAGATTGGTCCCCAATGTCCGACGAACTTTAGTTTGTCGTGCGTGGATTAGGGGCCACCGTCATTTCCAGCAGCAACTTGGGAACGCACAACAAGCTAAAGTTCGTCGGACATTCCGCCAACCTGAAATCTTAAATCTGAAATATTTTGTGGTGTCGCCAAGTTGGTAAGGCGCTGGATTGTTAATCCAGTCATCGTGGGTTCGAGTCCCACCGCCACAGCCAAGTCAATGATCATTTGTCATTTGAAATTTATCAATTTTCATTTCAGAGCATTGCTGAAATGACCAACTGAAAAACGTCCAATGGCAAATGATAAATGTCCTGGTCCGGAGCTCGAGTGACAGAGCAGCGGCCTTTTAAGCCGTGAGGTGCGGGTTTGAGCCCCGTCGGATCAACCACAACATTGGTCTTTGGTTTTTGGGCTTTGGACTTTGGTGACCCAAGAATTCTCCTCCTTCAAAGGCCAAAAACCAAAGTACAAAGACCACTCCCGCGGTGTAGCTCAACGACAGAGCACTCGATTGATAATCGAGAGACGGAGGTTCGACTCCTCCCTCCGCGACCATTTCGTCGCAAACCACCCGGTACTAAGCGCGTCTTTACCTCCGGGGCATAGCTCAATTGGTAGAGCAGCCGCCTTATAAGCGGTGTTAGCGCCAGATCAGCGCAAGGTTCTGGGTTCGAATCCCAGTGCCCCGAAACAGGTTGTTTGTGGTCGGGGGCGCTTCGGTGCAGTAGCCCGACTGTCAAGGAGGGCTATGTGCCATGAAGTACTTGCTCTGTTAGCGAAGCCCTCCTTGACAGTCGGGCTACTGCCTGGAGATTTCGGGATAGTGCAACTGGCAGCACGTTGGACTTTGAATCCGAAGATGAAGGTTCGAATCCTTCTCCCGAAGCCAAGCCTACTCAAGATTTGTTTTTTGTTTTGTTCTTTGTCGCCATCTCGTGCACAAACCTGGATGAAGTCAGTACCACCTCGCGGTAGCGGGTGGGTGCGCAGCCTGCTTTGACAATTGACCTTGACTTCGTACCCACCCGCTACCGGGAGGTGGTACTGACTCCATCTAAGTTTGTGGCTTTGGCCCAAGCGACAACTAAATCGAACATGCATTGAAAGCACGAAAGACAAAACCCAACTCTTCGATCTGAAATCTTCAATCTGAAATATTTTGTGGGATGGTGTAACCAGGCAACACGCTGCGCTCTGAACGCAGTAATGAAGGTTCGAATCCTTCTCCCGCAGCCAAATCTAAGTTCAAAGTCCAAAGTCGAAAGGCCAAAGTCCGCTCTCAGCAAAAGGTGTCTCGATTAGTCGAATAGTTTCAGGAGGTAAACACAATGGCAAACAAGACACTGTTCAAGTCACTAATCGGCAAGCTTATGCCGGCGACAGATGCTCTGAACGAGCACCAGGCGCCCGCGTATGCACTATCGCCAAAGCAGCAGCTGGCTCAGTACGCAGCGACTGGTTGTTTGAACCAAACTTTCTACGCAAGCGCCGATGAGCAACTGGCCAAGGTCCTTGAGCTGTGCGAGAAGGTGGATGCTGAGTTCATCGCGAAGACTGCCGTGTTCTGTCGTGAGCGCGGTTACATGAAGGACATGCCTGCACTACTTTGCGCAGTACTGTCTGTGAAGGATCGTGAACAACTAAACGCAATCTTCCCTCGTGTAATTGACAACGCCAGGATGCTTCGCAACTTCGTTCAGATCATGCGCTCAGGTGTGGTTGGGCGTAAGTCACTTGGTAGTGCGCCAAAGCGTCTCGTCCGCGAGTGGCTCGATGCACGCGAACCGGTAAGTCTATTCAAGGCGAATGTGGGCCAGGATCCGTCTCTGGCGGACATCGTGAAGATGGTTCACCCGAAGCCAAAGGATCCAAACTACGAGGCGTTGTTCGGTTATTTCATCGGCCGGGATTACAACGCTGACGCTTTGCCAGATCTTGTTCGCGATTTCGAAACGTTCAAGAGCGGCGCCGTAAACCAGCGCGGTGAAGTTCCCGATGTTCCGTTTCAGATGCTGACAGCGTTGGAGCTGGCAACTAAGGAGTGGACTGCAATTGCGCGTCGCGCGCCATGGCAGATGACTCGTATGAACCTGAACACTTTTGCGCGTCATGGTGTATTCGACGAGCCAGGAATGGCCGAGCTTATTGCCAGGCGCTTGAGTGATCCAAAGAAGATCGCAAAGTCGCGCGTGTTTCCGTACCAGCTAATGGTTGCTTATGCGATGGCAAGTGCGAACAAGGCAATTCCGCAGATCGTCTCGAACGCTCTGCAGGATGCGATGGAAATCGCGACGGCTAACGTTCCTGACTTCGGTGGTAAGGTTTATGTGTTTCCGGATGTGTCAGGGTCAATGCATTCTGCTGTGACTGGCTATCGCAAGGGAGCAACATCAACAGTTCGCTGCGTGGATATAGCGGCGCTTGTTGCCGCAACGGTTCTGCGCAAGAACCCTCGCGCGGAAGTCATCCCGTTTGAATCAAATGTGGTTGAGACCCGTCTCAACCCGCGCGACAGCGTAATGACGAATGCGCAAAAGCTGGCGAGCCTGCCTGCGGGTGGAACGAACTGCAGTGCGCCGCTCGAACTGCTGAATCAGCGCCGTGCTTCAGGTGATCTGGTCATCTACGTCTCAGATTACGAGTCATGGATTGACGCACCGCACTATGGACGCTTTGGAGGTAGTGCGACAAAAACGATGAGGCAATGGGCAAACTTCAAGCAGCGTAATCCAATGGCACGAATGGTTTGTATCGACGTTCAGCCGTATGGAACTGTGCAGGCAAAAGAGCGAGCCGAGATTCTGAACGTTGGTGGATTCTCTGATCAGGTGTTTGCCGTGATTGCAGAATTCGCACGCGGCGAGTTGAATGCGGATCACTGGGTGGGTGTAATCGAGGATGTCCGATAATCTTCAGATTGTCGTGACGAAACCAACCAACACCCCCGTGGTTGCGGAATTGTTGAAAAGCTCGGTTTGTCGATCGGATCTTTTGGTCACGCACGACAAGCTAAAGCATATCGAACATTCTGGCCGAATGCTGTTGGGACTACATCACACTTCGAAAGTGCGTCTCGACGAAATTTGTCGGCCCTTTTCGTGAATCGTGAATCGTTAATAGTAAATCGTCAACAACGATTCACGATTCGCTCAACCATTCACGATTTACGATTTACGAGCTTGGCGAATGCTGGTTGGGAGTACATGGTCAAAGCGGCTTCGAAACCCGCCCGCCCACGTTACACGGGCGGACTCTCACCGATTTTGTCGCCAATTCTAGTAATGAGTTGTGCTTGGAATGAAGTCAGTACCACCTCGCGGTAGCGGGTGGGTGCGCAGCTAATCAACGAGTGGGGCAAGAACCGGATCTAATGCTTCGCACCCACCCGCTACCGCGAGGTGGTACCGACTTCATTCCAAGCAAAAGTACGAAAGACAACGTCGCGCCGAATGCTGATGGAACTACATCCCATGTAGGACGTGGGTCCGGGTTCGAATCCTGGTGGCCCTCCCAAGATTGATGAGGGTCATAGCTCAAATGGGTAGAGCACGTTTAGTGTTTCATCAATTTTCGTCGGCGCTCTCTTTGGGCCACAGATAACGCAGATGACACTGCTCTGATTTCGATATGTGTCATCAGTGTGACTCTGGCCCAAAAGTTTTTGGAACATATGGTTACTCTGAGGGAGTATTCGCAAAGCAAATGAGGCTGCTGCGGTGGCCGCAATCAACACCATCAAGACCGCAGAGGCAAAGTACACGATCGATCACAAGGGTCAATACGGAACGTTTAGCCAACTGTTTGCCGCAGGCTACCTGGACAAACGCTTCAACACGGAACGACCTAATGTCCGCGGTTACCTTTTTATTCTCACGCTCATCGATAAGCCCGAGAAGGCTGCGGTGAGCTTTCAGTTGAATGCCAATCCCGAAATCTCAGAGGGAGTCGGCGCGACGGGAAAGGTCTTCTACTATTCAGAGCCAGACGCTGGGATTTCTGCAAGTAACGAAGGACCTGCCAATTCGGATGATGACTTACTCTGAGGCCGACAGCTCTCAGCTAGCTCAAATGTCCGACGAACTTTAGGAAACTCTGATTAAGTCTCCTCGAAGCGTAGTTCCGCCTTGAAGTTAGACCGCCGTTTCAAACTCACTCTAAAAAGAAGATCTAGATTGCAATAATATTTCTCAAGCAAAGAACAAGTAAGGAAGGGCGGTTTACCCCCGCTGTCACCCGTCTAATTTGTTGGGATCACAGCGGGGGTAAACCGCCCTTCCTTACTTGTT
>JADMIO012500380.1_pt1 | contig 26017 bp, 22 predicted proteins | sample 8958161 | NCBI WGS metagenome assembly JADMIO01 (sample SAMN16585339, study PRJNA669376) | soil metagenome | isolation source: Crop rotation soil | place: USA: Cullars Rotation, Alabama | collected 2011 | reverse complement strand
CGACAACTTGTCCACGTGGAATTCTAAGCTTAGGATCCCAATGTGCTGGAAAGTCGATGATGCTAGTCGGGCGCCTGTTGCGTCGGGTGGACGCTCGCTTGCTCATCTTCATCGGCCTGTCCCTGTCCACGTGGTCGCTTGCCCAGATTGTCTATATTTCGCCTGAGACGTCGGCGAGCCACCTGAACGTCATCAACGTCGCCCAGGGCTTCGGCCTCGGCTTTATCTTCGTCCCGCTGAACACGCTCGCATTCGCAACGCTGCCAGCCATGTACCGCACCACGGGCACGGCGCTCTGGACGCTGATCCGCAGCATCGGCAGTTCGGTCGGAATCTCGATCGTCATCGCACATCTGACGAGCGGCACGACCCAGTTCCATAGCCAACTCATGGAAAGCATTACGCCGTTCAACCAGGCCCTGTCGGGCACGAAACTGCTCGACCCCTCGACCGAGTCGGGCCGCAGCATTCTGGAAAGCATGGTCACGCGGCAGGCGACGATCATCGCCTACGCCAACGATTACCAACTGATGATGTGGATCAGCCTGGCAGCCTTCCCATTGCTGCTCCTCATCAAGGGTCCGCAAAGGGGCAAACGCTAGGAACACGGGCGGAGATATCAGGCGTTTGCCTGGCGCTTTCGTTCGGGCAGCCGCGCCGGGCGGCGCTATATCACCTCGAGCGCAAGTTCGAACGTCATCAGCACAGGATTGTCGCCTCGCTTCAGTACTCCCGTCTCGACTCTGCCTGTGTAGTCGACAAGTCCGACCTCGGCCCGGCACTCGAACCGGCCTCCGGAAACGCGGTCCACGGAGCCATCAACGATATAGACCTCGGTCGCGAAGTTCTCGACCTCCCGCCCGTCTGCAAACCGCGCTCCGATCGTGCTGCCCACGCCACCGCGAATACGCGCGTGCTCAATTCCCCGCTCCGCGCAAAAACTCTCCAGCGCGCCGAAGAAGTCCTGGTTGGGCCGAAGCCTCAGCGCAAATATGCGGCCCGATCCGGAGCTCCGCAACGGCGCCGCAACCGGCCCGAACAGCTTGAAATTGGTCTCGGGATCGGGGTTGGCCTCGAAGATTGCGCCATCAATTCCGAGGGCGGTCACCGGCGCGCGTCGGGCAACCGTCGTCGTGTCGGGCAGGATATGCCCTCCTGTGCGCTTGCCATGCGCCTCGGTCCAAAGAGCGTGGCAATGGAAGAAGGGGGCACCGTCGCGCCGCCCGAACGTCATTGAGCCGCGCTCTATGATGCTGATTCCAGGCGGGCAGAAGGTTTCGGAGTAGAAAGCCGCGTTCTCGCCAGTATTTGACAGCGCGGGCATGACATAGGCGAAGGGGGACAGCGCCACGCCTGCTAACTCCACCACGCCTCCGTCGAATCCATGATCAGCGAAGCCGCGGCGAACGCCTTCGACTAGCGTTATCCCCTGTTCCAGATCGAAGCTGAACGACTTGCCGCGAGCCTCGACTGCGACGATCCGATCGTGCGGCGCCAGGCCCGGCTGGACGATGCGGCGGGGGAGTCCGTCGTTCACGACTTGATCCCCATTTCAGCGAGATGCCCTCGCGCTTCCAGTTCGTCGCGCACCATTCGCTTGGGCACCTTGCCGTACCCGGATTTGGGCAGCGCATCCCAGAAGAAGAAGCGCTTCGGCAGCTTGTAACGTGTCATCTTGGGACCGAGGAACTCGATCAGTTCCGCCTCGCTGACCTGCGCTCCCTCTCGAGGGACGCAGACAGCTACACCCACCTCGCCCCACAGCGGATCGGGAACCCCGAGAACGGCCACCTCGGTGATATCGGGGTGGGTCAGGATCTTTTCCTCGACCTCTCGCGGATAGATGTTGGACCCGCCCGAGATGAACATGTCGGACGCACGGCCCGTGATGTAGACGAAGCCTTGATCGTCCATATGGCCGAGGTCGCCGGTGCGGAACCAGCCATTGCGGAACGCCTTCGCGTTGGCTTCGGGATTGTCGTAATAGCCCGCGAATACCGCCGGCCCAATTACGCAGATCTCGCCCGTCTGGAACGGCTCGAGTTCGCGGCCATCGTCGTCCTGGATGGAGACCTGCATGCCCGTGCGTTCATGCCCGCACGTGCCCAGCTTCACGTCCGGTCCATCCTCGGCGTCGTGCAGCGCAGGCGGAAGGACCGTTATGTTGCCCGTGACCTCGCCGAGACCGAAATACTGGACGATAACCTTGCCCAGCTTGCGCAATGCCGTCTTCTGGTCTTCCCGGTACATCGGCGCGCCGGCATAGATCACGTAGCGCAGCGACGAATGATCGTACCGGTCCACGGCGGGATGCTCCGCCAGCATCTTCAGGATCGTCGGCACGCTGAACAGGTTCGAGACCCGGTGTTTCTCGATGAGCCGGTAGGCTTCCTCGATATCGAAGCGGTCCGTCGGAAGAAGTATCGTCACTGCCCCGCGCGCAACCCGGTTTAGCTGATGAACGCCCGCGCCGTGGCTCAGCGGCGCGACGACGAGCGACGCGTCCTCCTCCGTCGTGCCGGGCAGCAGGTCGCAGAGATGGTTGGTGATGACGAAAGCCATCTGGCCATGCGTCAGCACGGCGGCTTTGGAACGACCCGTCGTACCCGACGTGAAGAAGAACCAGCACGGATCGTCATACTCCACCGGGCAGACCGGTGCGGCCGCGCCCATGTGCGATGAGATCACGTCGCCGACCGAGGCCTCGCCAAACGAGCCCTCGTCGAAACTCCAGGTGAACTCCACGCAGGGGGCCTTTTCGGCAATGATCGCGGCATGGCCGGGGAATGCGCCGTGGCACAGGAACCCCTTCGCACCTGACGAAGTGGCCAGATACACGATCTCCTCCGGCATCAGCCGGAAGTTCGTCGGAACCCAAACCACACCCAGCCGGAAGGCCGCGAACATCGACCAGAACATCTCGGCACAGTTCTTGGAGTGCACAAGAAGCCGGTCGCCCTTGCCCAGGCCGCGAGACGACAGGCCCGCCGCCAGCGCACTGACCTGCGCGTCAATCTCGCGCCACGTCCAAGTGCGCTCGCCATGGATGAACCCCGCCCTGTCAGGAAAGCAACGGGCATTCTGGACGATGAGATGCGCTAGGTTCATCACCCGCCGCGACATCGGCGTCACGCCGCCACGCGGGGCCTCCGCGGCCAGTGTTTCGGCCCTCATCTTGCCCAGCCCCTGATGGAAGAGCGGATCATGCAATGATCTCCTCTGTCGTGTCGTCGCGGCGAACAGAGGCCGCCACGCCTTCGATCCCGGCCGGCTTCAACCCGTCCTGCCCAGCCGAGCGCACGCCGTTGGCGCGCCGTTCCAAAGTCTCGACTTCGGTCGCCAGCCATTGCGCAAGCTGGGGCTGGCGGTCGGGCTGCATCCGGCTCTCGACCGCTGCGAGCGAAAGGCAAGCGTCCGGCCTGCCCTGCCGGTCGCGCACAACCATGCCCATCCCCCACGAGCCGGGAAAGAGCAGCCCGCGATTCATGCTGTACCCGCGCTGGCGCGTTTCACGCACGAGCCTGCGGATCACCTCGCGCGTCAACATGGGATAGCGCTCGCGGCACAGCTTGGCATTTGACGCGATGGCGGCTTCGACGTCATCGTCGGGAAGCGCGGCCAGTAACGCCAGGCCGCCAGCACCCGCACCGAGCGGATGCCGGTCGCCAGCCGCAAGCACGTGCGAGCGCAGGGGGTAATTGCCATCTTCACGGTGCAGGCATACGACCGACCAGGCACTGCGCATCTGAAGGAAAGCCGCGTCACCCGATTCGCGTGCCAGGCGCGACACACCTTCCAGGGCGAGCCTGTGGATTCCGTGGCGCTCCGACGCGATGGTGCCGAGCACATACGCTTCGGCCCCCAGGAAGTAGCGCCGGGTTTCATCATCCTGCATGGCGAGGCCGGCTTCGATAAGGGCTAGCAGAATGCGCCGGCAGGTTGGCTTCAGCAGCCCCGACCCGCCGACTAGTTCGGACAGCGACACGCCCGTGCGCGGCTTAGAAGCAAGCAGCCGTAGTAACAGAACGGCACGCCCAATGGCCTGGGTGCCGCTTGATGCGCGCTCGTCGTCCCCAATCACGAACTTCGATGTTTCCACAATGTGGACCTGCCACGTTCTAAATGTCATTGACAGGTGTTCCAGATCTCTCCATTCGTCAATGGATAATTCATTCGGGCATGTCGAAAGGTCCACATGATGGACCGTGCTTTGCGGGAAAAGGGGTGATGTCCGTCCCTTCTCATCGTGGATCCCGCCGAGATGGCGATAAGGCCACCGGGCGACTCAAAAACTGAACAGGGAAGGAAGCGCTGCCATGACCAACATCAATCGCCGGGCCTTTACGTTGGGGGCTGCCGCGGTCGGCGTCTCGAGCTTTGCTATCGGCCGGGCTCATGCGGCCGAATTCACCTACAAGTTCGCCAATAACCTCGCGCTGAGCCACCCGCTAAACATTCGGGCGCAGGAAGCGGCGAACGCCATCAAGGAAGAAACCAAGGGCCGCTTCGAGCTCCAGATATTCCCTTCCAGCCAACTCGGCTCCGATACCGACACGCTCGGGCAGATCCGCAACGGCGCAGTCGACTTCTTCACGCTGTCCGGCCTTATCCTCTCGACGCTGGTTCCCACTGCGGCAATCAGCGGCGTCGGCTTCGCCTTCGATAGCTACGACAGCGTTTGGAAGGCGATGGACGGCCAGCTCGGCGCCTTCATCCGCGACGAGATCGCCAAGAGCCGCCAGATCATCGCCTTTGACAAGATCTGGGATAATGGCTTCCGCCAGACCACGACGAGCACCAAACCGATCGTCAATCCAGCCGATTTCGACGGCATGAAGCTGCGCGTGCCGCCTGCCCCGCTCTGGACGTCGATGTTCAAAGCCTTCGGTTCTTCGCCGACGACGATCAACTTCAACGAGACCTACACGGCCCTTCAGTCCAAGATCGTGGACGGCCAGGAGAACCCGCTCGCCATCATCGAGACTGCGAAGCTCTACGAAGTGCAGCAATACTGCTCGATGACGAACCACATGTGGGATGGCTTCTGGTTCCTCGCCAATCGCCGCAACTGGGAGGCGCTGCCGGAGGACATCCGCGCCAGCGTCGCCAAGAACATCAACGCCGCCGGCATCGCCGAGCGCGCCGACGTCGCGAAACTCAGTGGTTCGTTACGCGAGCAGCTCACTGGCAAAGGCATGAAGTTCAACGACGTCAACGCTGCACTCTTCCGTGAGAAGCTGCGCGCCGCAGGCTTCTATTCCGAGTGGAAGCAGAAATTCGGCGATCAGGCCTGGTCGACGCTCGAAGCCTCGGTCGGCAAGCTCAGCTGACCGTTGACATTCAAGGCAGGGAAGGTCTCACCAGGCCGCCCCGCCGCTGCGGCAGGCCAGCAGAAGTCCTCGTCTGTCCCAAGCAGGCAATCAGTAACGAAAGCGTCTGACATGGACATGGCCTGACATGGACATCGACTGAAATGGACATCGCAACACACGCACCCGCCCCGGCGAGCGCGGACCGGTCCTGGCTCCGCTCCATCGATCGCGCGGTCGGCGGTACTGTGGAGTATATCGCGGCGGTACTGGTGGCCGCCGAGATCGTGATCCTGTTTGCCGGTGTCGTGTCGCGGTACCTTTTGCATCGCCCTCTCACCTGGTCCGATGAACTGGCCTCGACACTATTCCTGTGGCTGGCGATGTTCGGATCGGTCATCGCCATTCGCCAGAACGCGCACATGCGAATGACCGCCCTCGTGGGCAAGCTCACGCCAGCCCGGCGCGATTTCTTTGAAGCGCTGGCTACCGCCGCCGCACTCGCTTTTTGCTTGCTTATCGCATCGGCGGCGCTCGACTACGCCTATGAGGAGAGTTTCATCACCACCCCGGCGCTGGAGCTCTCGGGTTCCTGGCGGGCCAGCGCGTTCCCAGTCGGCATCGTGCTGATGACGGTGTTCTGCCTTTTGCGGCTAGGCACAAGCACCACCGTGACGCATGCGCTTGGCGCAATCGCCCTGACGGCCGCGATCATTGCTGCCTTCTGGCTGTTGGGGCCCAGCTTCAAGACGCTGGGCAATCTAAACCTCATCGTGTTCTTCGTGCTCGTGGTCATGGCCGCAGTCTTCGCCGGCGTGCCGATCGGGTATTCCTTCGCCCTGGCCACATTCGGGTATCTCGCACTGACCACGCGCGTACCGACGATGGTCATGGTCGGGCGCATGGACGAGGGAATGAGCCATCTTATCCTGCTCGCCGTGCCGCTCTTCGTGTTCCTCGGACTGCTGATCGAAATGACCGGCATGGCGCGGGCTATGGTGCAGTTCCTTGCCAGCTTGCTCGGACATGTCAGGGGCGGGCTCTCCTACGTTCTCATCGGTGCGATGTACCTCGTCTCGGGCATCTCGGGTTCAAAGGCAGCAGACATGGCCGCGGTGGCACCGGCGCTGTTTCCAGAGATGCGCGCCCGCGGCGCCAAGCCCGGTGACCTCGTTGCGCTGCTCTCCGCAACCGGCGCGCAGACGGAGACAATCCCGCCCTCCATCGTGCTGATCACCATCGGCTCGGTCACGGGCGTTTCCATCGCCGCCCTGTTCACCGGAGGCATGGTTCCAGGGCTGGTGCTTGCGGTCGGCCTCTGCTTCGTCGTCGCGGCCAGGTACAGGAATGACGACCTCTCCCACGTGAGGCGCGCAAGCGCCGCCGATATCCTGCGCACATTCGTCATAGCGTTTCCCGCGCTGGCCCTGCCCTTCGTCATCCGTGCTGCCGTGGTGGAAGGCGTGGCCACCGCCACCGAAGTCTCGACCATCGGCATCGCCTACGCATTCGTCGCCGGCCTCCTGATCTATCGCCAATTCGATTGGCGCCGCTTGAAAACCATGCTGATCGAGACAGCGACGTTGTCGGGCTCGATCCTTTTTATCATCGGCGCGGCTTCGGCCATGGCCTGGGGTCTCACGCAGTCGGGCTTTTCGCGCACGCTCGCCAACGCGATGACGGCGCTGCCTGGCGGGGCCGTGTCCTTCATGATCGTGTCGATTGTCGCCTTCATAATTCTGGGCAGCGTGCTCGAGGGTATCCCCGCCATCGTGCTCTTCGGCCCGCTACTCTTTCCGATCGCCAAAGCGGTCGGGATCCATGAAGTCCACTACGCGATGGTGGTGATCCTCGCGATGGGTCTCGGCCTGTTCTCGCCACCCTTTGGCGTGGGCTACTACGCCGCCTGCGCCATCGGCCGTGTGAACCCGGATGAGGGCATGGGTCCCATCTGGGCCTACATGCTCGCCCTGCTCGTCGGCCTGGTCGTTGTCGCCGCCGTGCCGTGGTTCTCGACCGGATTCCTGTGACCCGCAGGACAGCGATAGCTGGGGACTTCGTGACCGGGGGCGCGCGGACAGTCTGAATGACGCCGGCTCCAGCAATTGAAGAGGTAACAAGGGCTATGGTGGGCAGGGTCTCCGGCAAGACAGCCATCGTCTTCGGCGCGGGATCCTCCGGGCCGGGCTGGGGCAATGGCAAGGCCGCCGCGGTGCTCTACGCCCGCGAAGGTGCTGTTGTCGCCTGCGTTGATATCTCGGAGCAGGCTGCGCAAGAGACCGCGGGCATCATCGCCGCCGAGGGCGGCCGCGCCATCGCCATCGTGGCCGACGTCACAAGCCTCGCCAGCATCGGCGCTGCGGTGAACCGCACCATCGCCGAATTCGGCGGCATCGAAATCCTGCACAACAATGTCGGCGTGGTAATCCCAGGCGGACCGGTGGATCTCGACGAGGCGCAGTTCCAGCGCGGTCTCGATCTCAATATCGGTCCGGTCTACAGGACCGCCAAGGTCGTGCTGCCGCATTTCATCGAGCGCAACGGCGGCGCAATCGTCAACATCGCCTCGCTCGCCGCGATCCGCTGGACCGGCTATCCCTACTTCGCCTACTACGCCGCAAAGGCTGCGGTGGTGCAGGCGACGACCGCGATCGCCCTGCAATACGCGTCGCACGGCATCAGGGCCAATGCGGTACTGCCGGGCCTGATCGACACGCCGCTGATCTATTCGCAGATCTCAGGAAATTACGCATCCGCGGAGGAGATGGTCGCAGCGCGCAACGCGGCGGTTCCGATGGGCAAGATGGGAACGGCCTGGGACATCGCCGCCGCCTCGGTTTTCCTCGCCTCCGACGAGGCGAAGTTCATCACCGGAATCGCCCTGCCCGTCGATGGCGGCCAGAGTTGTGCGGTGCCGATCCCTCACTGAGCCGTCAGCGGTTGAGCCTCTGTCCGCGCAGCGTTGGCAGCCCGATGCCGGTTGCATCGAAGCCGCCGTCGACCGCCAGGGTTTGGCCGGTGATGTAGCTCGCCTTGTCGCTGCACAGGAAATAGATCGCCTCGGCGATTTCCTCCTCGAGCCCGTAACGATCGAGTGGGATGGCGTCGTGATAGTCCTTCCGGATCTCCGGACTGTGCACGGCCTTCGCCATGGCCGTGTCCACCGGCCCAGGAGCGATAGCATTGACCCGAATACCGTGGCTCGCCAGTTCCGCCGCCTGCTGCTTGGTGAGGTGAACCAGGGCCGCCTTGCTCGTGCCGTAGGCGACCCGCAGCGTCGAGGCCCGCAAACCCGAGATCGAGGCGATGTTCACGATGCTGCCGCCTCCATGGTCCGACATCAGGGGCGTGACGGCCTGGGCCAGCATGAAGGGTCCGGTGAGATTGACCGCCAGCACGCGCTGCCACTCGTCATAGGTGGTTTCGAGCATGGGCTTGAACACGGCCACGCCTGCATTGTTGACGAGCGCGTCGAGCCGCCCGAAATGCGCCGTCACAGTCTCAACGGCCCTGGCCACCAGGGCGCGGTCCGCCACGTCGCAAACGATCGCCTTCGTCTCCCCGGGCCGTCCGAGCGATGCCACGGCGCGCTGCAGCGTATCCCCGTCGATGTCGAGCAGGGCAACGCGCCATCCTTCCTGGAGGAATCGTCGGGCCGTAGCCAGCCCGATGCCGCGCGCCGCGCCGGTGATCAGCGCTACCTTCGACCCGTTTGTCATCGTCGTGATCCCGTTGAACTGCCGTGACATATTCCGGATAGCGGAACTCGTCCTCTGCCGAGCAAGCTTATCTGCCCCGCGGCAGATCATGAAGCCTCTGGAGTGACCTCGCACCTATTGCGGTTCGCGGTGAGGAGGATAGCGTACGATGCTTCGGTCGGCGTCGGCACGGCAAAACCCAAATTCAAGGCGCGTTCCCCATGGCAGACGACATGACGCTCGAACCCTGGCGCTGGCCCGAATCGACATGGCGCGAAGTCGTCAACAAGGTCCGTGCCGGCCGGAGCCTGGCTCCGAAAGCCTGGCCCAATGGCGCCCGCTGTGCTGTCGCGCTCTCGTTTGACAGCGACCACGAGACCATAGAGCTGCGCAACGGCGGCAAGTCGTTCGGAAAGATAAGCCAGGGCCAGTATGGCGGACGCCGCGGATCGCCGCGCATCCTGGACTGCCTGCGCAAGCATGACGTGCCGGCCTCGTTCTTCATGCCTGCGGTTTCCGCGCTCCTCAATCCCGATGAGCCGAAGGCCGTGATTTCAGGCGGCCACGAGCTCGCCATCCATAGCTGGATCCACGAGATGAATGGCCCGCTCGGCTATGACGCCGAGCGCGACCTCAGCCTGCGCGCCGCCGACACGCTCGAGAAAATGTCTGGCGTGCGGCCGGTCGGCTTACGCACCGCGTCCTGGGATTTCAGCCCCTGGACGCTGAAGATCGTGCGCGAGATGGGGCTACTCTACGACAGCTCGCTCATGGCCGACGACGAGCCCTACGAATTGCTGGAAGACGGCGAGCCGACCGGGGTGGTCGAACTGCCCGTGGAGTGGATCCGCGACGACGCAGTCTATTTCAACATGGACCGAGCCGCGAGCCTGCGGCCCTACACCAGCCCGGATGCGGTTCTCTCGATCTTCCTGCGCGAGCTGGATGTCGCCTATGACGAGGGCGGCCTGTTCCTGCTGACGATGCACCCGCACCATTCGGGCCATCGCTCCCGCATCTTCCTCCTCGACGAAGTTATTCGCCACGCCAAGGCGAAGGGCAATGTTTGGTTCGCCACCCACGCCGAGATTGCACGGTATTGCGCCGAGCAGGCGGTTCCCCCGATTGCCGCCAAGGCCTGAGAAAAGGAAATTAGAGCCATGTTGAAGCACGCATGCGCATTCGCGGTGATCGCGCTGGGGCTCGCCGCCCTGCCGGCCTCGGCGCAAGTGAAGGATGCTATCGTCATCGACCTGCCGAACGACGCAGCGACCCTGGACCCGCATGTCCAGTGGGATACCGACAGCTACACCGTCTATCGCAACATCTTCGACAACCTGGTCACGCGCGACACCGCGGGCAAGATCGTGCCACAGATCGCCACGGCGTGGCGCTACAAGGACGATACGACGCTGGAGTTCGACATCCGCCCCGGCGTCACTTTCCATGACGGCAGCGCGCTGACGTCCGAGGACGTGGCGTTCAGCATCATCAGGATTATCAACCCGGCCTTCAAGAGCCCGCAATTGTCGCAGTTCGACCAGATCTTAACCGCCACGGCGGAGGGCTCCAAGGTCGTGATGAAGACCAAGACACCCTACCCTGCCCTGATCGCGCAACTCGTGAAGCTCTCCATCGTGCCCAAGGCCGTGGTCGAGAAAATGGGTGACCAGGCCTTCAATCTCGCCCCTGTCGGCAGCGGCCCCTACAAGCTCGCGACCTGGCAGAAGGGGGTGCAGTCGAACCTCGTCGCCAACGATGCCTATTGGGGCGGCAAGCCACCCTTCAAGACGGCCACGTTCCGGGTTGTGCCCGACGTCGCCACGCGCGTCGCCGATCTTCGCACCGGGCGCGCCGATATCGTGCGCCAACTCGGCCCCGACGAAGCAACCGCGCTGAAGAGTGAGGCCCAGCTTCAAGTTTTGTCGGGCGCCACGGAGCGCATCGGCTATATGTTCATCAACGCCCAGGCCGGCCCCACCGCCGACATCCGCGTACGCCGCGCCATCGCCCATTCGATCGACGAGAAGTCCCTCATCGACGCGCTGCTGCAGGGCTTCGGCAACCCCGTCAACATCGTGCTCACGCCCGCCAATTTCGGTTACGTCGCCGACGTGAAGGGCTACGAGTTCGACCAGGCCAAGGCCAAGGCGCTCGTCAAGGAAGCGGGCGCGGAGGGCAAGACACTCACCTTCCTCACCTCGCCCGCCTATGACCGGCGTGTTGTTGAGGCCATTCAGCAGATGGTGCAGGAGGTCGGGCTGAAGGTGGACATCGTCGCGCTCGACCATCCCACCTTCCTGCGTCGCCGCCAGGGCCGGCCGGACGAGGCGGGCAGCCTTTCCTTCGGCCGCTGGTCCTGCGCCTGCCAGGATGCCGACGGCGTGATCTTCCCGCTGTTCCGCACCGGCAGCATTTGGGCGAAGTACTCGAATCCCGCTTTCGACAAGGAAGTCGATCAGGCCCGCTCCGTGCTGGACGAAGGCAAGCGGATGGCCAACTACAAGAAGGCATTCGAGATCCTTCGCGAGGACGTGCCCGGCATCGGCCTTTACCAGGACTTCGCCATCTACGGCGCCCGGAAGGAACTGCAGTGGAAGCCGACACCGAACGAAGCCTTCTTCATCATGGACATGAAGTGGGGCAAGTAGGTGAAGCCGGCTTAGCGGAAGGCCCTGAGAGGGGCTGAACCATGTTGCTTTACGCGTTCTGGCGCCTCGTGCAGGCGGGCGTCGCCATTTTCGGCGTGATGACGATCGTCTTCGTCATCATGCGGCTGGCTGGCGACCCCACGCTGCTCCTGGTGCCCGAGGGTGCGTCTCGCGAGCACATCGATGCGCTGCGCCACGAACTCGGCTTCGACCGGCCAATCCTCGTCCAGTACATCTCGTACCTCGGCGAGGTCATCCGCCTGGATTTCGGCATGTCCGTCGTCCAGCGGATGCCGGCCGTCGACATCCTGGCGACGCGCATTTTCTACACGCTTGAACTGGCGACCGGCGCGCTGCTGATCGCGCTTGCCGTTGGCCTCCCGGCAGGCGTGGTGATGGCCGTCAAGCGCGGCGGCACGCTGGAGCGCGTTCTTGGCGCGCTGGTTCTGACGGGCCAGAGCATGCCGACCTTCCTGTCGGGCATCCTGCTCATCCTCGTTTTCGGTGTTCTCCTCGGCTGGCTGCCGACCTCGGGTTCCGGCACCTGGTCGGCGCTCATCCTGCCCTCGATCGCGCTCGGCGCACTCTCGATGGCGACCTTCGCCAGGATGGCCCGCATCGCGGTGGTGGATGAGCTGTCGAAGGATTACGTCCGCGCCGGGCGCGCGCGCGGACTGTCGCTCAACGCTGTCGTGGTGCGCCATGTGCTCCGCAATGCGGCCGTGCCTGTCGTCACGATCGCGGCACTCGAGATCGGCAATCTGCTGGCCGGAGCGGTCATTGTCGAGACGGTGTTCGCCTGGCCCGGCATCGGGCAGCTCGCCATCCAATCCATACAGTCGCGAGACTTTGTGGTCGTGCAGGTCATCGTGCTGTTCGTCTCGGTTGTCTATGTCGCCATGAGCCTGCTCGCAGACATTGCCTATGCACTGCTAGACCCCCGCATCCGGCTGCACAGCGCATGATCGCCGCTGTCGCCAGAGGCTACCGGTCCGCTCGGCAGTTGCCGCTCATGGTCATTTGTGTCGGTGCGATCCTCGCCCTGATCGTTATCATCGCCATCCTCGCGCCCTATGTCGCGCCCGCCGATCCCTCGCGCCAGACTTTGATCGCACGCCTGCGTCCGCCGGGATTCGTGGCGGCCGGGCGCACCTACTGGTTCGGTACGGACGATCTGGGCCGCGATCTCCTGTCCCGCGTGATCTGGGGCGCTCGCGCCTCCCTGCTGGTCGCACTGTTCTCGGTGGCGGTATCGCTTACTGTTGGAACGCTCCTCGGGATGCTCGCCGCGTGGTTTCGCGGCTGGGTCGAGATCGTCATCATGCGGCTCGTCGACATCATGCTGTCGATACCGGCAATCCTGCTGGCCGTGCTGACAGTCGCAGTGCTCGGCCCCGGCTTCATCAAGCTCATTCTGGTGCTCGGCCTCACACGCTGGCCGCGCTACACACGCGTCGCCTATGCGCAGACGCTGCAGGTCTCATCCCTTCCCTACATCAAGGCCGCCGAACTCGGCGGTGCGGGCGCGCTCCGAATTCTGCGTCGCCACGTCCTGCCCAACATCGCTGGGCCGCTGCTCGTCGTGGCCACCGCCGAATTCGGGCTGATGATCCTGTTCGAGGCAGGACTTTCCTTCCTCGGGCTGGGCATCCAGCCGCCGCAGCCGAGCTGGGGCTCCATCATGAGCGCCGGTCGGCAATATGTGGAACGCGCGTGGTGGATCACGCTCTTCCCCGGCGCGTTCCTGTTCTTGCTGGTGCTCTCCGTCAACGTGTTCGGCGACTGGCTGCGCGACCGGCTCGATCCCCGCTCAAGAACAAGATGAGGCTACCATGAGATTTCAGGGACAAGGGGTGATCGTCACCGGCGCGGCGGGCGTGTTCGGACGCTGGATCAGTGCGGCGTTCGCGCGCGAAGGGGCAAGACTGTGCCTTTCCGACATGCGGCTCGACGCCCTCCAGGCGCTCGCCTCAGAGCTCAAGCTCGATCCCGCGCATACGCTCCTGCATGCCACGGAACTCACCGACGAAGCCTCGATCGTCGAACTCGCCGGCCGCGTAAAGAGTGCCTGGGGAGCACCCGACGTGCTCGTCAACAATGCCGGAATCTATCCCCATGGCGGCATGCTGGAGATGTCGACGGCGGAGTGGGACCGCATCTTCGACGTGAACCTGCGCGCGCCCTTCATCATGTCCCGCGAGATGGGAAACCTGATGATCGCCGCCGGTCGCCGTGGCTCCATCGTGAACATCTCGTCCGGCGCGTCCCGTCAGATGCGCAACGGCGCGGTTCCCTACTGCACGTCCAAGACTGCGCTCGAACGCCTGACGAAAGGCTTCGCACTGGAGCTTGCCCCCTATGGAATCCGCGTCAACGCGGTCGAACCCGGCTTTGCCCCGGGCAGCGCGGTCAGTCCGTTGTCGGATGAATACGTCGCGCGAATGAAGGCCAAGATCCCCCTGGCGCGCACGAGCGGCCCCGATGATACGCCCGAGGCGGTCCTCTACCTCTGCTCGCAGAGCGCCAGCTTCATCACCGGCGCGGTTCTCGCTGTCGATGGCGGCAATTCAATCGGCACCTATGAGCCCGGCCAGCTGGCACCTGCGACAAAGGACGCTTGATGCGCAACGACTTGCTCACCGTCGAGAACCTCACCGTCACGATCGGCAATGTGCCGGTCATCGATGGCGTCGGGTTCACGGTGGGCCGCCGGGAGGTGCTGGCTCTGGTAGGCGAGTCCGGTTGCGGCAAATCGCTGACCGCGCTCGCGCTCATGCGCCTGCTGCCCCCCGCCGCGACCCTTGCGGCCGGCGCGATCCGGCTCGAACACGACGACCTCGCCGCACTCCCCGAGAGTACGATGCAGCGGATGAGGGGCGAGCGCCTGTCGATCATCTTCCAGGAACCGACTGCCTCCCTCGATCCGCTCGCGACGGTCGGTTCGCAGATCGCGGAGGCATACCGCGTGCACCGTGGCGGCTCCCGCGCGAAGGCCTGGCAGGCTGCGCGCGACATGCTTGAGGATGTCGGCATCCCCGATCCCGAGCGCCGGCTGGACCAGTATCCCTTCGAACTCTCCGGCGGCATGTGCCAGCGCATCATGATCGCCATCGCGCTCATCTGCGGCCCGGCGCTGCTCATCGCGGACGAGCCCACCACCGCCCTAGACGTCACCATCCAGGCCCAGATCCTGGACCTCATGCGTAGGCTCGTCGCGGAGCGCGGCGCGAGTGTGCTGATCATCACCCACGACATGGGCGTGGTCGCCGACATCGCGGACCGAGTAGCCGTGATGTATGCCGGCCGCGTGGTCGAGATCGCGCCGGTCGAGGCATTGTTCGCGCGGCCGGGTCACCCCTATACGGCTTTACTTCTGGCCAGCGTGCCGCGCCTCGATGTCGCACCAAAAGTGGAACTCGCCACCATTGAGGGCCGAGTGCCGACGCCTGACGAATTCGGCGAAGGCTGCCGCTTCGCCAGCCGTTGCCCGCTCGCCATCCCGAAATGCGCGACCACGCCGCCGCTGGTCGATCTCGATCCCGGCCATGCCGCCGCCTGCTGGCGGACGCAGGACGCCCACACGCTGATGAGGGTGGACGCATGAGTGCGGCCCAGCACAGCGGCGCCGCCGACCCGGCTGCTCTTGAGCCCGTCCTGGTGGTCGACGACGTCGCTGTACACTTCGCGGCGCGCGGCGGTTTCCTGGCGGGAAAAGCGCCGCCTGTCCGAGCCGTCGAGGGCGTATCTCTCACCTTGCACGCAGGCGAGACATTGGGGCTGGTTGGCGAATCCGGGTGCGGTAAATCCACGCTGTCCAACGCCATTGTCGGCCTTGTTCGCCCCACGCGCGGCAGCATCCGCGTCAAGGGGGCGGAGGTCGTTGGCGCGACGCGCAAGGACCTCAACGATATCCGCCGCAACGCGCAGATGATCTTCCAGGATCCTGCGCTCTCGCTCAATCCGCGAATGACAATCGGCGAGACGGTGGGCGAGTCGCTCTCGGTGCGGAACATCGCGCGGGGCAAGGATCTCGATCGCCGCATCGGCGAATTGCTGCTGGCGGTGGGCTTGCGCGCCGAGCATGCGGGACGCTACCCGCACCAGTTCTCCGGCGGTCAGCGCCAGCGCGTCGTCATAGCCCGCGCACTGGCGTTGGAGCCCGCGCTGGTCGTGTGCGACGAACCCGTCTCGGCTCTCGACGTCTCGGTGCGCGCGCAGATCCTCAATCTTCTGGTGGACCTGCAGCGGCGGCTCGGCATGGCCTACCTGTTCGTCTCCCACGACCTCGCGGTCGTCAGGCACATCTGCGACCGCGTCGCCGTCATGTATCTCGGCCGCCTCGTCGAGGTTGCCGATCGAGACACGCTGTTCGCCACGCCGAAGCACCCCTACACGCTGGCGCTGATGTCGGCCGTGCCGGAGGCCGATCCCGTGCGCCAGCGATCGAAGCAGCGCATCGTGCTTCAAGGCGACCTGCCGAGCCCGTCCCGCCATCCCACGGGTTGCGCGTTCCACACGCGTTGCCCCAGCGCCACCGAGATCTGCCGCGTCGAGCGCCCGCTGCTTACACCGCGCCCGGATGGCGCGGTCGTCGCCTGCCACCACGCCTGAGGCCGTCATGACCGAGTTACCCGCCGAGCACATCACCCTCCCCGGTCTTGCGGAACCTGCCGAGATCCTGATTGACAAGGTGGGCATCGCCCATATCCGCGCCGGCAGCGAACACGACGTCTTCCTGCTGCAGGGCTTTAACGCCGCCAGGGATCGGCTGTGGCAGATCGACCTTTGGCGCAAGCGCGGCCTGGGTCTGCTCGCCGCCGATTTCGGCCCGGGCTATCTGGCGCAGGATCGTGCCGCGCGGCTCTTCCTGTACCGCGGGGACATGGTCGCCGAATGGGCCTGTTATGGCGTTGGATCGCGGGAGATCTGCGAGGCTTTCGTCGCAGGGATCAACGCCTATGTCGCGCTGACGGAGCGCGAGCCCGAGCGCCTTCCGCCGGAATTCCTCATGATGGGGACGCGGCCCCAGCGGTGGGTCGCAGAGGATGTCGTTCGCATCCGAAGCCACGGCCTCACCCGCAATGCGATATCCGAGGTCTTGCGCGCAGTCGTCATGTCGCGCGCCGATGTCGAGACGGACAGCTTTCGCAAGGCGATCGATCCGCCCGTTGCACCCGATCCCGCCCCAGGCGTCGACCTCGCCGCGATCACGCCCGCCGCGCTCGACGTCTTCAGCCTCGCATGCGCGCCGGTCAATTTCGTCCCCGAGCGCCTGACCGCAACACTTGGGCAGGCCTGGGCCTGGACGAAGGTCAACGATCTCGGCGAGATCATCCGGGACGCCGAGTTCCAGGGCTCGAACAACTGGGCGGTGCATGGCAGCCGCACGAGCACCGGCCGCCCCATCCTGGCGACCGATCCGCACCGCACCCATGCCATCCCGTCTCTTCGCTACATCGTGCATCTCACGGCGCCGGGCCTCGACGTCATCGGCATGGGAGAGCCTGCCGTGCCCGGCATCACGATGGGCCACAACGGCACGGCGGCCTTCGGCCTCACGATCTTCGGAGCGGATCAGGAGGACGTGCTGGTCTACGAAACGTCAGGCGAGAGCTACCGCTACGGCGATGCATGGGAGCCCATGCGGACGTCGCAGGAGCGCTTCGTCGTGAAAGGGTGCCCCGACCAGACCCTGGCGCTGAAATTCACGCGCCACGGCCCCATCCTGCACGAGGACAATGGCCGCTCGCTCGCCTACGCGCTGCGCTCGGTGTGGTGGGAGCCGGGCTCGGCGGCCTACATGGCAAGCCTCGCCGGCATGCGCGCGACCAGCTTCGATGCCTTTCGCCAGGCCATGCGCGGCTGGGGTGCGCCCTCCGCGAACCAGGTCTACGCCGATGTCACCGGCCGCATCGCGTGGCTGCCCGTGGGCCTCACGCCGGTCCGGCCGAACTGGACAGGCCTCCTGCCCGTATCGGGCGACGGCCGCTACGAATGGGCCGGCTTCCTCGACCCCGCCGAGATGCCCGAACTGGTTGATCCGCCCGAAGGGTTTGTCGCCACCGCGAACGAGATGAACCTGCCGGCAGATTGGGACCACGCGGCGAAAGCCATCGGCTACGAGTGGGTCGAGCCGTCCCGCGCAAGCCGCATCCGGGAAGCGCTCGGCACACCCGGCCTGCACGATCTCGCCGCCTCGCAGGCCCTGCAGACCGACACCGCGTCGATGCCCGCACGCCGCATCCTTGCCGCCATGCGGGGCATCGATCTCGGGCCGGGCGGCGAATTCCTGCGCAGCTGGGACACGCGCCTCGATGCCGAAAGCGGCCCCGCAGCCTTGTTCGAGCTGTGGTGGACGAAGCATCTCAAGCCCGCACTTCTCGCCGCCATCTGTCCGGACCCTACCCTGCGCAAGCTGCTGCTTCCGGGCGACGTCGAAAGCCTGCTCGGTCTCATCGAAACGCCGGACCGCCTGCCCGGTCGCGACGCACTGCTGCGCGACACGCTGGCGGCTGCATGGGCCGACGCCGAACAACGCCTCGGCCGCGACCCTTCGGCGTGGCGCTGGGGTGCGCTCCATCACGGTTATTTCGAGCACGCGCTGTCACCGCTGGGCCGCGGCCTCGACCTCGATTCCGGCCCGCATCCCAAAGGCGGCAGCGGTTCCACCGCGATGCACGCCGGCTACCGGCCGAGCGATTTCAGGGTCATCGCGGGCGCTTCGGTCCGCATCGTCATGGATGTCGGCGCTTGGGACAACAGCGTCTGCATCAACACGCCCGGCCAATCAGGCGATCCCCGCTTGCCCCACTACCGCGACCTCGCGCCGCTTTGGGCGAAGGGCGAATACCTGCCTTTGCTCTACTCGCGCGCGGCGGTCGACGAGGCCGCAGAAACCGTGATCAGGCTCACGCCGGGCTGAAGCAGCGAGTAGGAAATCACGGGCGGCTAGAACGCGACCAGCCACGCGGCGATCGGGAAGGTGACCGTCGCAAGCACCGTGGAGACGAGCACCGTTGCGGCGACCTTGTCTCCGCCGGTCCCGAACCGTTCTGCGATGATGAAGGCGTTCGCGGCCACCGGAAGTGCGGCATAAAGCACGCCCGCCATCACCCAGAACGGATCGAGCCGCAGCACCACGGCCATCACGAACCACACCGCCAGCGGATGCAGGATCAGCTTCGCCAGCGCCATCGGCAGCACGCGCAACAGACCGCCCGCCTTCATCCAGCCATGCAGCGCCAAGCCCAGCGCGAACACACCCGCAGGCGCGGCCGAAGCGCCGACGAAGGACAGGAACCGGTCGACCGGTTCGGGCAATGCGATGCCGGAAAGCGAAATAGCCACGCCCACGACAATCGACAGCATGAAGGGGTTGACCAGCGTGCCGCGCACGAGCCTCTGCGCGATCTGCAGCGGATTGCCCTGCCCTCGTCCGGCCTCAATCAAGCCGATGCAGAGAGGGACGACCAGCGCCGTGTCGCACACCAGGCCCATCGCAATCGGCGCGGCGGCCTTGTCCCCGAGAAAGGCGAGCATCAGCGGAATGCCGAGAAATGCGAAATTCCCGCCTACCAGCGTCTGCGACCGCGAGACGGAGGGGCCGTAGTCCAACCCCACGCCCCGCCGCCATAGCATGAATGCGCCTAAAAGCAGTAGGAGCGCCGTCGCAGCAAGGCCTGCAAAGAAGGCCGCGTTCCAGAGTTCGGTCAACGGCTGGCGCGCCATGACGCGAACGATCATGCAGGGCGTCGCAATCACGAAGGCATAGGTGTTCAGGATCGAGACGGCATCCGGCCCGAACAGGCGAACCCTGCCTGCGATCCAGCCAAGCCCGATCGCCGCGAAGAAGGGCGAACTGGTCGCCAGGAAGAGAAGCATGGGTTGATGACGTCCCTAAAGGAGGTGGTCACCCTAGGGATCAAGCCACCCTGTGTCATCCCATGCGCAACGCAGCGGCGCCATGCTGCAGGCCGCTCCATGCCCTTGCCAGCGGCTGCGAAAAGCCCACACTTGCGGTGATCTGGAAACGAGAGGCCGAATGCGAATAGACCGCCAGACGTTGCGCGTGGACTGCGATCCTCGCGAGCCCTCCTTTTTCACCGATCCCTACCCGCTCTACGCGGCGCTGCACGAGGCGGCGCCGATGTTCTACTGGGAGCAGTACGGGCACTGGTGCGCGGCATCCCATGCCGACGTCTTTGCCCTGCTGCGCGACCGCCGCTTCGGGCGGCAGATCCTGCATGTCGCGACACGCGAAGAACTTGGCTGGCCTGAGCCCGAGCCGCATCTCGATCCATATCGGGCGGTCATGCATTATGCGCTGCTCGAGGTTGAGCCGCCCGTCCATACCCGGCTGCGCACGCTAGTGAACCGCGCCTTCGTCTCCCGCAAGGTCGAACGATTGCAGCCCCGCGTCGCGCATCTCGCCAACACGCTGATTGACGGGTTCCAGGCAGACGGCGGCTGCGACCTTCTGGACCGCTTCTGCTCGGTGATCCCGGTGGCGATCATCGCGGAACTGCTGGGCGTCCCAGTTGAGATGGCGCCGCATCTACTCGATTGGTCGCACCGCATGGTCGCGATTCATCAGTTCCGGCGCGATCGCGCGGTGGAGGAAGATGCGACGGCGGCCACGATCGCCTTCTCCGACTATCTCAGGACACTCCTGGCAGAACGGCTCGCGTCTCCGCGCGACGACCTCCTGACGCACCTTGCAGACACATCCGCCAACAGCGACCGTTTGACCGAGGACGAGACGATCGCCACCTGCATCCAGCTGCTGAATGCAGGGCACGAGGCCACAGTGCACGCCTTCGCCAACGGCATCGCCGGCCTGCTTCAGAATGGCATCGATACGCGCACCGCCTTCGCCACGCCAGTTGCGACCGAGCGGACGGTCGACGAGATGCTGCGGCACGATGCGCCGTTGCATCTGTTCACCCGATACGCGCTCGAGGATGTGGAGATCGGCCCGGCGCGCCTTCGCAAGGGTGACAAGATCGGCCTGATGCTCGGCGCGGCCAACCGCGATCCCCTGCGCTTCGCCGATCCTGACCGCTTCGACCCGATGCGCGAAGACAACGCCCATGTCAGCTTCGGCGCCGGCATCCATTTCTGCATCGGCGCGCCCCTCGCAAGGCTGGAGATGCAGGTTGCGCTGCCGATCCTGTTCGAGCGGTTGCCGGGGTTGAGGCTCCCCGAACCTCCAGCCTATAGGGACACCTACCATTTCCACGGCTTCGGCAGGCTCGACGCCGTCTGGTAGCGCGGCGACGCCGGGCAAACGGTCGTCCGGAAGCGCGCTTGAACTCCGTCCAAGACCGCCGATCCTGATCACATCGTGATGACGTGCCGGACCACCTCGCCCCGGTCCAACCGGTCGAACGCGGCATTAATCTCGTCGAGCGGACCCGTGCCGGAGAGCAGCTTGTCGACGGGCAGCTTGCCCGCGAGATAAAGCTCGATATAGCGCGGGATATCGCGGGACGGCACGCACGAACCCATGTAGCCGCCACGGATGACGCGCTCCTCCACGACCAGCGATACCGCCGGCACGGAAAATTGCGTGGACGGTGCAGGCAGCCCGGCCGTCGCCGTGACGCCGCCCGCTCGTGTGATCGCATAGGCAAGCTCGAATGCCTTCGCGGAACCTGCCATCTCGATGGCGTGGTCGACGCCGCCCCGGGTGGCCTCCCGGACGAGTCTCACGACATCCGGATCGGTTGCGAGAAAGGCATGTGTCGCGCCAAGGGATAGGGCGGTGTCGAGCTTGTGCTGCTGAATATCGATGGCGACGATCTTGCCTGCCCCGCTCGCCGCCGCCCCAAGCAGGCCCGCGAGGCCCACGCCGCCAAGCCCGACGATGGCAACGGACTGGCCCGGCCGCACCTGGCAGGTGTTCATGACCGTGCCCACACCCGTCATCACGGCACAGCCGAAAAGCGCGGCATCGACGAGCGGCACGTCGGGCCGGATCTTCACGATGGAGCGGCGGGAAATTACCGAATATTCGGAGAACGCGCAGACGCCGCAATGGTGGTTGATTTCGGCTCCGTCGCAGCTGAAACGCCTCGCTCCCGACAGCAGTGTCCCGGCCAGGTTCGCGGCATTGCCGGGCTCGCAGAGCGCCGGCCGGCCCGATGAACACATCGCGCAATGGCCGCAGTTCGGTATGAACGACATGACGACATGGTCGCCCCTAACGAGGTCGTGAACGTCGGGCCCCACCTCCTCGACGACGCCGGAAGCCTCGTGCCCCAAAGCCACCGGCATTCGCCTCGGCCGGTCGCCATTGATGCCGGACAGATCGGAATGGCAAACGCCGGCCGCCGCGATCTTCACCAGCACCTCGCCGGGACCGGGCGGCGCGAGATCGACCGTCTCGACCGAGAGCGGCCTGGATTGGTCGTAGGGCCTCGGCAACCCGGACTGACGCAGAATGGCTGAACGGACCCGCATGGTCGCCTCCCTTGATTTGAGCTTTGAGGGCACACGAGCAGATCGGACCGCCGCCGTCCAGCCGTTCAATGCAAAGCTGCCCGGCGGCGGCCGCCTTTCGCCGCCGTCTATCCGTGCTTGATGACGATCGTCTTCATCTCTGAGAGATCGTAAAGCGCCTCGAAGCCCTTCTCGCGTCCGTGGCCGGATTTTTTCATTCCGCCAAACGGTAGTTCGATGCCGCCGCCTGCGCCGTATCCGTTCACGAAGACCTGGCCGACCCGTACCTTTCGGGCCACCCGCAAAGCGCGGGCCCCGTCGCCGGACCAGACCCCCGCGACCAGCCCGTACTCCGTGCCGTTGGCGAGCCTGACCGCATCGGCTTCATCGTCAAACGGCATGGCCGCCAGTACCGGACCGAAGATCTCCTCCCGGGCGATTTCCGAGCCGCGTTCGACTTCGTGATAGATCGTGGGCGTGACGTAAAAGCCGCTTTCCGGCACGCCGGGTGCAATCTGCCCCTGGGCCAGGATCTTCGCACCCGACGCTTCCGCTCGCGCCAGCATCGCCAGGATGCGCTGCCGCTGCCCCGCGCTGATCACGGGCCCCAGATCGAGGTCCATTTCAGGTGTTCCTGCGCGGATCTTTTCGAAGCGGACCTTCAGATTCGCCAGGAAGCGATCCCAGATCTTTCGCTCCACGAGTACGCGGGAGCCTGCCGAGCAGGTCTGCCCGGCGTTCTGCACGATGGCCATCGCCACCGAAGCCACCGCCGCCTCGAGATCAGCATCGGCGAACACGATCTGCGGCGACTTGCCACCAAGCTCAAGGGTGCAGCCGATGTGATTGCGGGCGGCTGCGGTCTGGACCAGCGTCCCGACCTCGGGACTGCCCGTGAACGAGATGAAATCGATTCCGCGGTGGTTCGCCAATGCGGAGCCGGCCTCCTCCCCGAGTCCAGGAACGATGTTGATCGCGCCATCTGGAAAGCCGGCTTCGGCGGCAAGCTCGGCGATCCGCAGCGGAACGAGGCAGGCCTCCTCGGCCGGCTTCATGACAGTTGCGTTACCCATGGCGAGCGCCGGCGCAATCGTGCGCCCGAACATCTGGCCCGGGTAGTTCCACGGTATGATGTGGCCTGTCACGCCCAGCGGCTCGTAGACGGTCGCGACGAGGTAGCCGTCGAGAAACGGGATGGTGTCGCCATGGATCTTGTCGGCGGCGCCCCCGTAATATTCGAAATAGCGCGCAACGGCGACGGCATCGGCGCGGGCCTGCTTCATCGGCTTGCCCGTATCACGGGCCTCGATCTGCGCGAGTTCCTCCGCGTGATCCTGGACGAGGCCACCCAGTTTGGACAGCAGCCGGCCCCGCTCGGTCGCGGTCAGCCGTCCCCAGGCGCCGTGTTCCACGGCATGGCGGGCGGCGGATACCGCGAGGTCGACATCATGGGCGTCCCCGGCAGCGATTGCGGCAAACGGCACGCCCTCGGCCGGTGCGATGACAGGAATGGTCTTGCCGGAGTGCGAAGGGCGCCATGCATTGTCGATGAACACGCCCTTGGCGGCTGTCGGCTTCACGGTCGCGTTCACTGGCGCCTCCCTGCGCGCGCAAGCTTCGTGTCGCGCCTGAACGATCATGCCAATCCCGCACGCGAGTGCAAGAACGGCAGCAATTTCGGGACAGAGCGCGGCAGGTCGCGGCTCCCGCCAATCCGCTCCGCGGGCAGAGTGCCGCTTCCACTCTTTCCTGATGCCAGTGCTCGCCTGATCTCGCAACGGATAATATACGTATTGATTTTGTGATATATGCGGAAACTATATATTTGAATGTGAATTGACGCGATCCACAGAAAAATGGTACCTATTGTTCGTTATAACGAACGATCGGCCTTCCTCATGAGCCAGCTCGAAGTTCTGAATGGCAGCATCGCCGTCACCGGGCGGAGCGAGCAACACGCCGCCGCGTCGCGGCTGATCGGGCTGTTCGCCGGGGCCGATCTGTTCGCGCGCCTCGGGGCGATTGCTGCTGAAACAGCGGGTCCTGTTGTATTCACCACGAGCTTCGGGCTCGAGGATCAGGCCATTGCGCATGCGATCCTGTCGCAAGGGCTCGAGATCGATATCGTCACCATCGACACCGGCCGGCTCTTCCCCGAAACTTACGACCTCTGGGCCAGGACGGAAGCACGGTACGCGACGCGCATCCGCGCCGTGTACCCCCGCCACGAGGCACTTGAATCTCTCGTCTCGGACCAGGGGATCGACGGCTTCTATCACTCGCTCCAGGCGCGCAAGTCGTGCTGCAATGTCCGCAAGGTCGAGCCACTGGCACGCGCGCTTTCAGGAGCCGCAATCTGGGTGACTGGCCTGCGTGGAGACCAGTCCGACCAGCGCAAGGGCGTGTCCGCCATCGAGGTCGATGACAGCCGCGACCTCCTCAAGGCTAACCCGCTCTTCGACTGGTCCCGCGACGACGTTCTCGAATTCACAGCGGCGCACGAGATACCCGTGAGCACGCTGCATGCGGAGGGTTTCCTGTCGATCGGCTGCGCCCCGTGCACCCGCGCCATCGCGCCGGGGGAGCCCGAGCGCGCCGGCCGGTGGTGGTGGGAGGATGAAGCGGCGAAGGAATGCGGGCTTCACGTCGCCGCCGACGGCCGGTTGGTCCGCGCCAACGCGGATGCGGCGCGATGATCCAGCTCACTCACCTGCAGAAGCTGGAAGCGGAGGCGATCCACATCATCCGCGAGGTCGTCGCGACCTGCGAAAACCCTGTGATGCTCTACTCGATCGGCAAGGACTCGGCGGTGCTTCTGCACCTCGCCCTGAAGGCCTTTCACCCCGGTCCGCTCCCCTTCCCGCTGCTGCATGTCGACACCACCTGGAAGTTCCGCGAGATGATCGAGTTCCGCGACCAGCGGGCCAGGGAACTGGGCGTCAACCTCATCGTCCACATCAACCAGGATGGCGTGCGCGACGGCATCAATCCGTTCGACAGCGGCTCGCGGCTGCACACCGACGTGATGAAGACACAGGGCCTGCGGCAGGCCCTCGAAAAATACGGCTACGACGCAGCGTTCGGCGGCGCGCGGCGGGACGAGGAAAAATCTCGGGCGAAGGAGCGCGTCTTCTCGTTTCGCTCAGCTGACCACCGGTGGGATCCGAAGCGCCAGAGGCCGGAGCCCTGGCGCCTCTACAACACGCGAAAGCGCGCCGGCGAGAGTTTCCGCGTGTTCCCAATCTCCAATTGGACCGAAGCGGATGTCTGGGCCTACATCGCGGCCGAGAACATCCCCGTCGTGCCACTCTATTTCGCCGCGCCCCGGCCGGTCGTGGAGCGCGACGGCGCGCTCATCATGCGGGACGACGAACGCATGAAGCTGCGCCCCGGTGAGCAGGTCGAAATGCGCTGGGTCCGGTTCAGGACGCTCGGATGCTATCCGCTGACGGGCGCGGTCGAGAGCCGGGCCGCGACGCTCACCGACATCATCGATGAAATGCGCCTCTCCCGCTCCTCGGAGCGCCAGGGCCGCGTGATCGACCACGATGGCGCAGGCTCGATGGAGCAGAAGAAGCAGGAAGGCTATTTCTGATGAGCGCCGCACTCGCCTTGGGCGACGATCCTGCCGTCCAGGCGGCCCAAGCCGCACCTGAAGCCGTGCAGCCTGCGCGCGACCTGCTGCGCTTCATCACCTGCGGTTCGGTGGATGACGGCAAGTCGACCCTCATCGGTCGCCTTCTCTACGATGCGAACGCCTTGCCGGACGACCAACTCGAAGCGCTCGACCGCGACAGCCGCAAGTTCGGCACGCAAGGCGACAAGCTCGATCTGGCGCTCCTGGTCGACGGCCTTTCCGCCGAGCGCGAGCAGGGCATCACCATCGATGTCGCCTACCGTTATTTCGCAACGGCCCGCC
>JADMIO011070316.1_pt1 | contig 26018 bp, 29 predicted proteins | sample 8958161 | NCBI WGS metagenome assembly JADMIO01 (sample SAMN16585339, study PRJNA669376) | soil metagenome | isolation source: Crop rotation soil | place: USA: Cullars Rotation, Alabama | collected 2011 | reverse complement strand
GACGAGCCCCGCCTGCAGTGGCTCGACTCGATGGTCCTGCGCGGCATGACCGCGATGCCGGTGCGCGTGGCGCTGCGGTGACGCCCGCCCAGCAGCCCGACCACCTGCCGCCGAGGCTGTGGGGGATCCTCGCCGGACTCTGGATCGCCTGGGGATTCAACTGGGCGGCCATCAAGGCGGCGCTCACCGGCGTCGATCCGTGGACCTTCCGTACGCTGTGCCTCGGCTTCGGGTCGGCGATCCTGTTCGCCGTCCTGCGCGCCGGCGGCCAGCGCCTCGCCGTGCCGAGGGACCAGTGGCCGCGGCTCGTGCTGCTCGCCTTCCTCAACATTACCTGCTGGAACCTGCTCGTGGCCTTCGGCATGACGATGATTCCGGCCGGCCGCGGGGCGATCCTCGCCTACACGATGCCGGCGTGGGCGATTCCGCTCTCGGTGTGGGTGCTGGGGGAGCGCTTCACCGCGCGCAAGGCGCTCGGCCTCGCGCTCGGCATGGCCGGCCTCGCGGTGGTGCTCGGCGAGGCGGCGCTGGATGTGGGCGCCGCGCCGCTCGGCTCGCTGCTCGTGCTGGGCGCCGCCGTGTCGTGGGCGCTCGGCACCGTGCTGCAGAAGCGCTATCCGGTGGCGATGGCGCCGGGGCCCTACACCGCGTGGATCATGCTGCTCGGCGGCGTGCCGATCTTCGCCGGCACGCTCTTCCTCGGCGACTTCGCCGCGCTCGGCCGCATCTCGACGCCGGCCGCGCTCGGCGTCGCCTACAACGTGTTCATCGCCTTCGCTTTCGCGCACTGGGCGTGGATCACCGTCGCCACCTCGGTGCCGGTGAGCGTGTTCTCGCTCAGCACGCTGGTGATTCCGGTGCTGGGCGTGATCAGCGGCATGCTCTTCCTCGGCGAGCGGCCGAGCTGGGCGGAATACGGCGGCCTCGCGCTCGTGCTCGCCTCGCTCCTGACTGTCGTCCTCCCCGCGCGTCAGGCGCGGTAGCGCTCGATCACCTTCGGGTCGGGGTCTACCCCGAGCCCGGGCCCGGGCGGCAGCGTGACCCCGGGCCCGCCGAACAGCCCCGGATAAAGCGTCGCTTCCGCCCACAGGTAGAAGAGCTCGAAGCGCGCCTCGGGCGCGAGCGCGGCGATGAGGTGCAGCGTCGCGACCGCGCCGGGGCCGAAGTAGGGCGAGTGCGGCGCGAGGCGCGCGCCTGCCGCCGATGCGAGCTGCGCCACCTTGCGGAACTCGCTCACGCCGCCGACCTTGGTGACCGAGGGTTGCGCGTACGCCACCGCGCGCGCCTCGAGCATCGCGGCGAACTGGGTCGCATAGCAGAGGTTCTCGCCGGCGGCGAGCGGCACCCCGCCTCGCCGATCGCGCGCAGGCCATGGAAATCCTCCGGCGGGAACACCGGCTCCTCGAGCCAATCCAGCCGGTGCGGCGCGAAGGCCCGCGCCGCCGCCACCGCGTCCTCGCGCGACCACTCGCAATTCACGTCGACCATGAGGGGCAGGTCGCCGACCGCCGCGCGCGCCGCGGCGACCGCGGGCTCCGTCACCTCGTGCAGCTTGACCGCGCCGAAGCCCTCGGAGCGCGCGCGCGCCGAGTACTGCGCCACCAGTGCCGGCTCGCCATAGCGAAGCAGGCTCGCGTAGCAGGGCAGGACGGTGCGCTTGGCGCCACCCAGCAACGCGTGCAAGGGCTTGCCCGCCGCCTTGCCCGCGAGGTCCCAGAGCGCGACGTCGAGGCCGGAGAGTGCGTAGCACTGGATCCCCATGCGCCCGAAGATGTGCAGCTGCTTCTGGATCTTGAAATTCAATCCGTCCCGGTCGAGGGCATCATGACCGATGGCCAGGGGCGCGATCATGTCGCGCACCGCGGCGACCACGGCGCTGCGGCAGTGGTACGAGAACGCCTCGCCCCAGCCGACCAGGCCGGCGTCCGTTTCCACGCGCACCAGGCAGAAGTCCAGCCGGCTCGCCGCGCCGATCCGTCCGCCCCGGCCTTCGCCGATGTGGTACGGGATCGCGAGCGGCAACGCCTCGATTCGGGTGATCTTCATGGCACGGCGATCGTACGGCACGCCGGGATGCGCGCCGGGTCCCAGTTGCGAACCGCCGCGGCGAGGTCCGCCGCCGGAGGCTGGCCCAGGAAGACGAGGGCGGCCGGCAGCATCGCCGGAACCGCAGCCGCGGCGCCGGTCTGCTTGGAAAGCTTCTCGCCCGCCGCGTTGGCCGCCGCCGGAATGTGCAGGTAGCGCGGCGTCGGCACGCCGAGCGCGCGCTGGAGCACGATCTGCCGCGCGGTCGAGTCGAGCAGGTCGGCGCCGCGCACCACGTCGCTGACGCCCTGCGCCGCGTCGTCGACGACCACCGCGAGCTGGTAGCTCACCAAGCCGTCCGCGCGGCGCAGGACGAAGTCGCCGACCTCGCGCTCGACGTCCTGTACCTGCCGTCCCTGGACGCGGTCGTCGAAGGCGACCGCCTCGGTGCTCGTGCGAAGGCGCAAGGAGCGCGCCTGCGCCCCGGGACGCAGCCCCGCGCGGCAGGTGCCGGGATAGATGCGCGCTCCGTCCACCGCGAGGCCGAGCGACGAGTCGGCGATTTCCTTCCGCGTGCACGCGCACCAGTAGGTGCGCGGTTTCAACTGCAACAGGGCGGCCTCGTAGCGCTCGCCGCTCCGGCTTTGAAAAAGCGGATCGCCGTCCCAACCTAGGCCCAAGGCGCGCAAGGTTTGCAGGATGGCGTCGGCCGCCCCCGGCACCACGCGCGGGCGGTCGAGGTCCTCCATGCGCACGAGCCACTTGCCGCCGGCGGCGCGCGCGTCGAGCCAGCTCGCGAGCGCGGCGACGAGCGAGCCGAAATGCAGCGGCCCGGTCGGGGAGGGCGCGAACCGACCTGTATACATTGCTGTCTAGGGTAATACACTGATCCCGCACCGAAACCAGAGCGAAAGGACACCGTGGCGACCATCGACCTCACCAAGGACAACTTCCAGCAGACCATCGAGGGCAACCCGATGGTGCTGATCGATTTCTGGGCGCCGTGGTGCGGCCCGTGCCGCGGCTTCGCGCCGGTGTACGAGAAAGCCGCCGAGGCGCACCCCGACGTGGTGTTCGCGAAGGTGAACACCGACGAGGAGCAGGAGCTCGCCGGCGCGTTCGGCATCCGTTCCATTCCCACGCTCATGGTGTTTCGCGAGAAGGTGATCCTGTTCCAGCAGCCCGGCGCGCTGCCCGGCAACGCGCTCGAGCAGGTGATCGCGCAGGCGAAGTCGGTGGACATGGCGAAGGTGCACCAGGAGGTCGCGGCGCAGACGGCGGGCGACGCCTCGGGCAAGGCGGACGCGTGACCGAGCTGCGCCGGGCGGACGAGCGCGGCCACGCGAACCACGGCTGGCTCGACTCGTACCACAGCTTCTCGTTCGCCGACTATTACGACCCCCGGCACATGGGCTACGGGCCGCTGCGCGTCATCAACGAGGACCGGGTGAAGCCCGGCTCGGGCTTCGGCACCCACGGCCATCGCGACATGGAGATCGTCAGCTATGTCCTCGAGGGCTCGCTCGGCCACGAGGACTCCATGGGCAACGGATCGACGATCGTGCCCGGCGACGTGCAGCGCATGAGCGCCGGCACGGGCGTGCGCCACAGCGAGTTCAACCACGACAAGTCCGGCGTCACGCATTTCCTGCAGATCTGGATCGAGCCGGCGCAAAGCGGCCTGCCGCCCTCCTACGAGCAGAAGCATTTCGCTCCGGAAGAAAAGCGCGGCCGGCTGCGGCTCATCGCCTCTCCCGACGGGCGCGAAGGCTCGGTGACGATCCACCAGGACGCGCTCGTCTACGCGGGCCTGTTCGACGGCGCCGAAGAGGCGCAGCTCGCGCTCGCGCGCGGCCGCAGGGCCTATGTCCATGTCGCGCGCGGCTCGCTAAGCGTCAACGGCGAGGGCCTGCGGGCGGGCGACGCGCTCAAGACCGAAGCCGGCACGCTGGCGTTCGCCGGCGGCGAGGCCGCCGAGGTGCTGGTGTTCGACCTGCCGTAAGATGGCGGCCGCGATGAGCGGCGTCCGCACCGAGAAGGACAGCTTCGGCGAGATCGAGGTGCCGGCCGATCGGCTCTGGGGCGCCCAGACCGAGCGCAGCCGGCGCTTCTTCCGCATCTCCGGCGAGCGCATGCCGCTGCCGGTCATCCACGCGCTTGCCCGGGTGAAGAAGGCGGCGGCGCTGGCGAACCTCGAGCTCGGCCTGCTGAAGAAGGATAAGGCCGAGGCGATCCGCCAGGCCGCCGACGAGGTGCTCGCGGGCAAGCACGACGAGGAATTTCCGCTCGTCGTCTGGCAGACGGGATCCGGCACGCAGAGCAACATGAACGTCAACGAGGTGCTGGCGAACCGCGCCTCGGAGCTCCTCGGCGGCGCGCGCGGCCAGAAGCGCCTCGTGCATCCGAACGACGACGTGAACATGGGCCAGTCCTCGAACGACGTCTTCCCGACCGCGATGCACATCGCCGCGGCGCTCGCCTCGCGCGAGGTGCTGGACTCCGTCGAGGTCCTGCGCAAGACCCTCGAGCAGAAAAGCCGGGCGTTCGCCGCCATCGTGAAGATCGGCCGCACGCATCTGCAGGACGCGACCCCGCTCACGCTGGGCCAGGAGTTTTCCGGCTACGTGGCGCAGCTCGAGCACGCCCAGGCGGCATTGCGCGCGACGCTGCCGGGCCTGCATCAGCTCGCCATCGGCGGCACTGCGGTGGGAACCGGCCTCAATACCCATCCGGAATTTCCGAAAAAGGTTTCCGCGCTGGTGGCCGCGGAGCTGAAGATTCCCTTCGAGCCCGCCAGCAACAAGTTCGCCGCCCTCGCCGGCCACGAGGCGCTGGCGTTCGCGCACGGCGCGCTGAAGACGCTCGCCACATCGCTGTTCAAGATCGCGAGCGACGTTCGCCTGCTCTCGTCGGGGCCGCGCTCCGGCCTGGGCGAGCTCACCATCCCGGAGAACGAGCCCGGCAGCTCGATCATGCCGGGCAAGGTCAACCCGACGCAGGCCGAGGCGCTCACCATGCTGGCGGCGCAGGTGCTCGGCAACGACGCCGCGCTCAACTTCGGCGCCGCCTCCGGCCACTTCGAGCTGAACGTGTTCAAGCCGCTCATCATCCACAACTACCTGCAGAGCGCGCGCCTCCTCGGCGACGGCGCCCGCTCGTTCGAGGAGCATTGCGCGCGCGGCATCGAGCCGAACGCGCCGCGCATCCGCGAGTTGCTCGAGCGCTCCCTCATGCTCGTCACCGCGCTCGCGCCGCGCATCGGCTACGACAAGGCGGCCGAGATCGCGAAGAAGGCGCACAAGGACGGCAGCACCCTGCGCGAGGCTGCGCTCGCGCTCGGCTACGTGTCGGGGCCGGATTTCGACCGCTGGGTCCGCGCGGAGGACATGACGGGGCCGTCGGCGTGAGCCGCTGATGCCGGTGGTCGCGCTCATTTCCGGCCGCGGCAGCAACATGCTGGCGCTGCTCGATGCCGGCATCCCCCTTGCCGCGGTCATCAGCAACCGTGCGGACGCGAAGGGCCTGGAGAGCGCCGCCGCGCGCGGCGTGCCGACGCGGGTGGTCGAGCACCGCGCCTTCCCGAGCCGCGAGGCCTTCGACGCCACGCTTGCGAAGGAAATCGATGCCTTCTCGCCCGACCTCGTGGTTCTCGCCGGATTCATGCGCGTGCTCACGCCGGGATTCGTCGCGCGCTACGCCGGCCGAATGATGAACATCCATCCGTCGCTCCTGCCGGCATTCCCCGGGCTCGACACGCATGCCCGGGCGCTCGCCTCGGGCGTGCGGCGACACGGCTGCACGGTGCATTTCGTCACCGCGGAGCTCGACCACGGGCCGATCGTCATCCAGGCCGAGGTGCCGGTGCGGCCGGGCGACACGCCCGAATCGCTCGCCGCCCGCGTGCTGCGCCAGGAGCACGTCGTCTACCCGCGCGCGGTGCGCTGGTTCCTCGACGGCAAGCTCGTCATCCGCGACGGCAAGGTCCACGTTAAGGGAAATGATGCGCAGGTCGTGGTTTCTCCGGATTAGCCTCGCCGCAGTCGCGCTCGCGGCGAGCGGCGCGCTGCGCGCCGCGCCGCCCCCACGGCTCGAGCTCGACTGGGAGCTCACCAAGGACGGCGCGACCATCGCGGTGATCGCGCAGAAGTACGTGCAGGAAGGCGGCCGTTACGAGCTCACGGAAGCCTGGGAGGGGCGGGGGCTGTTCCGGCTGCTCGGGTCGGCGAAGCGGATGAGCCGCGGCGAGGTCGGCGCCGACGGCCTGCGCCCGCTCGAATACAGCGACCAGCGCAGCGGCCGCGATCCCGAGCTCGCGCGCTTCGACTGGCAGGCGAAGACGGTCACGTACCAGTACAAGGGCCCGCCGACGACGATCCCGCTTCCCGCCCATCCGCGCGACCGGCTGCAGTTCCTGCTGCAGTTCGCGTTCAGCCCGCCGAGCGGCGAGCGGATCGCCCTCGACGTCATCGACGGACGCGGCATCTCGGACCAGGTGTACAAGATCGAGGGGCACGAGCGCTTCAAGACCCCGGCGGGCGAATTCGACGCGCTGAAGCTGGTGCGGCGCAAGGACGACGGCGATCGCGCGGAGATCTGGCTCGCCGCCGACCGGGGCTACCTGCCGGTGCGCGTGCTGTTCGTCGACCGCAAGGGCATGCGCCTCGACCAGGTCGTGACGCGGATCGCCGCGCCGGCCCGCTGATGAGCGAGCCCGTAGCCGGCGGCCCCGGTCGGCTCACGCGCGCGCTGGTCGGCCAGGCGTGCACCGCGGCCGCGAGCCTGCTCGCTTTCTCGGGTCCCGCCGACGAGGCGCTCAGCCGCTTCTTCCGGGCGCACCGCAGCCTCGGCCGGCGCGACCGCGCGTTCGTCGCCGAGGCGGTCTATGCGCTACTGCGGCGCAAGCGCTCGCTCGAGGCCGCCGCCGGCTCCGCCGAGCCGCGCGCCCTGGTGCTCGGCGCGCTGGTCCGGGTGCTCGGGTTCTCGGGCCGCGCGCTCGAGGACGCGCTCTCCGCGGAGGAGCACGCGCTGATCGGGCGTATCAAGGCCACCCGGGCCGATGCGCTGCCCGCGGCCGTGCGCGCCGACCTGCCGGACTGGCTCTGGCAGCGCCTGTCGGCGGAGCAAGGCGAAGCCGAGGCGATGCGCATCGCGCAAGGCATGCTGAACGCGGCGCCGCTCGACCTGCGGGTCAACCTCGCGCGCACTACCCGGGAGGAGGTGCTGGAGAAGCTGCGCGCCGACGGCCTCGAAGGCGCGGCGACGCCGTACTCGCCCGCGGGCGTGCGGCTCACCGGCAGGCCCGCCATCAACCGCCATCCGCTTTTCGAGCAGGGCCTGGTCGAGGTCCAGGACGAGGGCAGCCAGCTCCTCGCCTACATGCTCGCGCCGCGGCGCAGCGAGATGATCGCGGACTATTGCGCGGGCGCCGGCGGCAAGACGCTTGCGATCGCGATGCTGATGCGCGGCACGGGGCGGCTGTACGCGATGGATGTGTCGGCCAAGCGGCTCGCCGCGCTTGCCCCGCGCGCCGCGCGCGCGCAGGTGACCAGCGTGCATCCGCTCGCGCTCTCCGGCGAGAACGACCCGCGCGCGAAGCGCCTCGCGGGCAAGATGGACCGCGTGCTCGTGGACGCGCCCTGCAGCGGCTTCGGCACGCTGCGGCGCAACCCCGATCTGAAGTGGCGACACGGTCCGGAAGCGATCGGCCAGCTCGCGGCGAAGCAGGGCGCAATCCTCGCCGCCGCCGCCCGCCTGGTGAAGCCCGGGGGCCGGGTCGTCTACGCGACCTGCAGCGTCCTGCGCGACGAGAACGAAGCGATCGCCGACGCCTTCCTCGCCGGGCACGCGCAGTTCCAGCCGCTGTCCTGCGCGGAGCTGCTCGCCGCGCAGCGCATCCCGCTGGAGGCGTCCGAGCGGTTGCGCCTGTGGCCGCACGTGCACGGCACCGACGGGTTCTTCGCCGCGGCTTTCGAGCGGAAAGCCTAGCGTCATCCCGCATTGCTATAGTCGGCGCATGCGCTTCCTGCCCGGCCTGGTCCTCGCCGCGATCGCATTTCATGCGGCCGCGGAGGAGGTTGCCTTCGAGGCTCATGCCCAGGCGACCTATCTCCGCCAGGAAAAGCCGTCGATGGCCTCGCCCTACTCGGGAGCGAACAGCCTGGCCGGTCCGCGCGAGCGCGGCTACACCTTCACCTCGACGCTGTTCCTCGCCGCCCGTTTCGGCGACACCGAGCTCTATTTCAATCCCGAATTCGTCCAGGGCCTGCCGTTTTCCGGGCTGCACGGCCTGGGCGGCTTCTCCAACGGCGAGAACCAGCGCGGCGCCGGCACGCAGCTGCGCGGGTACCGGGCGCGCCTGTTCGCCCGGCAGACGTGGAACCTGGGAGGCGAGTACGAGGCAGAGCCGTCCGGGCAGAACCAGGTGAAGACCCGCTATGCCGCGGAGCGGGTCGTGCTCACCGCCGGAAATCTTTCCGTGCTCGACGTGTTCGACGTCATGGACGTCAGCCACGACGCGCGCACCCAGTTCATGAACTGGTCATCGCTTACCTACGGGGCCTTCGACTATGCCGCGGATGCGCGCGGCTACACGTGGGGCGCGGCCCTCGAGTACCTCCATCCGCGTTTCCAGGTGCGCGCCGGCCGCTTCCTCGTGCCGGTGGAATCCAACGGCATCCGGCTCGACTGGACCTTCCTCCGCCGCTTTGCGGACGTGGCCGAGCTCGAGCTTCCCTATTCGCTCGCCGGTCGCAAGGCGACGGTGCGCGTGCTGGGCTTCCGCAACCGAGTGACCGCCGGCGCCTATGACGACGCGCTCGCCGCGTCGCTGGCGGCTCCGGACATCAGCGCGGTGCGCCGGGAGCAGGCCAAGCGCGGCTTCGGCATCGGCACGCAGGCCGAGCTGACGGACAGCGTGGAGGCGTACGTCCGCGCCGGGTGGAGCGACGGGCGCACGGAGACGTTCATGTTCACCGAGATCGACCGCTCGCTCGCGGCCGGTGCGCTGGTCAAGGGCGCCCCATGGGGCCGCGCCTCGGACAAGCTCGGGATCGCGGGCTACGTGAACGGGCTTTCGCGCGCGCACCGGGACTATCTGGCGGCCGGAGGCCTGGGTTTCTTCCTCGGCGACGGCCGCCTGAGCTACGCGCCCGAGCGCATTCTCGAGGCCTTCTACAGCGTCGGGGTCAACAAATACTGGAGCGCCTCGCTCGGCTACCAGCGTATCCACAATCCCGGGTACAACCGCGACCGCGGCCCGGCCGACGTTTTCGGCGTGCGTCTGCATGCGGAAATCTGACTGCGCGGCGGGAACATCGCGGCGGTGCGCTTGTCCGATGTTCGGGATGAAAATTGGCGGGGATCGGCGACGGAAAAAGCCTTTATGCTTCGCCACTTACATTTTTGACCCCCCCTGCCGGGGTCCTCGCGTAGAATGACCCGGCCTGCCTCAAAACGACTATAAGGGCTGCACGCCAAGATGATTTTTTCCGGTTACCTCGATTTGCCCTGGTGGGGCTATGTCGTCGCCGCGCTCGCGCTGACCCATGTGACGATCGCGGCCGTCACGATCTACCTGCATCGCTGCCAGGCGCATCGCGCGCTCGAGCTTCATCCGGCCGTCTCCCACTTCTTCCGGTTCTGGCTCTGGCTGACGACCGGGATGGTGACCAAGGAATGGGCGGCGATCCATCGCAAGCACCATGCGAAATGCGAGACCGCCGAGGATCCGCACAGCCCGCAGGTCTACGGCATCAACCGGGTCCTGTGGGCCGGCGTCTTCCTGTACGTGAAGGAATCGTTCAACAAGGAAACGCTCGAGCGTTACGGCCACGGCACGCCCGACGACTGGATGGAGCGCAATCTGTACTCGCGTTCCGCCATCTACGGCGTCAGCCTGCTGCTCGCCATCAACCTCTTCGTGTTCGGCGTCGTGCCGGGCGCGCTGATCTGGCTCACGCAGATCGCCTGGATCCCGTTCTGGGCCGCGGGCGTGATCAACGGCGTGGGGCATTTCTTCGGCTACCGCAGCTACGACGCGGCCGACGCCAGCACCAACATCGTGCCCTGGGGCATCCTGATCGGCGGCGAGGAGCTGCACAACAACCACCACGCCTTTGCGTCCTCGGCCAAGCTGTCGTCGAAGTGGTACGAGTTCGACATCGGCTGGATGTACATCCGGCTGCTCGAGATGGCGGGCCTGGCCACGGTCAAGAAGGTCGCCCCGCGCCCGCGCTTCGCGGCGCCCAAGCCGGCGGCCGACCTCGAGACGCTGCACGCCGTCATCGCCAACCGCTACGACGTCCTGTCGCGCTACGCCAAGTCGCTCAAGCGCACCTACCGTGCCGAGCTCGCGCGCCTCAAGGAGTGGTCGCCGCGCGAGGCGGAGCTGCTGCGCTCGCTGCGTCGCGCCGTGCTGCGCGGCCAGCAGGCGGCCGGCGTCGAGAGCCACAAGTTCGCCGAGGCGCTCAAGCACTCGCGCGCCCTGGAGACCGCGGTTCGCATGCGCGACGAGCTGGTCGCGCTGTGGGATCGCTCGAGCGCGTCCAAGGAGCAGCTGCTGCGCCAGCTGCAGGACTGGTGCAGCCGCGCGGAAGCCTCCGGCGTGCCGCATCTCGTGGACTTCTCGCAGCGGCTGCGCTCCTACGCCTGACCGCGGCGGGCGGGCCCGCCGAATGCAGTAGCGGGCCCTTGTAGAGCGGCCGTCCACAAGCTGATCATCCCGCGGGCGACTATCTCCGCCCGCGGCACCTCCCTAGCATCGGCTCCTGTGATCCATCCAGGAGACTCTGCGTCATGATGTCCTGCAACTTCCTCAGCACGGCGGCCGCGGCCGCATCCGTCGGCTTGCTCGCGTTCGCGGGCAATGCCCTCGCACAACAGTCCAACCCGCCGTCCTCGGGCGACAACCGGCTCAACATGCCCTACGAGCGCGGCTTCTGGGGCTACGCGGGCCTCGAGGCGGGACGGGCGAAGCTGCATTCGACCTGCCCGGCGGGCCTCAACTGCGACCTGCGCGACCAGACCTGGCGCGCGTTCGGCGGCGGCAAGTTCAACAACATCCTCGGCGCCGAGGTCGGCGTGATGAAGCTCGGGGACTGGACCCGCGGCGGCGGGCATACCACCGCGCACGGGCTGGACGCGAAGCTGACCGCCGGCTGGCCGATCGGCGAGAACTCCTCGATCTTCGGCAAGCTCGGTATCGCCTACATGAGCACCAACGTGTCGGGCGCGGGACTCGCGACCGGCTCGGACAACCGGTGGGGACCGACCTACGGGATCGGCGCCCAGGTCGGCATCAACAAGAACTGGGCGATCCGCGGCGACATCGACCGCTACCGCATCCAGCTGCCGGGCACGAAGGACAACGTCGACACCTACATGATCGGCGCGCAGTACTCGTTCCGCTAGGCCCTGCCGCAAAAGAAAAGGCCCGCTCGCGCGGGCCTTTTTTCGTCCGGTCGCCCCGGATTACTTGAGCTTCGATTCCTTGTACATGACGTGCTTGCGCGCCTTGGGATCGTACTTCTTGATCTCCAGCTTGTCGGGCGTGGTGCGCTTGTTCTTGGTGGTCGTGTAGAAGTGACCGGTGCCGGCGGACGACTCGAGCTTGATCTTCTCGCGCATGACGGCTCCTCAGTTTCCCTTGGCGGCGGCTTTTTTCGCCTTCGCCTTGATTTCGGCGAGCACGGCCTCGACGCCCAGCTTGTCGATGCGGCGCAGCCCGGCGGTCGAGACACGCAGGCGGACCCAGCGGTTCTGGCTCTCGACCCAGAAGCGGCGGTAGTGGAGGTTCGGCTCGAAGGTGCGAATCGTCTTGTTGTTCGCGTGCGAGACGTAGTGGCCCTTCATCGGCTTCTTGCCGGTGACCTGACAGACGCGGGACATTGCGGACTCCGGAATTCCAGAAAGGCGCGGATTATACAGGGTTTTCCGTTCTACAAAAGGCCCCTTTCCGCGAAGGAAATGGCTTGCGCTCCGGCGACGATGAAGTGGTCCAGCACCTTCACGTCCACGAGGGCGAGGGCGTCGCGGAGGTTGCGCGTCAGGAGCTCGTCGGCCTGGCTGGGCTGCGCGACACCGGAGGGATGGTTGTGGGCGAAGATCACCGCCGCCGCGTTCGCCGCGAGCGCCGACTTCACGATCTCGCGCGGATAGACGCTGGTCTGCGTGAGGGTGCCGCGGAACGGCTCCTCGATGCTGAGCACGCGGTGCTGCGCATCCAGCCAGAGGCAGACGAAGACTTCGTGCTCGCGCCGGCCCAGCGCGAGGCGAAGGTAGTCCCGCACGGCGCCCGGAGACGTCAGCGCGGCGCCGCCTTTCAGGTCCTCGCGGAGGGAGCGCCTGGCGAGCTCGAGGGCCGCGCCGAGCTGTGCGGTCTTGGCCGCGCCCAGGCCCTTGACCTTCATCAGGCCGGCGCCCGAGGCGAGCAGGCCGGCCACGCCGCCGAAGCCGGCGAGCAGCTCCCGCGCAAGCTCGACCGCGCTTTTGCCCGCGACGCCGGTGCGCAGCAGGACGGCCAGCAGCTCCGCGTCGCTCAGGCTCGCGGCGCCCGCGGCCAGGAGCCGCTCTCGCGGCCTCTCGTTGCTCGGCCAGGCCGAAATCCCCATGAACGCCTTTCCTTTAGAATCCCTCTCCCCTTAACGGCCGGAAGGCTGTGGCGATGACCCTGAAGGGCAAGAAGCTTCTCCTGGGCATGACCGGCGGTATCGCGGCCTACAAGGCGGCCGAGCTGGTGCGGCTGCTGAGGAAGGAGGGGGCGGACGTGCGCGTCGCGATGACCGAGGCCGCCACCCGGTTCGTGACGCCGGTCACCCTGCAGGCGCTCTCCGGGCAGGACGTGTGGACCGACCTGTGGGATCCGCGGGTGCGCGACAACATGGGCCACATCGAGCTCTCGCGCGACCGCGAGATCGTGGTGGTCGCCCCGGCGTCGGCGGATTTCATGGCGAAGGTCGCACATGGCCTGGCCGACGACCTGCTCTCCACGATCTGCCTGGCCCGCCGCTGCCCGCTGATGCTGGTGCCGGCGATGAACGTCGAGATGTGGCAGAACCCGGCGACCCAGCGCAACGTCGCGGCGCTCTACGAGGACGACATCCTCTTCGCCGGGCCGGCGGTGGGCGACCAGGCGTGCGGCGAGAGCGGGTTCGGCCGGATGATGGAGCCGGCGCAGATCGTCGACGAGCTGGAGGCGTTCTTCCAGCCCAAGCAGCTCGCCGGCAAGCGCATCCTGGTCACGGCCGGGCCGACCGAGGAGCCGGTGGACCCGGTGCGCATGCTGACGAACGCGAGCTCGGGGAAGATGGGCTACGCGGTGGCACGCGCCGCGCGCGAGGCGGGCGGCGAGGTGACGCTCGTGAGCGGTCCGGTGGCGCTCGCGACGCCGCCCGGCGTGTCGCGCGTCAACGTGCGCACCGCGCAGGAAATGTTCGAGGCGGTGAAGAAGTCGGCGAAGGCCTGCGACGTGTTCATCTCCGTCGCCGCGGTCGCGGACTACCGGGTCAAGAACAGCTCGGCGCAGAAGATCAAGAAGGGCAACGGCACCGACCTGTCGCTCGAGCTGGAGGAGAACCCGGACATCCTCGCCTGGGTCGCCGCGCAGCCGAAGCCGCCGTTCTGCGTGGGCTTCGCGGCCGAGAGCGAGGACCTGGCGAAGAACGCGCGCGAGAAGCGCAAGAAGAAGAAGGTGCCGCTGCTCGCCGCCAACCTCGCGCACGACGCGATCGGCGCGGACGAGAACTCGATCGTGCTGTTCGACGACAAGGGCGAGCACGACCTCGGCCGCGGCCCGAAGATCGAGCTGGCGCGCAAGCTCCTCGACCACATCGCGGGGCTGCTGCCGAAGCGATGAGGAAGCTCGCGGTCAAGGTCCTCGACGAAAGGATCCGCGGCATGCTGCCCCACTACGGCAGCGCCGGATCGGCCGGGCTCGACCTGCGCGCCTGCATCGACCGGGAAATGGTCCTGAAGCCCGGCGACGCGCAGCTCGTCTCCTCGGGCATCGCCATCCATATCGGCGACCCGGGCTACGCGGCGATGGTGCTGCCGCGCTCCGGGCTGGGCGCGAAGAACGGCATCGTGCTCGGCAACCTGGTCGGGCTGATCGACTCCGACTACCAGGGGCCGCTCATGGTGTCGCTGTGGAATCGCGGCCAGGCCGCGTTCACGATCCAGCCGATGGACCGCATCGCCCAGCTCGTGATCGTGCCGGTGGTGCAGGTCGAGTTCGAGGTGGTGGCGGACTTCGCGGCCAGCGCGCGCGGCGCCGGCGGCTTCGGTTCGACCGGCAAGTCCTGACCTCCCGCCGCTAGGCGAGCATGTCGTCCCAAGTATTGCGCGCCCAAGCCCAGGCGTAGCGCCCCTCGGCCTCGCTGCGCGCCGCGGAGAGGCCGTTCGCCCCGGGGACGATGGTCACGGTGCGCTCCTTCTCGTTCCACTGGTGGATCGAGGCGACGTGGATCGCTTCGCGCTCCGAGACGAAGCTGTAGCAGGTGCTGGCGAACACGGGCGCCGGATTGGGCGCCTCGCCTGACAGCAGCGCGATGATCGCCGCGGCGCAGACCTTGCCATGCTGGTTCGCCATGTGCCCGGCCTTCGCCATCGCCGGCGCGGACAGCGTGGCATCGCCGAGCACGTGCACGCCCGGCACCGCGGTCGACTCGAGCGAGCGCCAGTCCACGTTGCACCAGCGCTGGTTGTGGGTGATCAGCCCGGCGCGCGCCGCGAGCTCGCCCGCGCGGTGCGGCGGCACGACGTTCAGCACGTCGCCCTTCACGTCGTCCAGCTCGAGCTTCACCGTGCGCCCCGGCCCGTCGACGTCGACGGCGAGCGCGTTGGGCTGGTAATCGATGATCCCCGGATAGAGCTCCGCCCACGCCTTGCGGAAGAGCGGTCCCTTCGAGGTGATCTCCTGGTTCGCGTCGAGCACCAGCACCTTGGAGCGGGGCTTCGCCTTCTTGAAGTACGCGGCGACCTGGCAGGCCCGCTCGTACGGACCGGGCGGGCAGCGATACGGCGAGGCGGGAATCGAAAGCACGTAGACGCCGCCGTCGCGCATCGCCTCGAGCTGGCGGCGCAGCGCGACCGTCTCGGGGCCGGCCTTCCATGCATGCAGTACCTGGCCTTCGCGGGCCGCGGACTGGAAGCCGGGCATCTCGCCGAGGAGGAAGTCGATGCCCGGGGACACGACCAGCCGGTCGTAAGGTAGGTCTGCGCCGCGGGCCAGCTTTACCACCTTGCGCGCCGGGTCGATCGCGGTCGCGCTGTCCTCCACCAGGCGGATGCCGCGACGGGCGAGGCCGGCGTACTCGCGCGTCACGTCCTCGATCGAGGCGGCGCCGCCCAGCACGAGGTTGGACAAGGGGCAGGAGACGAAGCGAGGGCTGCGCTCGACCAGCGTCACCTCGATGGAGGGCGCCCAGAGGCGCAGGTACCTGGCCGCGGTCGCGCCGCCGTAGCCCGCGCCCACCACCACGACGCGCGCGCGCGGCGCTTGCGCCCGCGCGCGGCCGACGGCGGCGAGCGCCGCGGCGGCACCGGCAAGCTGGAGAATCGCGCGTCGCTTCATTGCGGCTTCTGCGCCGCGAAGTAGCCGGCGAGCAGGTCGACCTGGCGGTCGGTGTAGCCGCGCGCGATCTGGTGCATGACGGTCGCCGGGCGCTTGCCTTCGCGGAACTCGCGCATGCGGGCGACGATGTCTCCGCGCGGCATGCCCGCGAGCGAGGCGATCTCGCTTGCCCTGCTGTGGCCCTCGGTGCCGTGGCAATTGGCGCAGGTGGCGGCGAGGCTGCGCGCTTCGGCCTCCTGCGCACGCACAGCCGCGGGCGCGGCCGCGACCGCGACGAGGCAGGCGAGGAAGACGGCCCGGGTCAGGTGACGGGCGTGGCGGCCGCCGGCTGCTCTTCGAAGCCGAGCTTGATCTTCTCGTCGGGGCCGACGTCGATGCTCACCTTGCCGCCGTGCTGCAGCTTGCCGAACAGCAGCTCGTCGGCCAGCGCGCGGCGGATGGTGTCCTGGATGAGCCGCGCCATCGGGCGCGCGCCCATGAGCGGGTCGAAGCCCTTCTTCGCCAAGTGTTCCTTGAGCGCCTGGCTGAAGCTCGCCTCGACCTTCTTCTCGGCGAGCTGCTCGTCGAGCTGCATCAGGAATTTCTCGACCACCCGCATGATGGTCTCCGGATTGAGCGCGCCGAACGAGATGATCGCGTCGAGCCGGTTCCTGAACTCGGGCGTGAACATGCGCTTGATCGCCTCCATCTCGTCACCGACCTGCTTGTTCTGCGAGAAGCCCATGGAGTTCTTGGCGAGCGACTCGGCGCCGGCGTTGGTGGTCATGACGATCACCACGTTGCGGAAGTCCGCCTTCCTGCCGTTGTTGTCGGTCAGGGTGCCGTGGTCCATCACCTGCAGCAGGATGTTGAAGATGTCGGGGTGCGCCTTCTCGATCTCGTCGAGCAGCAGCACCGAGTAGGGCTTCTTGCTGATCGCCTCGGTCATCAGGCCGCCCTGCTCGAAGCCGACGTATCCCGGCGGCGCGCCGATCAGGCGCGAGACCGCGTGGCGTTCCATGTACTCCGACATGTCGAAGCGGATGAGCTCGATGCCCATGCAGTAGGCGAGCTGGCGCGCGACCTCGGTCTTGCCGACCCCCGTCGGGCCGGAGAAGAGGAAGCTGCCGATCGGCTTCTGCGGGTTGCCGAGGCCCGAGCGCGCCATCTTGATGGCGGCGGCGAGCGCGTCGATCGCCGGGTCCTGGCCGAACACGACGGCCTTCAGATCCCGGTCCAGATTCGCCAGGGCGCTGCGGTCGTCGGTCGAGACGCTGCGCGGCGGGATGCGGGCGATCTTGGCGATGATCTCCTCGATCTCCGGCTTGCCGATGATCTTCTTCTGCTTCGCCTTGGGCGCGATCCGCTGCGCGGCGCCGGCCTCGTCGATCACGTCGATCGCCTTGTCGGGCAGGTGCCGGTCGTTGATGTAGCGCGCCGAGAGCTCGGCGGCGGTCGTGAGGGCGTTGGCCGTGTACTTGACGCTGTGGTGGGCCTCGAACCTCGACTTCAGGCCCTTCAGGATCTCGACGGTCTCGTCGACCGAGGGCTCGATGACGTCGATTTTCTGGAAGCGCCGCGACAGGGCGTGGTCCTTCTCGAACACGCCGCGGTACTCGTTGTAGGTGGTGGCGCCGATGCACTTCAGCTGGCCGGTCGAGAGCACCGGCTTCAGCAGGTTCGAGGCATCGAGCGTGCCGCCCGAGGCGGCACCCGCGCCGATCACCGTGTGGATCTCGTCGATGAACAGGATCGCGTTGGGATTGTCGACCAGCTGCTTCAGCACCGCCTTCAGCCGCTGCTCGAAGTCGCCGCGATACTTGGTGCCTGCGAGCAGGGCGCCCATGTCGAGCGCGTAGACGGTGCACTTCGCGAGCAGGTCGGGAACGCTGCCCTCGACGATGCGCCGCGCCAGGCCCTCGGCGATCGCGGTCTTGCCCACGCCGGCCTCGCCGACGAGGAGCGGGTTGTTCTTGCGGCGGCGGCAGAGCGTCTGGACCACGCGCTCGAGCTCCTTGTCCCGGCCGATCAGGGGGTCGATCTTGCCGGCGAGCGCCATCGCGTTCAGGTTCTGCGTGTAGTTGTCGAGCGGGCTGTTCGAGGTCTCGGCCTGGCCTTCCTGCTCGGCCTCCTGGTCGGACTTGCCCTGCGCCGCGGTCGGCGTCTTGGTGATGCCGTGCGAGATGTAGTTGACCACGTCCAGCCGGGCGATGCCCTGCTGCTGGAGGAAGTAGACCGCGTGGGAATCCTTCTCGCCGAAGATCGCCACCAGCACGTTCGCCCCGGTGACCTCCTTCTTGCCGGAGGACTGCACGTGCAGGATGGCGCGCTGGATGACGCGCTGGAAGCCGAGCGTCGGCTGGGTGTCGACCTCGCGGTCGGCGGCGATGCGCGGGGTCTGCTCGGCGATGTGCTGCGTCAGGTTCTTGCGCAGCTCGTCCATGTTGGCGCCGCAGGCGCGCAGCACCTCGGCGGCCGTGGGGTTGTCGAGCAGCGCCAGGAGCAGGTGTTCGACGGTAATGAATTCGTGGCGCTTCTGGCGCGCCTCGACGAACGCCATGTGCAGACTGACTTCGAGCTCCTGGGCGATCATGTATTGCCTTTCACCTTCAACGTGAACCTATTTAACTACGTTTCCTCCATTACGCACTGTAATGGATGTTGATGCTTCCGGGAGTATGCCGCGACTTGCTCCACTTTGGTGTACGCGACGTCGCGCGGATAGACCCCGCAGACGCCGATGCCTTCGCGGTGCACCTTCAGCATGATCTGGGTGGCGCGCTCGCGCGTGAGGCCGAAGAACTTCTGGATGACGATGACCACGAACTCCATGGGGGTGTAGTCGTCGTTCAACAGCATCACCTTGAACATCGGCGGAGGCTTCAGCTTGCTGCGCTGCGCCTCGAGAAGAGTGTCGTCCTTGGACTGCGCCATGCCGCTTCGTCACGCGCCGGTCGGGCCCCCGAGGATGGGACAAGTCCGGCGAGCGCCCGTTCCCGCCCCACGTGCCGGGATGCTGTGGTCGTACCTTGAACCGGAGGGGTTCATCTGCTGGCTTCCATCCTAATGAATCGGGGGGGTTGCCGCAATGCGCCGCCCGGGATGAATGCGTGCTTTTTCACGACGTTGGCGCGCGTTGCAGCGGCGCCGCCGACCGGGGTGGCGGCCCTTGACGACACCCTACGGTACGCGTAAAAGGCGGCTGTGTTTGGAGTCAGGCTGTCTGTTTGCCAGCAAGGGCGGCGGGGTCGTGAAGTTCCAGGCATGGCTCGGGTCAGAGACGCCCGGTAGCTCAATCAACGAAATGATCAGGGAGAGCAGATGGCAACAGGCACCGTGAAGTGGTTCAACGACGCGAAGGGCTACGGGTTCATCACGCCGGACGACGGCTCCGAAGACCTGTTCGCGCATTTCTCGGCCATCAACATGTCGGGTTTCAAGACCCTCAAAGAGGGCCAGAAGGTCAGCTTCGACGTGGTGCAGGGTCCGAAGGGGAAACAGGCTTCCAACATCCAGAAGAGCGGCTGAAGCCGGACCGCTCCAAGTGAAAAGGCCGCCCGAGGGCGGCCTTTTTTATTGCCTGCCGCGGTCGCTCAGCGGCGCGCGTCGATCACCGCGTTGAAGGTGGCGCTGGGACGCATCAGGGGCGCGACCTTTTCGGGGATGGAGAGGTAGTAGCCGCCCGTGTCGGCCGGCTTGCCCTGGACCGCGTTCAGTTCGTCGACGATCTTCTTCTCGTTCTCGGCCAGCGCCTTTGCCAGCGGCGCGAAGTAGGCCTTGAGCTCCGGATCCTCGCCCTGCGCGGCGAGCGCCTGCGCCCAGTAGAGCGCGAGGTAGAAGTGGCTGCCGCGGTTGTCGAGCTGGCCGGCCTTCGGCGAGGGCGACTTGTTGTTGTCGAGCAGCTTCCCGGTCGCCTCGTCGAGCGTCTTGGCGAGGACCATCGCCTTCTTGTTGTGGTGCTTGAAGCCGATGTCCTCCAGCGAGACCGCGACGGCCATGTATTCGCCGAGCGAGTCCCAGCGCAAGTGGTTTTCCTCCATGAGCTGCTGCACGTGCTTGGGCGCCGAGCCACCCGCGCCGGTCTCGAACATGGCGCCGCCGGCCATCAGCGGCACGATCGAGAGCATCTTCGCGCTGGTGCCCAGCTCCATGATCGGGAAGAGATCGGTCAGGTAGTCGCGCAGGATGTTCCCGGTCACCGAGATGGTGTCCTTGCCGCGGATGACGCGCTCCAGCGTGAAGCGCATCGCCCGCACCTGCGACATGATCTGGATGTCGAGGCCGGTCGTGTCGTGGTCCTTCAGGTAGCGGCGCACCTTCTTGATCAGCTCGTTCTCGTGCGGCCGGTACTCGTCCAGCCAGAACACCGCCGGCGTGTTGGACTGGCGCGCGCGCGTGACCGCGAGCTTCACCCAGTCGCGGATCGCCGCGTCCTTGGTCTGGCACATGCGCCAGATGTCGCCGGCCTCGACCGCCTGCTCCATCAGCACGTGACCGTCGTGGTTGTCGACGATGCGCGCGACCCCGTCCTCCTGGATCTCGAAGGTCTTGTCGTGCGAGCCGTACTCCTCCGCCTGCTGCGCCATCAGGCCGACGTTCGGCACCGTGCCCATGGTCTTCGGGTCGAAGGCGCCGTTGGTCTTGCAGAAGTTGATGACCTCCTGGTAGATGCGGGCGAAGGTGGATTCGGGCAGCACCGCCTTGGTCTCGTACATCTTGCCGTCGGGCCCCCACATGGTGCCCCCGGCGCGGATCATCGCCGGCATCGAGGCGTCGACGATCACGTCGTTCGGGTTGTAGAGGTTGCTGATGCCCTTGGCGGAGTCGACCATCGAGAGGCGCGGCCGCTTCGCCTCGCAGGCCTTGATGTCGGCCTCGATCTCCGCGCGCTTCGCCTCCGGCAGGGTCTTGATCTTCTCCAGCACGTTGGCGAAGCCGTTGTTCACGTTGACGCCGAGCTCGGCGAAGAGCTTGCCGTGCTTCTCGAAGAGATCCTTGTAGAACACCCGCACCGCGTGCCCGAACACGATCGGGTGGGACACCTTCATCATCGTCGCCTTGACGTGCAGCGAGAAGAGCAGGTCGTGCTTCTTGCAGTGCTCGATCTCCTTCTCGAAGAACGCGCACAGCGCCTTCTTGCTCATGTACATGCTGTCGATCACCTCGCCCTCGAGCAGCGGCACCGAGGGCCGCAGGACAATCGTCTTGCCGCTCTTGGTGACGAGGTCCATGCGCACGTCGCAGGCATGGGAGAGGGTCATCGACTTCTCGCCGTGGTAGAAGTCGCCGCTGCGCATGTGCGCGACGTGGGTGCGCGAGGCGGGGTCCCACTCGGCCATCGTGTGGGGGTTCTTGCGCGCGTAGTTCTTCACCGAGGCCGGCGCGCGCCGGTCGGAATTGCCTTCCCGCAGCACCGGGTTGACGGCGCTGCCCAGCACCTTGCCGTACCGCGCCCGGATCGCCTTCTCCGCGTCGTTCTTCGGGGACTCGGGATAGTCCGGCACCTTGTAGCCCTTGGCCTGCAGCTCCTTGATGGCCGCCGTCAGCTGGCCGACGGGGGCGCTGATGTTGGGCAGCTTGATGATGTTGGCCTCGGGCTTGAGCGTCAGCTTGGCCAGCTCGGCGAGGTGGTTCGGGATGCGCTGCTCGGGCGTGAGGAAGTCGGGAAACTCCCCGAGGATGCGCGCCGCCACGGAGATGTCGCTCTCCTCGATCTCGATCCCGGCGGGCTTGGTGAAGGTGCGCAGGATCGGCAGAAGGGAATAGGTGGCGAGGCGGGGCGCCTCGTCGGTGAGGGTGTAGACGATTTTTGGTTTTGCCGTGGACACGGAGAATTGCCTCTGGGAAAGGGGTGCGGTGGTGCGGAAAGGCCGTTATTTTACGACCAGATCCTCACGTCGAACGCGCGCTCGACCATCCAGATCGCCGCCACCAGCGCGATCAGCGCCGAGCCGCCGACGAAGACCACCCGGCGGTAGGGCCAGGTGCGGCGCAGAGCGTAGGCCGGTGGCAGGAACGCCGAGATGATGGCGAGCTGGCCGAGCTCGACCCCGACGTTGAAGCCGACCAGGGCGGTGAGCAGCGCCTGGCGCGGCAGCCCGAGATCGGCGAGCACGCTCGCGAAGCCGAAGCCGTGGATCAGGCCGAAGCCGAACGCGACCATCCAGCGCCGGCCGTGCACCAGCGGCCAGACGTTGTTCAGCGCCGCGAGCACCACCGAGAGGGCGATCGTGGATTCCACCAGGCGCGAGGGCAGCTGGATGATCGACAGCGCCGCGAGCGAGAGCGTGATCGAGTGCGCGACCGTGAACGAGGTCGCCACCCGGAACACGTCCCAGAACGTGTCGCGGAAGCGCTCCGCAGGAACCCATTTCCTTTGACTCGTCGAAAAGACGAACACGGAAGGCAAGAGCAGCGACAGAAGGAACAATATGTGGTCGAAGCCGATCCAGATGTGCCAGACGCCCTCGCGCACGTAGTCGCCCAGCTGCTGCAGGAAGGAGCGCCCCTCGGCGCCGATCTGCATGCGCGGCTTCTCCGGCGACAGGACCCCCGTGACCGAGTCGGCGCCGCGCTCGACGCGCACGAGGCCGCGGTGGGTGGGATCGAGGTCGAAGAAGAGGCTGTACTCCAGCTCGATCGCCGAGTAGCTCTCCGTGGGGCAGCGCGCGGCGAAGCGCATCACCGCGTAGGCGCCGTCCGTGTGGTCGTCCACCAGAAGCGCGTCGGGCTCGAGCGCGCACGGCCGGCCGTCGGCCGAGAGCTTCAGCCGGGAGAACGCGTAGGCCTCGGCATCCCGGCGCTTCGCCTTCAGCTCGCCCCAGGTGATGGCGCCGTCGCCGTCCGCATCGAGGCCGAGCGCGAATTCGAGGTCGCGCAGCGCGATGTCCCACTGGCCGCGGAGCGTCTTCCCGTCCGCATGGACCGTGAGGTAACTGTCGCTCGGCTTGTGGGCCTGCGCGCTGCCGGCGCCGAGCAGCACGAGGACGAAGAGAAGGCGCCTCATCGCAGCGCGGCGGCGGCCCGGCGCATCCGCTCGCTCTCGAACCGCGTCTCGTCCAGCCAGCGCAGGACCGGCGCGGCGGCCTTCGCGTCCTTCGCGGCGACCGCGGCCTCCAGCACCACCAGCGCGTCGCGCGGCTCGCGCTGGTCCTTCCAGTTCTCGAGACCCACCGCCAGGGCCGACTTGGCGTCGTCCTTGAGGTCGAGCAGGTAGCGCGCCTCCTCGCCCATGTGCAGCCGCTCGCCGCGGAGGCTCGCCGCGGCGAAGCGCTCGCCGAGGGCCTGGATGTGGGCCTGCGCCTCCTTCGCCCCGATCTTCTTCTCCGCCTGGGCGAGCCGGAGGAGCAGCGTGTCCGAGCGGGTCCAGTTGCGCAGCAGCTGCACGACTTCGCCGGCGCGGTTCTCCTCGAGCAGGAAGTCGGCGTACGCGGCCAGCAGGAAATTGTCGTCCTGGCCGAGCGCGAGCGCATCCTTGAAGTGGCGATCCGCCGCCGCGCGCTCGCCCAGGCGCCAAGCCATTTCGGCGAGGCGGGTGAGCACCCAGAGCTTCTCGCCGACTTCGGCGTCCGGGTTGTCCTGCAGCGCCTGCGCGAGCCGCTGGTAGGCGATCTTCGTCTTCCCCATGGTGGCGTCGACGTAGGCGCCGCAGGCGACGGCATACAGGTCCTCCGGATCGAGCGGCAGCGCGGCGCACTCGCGTGCCGCCGCCGCATACTCGGCGCGCACCATATAGAGCGCGGCGCGCCAGGCGCGCGCGCCGAAGTGGCGCGGCTCGCGCCGCAGCACGAGCTCGAAGTCCTTGAGCGCGGTGTCGAAGTCGTGCCGGTATTGGCGCAGCAGGCCGCGCACGTAGAGCACCTCGAGCGGCGCATCATCGCCCGGCCATGCGCGCACGGCGGCCTCGGCGTAGCCGACGTAGCGTGGATCGCCTTCCGCGTTCGCGAGCTCGAAGTAGCGCTTCGCGAGGCGTGCCGCGGCGTCGCTATCGCGCGGTGCGGCCGCCGCCGCGGCGCGCAGGGCGCGCAGCTCGGCCATCGTCGGGTCGTCGCGGCGGCCGGGGAGCCGCTCGAGCACCGCGGCGTCGTCCTGGGGCACCCGGGGCGCCCCCGCGGCCCCGCCAGACCAAGCGCCGCACGCCAGCAGCGCCCCCAGCAGCAGCTTCTTCAAGGTTGACACATTCCTTACAAAACAATAGGTTACCATACAACCGGAGGGTTTTTCCGCTTTTCTCTAGAATGCCCCGCGCAGTCGCTCCACAGGGAGCGCGGGAAACGCGTCAACCGGTTGAAAGCCGGCGCGTTATTCGCGCCGGGAAGCCGCAAGGAATAAGCGTCAACCCGTGTTCGAACACACTAAACAGGAGAAGGAAATGAGCAAGCTGCTTTCGTTGATCGTCGCTGCGATGTTCGCGGCTGTGAGCGTCTCCGCCTTCGCCGCGTCGCACGCTGGCGCGATGGACAAGAAAGGCGACGCCAAGATGGAGAAGAAAGACTCCAAGATGGACAAGAAAGAAGGCAAGAAGAAGGCCTCGAAGAAGAAGGCCGACAAGATGGAAAAGAAGTCGTAACCCGCTTCAAGCTCAAAGGAAAGGCAGGGCGATCCCCTGCCTTTTTCTTTTCTAGAATGACGGCATGAGAAGACGCCTGCTCGCCGCCGCGCTCCTCGCGGCCGGATCCGCCGCCGCCCAGCCCCAGCCGCCGCTGCCCACCGTCCAGCTCACCGCCGGCATGCACGTCGTGCGCGCCGAGGTCGCGGCCGATTTCGGCACCCGCATGCAGGGCCTGATGTTCCGCGAATCCCTCGGCCCCAACGCCGGCATGCTGTTCGTCTTCGACGAGGCGACCACGCACTGCATGTGGATGAAGAACACGCTGATCCCGCTCTCGGTGGCCTTCGTCGACGAGCGCGGCCAGATCGTCAGCATCTCGGACATGCAGCCGCACAGCGAGCAGAGCCACTGCGCCGCCCGCCCGGCGCTCTACGCGCTCGAGATGACGCGCGGCTGGTTCGCCCAGCGGGGCATCAAGCCGGGCATGAAGCTCGGCGGGCTGGAACGATTCGGCAAGTCGCGGTAGCCTACGGCCCGGCGCGCATCGCGCCACCCACAATAACCAAGGGAGAAGGGGATGAAGAAGCTTCTGGCAGTCCTGGTCGCCGCGCTGTTCGCCGGCGCCAGCGTTTCGGCCTTCGCCGCGTCGCACGCCGGCGCGATGGACAAGAAGGGCGAGAAGATGGAGAAGAAGGCCGACAAGAAAGACGACAAGAAGGCCGACAAGAAGAAGGACGAGAAGAAGGGCGACAAGAAGTAAGCGCCTTCCGTTTCTCGCAAAAAGGCAGGGTTCGCCCTGCCTTTTTCTTTTCCGGCGCTAGTGGTGCCGGTGGTGCAGGTCCGGGTAGTGCGGGTGCCGGTGCACGAGGCGCGCATGGCGGTGGGGATGAGCATGCGGCTCGCTCCCGTCCCAGGCGAAGTCGTGCTCGTGGCGGTGATGCGCATCGTGGGCATGGCGATGCTCGTGCTCCAGCGGCTCGTGCTCGTGCTCGTGCTCGTGCCGCTCGCTGACATGCAGCCACACCCCCGCCGCCATCAGCGCCGCCGCCGGCCAGAAGAGCGTCCCGGGGGCTTCCCCCAGCGCGAGGATCGAGAGCGCGACGCCCACGAAGGGCGCGGTCGAGAAGTACGCGCCGGCGCGCGCCGCACCCAGGTCGCGCAGCGCCGCCACGAAGAGCGCCAGGCTCACGCCGTAGCCGGCCAGGCCGATTGCCGCCGCCGTGGCGGCGCGCTCGACGCCGGGCCAGGCGGCGCCGGCGGCAAAGGCGATGGCGAGGTTCACGGCGCCGGCTGCGCCGCCCTTGACGGCCGCGATGAGCGCCGGCTCGGCGGCCGAAACCCTGCGCGTGAGGTTGTTGTCGACCGCCCAGGCGAGGCAGGCGCCCGCGACGCACAGCGCGCCGACCCGGTCGGCCGCGAGCGCGCCGGGCTCGAGCGCGAGGAGGGCACCGCCGGCGACGATCAGCGCCATGCCGGCGGCGATGCGGCGGTCGAAGTTCTCGCGGAACGCGAACCAGGCGAGCAGGGCGGTCAGTACGCCTTCCAGGTTGAGGAGGAGCGACACGCTCGCCGCACTCGTGCTCGCGAGCCCGATCATCAGCAGCACCGGACCGAGCACGCCGCCGCTCGCGACCGCGCCGGCGAGCCACGGCAGGTCCGCGGCGGGAATGCGCACCACGCTTTTCTTCAGCAGCAGGAACAGTCCGAGGCCGAGGCCGCTGCCCGCATAGAGGAGGCCCGCGAGCAGGACCGGCGGCAGGTCGCCGGCGAGCGTCTTCGCCGCCGGCGTGCTCGCGCCGAAGAGGACCGCGGCGCCGAGCGCGGCGGCGATCGGCGCCGCGCTCACCTCAGAACTGCACCATGAGGGAGACGCGCAGCGTGCGCGGCTCGGCGGGG
>JADMIO010941421.1_pt1 | contig 26020 bp, 26 predicted proteins | sample 8958161 | NCBI WGS metagenome assembly JADMIO01 (sample SAMN16585339, study PRJNA669376) | soil metagenome | isolation source: Crop rotation soil | place: USA: Cullars Rotation, Alabama | collected 2011 | reverse complement strand
GCGACTTCAAGTCACGTGAATTCCAAGCTTCGGATCCCACTGTGCTGGAAAGCGAACGAGAAGCGCTCGGTGCCGTGCGAGAGGCCGCCGAGGAGCTTGTTCAGCTCGATCTTGTCCTTGCCCGCGTCGCCCGTGGTCTGCACGCACTTGCCGAGGAAGTCGGAGAACGTCGTCCCGATCTTCAGCGTGCAGGCGCCGGCGCCCGCCTTCAGCTCGCCGGCGATGCCGAGCGGGCCTTCCGCGTCCATCTTCAGCTGGGCGTTGGCGAACGAGTACGCCATCGTCTTGACGAGGTCCTGGTCGAAGCGCGTCGGGATGCTCGGGACCGGCTGCGCGGCGTTCTGGTTGTCGACCCAGATCGCGAAGCCGATGGCCGGCACGTACCAGTAGGCGACGTCACCGAAGCTGCCCTTGATGCAGCGACCGGTGTCGAAGCAGGTGATGCCGTCCGCTGCGTTCGGGATCGCCGGCGCGAACTGGTGCATGAGGCCGCGATAGAGCTCGTCCGCGACGGGGACGAAGTTCTTGCCGCCAGCGCCGACCCAGTCGAGCGTGAGGGGCTTGCCGTCCTTCTGGAGCTGGCTGTTGACCGGGATGCTGTACTTGTGGGCGCCGTCAGGGCTCTCGAAGTCGACCGTGCCGATGTAGCCCGGCCACATGTTGAGCCAGCGCGCCTTGCGCGTGGACACGCGGTAGTCCATCCACAGCTCGTAGTTGTCGCCCCACGCGTTGACGCGCGAGCCGTTGCCGAACTGGTCGCCGAGGTTCGTGCTCTGGCAGAGGACCTTCTCGGCCTCCTCGATGGTCAGGCCGTCCCAGTCGGCGCCACCGGAGATGTCGATGCCGCCACCGGTCGTCGGCGGGACGATCGGCTCCTTGACCATCTTCTTCCAGCGAGCGGCCTTCGTCGGCGCGTCGCAGAGCTCGTTGGCGTTCGTTCCCGCGACGATGACGTCGTAGCCCTGCTTCGCGTTGTCGGGATTACCGGCGGTACCGCCGTTGTTCCACTTGTCGCCGGCGCCGCCGGGCGAAGGGTTGTACGTCTGAGCCGGTCCGTCCTCGCAGGCGACGAGCGCGAGCGAGGCGAAAAGGGAGAGAGCGGTGATCGACCTGCGCATGAGCACTCCTGCTGGCTAACGAGAAGGGAGTTACGGCAAAGCATCGCGACGAGCGCGAGCTCTTCCGTGTTGAGAACGAAGTTGATTGGCTGGCCCGAAACTACTGCCGTGCTGCTGGTGCCGGCGTGAGCCGGCCGAACTGAGAGCTGCCGGAACGAGGGGAGGCCACGTCGGACTTACAACGTCCTAAACCGTCGACCCTCGTGCTCGCCGACCGTCGAGCTCGCGCTCGCGATGGGTCATGCCCGGAAGGACTGCTCGAGAGGAAGATCTTCCGCGCCAAGGAAGCCCACCCCACGAGAACTCGGCTCAGCACACTGCGGATGCAGCTCGTACGGTACGAGCGAGCAGTCGTCCACCCAAAAGCGACTCATCAAGAGGCATTTTGTCACCGGCGAACGTGCTTGACGGAATATTTTGTCACAATGGTGTGCGCCGGAGCTCTGCACTGGGGCTACGGCCGCGGCATCGATGCACGGCGCGAGACATCGGATCCCCGATCGGTGCTCTCGATTGACTCGAGTCCTCGATCGAAGGCCGCGACGCGCGCGACAATTTCTCCGGCGTGTCAGAACGGCAGGCCGAACCACTGCTCCCACAGACCGTCCAGGGCGGCCGCAGTGTCCGCGCTGAAGTAGCTGCGCTCGCGTGGCTCGGACGGCGCGCTCGCGCCGAAATCGAAGCTCGGTGGCGACCTTCGCAGGAAGGCTTCCTGATCCGGGAGCGTGGAGAGCAAGCCCGAGTGCTCGGGGACCTGCGCCGTCATGACGATGCGCAGGGGCTTGAGCTGCGCGCCGAGCGGCGTCCCGACGGTCGCGTACACGCGGTGGAGCGCCGCGAAGAAACGGGCGTTCGCGCGCGTCGGCTTCATCGCGATCATCGACGACGTCGAGGGCACCCACCCTTCGAGATACCCCTTGGCGCCGTCGTCCCAGAGGGCGTGCGCGCCGTTCGCGCTCGTGAGCACCTCGACCGCGTGGGCGTCGAACGGATACGCCGGGATGCCGCCGAAGGCGCTCTTGTTCTTCGTGACGAGCTCCTGCGCACGCGAGAGAAAGAGCGCGATGGTCGCCTGATCGTCGGCGAGGAGAGCATCGTTCGGGATGGAGCTCGTCGTCGCGGCGAGCGTGTCGGTCGCCGCGCCGTCCATCGCGATCAACACCTGGTAGTACATCCCGGTCGACGCTTCGCGTGCGCGCGCGTGCACGTGCTCGATCGTCGAGACCGCGGCGCGTTGCCACGCGTACGCGTTGGCTTTGTCGGTCGCGTGGCGCATCGCCATGTCGAGCAACGCGTACGCGCCCGTCGTCGCCTCGGCGGCTGAATATTGGTAGCCACCGCCGCTGGCAGCCGTGCCCAGGATGCCGTCGTCGAGCGGCGCGACGGCGTCGCCGGCATCGACGTCACCCGCTGCGTCGCCCTTCGTGTCGGTCGCGTCGGCGCTGGCGTCAGCCGCGTCGGCGCCTGCGTCGCCCGGCGGTGGCGTCGTGAGCGGATGGTACGTCGCGTAGATCGCGGCGCCGACCTGATCGGCGAAGGCGTCGAACGCGTCGGCGGCGGAATAGTCGAGGGTGCGGTATCCCGCGGACGCGGCGCGCAGCTCGACGTACAGCTCGGCGAGGTGCGTGGCCGGGAGCACCGTGAGCTCCGCCTTGATCCGAACGGCGATGGCCTCGATGTCCGGCTCGATCAGCTCTCGGAGCTCCGTATCGCCGTATCGCTTGGCGCTCACGCGATAGCGCGAGAGCGCAGCCGCATAGCGCACGTCGTCGACCGGATCGTGCAAAGTCTCGCCCGCGGACGACTTGTCCGGCAGGAACGTCGTCGAGTCCCAGCTCTCGGCGACGCCGAGGTCCTTGATGAACGCGGCGTCGTGCCACTGCTGCAAGATCCTCTTCTGGAGGCAGAGCGCGACGGGGTCGCTGCCGCCCTCGAGGGTGCATTTGCGGACCGGACCGCTGTCTTCGAGCGGAGGAAGCGTCGTATCGGTGGCGACGAACGTGTCGACGACGTCGAGACCCGAATCCGCGGCGGGCACGTCGGAGGACGAATCGCCGCTGCACGACGAGACGACCAGAGCCGCGAGTGGCGCGAGCAAGAGTGCGCAGGAAGCGAAGCGAAGCGAAAGGCGAAGCGACATGGAGTCAGACTCTAGGAGGCTGCCGCGCCGCGCGCCACTTCACCCTCACCTTGCATGCACCTTACGCAAAGCTGATGCGCTGCACGTTGATCGCCGGGTGCGAAAATCGCTCCGGGTCGGGCGCCTCCGCGGGGGGGCGCGGTTCCCGCTCGAACACGCGGGCGACGGCCACGAGCACGCCGATGACGCCAGCCGCGACGACGGCGAGGTCGAGCATGCGCAGCGGCGACGCGCGCGGGCGGCGCGTGCGGACGAGCAGCGCGCCGGCGGCCATTGCTCCCGACAGCGCCAGCGCGACGGCCGCGCTCCTTCGATGCGTGCGCGTTCGTGCCTCCGTGGGCGCCGCGTTGAGCTTTTCGATCACAGTCACCTCCCGTGCAGGGCGATTGCTGCAAAGGCTGCTCCTGCCCCGCGCGCGAGGAGCGCAGCCGTGCTGGGCACAGGTTTCGCTGCATTGCCTTCGATCCGCGCGCGGTGCGCGGGGTGAAGGAGACCACGATGGCGGTGATGACCGGACCGACGAAGAATGCTGCCGAGCTGTTGAACGCCCTGCTCGAGCTCGAGTACGACGCGCTGCCGGCCTACGATGCGGCGCTCAACCACCTCGACAAAGCGCAGGATCGTCGCCAGATCGAGGCCTTCTTGACGACCCATCACCGTCACGTGGCGGAGCTCTCCGAGCTCGTCATCGAGCGTCGCGTCGAGCCGACGGTGCGCGGTGACTTCCGCCGGATCCTCGAGAAGGGCAAGGTCGCTCTCGGCGCGATCGCCGGCGAGCAAGGCGTGCTCGTGGCCATGAAGAGCAACGCCGACGACCTCGTGACCGCCTATCAGCGCGCGCTGACCGACGAGACGTTGAGCGAGCGCGAGCGACGCGCCATCGAGCGGTGGCTCGCCGACGAGCGGTGGCACTCCGCCTGGCTCGAGAATCGCCTCGGCATCACGCCGGTCGTGGGCGAGGAGATCATGGCGCCCGAAGGGGAGAACGTCCGCGCAGCGCGGCACTCGCGCCCGTCCCACGCCTGAACGATCCTCGTCCCGCGCTGGAACACGTTGCGCGCGTCGGTCGTTGTCGCCGACCCGCATGCGCCGCCGTCACGTGCTCGCTGCCCTCTGGGCTTCGTCGATCGTCTCCTCACCCGTGGCGTGCACTGCCAGACCGCCGCGCGAGTCCGTCGCCGGAAACCCCACCCACGATCGCGTCACGCTCACCTACCTCGGCGTCGCCGGCTGGCGGCTCGATGCGTCGGCCAAGACGCTGCTCGTCGATCCGTACTTCTCGCGGCTCGACGTCGAAGACGGCAGCCAGGCGCTCGTCCCCGACGCGGCCGCGATCGCGCGGCATGCACCGACGCGCGTCGATTACATCCTGATCGGGCATTCTCACTACGACCACCTTCTGGACGCGCCGACCATCGCGCAGACCACCGGCGCGACGCTGTTCGGGACCGCGAGCACGATCCATGTCGCCCGGTCCGCGGGCGTGCCCGACACCAAGCTGCACGTGGTCTCGGGTGGTGACGCGTTCGTCGTGCCGCCCTTCTCCGTGCGCGCGCTGCGCGGGTTGCACTCGCTGACGGGCGCGACGTCTGCCCCCATCCCGCCTGACCCGAAGTTGCCGATGGCTGCCGACGCGTACACCGAGGGGGGCACGTTGCAGTACTTCGTGCAGGTCGACGGCCGATCCGTTCTGTTCATCGGGTCGGCCAACTTCGTCGACGAAGAGCTCGAGGGGCTGCGGCCCGACGTCGCGATCGTCGCCGTCTACCTGCGGGAAAAGATCCCCGACTATTCCTGCCGTCTCATGCGGGCGCTCGGTCGCCCGCCCCTCGTGCTGACGAACCACTTCGACGCGCACTCTCGACCGCTCGGCGACCCGCAGATGGAGGTGGGGGACGAGGCGCGCGCGAGCCTCGGGCGCTTCGCCGACGAGGTGCATGCCTGCGCCCCCGCGACCAAGGTCGTCGTGCCCTCGCACTTCGCCGCCGTCGCGCTCTAGGAGGCCGTCGAGCTCCGGTCGCCGCGGCGTCGCGCCCCTCGCTCGATCACCATCTGCGCAGCACGACGGGTGTTGCCGCTCTCGTTCTTCGTGCCCGAGTGCCAGGTGTGGCCGTTGAGGAGCAGAACGCTGCCGGCCGCGCCCACGATCGACCTCTCGTGCGGATGGTGCGCGAGCGGCTGCGCGAGCTCCTTGGGGATCGCGCGCGTCGACCGGTGGCTGCCGGGCACGACGCGCGTGGCGCCGTTCTCGGCCGTGAATTCGTCGAGCATGAACAGCGCGGTGAGAACGAAGAACGGAGCACCTTCGTCGCGGTTCGGCCAGTCGGTGTGCAAGCCCTGCTGGCCGTATCCCGGCAGCGGGTTCCGGCCATGGAGGTCACGGACGTGAAAGGCGCTGCCGAGAACGTGCCTGGCCGCGGCGAGCACCACGGCATGGCTCTCGAGCGCGCGCCAGGCTTCGTGCTCGGGGATCTCGGCATCGACGCGCACGTGCTGCGTGCCGTTCTCCTGCGCCGGAGCAGCATCGAACGCGCGCTTCAGCCTCGCGAGCCAGGCGTCGTCGAGCACACGGTCGACGACGAGATATCCGTCGTGGTCCAGCGCGGCCCGGTCCATGGGTAGCACGCTAGCAAAGGTGAATCCTCGACGCCGCCACCAGCATCAGGACCCTCCATGACCAAACCGGTGTGCGTGGTCGTAGGGATCGGCCCGAAAAACGGGGCGGCTTTCGCGCGGACGTTCCACGAGGCAGGGTATCGGGTGGCGATGCTCTCGCGTTCGACGGAGCTCTCGGGTCGCCTCGTCGACGAGCTGGGGAGCGCGGATGCGCGCGCGTATCGGTGCGACGCGTCGATCCCGGAAGCCGTGACGACGACCCTCCGTGCAGTCGCTGCCGACCTCGGGGATCCGGAGGTGCTGATCTACAACGCGGGTTCCGGCTCGTGGAGAGGCTTCGACGAGACGAGCGTCGACGAGCTCGAGCGCGCGTTCCGCATCAACGCGCTCGGTCTGATGTGCGCCGCGCAGGCGGTATTGCCCGCGATGCGAAAGAACCGGCGGGGAAGCGTCGTGGTCGTCGGTGCCACGGCGTCGCTACGTGGCAAGCCGAAGACGACGGCCTTCGCTGCCGGCAAGGCCGCGCAGCGCAGCCTCACGCAGTCGATGGCGCGGCAGTTCTGGCCGGACGGTGTGCACGTGTCCCTGCTCATCGTCGACGGGCAGATCGGCGAGCCGGCGGACGCGAAAGGCGAGGCGCTCACGCGGCTCGATCCGCGAGACATCGCGCTCGCGGCGCGCGATCTGACCCGACAGCCGCCGTCGGCGTGGTCGTTCGAGATCGATCTGCGACCGAAGAACGAGCCCTGGTGACCCCTCACGGGCAGATGCACTTCACCTTCGGGGCCTTGGGCACGGCGAGGTCGACCTGACCGGTGCACGGCAGCTCGCACTCGGCGCGCGCCAGCACGTACGTGTAGTCGAGCTCCGTCTCGCAGATCGAGGGCGGTTGCGGCGGGCAGACGGCGCGATCGCCGTACCGGGTCACGCGGCGGACGACGATTCGATCGTGGGCGACCGAGGTGACGGTCGCCGTGCGCTCGACCTCGTAGCTCGGGCAGGCCGGATCGGGATTCGTCTTCGCGGTGATCGTCGCGCCCACCTCGGCGAAGACGTCCATGCGGGCCACCGATGTGCCCTTCGCGGTGACGAACGGGAGGTTGAGAATGATCTTTCCCGCCGAGGTCCGGTGGCTGAGCACGACGAGGTCCGTCTCGGCCAGGCCCACGGCCGTCTTCGGCGAGCACGTGTCGCGCGCGACGCGCACCTCGAGGTTCCATTCTCCCGACGGCGGCAGCGGCGACGTCTGGGAACCGGCCGGCGCAACGGTGGGCGCGGCGCCGGGGTCGGACGTCGACGACGCGGTGGTCGTCGCGGCGACCGGCGGGGCGCCGGCGGTCGTGGTCGGCCCGCACGCCGAAACCGTGAGCGCCGAGCCGAGGAGCGACGCGGCGACCATGGCGCGCACTACGGGTCCATCTCCCAGGCGAGCGACTCGCCCATCTCGGTCGAGACTCGCTGCGAGCGCCACGGCGACGAGATCGGCATGACGTACATCCCTGGCCCACCGCCTGTTTTCCGCGTGGAGAAGAACGCGACCAGACGTCCATCGGGGCTGCAGGCCGGCGTCGTGTTGGCTCCCTGGTTCTGCGTGAGTCGGATGAGGCCGCCGCCGTTGACGTCCGTCGCGACGAGGTCCGCGTTGGCGCCGACACCCACGTTGAAGATCACGAGCAGACCGCGCGGCGTATCGCAGAACGTCGGCGCCGAGGCATGGAAGCCGGCCGGTGAGATCGCCGTCTTCTCGACGTAGACGCGCGGCATCGACGAGCCGGCGACGTACGCGATGCGACCCATGGGACCGAACGTCGGGTGGGCGGCGAGCGGCGGCGCGATCATCGCCTTCATCGGCGTGCTGCCGTCGGGCGCGCCCACGTAGATGTCCTCGAAGCCCGCGTCCATCACGGCGACGGCGAGCTTGGTGTGATCCTCCGAGAAGGTGAGGCCGAGCACCGAGCCCGTCACCGAGAGGGGCACCGGCGTTCCCTGGGGACCCTTCGCGAGTCGGAACGGCGAGTAGTCGTGGCTCAGCGCGTAGTACCAGACGCCGCCCGGTCCGAGCGAGGGAGACAGCGCCGTGTCGGTCGCAGGGCTGTAGCCCTTCGCGTTCTTGCCGTCGGCCTCGACGAGGAACACCTGGCGCGCGGTCGCTTGACCCGGCTTCGACGCGCCGACCTTCGCCGTGTACGCGAGGTGGCTCGCGAACGGACCGAGACGACCGGTGAGCGCGCCGAGGATCTGATCGGTCATCTTGTGCGCGGCCATGCGCACGTCGCCCGGCGGCGACTTCATCGTCTTGGTGAACGCCGCCTTCGGGCTCTTGCCGATGAGATACGCCTCGCCGGTGAGCTCGACGTCGCTCGCCGTGCCGCCAGCGGAAGGGGCGTTCGCGAACACACGCACCACGAGCGCGACGCCCTTCGCTTGCCAGGCCTTCTGATCGACGGGCGTGTCGTGCGTGAAGTCGCCCGCGCCGTCGGGCACGACCGTGGTCGGCACGACGTCGTAGAGACCAGTGAGATCGAGATCGCGTCGCACCACCGCCTGGAGAACCGAGTCGGCGTCGCTCGTGGTCGCGATGGGGACGACGGCGAGCTTCGGCGGTGGCGGCGTGGCGCCCGAGTCCGTCACCGGGACGACGCCGAGCAGGCTCTCGTCGGGCGGGGCGGTGGTCGCCGTGGCCTCGGCCGGCTTCTTCGGCTCCTCCGCGACGGCAGGCGAGACGATCGCCGCCGCGCACGACAGCGCCACGACGGGGAGCACACGCGCGAGCTTCTTCATTCGCAGACCTTCTGGACCTTGCAGCTGAAACCGAGCGGCACGGACGAGCCGAGGATGTCGGGGTACATGGGCGGTGGCGGTGGCAACACGGCGCCGCTCGACTGGATGCCGGAGAGCGTCTTCTCGAGCTCGGCGTCGAACGTCGCGTTGCCGCTGGGTTTCGTGATCGAGTAGCCGCCGACCTTGCGATCGGCGGTCACCGTCACCGTCGCGGAGGCGAACAGCGTCTTGAGGACGTCGAACGGGATCTTGCCCTTGATGTTGAAGCGCGAGGAGAACCACGCGCTGAGCTGCGCCTTATAGAGGTCCTTGGCCTGCGCCTTGAGCGGATCCGTCTCCGTGCCGTCCTTGGAGCCGGCGGCGGAGCCCTCGCCGGTGAGGTTCGGATCGGGACCCGCCTCGACGCTGGCATCGAGCTCGGGTTGATCCGTCTTGGCCACGACCTCGGCGTCCGACGGCTCCTGGCCGGCCTCGGTCACCGCAGCGTCGGGGTTGGACGGCGCGTCGACGTCGGCCTTGGTGGAGGGCTGGACCGCGTTCTCCGCCTCGGGCGTCTTGGTCTTGAGCGGAACCGGCTTGGGCTTCTGCCACATGTCCGGCAGCGCGTTCTTCTTCTTCTTGCCACCGAGCTTGAGCGTGGGGAGCACCTCCTCGTCGACGATGGGGGTGATCGCGACCGCGAGTGGCTTCACGTTGTCGTCGCTGATGTCGGCCTGCATCGTGTGCGGGTCGGACGCCGAGAGCATGGCGCCGAAGGCGAGCTGGGCGGCGACGGCGACGAAGCACGCGAGCCCGATCTCGAGCCCCTCGAATGCGCGGACCGGCGGCGCCATCTCAGTCTTCGACTTCCGGCTCGACCATCAGATTCAATGAAACGACGCCGGCGGCGCGCGCTGCCGCCACCGCTCGGGCCACCGTGCCGTAATGCGCCTCCTTGTCGGCCCGGATGTAGACCTCTTTCTCGGTCTGGACGCGGAGGTTGTCCTTGAGGGTCTGCTCGACGTTCGCGGTGACGTCGATGGGCTCGCCCTTCGCGTCGACGCCGAAGTGGATCTTCTCCTCCTTGGTGATGGAGATGACGAGCTTCGCGTCCTTGATCGGGGTGTTCGAGGCCTGCACCTCGGGCAGGTTGATCGTGAGCCCCGACGTCGCGAGGAGGGGCGCGGCGACCATGAACACGATCAGCAGCACGAGCATGACGTCGACCATCGGGGTGACGTTGATCTCGGTGAAGCCGCCGCCTTTGCCCCCACCTTTCTTGCCGCCGGAGAGGGCCATCGCTCAGTGCCCGTCGGCCACGACCATCACCCACTCGGCGGCAGACGCCTCGAGCTCGGCGATGAAGTCGGAGATGCGCTTGTCGATCGCGTTGTAGAAGATGACCGCCGGGATCGCGCACGCGAGCCCGATGGCGGTGGTGATGAGCGCCTCGCCGATGGCGGGGGCGACGACCGGCAACGAGGCGCTCTTGGCGGCGCCGATGCGCACGAACGCATCCATGATGCCGTAGACAGTGCCGAAGAGGCCGATGAACGGCGACGACGACGCGATCGAAGCGAGCGGAGACATGAGCGCCGAGGCTCGCTGGCGCTCGCTCACGATCGCGCGGTCGGCGCTCGCCCGCAGGCGATCGGCCCCGGCACGACCCGGCACGGTGAGTCGCGCGACGACGCGACTGCCGGCGGCGGCGCGGTTCTGCGCGGCGAGGTCGAACAGATCGTCCGCGCGCGCGAGGCGGATCGCCTTGGCCTCGAAGTCGCGATGGTGGGCGCGCATGCGCCCGAGCTGCAGGAGCTTGAGCACCCCGATCACCCAGACCATCGTCGACATCACGAGCAGGATGGCGACCGTGACCTTGACCGGACCCGAGGCGTGCGTGAGCAGGCCGATCGGGTCCAGCTTGATGGTCGTCTCGGCCGGCGCCGTCGGCGGCTCGTGCGACATATTGGCCAGCAGCGTGAGCATCTGCATTCAGCAGTGCTCCCTCAGCTGCCGAGGAGCAAGTCGACGCGACGGTCCTTGGCCCAGGACGGCTCGTCGGTGCCGGTCGCGTCCATAGCGCCGCGCGACGTCGAGGTCATCTGCGCTTTGTCGAGCCCCTTGCCGGCGATGTACTTCATGATCGAGTCGGCGCGCGACTGGCCGAGCGCGAAGTTGTAGTCGCCGTCGCCGCGCGGGTCGGCGTGTCCCACGAGCTTCAGCATCTTGCCCTTGAGCGGTCCGGTGGCGAAGCACACGGCCACCGCGTCGAGGGGCTTGGCGTCCTCGGGGCGGATGTTGGCCGAGTCGAACCCGAAGAACGCGTTCGCTTGCTCGATGCCACACGCCTTGAGGATCGCGTCGTCGATGTGGATGTTGCTCGACGTCTCCGTGACCGGCGGACCCTTGGGGTTGTCCTTCTTGTCGGTCTTCGTCTCGGTGGTCGTGGTCGTCGTCGCGGTCGTCACCGGGGCCTTGGGCGGCGGGTCGCTGCTGCACCCCGCCACGAGCAGCGCTCCAGCGAGACAGGGGAGGGCGAGGAGGATGAAGGTACGCATGGTTCGGGTCCTCTCGGGGTTTTTCCGCGGGGGGTTACACAACGATCCCCGAGCACGGGTGTATTCCAGAACGGCCGCGAAACCAACCCCTTACAGCGCTTCCGCTCACCCAGCGTTCGACACGCTACGTGGCCTGGCCGTTGGAATCGTTGGGATCCCATACAATTGCGGGGGCGCTTCGCCGCACGACGACGCTCGCGCTGGCATCGTGCGTGCCGTGGGACGCGGCCGACGGGGATCTCGCTCTGCTCGGTTCCCGGAACGCAGGCCGGCCCGTCGCTTAACTCGCCCTATTGAAGGATAGGGAGTACAGGCACCCCATAAGCATTGCCCGCGCTCACGCAAGGTCGTTTTCCGTCCGTCGGATCGGTAACGACGGAACCTTGCATGACATCGGAGCACGCGACGTCGAAACAGGGTCCAGAGGGCGCGGAACAGAACGCCCGCCCAGACGTTGAGAAAGCCATCCGCCATGCACTCCGCCGATCACGCGACTCACGAAGGCCACGAAGGCCACGAAGCCCACGAGGGCCACGAAGACCAGCAGCACGACAGCACGTTGTTCGAGCTCGCCGACCTCGAACCGGTGACCCTCCGCAAGCCGGACGCCTACGGCCTCACCTACAGCGAGCGCTCCGGCTTCGAGGTGCTGCCGTACGATCGCCACGGTCGCCCCATCCACCATCACCCGCTGGGTGACCGCACGTACCCGACGCCGAGCGAAGCCTACGCGGCGATCCGCGCGTTCGAGGACCGTCGAGCGGCCTGAGCTTCGTGAGCGGGCGGCGCGTGCGCCCCGCGCCCTTCGCGGTATGGTGCCGCGGTGACGCCGCCCCGACCGACTCTCCGCCGCATCTGTGTCTTCTGCGGCTCGCGCCCCGGTCTGCGCGCTACCTATCTGAAGGACGCGCGCATCCTCGGTGAGACGCTCGCCGAGCTGCGGCTCGGCCTCGTCTACGGTGGCGCGCACGTCGGCTTGATGGGCGCGGTCGCCGATGCCGTCATGGCGAACGGCGGCGAGGTCATCGGCGTGATCCCCGAGGCGCTCGTCGCGCGCGAGGTCGCGCACCGCGGCCTCACCGAGCTGCATGTCGTGAAGACGATGCACGAGCGCAAGGCCAAGATGGCCGAGCTGAGCGACGCCTTCATCGCGCTGCCCGGTGGGCTCGGCACCCTCGAGGAGCTCTTCGAGGTCGTCACGTGGGCGATGCTGGCCATCCACGAGAAGCCGATCGGCGTGCTCGACACCGACGGCTACTGGGAATCGCTCTTCACGTTCCTCACGCGCGCCGCGAACGAGGGCTTCATCGACAGCCGGCACCTCGGGTTGATCGTGCGCGAGACCTCGCCGCGGTCGCTCGTCGATCGCCTCCGCGCCCACGTCCGCACGGGAGAGCCCGGCGCGATGAGCCTCGACGAGACGTGAACGGGCACGGCACCATCGTCTTTTCGCACGTGGCCGGACGGACCGTCCCGACCACGGTGCGCGCCGAGAGTCCGCTGCGGCTGCTCACGCCGCAGAACCACGGCATGGCGTGCTGGGCCTACTCCAGCAGCTTCGGCGGCGGCTTCGTCGATGGGGACGTCGTCTCGATGCAGGTCGTCGTCGACGACGACGCGAGCGCGCTGCTCGCCACCCAGGCGTCGACGAAGATCTATCGCGGCGCGGCGCGGATGCAGCTCGATGCGCGCCTGGGCGAGCGCGCGCTGCTCGCGGTGATCCCCGACCCGGTCGTGTGCTTCGAGGGCGCGTCGTACGCGCAGCGTCTGTCGTTCGTGCTGCAGCCCACGTCGTCGCTCGTGCTCGTCGATTCGTTGACGGCCGGTCGCAGCGCTCGCGGCGAGCGGTGGGCCTTTTCGCGCTACGAGAGTCGGCTGGGGGTCGGTCGGGCGGACGAAGCGCGCTTGCTCGACGACCCGGTACGGCTCGACGCGACCGAGGCGCCGATCGCCTCTCGCTTCGGTCGATTCGACGCCATGGCGACGCTCGTCCTGCTCGGGCCAGCCCTCTGCTCGGCCGCGCAGTCGCTGCTCGCGCGCCTCGCGGCGGAGCCGGTGCCGCGTCGCGGGGACGTCGTGATGACCGCGAGCCCGCTGCACGACGGCGCGCTCGTCCGGGTCGTGGCGACGTCTGCCGACATCCTCGCGGACCACGTCCGTGCCGCGCTGTCGTTCTTGCCGGCATTGCTCGGCGACGACCCCTGGGCGCGGAAATTCTAGGGTCCCGGTCGATCCGCAGCGACCGTTTCCGTCGCGTAACCTTTCGTGGCCATACTGCGCCGCGACATGCACCTCACCCCTCGCGAGCTCGACAAGCTCGTCCTCCACGGCGCCGGCTCTCTCGCGCAGAAGCGGCTCGCGCGAGGCGTGCGCCTCAACTATCCGGAGGCGGTCGCGCTGATCGCCACGGTCGTCCTCGAGCACGTCCGCGACGGTCATCGCGTCTCGGCGCTGATGGATCTCGGGCGCAAGCTGCTCGGCCGCGCCCAGGTGATGGACGGTGTGCCGGAGATGATCGCCGAGGTGCAGGTCGAGGGGACGTTCCCCGACGGCACGAAGCTCGTGACCGTGCACCACCCCATCGTGGCCGAGCACGGCGATCTCGCGCTCGCGTTGTACGGCAGCTTTCTCCCCGTGCCGGACATCGCGCTGTTCGCGCGCACGGCGACCGAGCCGACACCGGTGCGGATCGGGGAGGTCATCGTCCAGCCCGGCGAGGTGCTGCTCAACGGCAACCGCGATTCCATCGCCATCGAGGTCACCAACGTCGGTGATCGGCCGATCCAGGTCGGGAGCCACTATCCATTCGAGGACACCAACACCGCGCTCCAGTTCGATCGCGACGAGGCGCGCGGGCTGCGCCTCGATATCCCCGCCGGCACGGCGGTGCGCTTCGAGCCGGGCGAACGGAAGAAGATCTCGCTCGTCCGCGCCGCCGGCACCGAGACCGCGCCTTCGACCCCGCAGCGAGCGAGGACCTCGGCATGAGCCACCGGATGCAGCGCACGCACTATGCGGACATGTACGGCCCGACGACGGGCGACCGCGTTCGGCTCGCCGACAGCGGGCTCGTCCTCGAGGTCGAGCGGGACTTCGCGTTCTATGGCGACGAGTGCAAGTTCGGCGGCGGCAAGGTGCTCCGTGACCGGATGGGCCAGATGGCCGGCGCGACCGACGAGGAGGCGCTCGACTGCGTCATCACCAACGCGCTCATCGTCGACTGGACGGGCATCTACAAGGCCGACATCGGCATCAAGCGCGGGCGCATCGCGCGCATCGGCAAGGCGGGCAATCCCGACGCGATGACCGGCGTGACCGAGGGCATGGTCATCGGCGTCACCACCGAGGCGATCGCGGGCGAGGGGTTGATCGTCACCGCCGGCGGCATCGACACGCACGTGCACTTCATCTGTCCGCAGCTCGCGGACGAGGCGATCGCGAGCGGGATCACCACGTTCGTCGGCGGAGGAACGGGGCCGGCGACCGGCACCAACGCCACGACCTGCACGCCCGGCGCTCGCCACCTCGAGCTCATGTTGCAGGCGACGGACGCGCTCCCGCTCAACATCGGGCTCACGGGCAAGGGCAACACGTCGCGACCCGAAGGGCTCATCGATCAGATCGGCGCCGGTGCGATCGGGCTCAAGCTCCACGAGGACTGGGGCACGACACCGCAGGCCATCGACTGCTGCCTCTCCGTCGCGGAAGAAGAGGACATCCAGGTCACGATCCACACCGACACGCTCAACGAGTCGGGCTACGTCGACGACAGCATCGCCGCGTTCAAGGGACGGACGATCCACACGTACCACACCGAGGGTGCCGGCGGCGGGCACGCCCCCGACATCATCAAGGTGTGCGGCGAGCCCAACGTCATCCCCAGCTCGACGAACCCCACGCGGCCCTACACGGTCAACACGCTCGACGAGCACCTCGACATGTTGATGGTCTGCCATCATCTCGACCGCGAGATCCCGGAGGACGTCGCGTTCGCCGAGAGCCGCATCCGCGGGGAGACGATCGCGGCGGAGGACATCCTCCACGACCTCGGCGCCATCAGCATCATCTCGAGCGACTCGCAGGCGATGGGGCGTGTCGGCGAGGTCGTCACGCGCACCTGGCAGACGGCCCACAAGATGCGCGAGCAGCGCGGCCGACTCCCCGCCGAGCGCGGCGACAACGACAACCTCCGCATCCGTCGCTACGTCGCGAAGTACACGATCAACCCGGCGATCGCGCATGGCCTGTCGCACGAGATCGGCAGCGTCGAGGTGGGCAAGCTGGCCGATCTGGTGCTCTGGCGCCCCGCGATGTTCGGCGTGCGACCGGAGATGGTGATCAAGGGCGGGTTCATCGCCTGGGCACAGATGGGCGACGCCAATGCGTCGATCCCCACGCCGCAGCCGCTGATCATGCGCCCGATGTTCGGCGCGCTCGGCAAGGCGACGGGCGCCACCAGCATCGCGTTCATCTCCCAGCGCGCCATCGAGACGGGCGTGGTGCACGCGCTCGGGCTGGAGAAGCGCCTCGTCGCGGTGAAGGGCTGCCGCGGCATCGGCAAGAAGCACATGAAGCTCAACGATGCGTTGCCGAAGATGTCCGTCGATCCGGAGACCTATCAGGTGCGCGCCGACGGCGAGCTCCTGCGATGCGAGCCGGCGTCGATCTTGCCCATGGCGCAGCGGTATTCGCTGTTCTGAGCGCCTCCATGTCGAACGACGACGGCAACGACCCCGGTCAATCGCGCGACTCGTGGCTCATCTTGCAGCTCGCGGACTCGGCGTTTCCCACCGGTGGCTTCGCGCACTCCGCGGGGCTCGAAGCCGCGGTGCAGCTCGGGGAGGTCGATTCGAGCGAGGCGCTCGTCTCGTTCGTCGGCGACGCGCTGTGGCAGGCGGGCTCACTCGGGTTGCCGTTCGTACGGGCCGGGCACGAGGCGCACGACGACGACGGCGCGCTGACGCTCGTCGACGCGCGCTGTGACGTGCTGCTCGCCGGTCACGTGCAGAACCGCGCGAGCCGAACGCAGGGGCGCGCGCTGCTCGACACGTCGGCGCGCATCTTCGGCGCCCGCGTCGCTCGGCTGCAGTCGCGCGTCCGCGCAGCCGGTCTCCACGTGCACCACGCGCCGGTCTTCGGAGCCGTCCTGCGCGCGCTCGGCGTCGACGTGGAGCGGGCCCAGCGCGTGTTTCTCCACCTCGCGCTCCGGGCGGTGTCGTCGGCGGCCATCCGGCTCGGTGTCATCGGGCCGCACGAGGCCCAGCGCATCGCGTACGCGGCATCCGCCACGCTCGAGAAGGTCATGCGCGCTCGTGCGGGACGCGGGATCGACGAAGCCGCGCAGACGTCCCCGCTGATCGAGACGCTGCAGGGCGCGCAGGATCGGCTGTATTCCAGGCTGTTTCAGAGCTGAGCATCGAGAGGCACACGATGGGACACGATCACGGTGAGCACGACGATCACGATCACGATCACGCGCACGGGCATGCGCACGGGCACACGCACGAGAAGTGGGCTGGGCCCGGCCTCTTCGCCGACCGGCAGCCGCCGAAGGGGCGTGACTATCGACAGCGCGCGTTCACCGTCGGCATCGGCGGGCCCGTCGGCAGCGGCAAGACCGCGCTCTTGCTCGCGCTCTGTCGCAAGCTCCGCGACGGTCACGCCCTCGGCGTCGTCACCAACGACATCTTCACGCGCGAGGACGCGGAGTTCCTCGTGCGCAACGAAGCGCTCCCGGCGACGCGCATCAAGGCCGTCGAGACCGGCGGCTGCCCACACGCGGCCATCCGCGAGGACGTGAGCCACAACCTGCTCGCGCTCGACGCGCTGATGGAGACGCATCGGCCGGAGCTCCTCTTCGTCGAGAGTGGCGGTGACAATCTCGCGGCGCAGTTCTCGCGCGAGCTCGTGGACTACACCATCTACGTGATCGACGTGGCCGGTGGCGACAAGGTGCCGCGCAAGGGAGGGCCGGGCATCACGCAGTCCGATCTCCTGGTCATCAACAAGACGGACCTCGCGCCGCACGTCGGAGCGAGTCTCGAGGTGATGGCGCGCGACGGGAAGAAGATGCGCGGCGACGGGCCGATCGTCTTCGCGCAGGCCACGAAGGACGTCGGGATCGACGACGTGGTGACCCACGTATTTGCCGCGCAAAAGCGCGCGATTGGCTGATCGTCCGCCGGCGCCACGGGACATGCGATAATCCGAGCGTGACCGCCGGGGAGGATCGTCGCGCCACGAAGCAAGACGAGCTCGCGGAGACCATGCCGGCGATGTCCGGCGCGACGTCCGCGCCCGCCACCGTCCTCCACTATCGCGTGATCGAGAAGATCGGCGAGGGCGGGATGGGGACCGTCTACAAGGCGGAGGATCAGAGGCTCGCGCGCGTCGTCGCCATCAAGCGTCTCGCGTCCGCGAACGACGGAGCGGAGACGGCGCGCATTCGCCTGGTGCGCGAGGCGCGCGCCGCGTCCGCGCTCAATCATCCGAACATCGTCACGGTGCACGCCATCGAGGAAGAGGGTGGCGAGGCGTTCATCGTGATGGAGCACCTCGAGGGCGAAACGCTCGCGGCGCTCACGGCACGGGGGCCGCTCGAGGCGTCGCGCGTCTCTGCCCTCGGCGCGGCGATCGCGGACGCCCTGGCGTGCGCGCACGCGGCGGGGCTGGTGCATCGCGACGTGAAGCCGGCGAACCTCATCCTCACGTCGCGCGGCGTGATCAAGTTGATGGACTTCGGCATCGCCAAGCAGAATGGTGGCGAGCTGCCCGCGCTCACCGGCGACGAGCTCATCGTCGGAACCGCGCCGTACATGTCTCCCGAGCAGCTGCGCGGCGAGTCGCTCGACGGGCGCTCGGACGTCTTCGCGCTCGGGTGCGTGCTCTACGAGGCGGCCACCGGTCGGCGGGCGTTCCCCGCGAGCAGTCTCCCGACGCTCGTCCAGCAGATCATGGCGAGCTCGCCCACGCCGCCGCGCACGTTCGTGCCCGCCGTTCCGCCGGCGCTCGAAGCGATCATCATGCGCGCGCTCGCGAAGGATCCGGCGAGCCGCTTCACGGCGGCGGCGCTGGCCGACGCGCTCCGTACCGGGATCACGAAGGATCGCCAGCGACCCTCGGCGCCGCCTCCCGCGCCGTCGTCGATCGCCGTGCTGCCGTTCCTCGATCTGAGCGCGGAGCGCGATCAGGAGCACCTGTGCGACGGTATCGCGGAGGAGATCCTCACCGCGCTCACGCACGTCGAGGGTCTGCGCGTCGCTGCGCGCAGCGCGTCGTTCCAGTTCAAGGCCAAGGCCGACGCGGACGCGCGCACCGTCGGCACGCGCCTGGGCGTGGACGCCGTGCTCGAAGGCTCCGTGCGCAAAGCAGGTGATCGCCTGCGCGTGAACGTCCACCTCGTCGACGTCGCGGGGGGACACCAGCGCTGGGCGCACCGCTTCGACGGCGTCGCGGCGGACGTGTTCGCGATCCAGGACGAGATCGCGACCACCACGGCGAGGCTCTTGCGGGGCGTGTTGAGCGCCTCCACGGAGAACGCGATCCGCCGCCCCGGCACCACGCCCGAGGCGTACGAGCACTTCCTCCGCGGCCGGCAGCATCTGCGATCGCACGGCGCCACGTCGCTCGGCATCGCGCTGCGCGAGATCGAGCGCGCGATCGAGCTCGACCCGTCGTACGCGCCCGCGCACGCGGTGCTCGCGCAGGTGCACGCGTTCCTCGTCGACTGGCACGGCGCGGGCAAACGTGGCGAGGAAGCCGCCGACCGCGCGAGCGCGCGCGCCCTCGAGCTCGGCCCCGAGCTCGCCGAGACGCACCTCGCGCGCGCGGCGGTCTTCTCGATGCGCCGCGAATACGCGGCCGCGGAGCTCGCGTACCAGGACGCGATCCGCCGCAACGCGCGCTCGTACGACGCGCACTATCACTACGCGCGCGTGTGCTTCACGACGGGAAAGTACGAGCAGGCGGTCGAGCTCTATCGCACGTGCTCGGAGCTCCAGACCGAGGACTTTCAATCCCTCTTCCTGGCGGCTCCGGCGCTCACCATCCTCGGTCGCCCGGACGAGGCCATCGCGTTCTCCCGCGAGGGCGTGCGTCGCGCGGAGCGCCACCTCGAGCTCGATCCGAACCACCTCCGCGCGCTCACGCTCGGTGCGGGTGCCCTCGTCGCGCTGGGCGAGCCCGCGCGCGCCCGCGAGTGGTGCGAACGCGCGCTCGCCACGGCCGCCGACAGCGCCGATCCCTCGCTGACGTACAACGTGGCCTGCGTCTACGCGCGGCTCGGCGAGAACCAGGCCGCGCTCGACGCGCTCGAGATCGGCGTCGTGCGCGGACTGGGAAAGCGCGATTGGATGCTGCACGATCCCGATCTCGACGGACTGCGGGCCGAGCCGCGGTTCATCGAGATGCTCGCGAAGCTCTCCTGACCAAGGATCGACGGTCGAGTCCGTCCAATGGCCGCCATGCGCTTCGTCCCCCTGCTCGTCGTCGGTGTGGGGTGCCTGCTGGCCACGGGTTGTCCGACGGCCCCGGCGCCGCGGCCGGTCGTCGCCGAGGTGAAGCGACCCGTGGCTGCGACGCACCCGGCAGAGCCGGTGATCCCCGGCCTCGACGTGGACAAGGACGGCATCGCCGACGTGCGCGACGCGTGCCCCAACGCACCCGAGGACGAGGACGGCGTCGACGACTCCGACGGTTGCCCCGACGGCGACGACGACAAGGACGGCGTCTTCGACCCGCAGGACAAGTGCCCGAAGGAGCCGGAGACCTACAACGGGAAGGACGACGATGACGGCTGTCCGGACAAGATGATCATCATCTACAACCCGGAGCCGCCGATCATCGAGTACGTCCGCTTCGTCGGTCCCGGCGCCGTCATCGCGCCGCAATCGAAGGTGCTCGTCGAAGAAGTCGCCAAGGTCATGAAGGACCATCCGGAGATCGAGCTCGTCGAGGTCGCCGGGCACACGGACGAACAGGGCGCCGCCGCGGCCAACGCGAAGCTGTCACAGGCGCGCGCGCAGGCCGTCGTCGATGCGCTGGTGAAGCTCGGCGTCCCGGGCGAACGACTCCGGGCGCAAGGCTTCGGTGGCTGGTGCCCACTCGCGCCGGAGCACACGCCGGAGGCGTGGGAGAAGAACCGTCGCGCCGACCTCAAGGTGATGAAGAAGGACGGCGCTCCGACCGGGGTCGCCACGGGGTGTGACGCGGCGAAGGAGCACGGGCTCGTGTCGAAGCCGGTTCCATGAGGCCGCTCGCGCGGTTCGCGAGGGTGTTCCTCGTCCTGCTGCTCGTCGGAGGCGCTGCGTGCTCGGGAAGCGCGCCCGCGCCGGAGAATCCGAAGATGCTCGGAGCGACCCCCGACCCCGATCCGGATCTCGATGGCCTGCGCGACCAGGCCGATCGCTGTCCGGACGCCGCCGAGGACAAGGATGGCTACCAGGACTACGACGGCTGTCCCGACCTCGACAACGATGGCGACGGCATCGCCGATCTCACCGACCAGTGCCCCAACGACCAGGAGGATCGCGACGGCTTCCAGGACGACGACGGTTGTCCGGATCGTGACGACGACAAGGACCAGATCCTCGACGCCGTCGATCAATGCCCGCGCGAGGCGGAGATCTACAACGGCATCGACGACACCGACGGCTGCCCGGACAAGGGCAAGCTCGTCGTCATCACGTGTGCCCCGCAGCCCATCATCACGCGCATCGAGTTCGTCGGCGCGACCGCGACGATTCGACCCGAGTCGGTGGCCGTCATCAAGGCGGCCGCCGACGTGCTCGCGGCACACCCGGAGATCCTCCTCGTGGAGATCGAGGGGCACACGGACGAGAACGGCGCCGAGGTCGCCAACGTGAACCTCTCGCTGAAGCGCGCGGAGGCCGTCGTCGATGCCCTGGTGAAGGCCGGCGTGGATCGCTCGCGTCTGCGGGCCCAGGGGTACGGCGGCTACTGTCCGCTCGACGCGGCCCATACGGAGGCGGCCTGGGCGAAGAACCGTCGCGCGGACTTCAAGATCCTGAAGACGGACACCGGACCGACGGCCACGCCCACCGGCTGCGATGCGGCGACCGCGAAAGGGCTCGTGTCGAAGCCTGTTCCATAGTGACGTTATGCGAGCAGCTCCTTCACCACCTCGCCGTCGCGCAGGTACTTGCTCTTGTCCACGCCGAACGCGCTGACGAACGTGGAGAGCAGGTCGGGCGGCGAGATCGCGCGCGGCCCATCGGCGAAGGACCCGGACGGCGCCGGGAGGAGCTGCTCCGCGTCGGTCTTGCCGAAGACGAAGTTCTTCTTGAAGCGCGGCGAGATCACGAGCGCCGAGTTGTTCGGATAGTGGTCGCGTCCCCCGGCGATGTTGATCTGCGGCGTGCGGCAGAAGTCGCTCACGACCAGGATGTGCACGTGATCGGCGAGCTTGTCGCTGGTCTTCGTCGGGTGGGGCGTCTTGTCGAGCGTGCGGACGAACGTCGCGATCAGATCGAAGAGATCCTGCTGCGTGGCGGCCTGCCGCTGGTAGTTCGTGTTGTGCGTGTCGAATCCGCCCATGGCGAAGCTCACGCAGCGAACCACGTTGCGCTTCATGGCCTCGACGGCGAACGCCGCGTTGATCCCGGCGGTGAGCCCCTTGCCCTTGAACGCGAACTCCGGGTGCGCGTCGCGCAGCGCCTTCGCGCTGAAGACCTCCTGCAGCTTGCTGCCCAGCATTCGCTTCAGACCGTCGTACTGCACGGCCATGCCGTTCAACACGTCGGAGCGGCGCGCGTGCTTGGCGAGATCGGTCGCCTCGAGCGAGAGCATGCTCGTCACGGCGTCGCGATCGGCCGAGGTGTCGTAGAGGTCGGGGCGTGACAGCGTGCGCGTGATCGAGTCGATCGAGCCGATGCGCAGCGGCACCACGCGCCGATCGAGCGAGTCGCCCACGTAGTAGCTCGGAAAGTTCACCGAGATGGTCGGGAAGGTCTGCGTGCGACCGAGCTCGTTGGCCATCATCGTGTCGATGCTCGACGCGACGACGCGCCCGCCGTTCGGGTGGCGGCCGGTCGCGGAGAACACGGTGCCGTCGGGGTGGCTCACCGTGTTCATCGCGAGGCCGTTGACCACGCAGAGGCGATCCGCGAGCTCCACGAGATCGCCGATGCCCGGCCCGAACGGGATCTTGCAGCCGGCGGGCTGCACGATCTCGAACGTCTTTCCCTCGTCGTCGAGCGGGCGATCGACCCAGTGCTTCAGGCCCTGCGTGTCGACGGTGGCCGTGGATGCCGGCTCGATGATCCCCTTGCGCTCGTTGCGCGGGTCGGCCCAGAGCGTGACGTCCCAGCCGCCGGACGCGTGCACGAAGACGAAGAACTCCGTCTCGTTGGCGGCGGGATCGGCCATGGCGCGGAAGAGCGGCGAGGCGAGGGCGCCGGCGGCGGCGCCTCCGCCGAGGATCTTGAGGAACGTGCGACGTGATTGGTTGCTCATGGTCGTTCTCTCCTTTCCTCGGTGGTCAATAGAGCTGGAATTCCGGGTGACGGATGAGCCCGTAACAGACCGACGCCCATCCCGCCTGCTCCGGCGTGAAGCGCGACTTCGGCGCGGTCGCCTCGGAGTGTCGCTTCACCACGTCCTGGTAGAGGGCGAGGAACCGGTTGGTGCGATCCGTCGGCGCGAGGCTCGCCGGGTAGCCGAGGAACGTGCGGTGGAGGACGTCGAACCCCGGCGCGAAGGTCGCGGCCGTCATCGCGGTCCCAGCCGCCGCAGGCTCGAACGCGAAGATCAGTCGATCGGTCGGCAGCGAGCCCGGCTTGCCCTTCGCGCCGAGGTCGTGCTCCACCGCGCGGTCGCACAGCGCGACGCCGAGGCGCTCGAAGGTCGACACCATGAGCGCGTTCGTCTGCGCGCCGCGCGGGATGTCGTTGCGGTAATCGGGGAAGCCGAGCGCCGCGAGGTAGTCGTCCCAGGTGTCGAAGAGCTGGTTGCCGTCGGAGCCCTTCGCCTTCCTCTGCACCTCGAGCGGCGCGAGACCGCCGAAGAGCTGCAGGTACGTGCGCATGTAGGCCTCGGCCGGCACGAGCCGCGGCTCGTCCTTCGCCCCGTCGTCGACGCCGACGCCCGCGTGTCCCGGCAGCTGGTTCACCGGTACGCCCGGGCTCACGTCGGGCTTCTTCGTGCAGAAGGTGCTGCCGAGCGCGGCGAGGACCACGACGCCGCAGAGCACGCCGCGCGAGAGGTTGCGCCCATGGACTCTCACTTCGCACCTCCGAACGTGGTCGCGCGTTGATAGGCGTCCGACTGCACGAGCGCGCGGACCAGCGGCTTCATGCGGTAGCCGCTCTTGCCGAAGATGTCGTTCAGGGACTTCATCAAGACGTCGTCCTCCGGTCCGATCGGTCTGCCGAGGAAGCCCGAGACGACGCGCTCGACGGCGCACGGGGCGAAGTCGGCGTTGCTCGAGATGGCCGCGCCCGCGCCGACCGGGCCCGCTTCGGCGTGCGACGGGTTCGCGTACGCCCCGAAGAGCGTGCCCGCGGTCGCGTCGGTGAACGCAGGGTCGTAGTAGTCCTTGCAGAAGCCCGGCACCTTGCCCTGCGGGTTGGGCTTGCACGCCGGGTTCGAGATCGGGAACTGCGTCTTCGGGAGGTACGTCCAGTCCGTCTCGACGACGCGCGAGAAGTACGCGGCGAGCGGCTCGAGCGTTCCGTGGCAGGCCATGCAGCCGTCGCGCTTCATGAGGTTCGGCTCCGTCGACGGCTTGAGCATCATGTTGCCGGCGGTGAACGACTTGCAGAGGAACGTGTTGTACAGCGCCGCCCCGCGCGCGCGACGCGACGCGAACTTGGTGAGGAACACCGGCATCGTGATGATCCCGGCCGCGCGCGGGCCGCGATCGTCGACCTTCTCCCAGTCGCCGACGTCGTGCGGCGTGAGCTTGGTCGGCGCGGCGGCCGGATCGAACAGCGGCTCCGTCTCCTCGACGAGCCCGAACTGCTTCGCCTTCCCGCAGCAGGTGGCCGGCGCCGTCGAGCGATAGAACTGCGCGAGCGGGCCGTTCACGTACGTCCACTTCGCGGTGAGCATCTCGCGGAAGTCGTGATCCTCGCCGAAGAGGCGGCCCATGAAGTGCACCGCCTCCTGCGACCACCAGAGCTTGTTCCAGGCGGACTCCGCCTGCGTCGCGGAGTCCACCGGCGCGTCGAGGCCGAGCGGAAAGCGCGTGGGAAACACGAACGCCCGCCCGTCGTTGCCGCTCGCATCGCTCGGCATGCAGTGCTCGAGGCCGACACCGCAGCCGCAGTCGATCGACGACGTCACGGCCGCGGAAGTGCGACACGAGATCGTCTCGCCCTTGTGCTTCTTCGCGTACGCATCGTCCGGCGGCAGCGGCCGTCGGCGGCCGAGCTTGGCGCCGGGGATCGCCTTGTTGCGTCCCGACGCGTAGATCGTCCCGGTATCCGCGGTCTGCGCCTCTTCCTTGCAGACGCGCACGGCGGTCGTGGCCGTGCCGTCCGGCTCCTTGAGGAGCGACATCGTCGGCTGGAAGAACGGATCGGCCGTCGTCCACTTGTCGCCGTACAGAAGGACCGGCGTCGCGTTCCGGTAGTCGCGATAGAGCCACCACGGGTGCACGAGCACCGTGTACTGATCGAGCGTCTTCTGATCGACGTCGATCGCGACGCCCTCGGGCTTCTTGTTGTTCATCGGGACGTAGAGGCCGCTCTCCTTCTCGGTGAGGCAGAACTCGCCATCCGTGGCCTCGCGCGCGCGGCGCTGGTTCACCCGGTAGAACACGTTGATCGACTCGCCCTTCGGACCGCGGATGGTCACGCGGCGGAGCGTGGTCGCCGGCGGGTCGAAGCGGAAGGCGGGCGAGACCTCGAGCCGCAGCTGATCCATGTAGATGCGCGTGAGGCGCTCGACGTATGCCGGCGAGTCGAGGTGCGACACGATCCACTTGTCGAGATCGAAGTCGTCCTTCTCGAACGCGGTGAGCTCGTCGCGCGTCGGCATGCGACCCGCGAGGTCGATGCTCAGCGCGCGAAAGTGCCGGTATTCGTCCAGCGTGCGGGCCGCCGAGGCGTCGCCGGCGACGGACGACACGACGATCGCGGCGAGCGACGCGAGACCGAGGGTGAGGAGTGGACGAGCGGACAAGCGTTGGCCTCCTGTGAAGAATCGCGAAGCGAACGTGCCCACTGCACGGCTCGTTCCCGGCGCGCGACCCGATCGTTCGTATCCAAAAGCGACGGAGAAGTCTCGACTGCCTGCGCTCGTCGTCGGGTCGGTCTTGCGGCGCGTCGTCCGAAATGACGACACCTGCGTCGCGAAATGGGACACGCCTCGCCTCTGCCTTCGCCGTCGCGGTCGTTCGATGTCGTCGTCGTCGGGGCAGGCGTCGCCGGCTCCGCGTGCGCGCGGTTTCTCGCGGAGGGCGGTCTGAACGTCGCGCTCGTCGATCGTCGACCGATGGCCAAGGCGGGCGCGCGCTGGGTCAACGGCGTTCCGGCGAGAGCGTTCGACCAGGCGCGGGTCGCGCGCCCCGTGGCCCCCGAGCTGCGCTCGTTCGGTCATCGCTTCATCGTCGCGTCGCCGTCGGGTCGCACACGCATCATGCTCGGACCCGGAGGGCCGGAGAACCCGTCGATGGAGGTCGACATGCGCCTCCTCGGCCAGCGCATGCGAGACGGCGCGGAGAAAGCCGGTGCCACGCTGCTCGGCGAGACGGCGATCGAGAAGGTCGACGTGCTCGGCGGCCGGCCGGTGTCCGTCGCCACCAGCAAGGGTGCGCTCGCCGCGCGACTCTTCGTCGATGCGAGCGGTCTGCCGGCGGTGGGTCGGCG
>JADMIO011227256.1_pt1 | contig 26023 bp, 22 predicted proteins | sample 8958161 | NCBI WGS metagenome assembly JADMIO01 (sample SAMN16585339, study PRJNA669376) | soil metagenome | isolation source: Crop rotation soil | place: USA: Cullars Rotation, Alabama | collected 2011 | reverse complement strand
CCGCGACTTCAAGTCACGTGAATTCCAAGCTTCGGATCCCACTGTGCTGGAAAGAGCTCGGGGCGCTGGATCTCCTGGATGTTGATGTGCACCGGGCGGCCCATCGCCTTCATCAGGTCGTCGCGCAGGCGGTCGACCTCGGCCCCCTTGCGGCCGATGATGATGCCCGGCCGCGAGGTGTAGATGGAGACCCGCAGGCGCTCGGCGGCGCGCTCGATGTCGATCTCCGAAACGCCGGCGTGCTTCAACTGCTCCTTGAGCTGCTTGCGCAGCTTCAAGTCGTCGTGCAGCAGCTTCGAGTAGTCGTTGCCCGCGTACCAGCGCGAGTGCCAGGTGCGGTTGTAGCCGAGGCGGAACCCGTAGGGGTGTGTCTTCTGACCCACGATCTCTCCTTACGCCGAAGCGCCGGCGGCCGCGCGCTTCTTCTCGACCGGCTTCTTGGGGGCTGCCTTCTTCGCGGCCGGCTTGCTCGCGGCTGCCTTCGTCTCGACTGCCTTCGTCTTCTCGGATTGGCCCTTGTGGGTGTCCAGCTTGAGGGTGACGTGACTGGAGCGCTTGAGGACGCGGAAGCCGCGGCCCATCGGCGCCGGGCGGAAGCGCTTCGCCGACGGCCCGCCGTCGACCATCACTTCCTTGACGAAGAGGCGGTCGACGTCGACCGGCTCGTCGCGGTTCTCGGCGTTGGCGATCGCCGACTTGAGCAGCTTCTCGAGGTCCTTGGCGGCGTGCTTGTTGGTGAGGTGAAGGATGTTCACCGCCTCCTGCACGCCCTTGCCGCGGATGAGATCCGCGACCAGGCGCACCTTGCGGGGCGTGGCGCGGAGAAAACGGAGCTGGGCCCTGACTTCCACCGTCGCTCCTCCTTACCGCGCCGGCGCCGGCGCCGGACCCGCACCCGGCGGACCCGGCCGCTTGGCGACTACCTTTTCCTTCTTGCCGGAATGGCCGCGGAAGGTGCGCGTGGCGGAGAACTCGCCCAGCTTGTGGCCGACCATGTTCTCGCTGACGTAGACGGGGATGAACTTCGCCCCGTTGTGGACGGCGATGGTGTGGCCGACCATGTCGGGAGTGACGGTGGAGCGCCGCGACCAGGTCTTCACGACCCGCTTGGTGTTGGCCTCGTTGAGCGCCGTCACCTTCCTCAGCAGGTGGTCGTCGACGAAGAAGCCCTTCTTGAGTGAACGCGCCATGCTCTCGCTCCTACTTCCGCCGCCGCACGATCATCGACGTGGTGCGCTTGTTGCGGCGGGTCTTGTAGCCCTTGGCCGGTTGGCCCCAGGGCGACACCGGGTGGCGGCCGCCGGAGGTCTTGCCCTCGCCGCCGCCCATCGGGTGGTCGACCGGGTTCATCACCACGCCGCGGTTGTGGGGACGGAAGCCGAGGTAGCGGGTGCGCCCGGCCTTGCCCCAGGAGATGTTCTCGTGCTCGAGGTTGCCGACCTGGCCGACGGTGGCGTAGCAGTCGACGTGCACCTTGCGCACCTCGCCGGAGGGCAGGCGCACCTGCGCGTAGATGCCCTCGCGCGCCATCAGCTGGGCACCGGCGCCGGCCGAGCGCACGAGCTGGCCGCCCTTGCCGGGCTTGAGCTCGATGTTGTGCATCTGGGTGCCGAGCGGGATCTTGCGCAGCGGCAGCGCGTTGCCGACGTTGACCGGCGCGTCGTCGCCCGCCTGCACCTCGGCGCCGACGTCCAAGCCGACCGGCGCCAGGATGTAGCGGCGCTCGCCGTCGGCGTAGAGCACCAGCGCGATGCGCGCCGAGCGGTTCGGGTCGTACTCGATCGTCTCGACCTTGCCGGGGATGCCGCGCTTGTCGCGCCGGAAGTCGATCACCCGGTAACGCCGCTTGTGGCCGCCGCCACGGAACCGCACGGTGATGTGGCCGCGGCTGTTGCGGGCGCCGGTCCCAGGCTTGCCCTCGGTGAGCGGCTTGTAGGGCCGTTCGGCGGTGAGCTCGACGAAGTCCGACCGCGACTGCTGGCGCGAGGCCGGGTTCGTCGGCTTGATCTGTTTGATGCCCATCGTTCTTTACCTCAGACGCCCTCGAAGAACTCGATCTTCGAGCCTTCCCGCAGGCGCACGTACGCCTTCTTCCAGTCCGAACGGCGGCCGACCCAGCGGCCCTGGCGGCGCACCTTGCCGTGGCCGCGGAGGATGCGCACGTCCTCGACCTTGACGTCCTTGAACTGCGCCTCGACCGCCTTCTTGACCTCGATCTTGTTGGCGCGCGAGTCGACCTCGAAGGCGACGATGTTCTCGGTCTCCTTCTGCTCCATCACCTTCTCGGAGAGGAGCGGCCGGCGGATGACCTGCTCGAGTCTCATCGCGAGAGCACCTCCACCAGCCGGCCCAGCGCGCCCTCGGAGAGCACCAGGTGGCCGCGGTCGACGACGTCGTAGACGTTGACGCCGAGCGCATCAACCGCCTTGAGCCGCGGGTTGTTGCGCGCCGCCAGCGCCAGGTTGTGGTTGTCGCGGTCGTCGACGAGGAGCGCCTTGCCGACGACGCCGAGGCCGGCGAGCTGCGTCGCGAGCGCCTTCGTCTTCGGCCCCTCGAGGGTGAAGTTGTCGACCACGACGAGGCCCTCGTCCTGGAGCTTCCTCGACAGCGCCGACTTGAGCGCGCTCTTCTTCTCCTGCACCGTGACCTTCTTGTCGTAGCGGTGCGGGACCGGGCCGTGCACGGTGCCGCCCTTCCGCCACAGCGGGCTCCTCGCCTCGCCGGCGCGGGCGCGGCCGGTGCCCTTCTGTTTGAACGGCTTCTTGTTGGTGCCGGAGACCTCGCCGCGGTTCTTCACCTTGTGGGTGCCGCTGCGCAGGCCCGCCCGGTAGCCCTCGACGACGACGTGGATCAGGTGCTCCTTGTAGGGATACCCGAAGACCTCGTCGGGAAGGTCGAGCTGGCGCACGACCTCGTTGCTCAGGTTCTTGACCTCGACCTTCATGGCTCAGCCCTTCTTGGCGCGCTTGACGGTCACGTAGGTGCCGGTCGAGCCCGGCACGGCGCCGGAGACCAGGATGACGTTCTTGTCGGCGTCGACGCTCACCACCTTGAGGTTCTTGGCGGTGACGCGGCCGCCGCCCATCCGCCCCGCCGCCCGCATGCCGGGGTAGACGCGGGAGGGGAACGACGAGGCGCCGATCGAGCCGGGCGCGCGGTGGAACATCGAGCCGTGGGTGGCGCGGCCGCCGCGGAAGTGGTGGCGCTTGACGACGCCCTGGAAGCCTTTGCCCTTGCTCGTCGACACCACGTCGACGAACTCGCCGGCGGCGAAGATCGAGGCCTTCACCTCGTCGCCCGCCTTCCACTCCTCGTCCGCACCGACCTTGAACTCGGCGACGCGGCGCGTCGGCGCCACACCGGCCTTCTTGAAGTGGCCCTGCATCGGCCTGCTGACGTTGCGCGGCGTGCGCGGCTCGACCAGGCCGAGCTGCACGGCCTCGTAGCCGTCCTTGCCCTGGACCGTCTTGCGCTGCACGACCAGGCAGGGGCCGACCTCGAGGACGGTGACCGGGATCATCGCCCCGTGGTCGCCGAAGACCTGGGTCATGCCGACTTTCTTTCCGAGGATGCCTTCCATCACCGGGACTCCTGACTCTTACCTGGCGCTTATTTGCCGAATGCCTTGATCTCGACGTCGACACCGGCAGGCAGCTCGAGCTTCATCAGCGCGTCCACCGTCTGGCTGGTGGGCTCGAGGATGTCGAGCAGCCGCTTGTGGGTGCGCACCTCGAACTGCTCGCGCGACTTCTTGTCGACGTGAGGCGAGCGATTGACGGTGAAGCGCGCGACGTTGGTGGGCAGGGGGATCGGCCCCACCACCCGCGCCCCGGTGCGCCGCGCCGTGTCCACGATCTCGTGGGTCGACGTGTCGAGCACGCGGTAGTCGTACGCCTTGAGCCGAATGCGGATCTTTTCGTTTTCCATGACTCGCCTCTGCAAAGAACCAGCGGAAACTGCTTGATTCAGCGAACTACTGGACGATGTCGGTGACGGTGCCCGCGCCCACGGTGCGGCCGCCTTCGCGGATGGCGAAGCGCACGCCCTTCTCCATCGCGATCGGCGCGATCAGCTCCACCACCAGGTTCACGTTGTCACCCGGCATCACCATCTCCGTGCCCTCGGGCAGGTGCGCCACGCCGGTCACGTCCGTGGTGCGGAAGTAGAACTGCGGACGGTAGCCGTTGAAGAACGGCGTGTGGCGCCCGCCCTCCTCCTTCGTCAGCACGTACACCTCGCCCTTGAACTTGGTGTGCGGCGTGATCGAGCCCGGCTTCGCCAGCACCTGACCGCGCTCCACCTCGTCCTTCTTCGTGCCGCGCAGCAGGATGCCCACGTTGTCGCCCGCCTGACCCTGGTCGAGCAGCTTGCGGAACATCTCGACCCCGGTGACGATCGTCTTCGACGTCGGCCGGATGCCGATGATCTCGATCTCGTCGCCCACCTTGACGACGCCGCGCTCGATCCGCCCCGTCACCACCGTGCCGCGGCCCGAGATCGTGAAGATGTCCTCGATCGGCATCAGGAAGTCCTTGTCGATCGCACGCTCCGGCATCGGCACGTTGTTGTCGACCGCGTCCATCAGCTCGATGATCTTCTTGCCCCACTCGCTCGCAGGATCGCCGCTCTCGAGCGCCTTGAGCGCCGAGCCGCGCACCACCGGCAAGTCGTCGCCCGGGAAGTCGTAGGCGGAGAGCAGCTCACGCACCTCGAGCTCGACGAGGTCGAGCAACTCGGGGTCGTCCACCATGTCGCACTTGTTCATGAAGACGACGAGGTAGGGCACGCCCACCTGGCGGGCGAGCAGGATGTGCTCGCGCGTCTGCGGCATCGGACCGTCGGCGGCCGACACCACCAGGATCGCGCCGTCCATCTGCGCCGCGCCGGTGATCATGTTCTTCACGTAGTCGGCGTGGCCCGGGCAATCGACGTGCGCGTAGTGGCGCTTCTCCGTCGAGTACTCCACGTGCGCCGTCGCGATCGTGATGCCGCGCTCGCGCTCCTCCGGAGCCTTGTCGATCTGGTCGAACGCCACGAAGCTCGCCAGTCCCTTGCTCGCCAGCACCTTCGTGATCGCCGCCGTCAACGTCGTCTTGCCGTGATCCACGTGACCGATCGTCCCGATGTTCACGTGCGGCTTGGTGCGATCGAACTTCTCCTTGGCCATGTGCTGAACCTCTCCGTTTCTCTCTCTAGCCTGCTGCTTTGGCGACGACTTCCTCGCTGACGCTCTTCGGCGCCTGCTCGTAGGAGTCGAACTGCATGGTGTAGGTGGCGCGCCCCTGGCTGCGCGAGCGCAGGTCGGTGGCGTAGCCGAACATCTCCGACAGCGGCACCTTGGCGGTGATCACCTGCGCGCTGCCGCGGCCTTCCATGTGCTGGATGCGGCCGCGGCGCGAGGTGAGGTCGCCGATGATGTCGCCCATGTACTCCTCGGGGGTGACCACCTCGACCGCCATCACCGGCTCGAGGATCACCGGCTTGGCCTTCTTCATCGCGTCCTGGATCGCCATCGAGCCGGCGATCTTGAAGGCCATCTCGTTGGAGTCGACCTCGTGGTAGGTGCCCTCCATGAGGTCCACCTCGACGCCGTTGAGCGGGTAGCCGGCGAGCGGACCGGTCTCGATCGCCTCGCGGATGCCCTGCTCGATGGGCTTGATGAACTCCTTGGGGATGCTGCCGCCGGTCACCTTGTTGTTGAAGATGAAGTCGCCCTCGGTGGTGGGGCGCGCGACGATCTTGGCGTGGCCGTACTGGCCGCGGCCGCCGGTCTGCTTGACGTAGCGGCCCTCGCCCTTGGCCTCCTGGGTGATCGACTCGCGGTAGGCCACCATCGGCTTGCCGACGTTGGCGCCGACGTTGAACTCGCGCACCAGGCGGTCGACGATGATCTCCAGGTGCAGCTCGCCCATGCCGTTGATGAGCGTCTGCCCGGTCTCCTTGTCGGTGTGGACGCGGAAGGTGGGGTCTTCCTGCATCAGCTTGCCGAGGGCGTTGCCGAGCTTCTCCTGGTCGGCCTTGGTCTTGGGCTCGATGGAGACGGCGATCACCGGCTCGGGGAAGGTCATCGACTCGAGCAGCACCGACTGCTTGGGGTCGCAGATGGTGTCGCCGGTGGTGACGTTCTTGAGCCCCACCGCGGCGCCGATGTCGCCCGCCCACACTTCCGAGATCTCCTCGCGCTTGTTGGCGTGCATCTTGAGCAGGCGGCCGATGCGCTCGTTGCGCCGCTTGGCGGTGTTGAGCACCGAGTCGCCGGTCTCGACGTGGCCCGAGTAGACACGGAAGTAGGAGAGCTGGCCGACGAAGGGGTCGGTCATGATCTTGAAGATGAGCGCCGAGAACGGGGCGTCGTCCTTGGCCTCGCGCACCACCGGGGTGCCCTTGTCGGGGTCGATGCCTTCGATCGGCGGCATGTCGAGCGGCGACGGCAGGTAGTGCACCACCGAGTCGAGCAGCGGCTGCACGCCCTTGTTCTTGAAGGCGCTGCCGCAGATCACCGGGTGCAGGCGGCCGGCGACGGTGGCGCGGCGCAGGGCGGCGCGCAGCTCGTCGTTGCTGATCGCCTCGCCGGAGAGGTACTTCTCGAGCAGCTCGTCGTCCGTCTCGGAGACCGCCTCGACCATCTGCTCGCGCGTCTTGAGCGCGACGTCCTTGTACTCCTCGGGGATGTCGACCAGCTGGTACTCGGCGCCGAGGCTCTCGTCCTTGTAGTCGATCCCCTTCATCTCGATGAGGTCGATGATGCCGCGGAAGGAGTCCTCGCGGCCCCACGGGAGCTGGATCACCACCGGCGAGGCGTCGAGGCGCGAGCGCATCATCGACACGCAGCGGTCGAAGTCGGCGCCGGTGCGGTCCATCTTGTTGACGAAGGCGATGCGCGGCACCTTGTACTTGTTGGCCTGGCGCCACACCGTCTCGGACTGCGGCTCGACGCCGGCGACGGCGTCGAACACCGCCACCGCGCCGTCGAGGACGCGCAGCGAGCGCTCGACCTCGGCGGTGAAATCGACGTGGCCGGGAGTGTCGATGATGTTGATGCGGAAGCCGTTCCAGAAGCACTGCGTGGCGGCCGAGGTGATGGTGATGCCGCGCTCCTGCTCCTGCACCATCCAGTCCATCGTCGCGGTGCCTTCGTGTACCTCGCCGATCTTGTAGTTGACGCCGGTGTAATAAAGGATGCGCTCGGTAGTCGTCGTCTTACCGGCATCGATGTGGGCCATGATGCCGATGTTGCGCGTCTTCTCGAGTGAGTGCTTTCTAGCCATGACTTCGGGTGGTTTTCAGTGCTTCTCGGTGCTTCTTGTCGTCTGCTCTGTCATCTGCAAACACGACGGCGGTCCTGGTTTGGCTCCGGGGACCGCCGCTCGGTTCCACACCCGCCCGCGTTAGCCGAGCGGCTGGGAGTGCTGCCGGGTCTCGCCGTCCCCGTCCATGCCGTTGCCGGTGGGCGGGCAGCGCGAGCCCCTGCTACCAGCGGTAGTGGGCGAAAGCCTTGTTGGCCTCGGCCATCCGGTGGGTGTCCTCCTTCTTCTTGATCGCGGCGCCGCGGCTGTTGGCCGCGTCCATCAGCTCGTTGGCGAGGCGCAGCTTCATCGTCTTCTCGCCGCGCGCCTGCGCGCTGCCGATCAGCCAGCGCATCGAGAGCGCCAGCTTGCGCGCCGGCCGCACCTCGACGGGCACCTGGTAGGTCGAGCCGCCGACGCGCCGCGACTTCACCTCGACGCCCGGCTTGACGTTCTCGACCGCCTTCTTGAAGACCTTGACGGGGTCCTCCTGGGTGCGCTCGCGGATGATGTCCATCGCCTGGTAGAAGATCTGCTCGGCGACCGACTTCTTCCCCTGCCGCATGACGTTGTTGACGAACTTCGTCACCATCTGCGAGTTGTACAGGGGGTCCGGGAGGACCTCGCGCTTCGGGACTTGACCGCGCCTGCTCATCGTTAAGCTCTCCTGGTCCCAGGTCTGACGACCTAGGACTTGGGCCTCTTCGCGCCGTACTTCGAGCGCCCCTGCCGGCGGCCCTCGACGCCCATCGCGTCGAGCGTGCCGCGGATGACGTGATAGCGGACGCCCGGAAGGTCCTTCACGCGGCCGCCGCGGATGAGCACGATCGAGTGCTCCTGCAGGTTGTGACCGACGCCGGGGATGTAGGTGGTGACCTCGATGCCGTTGGTGAGGCGGACGCGCGCCACCTTGCGCAGCGCCGAGTTCGGCTTCTTCGGCGTCTGCGTGTAGACGCGGACGCACACGCCGCGCTTTTGCGGCGAGCCGGCGAGCGCCGGACTCTTGGTCTTGACCCGCTGCGCCTCGCGCCCCTTGCGGACTAGCTGGTGGATGGTCGGCATTCGGTCCTCGTAGCTCACGCACGGAGCGAAGCCACGCTCCGGTGCGTCTCAGCAAGCGACGTTGTCTGGCGTTGGTCGAAGCTCCGGGGCGCCAGCTGCCTGGTGGCCGCGGAGAAGGTTTGCCCCGAGCGGTCTGCAACCGCAGGAGAACGCGTAGGGTACCAAGCCGCCGGTCGGCCCGTCAAGCCAAGCCGATCGGCGGCTCCGCCGGTGCCCCCTACTCCCTCTCCAGCACCTCCTTGGGCAGGGTCCGGATGTCCTCGCCGAAGTCGATCATCAACTCGGCTTCCTCCTCGCGCTCGTACTCGGGCTCCTCCTCGAGGTGGAACTCGTGGTAGAGCGGCATGCCGGTACCGGCGGGGATCAGTCGGCCGACGATGACGTTCTCCTTGAGGCCGCGCAGGAAGTCGACCTTGCCGGAGATCGCCGCTTCGGTGAGCACGCGGGTCGTCTCCTGGAAGCTTGCCGCCGAGATGAAGCTCTCGGTCGAGAGCGACGCCTTGGTGATGCCGAGCAGCAGCGGGCGGCCGATGGCGGGCTGGCCGCCGGCGGCGAGCACGCGGTCGTTCTCCTCGGTGAACCGGAAGCGGTCGACCTGCTCGTCGATCAGGAAGTCGGTGTCGCCGACCTCCTCGATCTTCACCGAGCGCATCATCTGGCGGACGATCGTCTCGATGTGCTTGTCGTTGATGTTCACCGACTGCGAGCGGTAGACCTCCTGGATCTTGTCGGTCATGTACCGCTGCAGCTCCTTCTCGCCCAGCACCTGCAGCACGTCGTGCGGGTTGATCGGGCCGTCGATCAGCGGATCGCCGGCTACCACCCGCTCGCCCTCCTGCACGTTGACGTGGATGGAGCGCGGCACCAGGTACTCGCGGGTCTCGCCGTCGTCGCCGGAGACGATGATCTTGCGCATGCCGCGCTGCAGCTCGCCCAAGTGGACGGTGCCGTCGATCTCGCTGATGATCGCCGGCTCCTTCGGCGTGCGCGCCTCGAAGAGCTCGACGACGCGCGGCAGACCGCCGGTGATGTCCTTGGTCTTCGTCGTCTCGCGCGGGATCTTCGCCAGCACGTCGCCGGGGCTGACCTTCTGGTCGTCGGCGACCACCAGGTGCGAGCCCGAGGGCAGCAGGTAGCGGCGCTCCTCGCCCTTGCTCTTGACCAGGATCGCAGGCGCCCGCTTGTCGGCGGCCGAGGCCTCGACGATGATGCGCTGCGTCAGGCCGGTGACCTTGTCGGTCTCCTCGCGGACGTTCTCGCCCTCGACGATGTCCTGGAAGGTCACCGTGCCGCCGATCTCGGTGAGGATGGCGCTGGTGAACGGGTCCCACTCCACCAGCTCCTGCCCGGGCTTGATCTCGGCGCCCTCGTGCACCAGCAGGTGCGAGCCGTAGACGAGCGCGTAACGTTCGACCTCGCGGCCCTTGGGGTCCTGGATCACGAGCTTGCCGTTGCGGTTGACGACGACGAGGTCGCCCTTCTTGCTCTCCACAAAGGCGACGTTGAGGAAGCGCACGTGGCCGGGGTTCTTGGCGGTGTGCTTGCTCGCCTCGCCGACGCGGCTGGCCGTACCACCGTAGTGGAACGTACGCATGGTGAGCTGGGTGCCCGGCTCGCCGATCGACTGCGCCGCGATCACGCCCACCGCCTCGCCCATCTCGACCATCTTGCCGGTCGCGAGGTTGCGGCCGTAGCAGCGGGCACAGGCGCCGCGCCGCGACTCGCAGGTGAGCACCGAGCGGATCTTCATCCGCTCGAGGCCGGCCGCCTGCACCGCGCCGGCGACGTCCTCGGTGACCTCCTGGCCGATCTCGACGAGCAGCTCGCCGGTCAACGGGTCGTAGACCTCCTCCTGCGCCACGCGGCCGACGATGCGGTCGCGCAGCGGCTCGAGGATGTCGCCGCCCTCCATGATGGCGCCGACGAAGATGCCGTCGATGGTGCCGCAGTCGGGCTCGGTGATGATGACGTCCTGGGCGACGTCGACGAGACGCCGCGTCAGGTAGCCGGAGTCTGCCGTCTTGAGGGCGGTGTCGGCGAGGCCCTTGCGCGCGCCGTGCGTCGAGATGAAGTACTCGAGCACGCTCAAGCCTTCGCGGAAGTTGGCAGTGATGGCGGTCTCGATGACCTCGCCCGAGGGCTTCGACATCAGGCCGCGCATGCCCGCGAGCTGACGCACCTGCTCGCGGCTGCCGCGGGCGCCGGAGTCGGCCATCAGCGAGATCGGGTTGAGCTGGCCGGTCTGCCGCTCGATGCCCTTCATCTGCTTGAACATCTCTTCCGACACCCGCTCGGTGGCGCGGTGCCAGATGTCGATGATCTTGTTGTGGCGCTCGCCGGCGGTGATGACGCCGTTGGCGCGCTGGTCCTCGATCTCGAAGACCTCGGACTTGGCCTGGTCGAGGATCTCGCGCTTGGAGTCGGGGATCACCATGTCGTCGACGCCGAAGGAGATGCCGGCGCGCGTCGCGTAGGTGAAGGTGACTTCCTTGAGGTCGTCGAGCAGCCGCACCGTCAGGTCATTGCCGTGCTTGAAGTAGCAGTAGCCGACCATGTCCTGCAGGCCGCGCTTTTTGAGCAGGCCGTTGACGAAGGGCAGCGCCGGCGGCAGGTGGAGGTTGAGGATGACGCGGCCCACCGTGGTGTCGATGAGCTGGTTTTCGATCTCCTCGAGCTCGGCGTGCAGCACGTCCTGGCTGTCGTACTGGGTGTCGAGGTTCAAGTAGGGGCCGGTGTAGCGGACGCGGATGGGCGTCTGCGTCTCGACGACGCCTTCCTGGTAGGCGAGCAGCACCTCGTCGAAGCTGGCGAAGGCGCGGCCCTCGCCCTTGGCGCCCTTCTTGGCCATCGTCAGGTAGTAGCCGCCGAGGACGAGGTCCTGCGACGGCACCGCCAGCGGCCGGCCGTGGGCGGGCGAGAGGATGTTGCGCGCCGAGAGCATGAGGATGTGGCTCTCGACCTGGGCCTTCGGCGACAACGGCACGTGCACCGCCATCTGGTCGCCGTCGAAGTCGGCGTTGAACGCCGCGCAGACCAGCGGGTGGATCTGGATCGCCTTGCCCTCGATGAGCACCGGGTGGAAGGCCTGGATGCCGAGGCGATGCAGCGTGGGCGCGCGGTTGAGCAGCACCGGGTGGTCCTGGATGACCTCCTCCAGCGCGTCCCAGACGGCGTCCTCCTCGCGGTCCACCATCTCCTTCGCGGCTTTGATGGTGCCCGCGAGCTGCTTCTGCTCGAGGCGGTTGTAGATGAACGGCTTGAACAGCTCGAGCGCCATCTTCTTCGGCAGCCCGCAGTTGTGGAGCTTGAGCTCGGGACCGACGACGATCACCGAACGGCCTGAATAATCGACGCGTTTGCCGAGCAGGTTCTGGCGGAAGCGCCCCTGCTTGCCCTTGAGCGTGTCCGACAGCGACTTGAGCGGCCGGTTGTTGGAGCCCTTGAGCACGCGGCCCCGGCGGCCGTTGTCGAAGAGGGCATCGACCGCCTCCTGCAGCATGCGCTTCTCGTTGCGCACGATGACGTCGGGAGCGCGCAGCTCGAGCAGCTTCTTCAACCGGTTGTTGCGGTTGATGACGCGGCGGTAGAGGTCGTTCAAGTCCGAGGTCGCGAAGCGGCCGCCGTCGAGCGGCACCAGGGGACGAAGCTCGGGCGGGATGACCGGGATGACGTCGAGGATCATCCACTCGGGGCGGTGGCCGCTCTTGCGGAAGGCGTCGACGACCTTCAGCCGCTTGGCCGCCTTCAACCGGCGGATCTGCGAGCTGTCGGTCTTCATGATGATGCGCAGCTCTTCGGCGAGCTCGTCGACGTCGATGCGCGACAGCAGCTCCTTGATCGCCTCGGCGCCCATGCGGGCCTCGAAGGCGCCGTCGCCGTACTGGTCGCGCAGCTCGCGGTAGCGCTCCTCGGCCACCAGCTCGCGCTCGGAGAGCTCGGTGTCGCCCGGATCGATGACGACGTAGCTCTCGAAGTAGAGGATGCGCTCGAGGTCGCGGAGCGAGAGGTCGAGCAGGTGCCCGATGCGGCTCGGCAGGCCCTTGAAGAACCAGACGTGCGACACCGGGGCGGCGAGCTCGATGTGGCCCATGCGCTCGCGGCGCACGCGCGAGCGGGTCACCTCGACGCCGCACTTGTCGCAGACCACCCCGCGGTGCTTCATGCGCTTGTACTTGCCGCACAAGCACTCCCAGTCGGTGATCGGCCCGAAGATCTTGGCGCAGAAGAGGCCGTCACGCTCGGGCTTGAACGTGCGGTAGTTGATGGTCTCCGCCTTGGTGACCTCGCCGTGGCTCCACGACCGGATCTTCTCCGGCGAGGCGAGCGAGATCTTGATGGCGTTGAAGTCCTTCAACGTCTGCGGCTTGTCGGTGCGCTTGTCGAATCGGCTGTATGGCTGCAAGGACGTCCCCTTTGGTTTCGGGATTCCTGTCGATACCTGTGTCAGACCTTGAGGAGCTCGACGTCGAGGCAAAGGCTCTGCAGCTCGCGCACGAGCACGTTGAACGACTCGGGCAGGCCGGGGTGCTCCGGCACGTCGCCCTTGACGATCGCCTCGTAGATGCGGCTGCGGCCCTCGACGTCGTCGGACTTGACGGTGAGCAGCTCCTGGAGCGTGTACGCCGCGCCGTAGGCCTCGAGCGCCCACACCTCCATCTCGCCGAAGCGCTGGCCGCCGAACTGCGCCTTACCACCGAGCGGCTGCTGGGTGATGAGCGAGTACGGCCCGATCGAGCGGGCGTGGATCTTGTCGTCCACCAGGTGGGAGAGCTTCAGCATGTAGATGTAGCCCACGGTGACCTGCTGCTCGAACGACTGGCCGGTCATGCCGTCGAAGAGCTCGGTCTTGCCCGAGCCCGGCAGCTTGGCCTGCGCCAGGTAGCCCTTCAAGTCGCGCTCCGCCGCGCCGTCGAACACGGCGGAGGCGAAGCTGACGCCGAGCAGCTTGCCGGCCCAGCCGAGGTGGGTCTCGAGGATCTGGCCGACGTTCATGCGGCTCGGCACGCCGAGCGGGTTGAGCACGATCTCGACCGGCGTGCCGTCGGGGAGGAACGGCATGTCCTCGACCGGCAGGATGCGCGAGATGACGCCCTTGTTGCCGTGGCGCCCGGCCATCTTGTCGCCCACCTGCAGCTTGCGCTTCATGGCGACGTAGACCTTGACCAACTTGATGACGCCGGGCGGCAGCTCGTCGCCCTTCTGCAGCAGCTGGATGCGCTCCTCGTTGACCTTGTAGAGCACCTCGACGTGCGAGTCGGTCTTCCGGTAGATCGTCTCCACCGTGTCGAGCAGGCGCCGGTTCTTGAGCGGCAGCCGCAGGATCTCCTGACGCGTGAGCCGCTCGAGGGCCGGCCGGGTGACCTTGTCGCCCTCGGCGAGCAGCACCTCGCCGGTGCGCGCCTTGACGGCCGCCGTCACCGGCTGGTCGTCGAGCAGGTCGGAGATCTTCTTGTTGCGCTCCTCGTTGAGGATGCGCACCTGGTCCTTGATGTCCTTCTCCATGCGGGAGATGGTCATCTGCTCGATGTCGATGTGGCGGGTGTCCTTCTCGACGCCCTTGCGGGCGAAGATCTTGACGTCGACGATCGTGCCCTCGATGCCGGGGGGCACCTTGAGCGAGGCGTCGCGTACGTCGCCCGCCTTCTCGCCGAAGATGGCGCGCAGCAGCTTCTCCTCGGGAGTGAGCTGCGTCTCGCCCTTGGGCGTCACCTTGCCGACCAGGATGTCGCCCGGGCCGACCTTGGCGCCGATGCGGATGATGCCGCTCTCGTCGAGGTCGAGCAGGGCGCTCTCCGAGACGTTGGGGATGTCGCGGGTGATCTCCTCGGGGCCGAGCTTGGTGTCGCGGGCCTCGATCTCGAACTCCTCGATGTGGATCGAGGTGTAGGCGTCCTCCTTGATCACCTTCTCGGAGATCAGGATGGCGTCCTCGAAGTTGTAGCCGCGCCAGGGCATGAAGGCGACCAGCACGTTGCGGCCGAGCGCCAGCTCGCCGTGGTCGGTCGACGGGCCGTCGGCCAGCACGTCGCCCTTCTTCACCCGCTGCCCCGCCTTCGCCACCGGCTTCTGGTTGACGCAGGTGTTCTGGTTGGAGCGGCGGAACTTGATCATCTGGTAGATGTCGGCGCCGAACTCGCGCGCCTCGCCGGTCTCGTAGTCCTCGCCCTCGACGCGGACGATGATGCGCTCGGCGTCGACGCTGTCGACGATGCCGTTGCGCTTGGCGACGACCACCGCGCCCGAGTCGTGGGCCACCGTCTGCTCCATGCCGGTGCCGACGATGGGGGCCTCGGTGCGGATGAGCGGCACGGCCTGCCGCTGCATGTTCGAGCCCATCAGCGCGCGGTTGGCGTCGTCATGCTCGAGGAAGGGGATCAAGGCGGCGGCCACCGAGACGAGCTGTTTCGGCGAGACGTCGAGGAAGTCGACCTCGGTGCGCTCGACGGTGATGAAGTCGCCGCCGGCGCGGGCGATGACGCGCTCGTCGACCAGGTTGCCTTTGGCGTCGATGCGGGCGTTGGCCTGGGCGATGACGTACTTCTCCTCCTCCCAGGCGGTCAAGTAGAAGCAGTACGGCTCGACCTCGGCGCGCTTGCGCCCCGAGTGCTGCTTGTTCTCCGCCTCGAGCTCGTCCTTGGTGACGATCTGGCCGAGCTTGAGGGAGGTCTCGCCCACCTTGACGACGCGGAAGTGCTCGAGGACACGGCCGCCCTCGACCTTCTTGTACGGGCTCTCGATGAAGCCGTACTCGTTGATGCGGGCGAAGGTGGCGAGCGAGCTGATGAGGCCGATGTTCGGACCTTCCGGCGTCTCGATCGGGCAGATGCGGCCGTAGTGGGAGGCGTGTACGTCGCGCACTTCGAAGCCGGCGCGCTCGCGCGACAAACCGCCCGGGCCGAGGGCCGACAGGCGCCGCTTGTGCGTCACCTCGGAGAGCGGGTTCGTCTGGTCCATGAACTGCGAGAGCTGCGAGGAGCCGAAGAACTCCTTCACCGCGGCGATGACCGGCTTACTGTTGATCAGGTCGTGCGGCATCGCCGAGTCGATGTCCTGGTGGACGGACATCTTCTCCTTGATGGCGCGCTCCATGCGGACGAGGCCGATGCGGAACTGGTTTTCCAAGAGCTCGCCCACCGCGCGCACGCGGCGGTTGCCCAGGTTGTCGATGTCGTCGACACGGCCGATGTCCTTGTGCAGGCGCAGCAGGTACTCGATGACGCGGTAGAAGTCGTCCTCGGAGAGGGTCTTCTGCTCGACCGGCACCTCGGAGTCGAGCTTGATGTTGAACTTGAACCGCCCGACGCGCGAGAAGTCGTAGCGCTTGGGATCGAAGAACATGCCGTAGAAGAGCGAACGGGCGCTCTCCAGCGTCGGCGGATCGCCGGGACGCATGCGGCGGTAGATCTCGATCAGCGCCTCCTTGGAGTCGCGGGTGGTGTCCTTCGCGAGCGTGTTGGAGAGGATGGCGCCGGTGAGCTCCCACTCGGGGAAGAAGAGCTCGACGGGCGTCGTCTGGCGGTCCTTCAAGCGCGCCGCGAGGTCGTCGGGCACGGCGGAGTTGGACTCAAAGACCACCTCGCCGGTGTCGAGGTCGACGACGTCGGCGAGGAAGGTGCCGCGCTCGAGCTCGGCCGGCGGCAGCGAGTAGGTGAGGGTCTCGCCCGCGTCGAGGCGCGCGATGTGGTCGCGCTTGAGCACGATGCCACCGAAGATCGGGTAGGCGTCGCGACGGCCGTGGCGCTGGCGGTCGCGCAGCCGTTCCTTCTCGAGCACCTGAGCGGTCACCTCGGCCTCGAAGCTGCCGCCCTCGTTGGGGCGCACCGGGACGGCCGTGTAGAACTTGCGCAGGATCGACTCGTCGGACTCGAGACCGAGGGCGCGCAGGAAGACGGTGCCGTAGAACTTGCGCTTCCTGTCGATACGGACGGAGAGGATCTCCTTCTGGTCGTACTCGAACTCCACCCACGAGCCGCGGTAGGGAATGATCTTGGACAGGTAGGTGCGCGGCCCCTCCTGGGTGAAGAACACCCCGGGGCTGCGATGGAGCTGCGAGACGATGACGCGCTCGGTGCCGTTGATGATGAACGTGCCGTTGTCCGTCATCAGCGGGATGTCGCCGAAGTAGACCTCTTCCTCCTTGGCGTCGCGCATCATGCGCGTGCCGGTCTCGGGGTCCTTGTCGTAGACGATCAAACGGAAGGTGACCTTGAGCGGCACGGCGAAGGTCATGCCGCGCTCCTGGCACTCCTGGATCGAGTACTTGTGCTGCAGCTCGACCGGGCCGCCGCAGATGTCGCAGCGCACGACGCGGTTCTTGTTGACGAAGCCGCACTCGAGGCAGGTGACCTTGTCCTCGTGCGGGTGGTCCGTCATGATCTTCGCGCCGCACGACGTGCAGGTCATGCGCAGGTACTCGAGGCCCTTGAGGGTGCCGCACTTGCACTCCCAATCGCCGATCGTGTACTTGACGAAATCGAGCGAGCAGGTCTCGCGGAAGTCGGAGAAGGGGAAGATGCCGGTGAAGACGGCCTGCAGCCCCTGCGCCGCCCGCTCCTCGGGGAGGAGGTTCATCTGCAGGAAGCGCTCGTAGGAGCGCTTCTGCACCTCGATGAGGTTCGGGATCGGCAGCGACGTCTTGATGCGCGAGAAGTCGACCCGCTGGCGATTTCCGTTCTTGCTGGGGGTGGTATCCATATCGTCTCGTCAGTCCTTCCTGGGGAGAGGCAATACAACCTCGAGCGCCCCGATGCCGCGGAACGCGCCGACACCACGCTCCGGTACCCCTTGTCCGTCGGGGCACCGGAACGTGGCGTGGTGAATCGGACCGGGCGAGCCGCCTTCTGACGGATGCAGGAAGCGGTGCGCCGTTGCGTGCTCTGAGTGGAGCGTCACTTCACCTCGACCGTAGCTCCCGCCTCCTCCAGCTTCTTCTTGATGTTCGCCGCCTCGTCCTTGCTCACGCCCTCCTTGACGGTGGGCTTGGAGGACTCGACGAGGTCCTTGGCCTCCTTGAGGCCGAGGCTGGTCACCTCGCGAACGGCCTTGATGACGTTGATCTTCTTCTCGCCGACGCTGGCGAGGATGACCGCGAACTCGGTCTGCTCCTCGGCCGGGGCTGCGGCGGCTGCGGCACCGCCGGCAGCCGGCGCCGCCGCCACCGCGGCGGCCGCCGCGGACACGCCGTAGTGCTCCTCGAGCGCCTTGACGAGCGAGTTGAGCTCGAGCACGGTCATCGAATCGATCTGCGAGATCAGCTCCTGGGTCGCAATGGCCATTTGCTTGCTCCTTGGATCAGGTCAAAACGTGGATCGGGAAGGGTTTATTCCTGGACTGGTCAACTACTTTTCAGGCGGCCCGGGTCTTCAGGTCGTTTCGGCCTTCTGCTTGGCGACCTGGTCGAGCACCACCACGAAGTCGCGCGGGATGGCGGCCAGGGTGCGCACGAAGCGCGAGATCGGCGACTGCAGCAGGAAGAGCAGCTTGGCGATGAGCTCCTCGCGGCCGGGCAGCTTGGCGATCTGCTCCACCTCGTTGGCGGCGATGGGCTTGCCGTCGACGATGCCGCCCTTGAAGACGATCTGCGGCACCGTCTTGGCGAACTCGGTGAGCGCCTTGGCCACCGCCACGGCGTCGCCGGTCGTGTAGACGACGGCCAGCGGGCCGGTGAACGTCGAGGAGAGGGCAGAGAGCGCCTTGCCGTCGATGGCGCGCAGCGCCAGGGTGTTCTTCACCACCTCGTAGCTGCCGCCGGCGGCGCGGATTCGCGCCCGCAGCTCGGTGACGTCGTTGACCTTGATCCCCTGGTAGGCGATCAGGAAGGCGTGGGGAGCGGTGGCGAGGCCGTCCGCGTAGCGGTCGACCATCTCCTGCTTCTGGGTGCGTGTGAGTGCCATGGTCAGTCAGCTCCTCAAGCTTCCGCGGCGGTCACCGCCGCCTCGTCGAGGGCGATGCCCGGGCCCATCGTCGAGGTGACGTGGGCCGACTTGACGTACTTGCCCTTGGCGGCGGCCGGCTTGGCGCGCAGGACGGCGTCGATGAAGGCCTTGGTGTTGGCCTCCAGCTGGTCGACGCTGAACGACTTCTTGCCGACGCGGCCCTGGACGATCCCCGCCTTCTCGACGCGGAACTCCACCTTGCCGCCCTTGATCTCGGTGACCGCCTTGCCGACGTCGAAGGTCACCGTGCCCGCCTTCGGGCTCGGCATCAGGCCGCGGGGGCCGAGGACCTTGCCCAGGCGCCCCACCGCGCGCATCATGTCGGGCGTGGCGACGACGGCGTCGAAGTCCATCCAGCCGCCGTTGATCTTCTCCACCAGGTCGTCGCCGCCGACGAAGTCGGCGCCGGCGTCCTCGGCTTCCTTGATCTTCTCGCCCGCCGCGAAGACCAGCACGCGCATCGACTTGCCGGTGCCATGCGGCAGCACGACGGTGCCGCGCACCATCTGGTCGGCGTGGCGGGGGTCGACGCCGAGCCGCATGGCGACCTCGATCGTCTCGTCGAACTTGGCGTAGGCGGCGGTCTTCAGGGTCTCGATCGCCTCGCGCAGCCGATAGGGACGGGCCTCCACCTTGGCGGCGCCGTTGCGGTAGTTCTTTCCGTGCTTGGCCATGACTCAGCCCACCTCGAGGCCCATCGAGCGCGCGGTGCCCTCGATGATCTTGACCGCCGCGGCGAGCGTGCGGGTGTTGAGGTCGGGCAGCTTCTGCTTGGCGATCGTCTCGACCTGCTCGTGGGTGACACGCCCGACCTTGTTCTTGTTCGGCACGCCGGAGCCCTTCTCCACCGCCGCCGCCTTCTTGAGCAGCACCGCCGCCGGCGGCGTCTTGGTGATGAAGGAGTAGCTGCGGTCGGAGTAGACGGTGATCACCACCGGGGTGATCGTGCCCATGTCCGCCGCCGTCCTGGCGTTGAACGCCTTGACGAAGTCCATGATGTTGACGCCCGCCTGCCCGAGGGCCGGGCCCACGGGCGGCGCGGGGGTCGCCTGCCCCGCCGGGATCTGCAGCTTGATCTGGTTGACGACCTTCTTGGCCATCGGTCACCTCGTTTCGCGTGCCGCCCTGGTCTTCAGGAAGGAAGATTGGCAGCGGCGGCGCCTTAGTGGTTCGAGCGGGCACGGCTGGAATCCAGAACGCGCCCTCCCACAGCTCTGACTGGAACTGACTTCTACATCTTCTGGACTTGCAGGAACTCCAGCTCGACCGGCGTCTGCCGGCCGAAGATCGTGACCATGACTTTGAGCGTGTTGCGGTCGAGGTTGACCTCTTCCACCACGCCCGAGAAGTTGCTGAACGGCCCGTCGATGATCTTGACCGGCTCGCCCTTCTCGAACACGTACTTCGGCTTCGGCTTCTCCTTGGCCGACACCACCTGCTCGAGGATCTGATCCACCTCGTCCTGGGAGAGCGGCGTCGGCTTCTTGCCGGTGCCGACGAAGCCCGTCACCTTCGGGGTGTTCCGCACCACGTGCCACGCCGCGTCGGACATCTTCATCTGCACGAGGATGTAGCCGGGGAAGAACTTGCGCTGCGTCTCGCGCTTCTTGCCGCCCTTGAGCTCGACGACGGTCTCGGTGGGGATGCGGATCTCGCCGAAGTCGTCGCTCATCGACAGCGCGTCGGCGCGCTGGCGCAGCGCCTCCTTCACCCGCTCCTCGAACCCGGAGTAGGTGTGGACGATGTACCAGCGGAACTCGTTGTCCCGCGGTTGGGGCTGCTGCGCCTCGGCGTTCACCCGATCACCTTGGCGGTCATCTGGAAGAGCCATTGGTAGACGCGGAAGATGAGCTGGTCGGCCGACCACAGGTAGATGGCGAAGATGGTGCTGGTGATCAGCACGACGCCGGTCGTCCCGATGACCTCTTGGCGCGACGGGAAGGTCACCTTCCGCATCTCGGCCACCACCTCGGGCAGGAACTGAGTGAAGAAGCTCTTGAACCGGTTCATGGGTCGCTTTCAGCTCGGGATGATGGGTTGCGTTCTTCTATGAGTGGCAGGGCAGGAGGGACTCGAACCCCCGACCACCGGTTTTGGAGACCGGAGCTCTACCAATTGAGCTACTGCCCTGTGAATGACGATTCGCGCTACTGAACGATCTCCGTGACGGTACCGGCGCCGACGGTGCGGCCGCCCTCGCGGATGGCGAAGCGCACGCCCTTCTCCATCGCGATCGGCGCGATCAGCTCCACCACCAGGTTCACGTTGTCACCCGGCATCACCATCTCCGTGCCCTCGGGCAGGTGCGCCACGCCGGTCACGTCCGTGGTGCGGAAGTAGAACTGCGGACGGTAGCCGTTGAAGAACGGCGTGTGGCGCCCGCCCTCCTCCTTCGTCAGCACGTACACCTCGCCCTTGAACTTGGTGTGCGGCGTGATCGAGCCCGGCTTCGCCAGCACCTGACCGCGCTCCACCTCGTCCTTCTTCGTGCCGCGCAGCAGGATGCCCACGTTGTCGCCCGCCTGACCCTGGTCGAGCAGCTTGCGGAACATCTCGACCCCGGTGACGATCGTCTTCGACGTCGGCCGGATGCCGATGATCTCGATCTCGTCGCCCACCTTGACGACGCCGCGCTCGATCCGCCCCGTCACCACCGTGCCGCGGCCCGAGATCGTGAAGATGTCCTCGATCGGCATCAGGAAGTCCTTGTCGATCGCACGCTCCGGCATCGGCACGTTGTTGTCGACCGCGTCCATCAGCTCGATGATCTTCTTGCCCCACTCGCTCGCAGGATCGCCGCTCTCGAGCGCCTTGAGCGCCGAGCCGCGCACCACCGGCAAGTCGTCGCCCGGGAAGTCGTAGGCGGAGAGCAGCTCACGCACCTCGAGCTCGACGAGGTCGAGCAACTCGGGGTCGTCCACCATGTCGCACTTGTTCATGAAGACGACGAGGTAGGGCACGCCCACCTGGCGGGCGAGCAGGATGTGCTCGCGCGTCTGCGGCATCGGACCGTCGGCGGCCGACACCACCAGGATCGCGCCGTCCATCTGCGCCGCGCCGGTGATCATGTTCTTCACGTAGTCGGCGTGGCCCGGGCAATCGACGTGCGCGTAGTGGCGCTTCTCCGTCGAGTACTCCACGTGCGCCGTCGCGATCGTGATGCCGCGCTCGCGCTCCTCCGGAGCCTTGTCGATCTGGTCGAACGCCACGAAGCTCGCCAGTCCCTTGCTCGCCAGCACCTTCGTGATCGCCGCCGTCAACGTCGTCTTGCCGTGATCCACGTGACCGATGGTCCCGATGTTCACGTGCGGCTTGGTGCGATCGAACTTCTCCTTGGCCATGCCCTGTCTATCCTCTTCTGCTCTGCGTTGTCTTGATGTCGGTGGTCGTAGCGGAACGTCGTGGAGCCCACGACCGGATTTGAACCGGTGACCCCTTCCTTACCAAGGAAGTGCTCTACCCCTGAGCCACGTGGGCAGTTGGTTTGCCCGCGATCCGGTTCTGACGGAAGAACCGGAGTGGGCGCTTGGAAAGCCGCGGAATCTTATGCGGCCCCCGGCGAGGTGTAAACCCCGAAACGGACAACACCCCGCGGGAGTCGCCTTCGCCCCCGTTCCCGCGGTTGGCCCCGACCTGCCGCAGGACCTGCGATTGTCGCAGAGGCCGGCGGAAATGTCCAGGAACGGGGACGGTCCTCCCGGGATGACGAGGTGGGATAATCGCCGCCGCGGCACACGGATGGCGGAAGTCACCCTCGATCGCGTCAGCAAGCGCTACGGCACCGTGGTGGCCGTCGACGACGTGAGCCTCGCCATCCGCGAGGGCGAGCTGATGGTGCTCGTCGGCCCCTCCGGCTGCGGCAAGTCGACGCTGCTGCGCACGGTCGCCGGCCTCGAGACGGCGAGCGAGGGCACCGTCTCGATCGGCGGCCGCGTCGTCAACGACGTGGCGCCGAAGGACCGCGGCATCGCCATGGTCTTCCAGAGCTACGCGCTCTACCCGCACATGACGGTGCGGAAGAACCTCGAGTACGCGCTGAAGATCGCCAAGGTGCCGGCCGACGAGCGGCGGCGCCGCGTCGAGGCGGCCGCGGAGGCGCTCGAGCTGACGGCGCTGCTCGGCCGCTATCCGAAGCAGCTCTCCGGCGGCCAGCGCCAGCGCGTCGCCGTCGGCCGCGCCATCGTGCGGCAGCCGGACGTTTTCCTCTTCGACGAGCCGCTCTCCAACCTCGACGCCAAGCTGCGCGTGCAGATGCGCGCCGAGCTGTCGCGCCTCCACCGGCGGCTCGGCGCGACGATGATCTACGTCACCCACGACCAGGTGGAGGCGATGACGCTCGGCGACCGCATCGCGCTGCTCAAGGGCGGGCGGCTGCAGCAGGTCGGGGCGCCGCTCGAGCTCTACGAGCGGCCCGCCAACGCCTTCGTCGCCGGCTTCATCGGCACGCCGCCGATGAACCTGCTGCCGGCGGTAGTGGGCAACGGTCGCGGTACGCTCGACGGGCCCGGCTTCAGCCTGCCGGTGCCGGCGGCGTGGCAGCCGTGGGCGCGCGGGGCGGTCGGACGCCGCGTGCTCGTCGGGGTCCGGCCCGAGCATCTGCTGCCATCGGGACGCGAGACTGCGGGGCCGGTGGCGCCGCTGCGGATGGAGCTCGACATCGTCGAGACGCTGGGCCACCAATCGATCGCGCATGGTCGCGTCCACGAGGCGCCGCTCGTCGCGATCCTCGAGCCGAGCGCAGCGCCCGCTCCGGGAAGCGCGATGGACCTGCAGGTGCCGCTCGACGCGCTCCACGTCTTCGACGCCGAGAGCAGCGCGAGACTGCCGGATTAGATCCTTCGAAGGATCCGATGTGGCTGCGGAGTCGCGCTTCCCGCCTGGGTTCCTCTGGGGCGCGGCAACCTCCGCCTACCAGATCGAAGGCTCGCCGCTCGCCGACGGGGCTGGCCCGAGCAACTGGCACCGCTTCACCCACACGCCAGGGATGGTGCGCGACGGCGACACCGGCGACGTGGCGTGCGACCACTACCGGCGGATGCCGCAGGACGTGGCGCTGATGCGCGAGCTCGGGCTGAACGCCTACCGCTTCTCCATCTCGTGGTCGCGCGTGTTGCCGCAGGGCAGGGGCGCCGTAAACGAGCGCGGGCTCGACTTCTACCGGCGGCTCGTCGACCAGCTGATCGCCGCGGGCATCGCGCCGGTCGCGACGCTCTTCCACTGGGACCTGCCGGCGGGGCTCGACGATCGCGGCGGGTGGACGAACGCCGACGCCGCCGGCTGGTTCGCCGACTACGCCACCGTGTGCGTGCGCGCGCTCGGCGACCGCGTGGCCCTGTGGGCGACGCTCAACGAGCCTTGGGTGGTGGCGGACCGCGGCTATGTCGCCGGCGAGCTGGCGCCGGGACACCGCAGTGCCTTCGCGGCCGCGCGCGCGGCGCACCAGCAGCTTCGCGCGCACGTGGCGGCCGTCCAGGCGTGCCGCAGCTTTGCCGCCGGCAAGCTCGGCATCGTCGTCAACCTCGAGCCGAAGCATCCGGCCACGGAGAGCGAGGCCGATCTCGCCGCCGCGGCGCGCGCCGACGCCTACATGAACCGCCACTACCTCGACCCGCTGCTGCTCGGCCGCTACCCGGAGGAGCTGCGAGCCATCTATGGAGAGGCGTGGGCGGACAGCTTCGACGACGAGGCGTCATCGCTGCGCGTGCCGATGGATTGGCTGGGCATCAACTACTACTCGCGCAACGTGGTGCGCGATGACGCCGCGTCGTGGCCGACGAGAGCGGCGCGTGTTCGTCAGCAGCGGAGCGCACACACCGAGCTCGACTGGGAGGTCTACCCCGAAGGCCTCGCCGAGGTCCTCGGCTGGGTGCGCGACCGATACGACACGCCGCCGCTCTGTGTCACCGAGAACGGCGCCGCCTTTCAGGATCCGCCAAGCGCCATGGACGGCCGCGTCGACGACCCGCTGCGCACCGCCTACCTGCGCGACCACCTCCTCGCCGTCGAGCGCGCGCTCGCGACGGGAGTCGACGTCCGCGGCTACTTCGCCTGGTCGCTGCTCGACAACCTCGAGTGGGCCTACGGCTTCTCGAAGCGCTTCGGCATCGTGCACGTCGACTTCGCCACCCAGCAGCGCACGGTGAAGGCGAGCGGGCGCTTCTACGCGCAGGTCGCGCGCAGCAACGGCGCTGTGCTGCACCCCTAGCGCTCCCGCTCGTCATTGCGAGGAGCGCACCGACGAAGCAATCTCTATGCTCGACCATCGAGACCGCTTCGCTGTAACGCTCGATTCGCGCGCCGAGAGCGCCTGCTCGCGATGACAAGCAGGCTCAGCTGTAGCGCACGCTGATCCGCAGTTCCGCTCCGGCCTCGACTTCGGTGAGCGTGTCGCCGGCGATCGTTCCGCCGTTCGCCTCCACCGCCACCGCGCCCGCCTCGAGCGCCGCGTCGCGTGCGATCTCGATCTCCAGCGTCGCCCCGCGCCACGGCCGCCGCATCCGCGCTCCCGGCCACTCCGGCGGCAGGCAGGGATCGAACCGCAGCCCTTCCCATGTCGCCCGCACGCCTAGCACCCACTCCGACACGATCCGCGGCAGCCACGCCGCCGACCCGGTGTACCACGTCCATCCCGCACGCCCCGCGAGGGGCGACGCCGGCCCATCGACGTTGCCGGGCAGCACGTAGGGCTCCGCCCAGTAGCGATCCGCGTCCTTGCCGCTGGGATCGATGGCGGCGAGCAGCCGTGCCACCAGCTCGGCATCCTTCTGCTTCGCCGCCGCGGCGATCGCCCACGTCGCCGCGTGCGTGTAGACGCCGCCGTTCTCGCGCAGCCCGGGCGCGTAGCGCGTGATGTAGCCGATCGTCTCGTCGGCTTGCGAGTAGGCCGGCGCCAGCAGCAGCGCGCCGGCGTCGGTGACCAAGTGCTCGCGCACGGCGGCGAGGCACTGCGCCGCGCGCCGCGGCGGCGCCACCTCGGCGAGGATCGCCCAAACCTGCGGGTTGAGGTAGATGCGGCCCGCGGCGTTCTGCGTGCTGCCGATCCACGAGCGGTCGTCGCGCGTCGCCCGCCGGTACCAGCCGCCGTCCCAGCCGTGCTCGTTGACGGCGGCGATCAGCGCGTGGCGCCGCGCCAGCAGCTCGGCGGCGCGGCCTGGACGATCCCGATCGCCGAGCCGCTTGTGCACCTCCGCCCAGTCCGCGAGCAGGCCGGCGAGGAACATCGCCAGCCACACCGATTCGCCGCGCTCCTCGAGCCCCAGCGCCGACAAGCCATCGTTCCAGTCGCCGCCGCCGATGTAGGGCAGCCCGCGCTCGCTGGTGCGCGCGAAGCTCTTCTCGAAGGCGCGCTCAAGGTGCTCGAGCAGCGGCGCCTCCTTCGCGTCGTCGAGGAACGGCGCGCGGTCGTCGAGCACGCTCAGGTCGCCGGTCTCCTTGACGTAGCTCGCAGTGACGAAAGCGAGCCACAGCAAATCGTCCGTCATCTTCGTCACGTGCCCGGCCTCCGACAGCGGGTGCCACCAGTGATAGACCGACCCGTCGGCGAACTGACGCGCGGCGTGCAGGCCAATCTGCTCGCGGCAGCGCGGCGGGTCGATCGTCAGCCACACCTGCGAGTCCTGGAGCTGGTCGCGGAAACCGTAGGCGCCGCTCTGCTGGTAGTAGCCGGCGCGGCCGAAGAGGCGCGCCGAGATCGCCTGGTAGCGCAGCCAGTCGTTGGCCAGCGCGTCGAGCGGCGGCTCC
>JADMIO011560711.1_pt1 | contig 26026 bp, 26 predicted proteins | sample 8958161 | NCBI WGS metagenome assembly JADMIO01 (sample SAMN16585339, study PRJNA669376) | soil metagenome | isolation source: Crop rotation soil | place: USA: Cullars Rotation, Alabama | collected 2011 | reverse complement strand
GCCGCGACTTCAAGTCACGTGAATTCCAAGCTTCGGATCCCACTGTGCTGGAAAGGGCTGTCGTAGCGACCATGGTAGCGGTCGTACCGGCCATGCCCACGATAGTCATGTCGATAGACTACCGGCGGAGGGCAGACCACCACAGGTCGGCAGACCGGAGGCGGTGGCACACAGACCGGAGGCGCAACCACCACTGGCGGAGCGCAAACCGGTCCTCGCACCACAACGTGCGGCAACGGCGGAAGCGGAAGCCCGATTCCGATGTTGATTCTGACGCCTGCTTGGGAAGCTGCGACCGCTCCCACCATTATCGCCCCTACTATGAGTAGTTTTTTCATACGAGGATGAGACGGAAGCCCGAAATTATTCTTCGGAAAACTAATGCCTTTTTTAAGTTTTTCTATTGAATAACCGGGGGCACGCATCGTCAATACGCGCCTCCGTCCGGGATCGCGGAATTTATTCCGCGGGTTTTGCGGATTTCAATCTTCTGCGGAATGAATTCCGCGCTCCTTACAATCGCCCCTTTTCAATCACGGGGTGAGATGCACGGACAGGCGATAAAAACGGGGCCCCAGCGAGCCTGAATTTGTGATGGAAAAACTCCCCTGCCCTCCGGCTTGGGCTGGTGACAGCGAAAGGGTTCCCCAGATACTCGCCGAAAGATTGGTAGCCACCAGCAGCTCGTACGTGCGACCACCCTGGCACGGCGCAAATGTCGCCAGCAATCCGGACGGAGTTCGTTGAATATTCATTGTGAGTCGCGACAGAAAATTTGTCGGGTCCGTGCCGAGCACGTATTCAGCATACGTGGAATAACCATCGCCATCGGGATCGAGCGCCGCGTTCACGTTGCCGCCAAAATAGTATCCGCTCCACCACCCGGGCACAGTGCCGTCCGTCGGAATATCCTGGCTCGTTAGATATGACCACCGCATGGCGTCCGCCATCACCACGCCCGTGGTTTCGCCAGTGTTGTTACCAATTGTCGCAAAACTCTGGCCATCAACCGCGCAATCCACACCGGCTGCCAGCAAGCGCCAACCGCCACCATTGGTTTGCTGATTGACGCTGGCATTCGCGACGCCGCCGTTGAAGAAGATTGATACCTGCGAGTTCGTCGAGCGGTTCGAGCCCTGCGGATACCAGATTGATACGTCATATTTTCCGGGCGTCGCGAGCGGCGGCATAAAGGTGGCCGTTGCAGTCGGCGTGAAATTCGTACGCGCGGAGGTGTATTGGTAGCTCGTGCCAAATTTGTCCACCGAGGATGTGCCCAGCGTCCATGTGCCGGAATAGGTCGCCTGCGGATTATCCACGATGAGATTCAGATCAGTAGAAAATGCATATTGCGTGGAGACAACAAGGTTCGGCCCTACCTGTGAATGAATGCGGAAAACGTAATTGGTGTTCGGCACAAGACCGACGAGCAAAGCATTATGATTGGTCCGGGCCGCCGTTTCCCACGAGGATAAGTTTCCATAACCCGGCGCGATGCCGTATTCAATCTGCGAAGTCGCTTGCGGATTGCTCAACCAACTGATGAGGGCGCTGCTGGGCCGCGGTTGTACGCTGACATTGGCAACCCCAAACGGCAGTGTAATCGTGAGTAGCGCGTTCGAACTCGGCGTCACACTGGTCGCATTGCTGACGACCACTGAATAATTTCCGGCGTGGGCCGTGATGAGATTCGACACCGTCAGACTCGTGCGCGTGGCGCCGGCGAGGTTCGTGCCGTTAAATCGCCACTGATAGCGCAAGGGCGTTGTGCCGCCGGCAAAAACCGTGAAGGTGGCGTTCGAACCAATCGGCAAAGTCTGCGGCTGTGGCTGGGTGAGAATTACCGGCGCGAGCGATTGTGCGAAAACACCGAGATGATTCCCGTTCACGCGTTGTACGCCACCGCTGGGACGGTTCATCAAAACTGCCGAGCCGCTTTCCATTTTTGCAAGTGCCGTTGAGCCGCCGCCATCCAGATTGAGCCCGTTCCATGCGCCGAGACGTCGCAACCACTCGCCGGTTTCGTAGAGCGTTGCCCCGTCGCTCCAGCCCGCCTGCCGACCGTCAATCACCATCATGTAGATGTAGCGCCCGTTACTCGAAAAGCCGACTGCGGAGCGCGGGTTCTCGTTGCAAAAGGACGTGACGCAATTTGAGAGTTGGGACACGCCGTTGATGAGCACGCGATCGGAGCCGGATACCGCCGTCCAGTAGTTCGAATAATTGGCGAGCGCCGACGTGATGAAGGACATTTGGTTGCTGCGCGTGATGAGCGCGCTGGGGCGGCTGCTATCAAACGGTGAGACAATGGCGCCGCGTGAGATCGCCAGCCCGATGAGTTCGCGCGGGTCGTTGGGTGTGGTGGAAACGGGCGAAAAGAAATTGGCGTTGATGCCGAACGATACCCCGTAGGTGTTTACAAACGTCGTCGTCGTCTGACCGATGGTTTCCATCGGACCACCCGCGGGCGTGGAAAAGAATTCGATGGTCGGCTCCTGCCGATCCACGCGGAAGGCAAAAACCTTGTGCTGGCGCGGCTCGTTGGCATCGGCCTCGGCGGTGGTGTAATCCACACCTTTGAACACCGGCACCCAGCCATTGGTGATGATGGCGGCATTTGTTGAAAAGCTGAATGCCAGAAGCAAGGCCGCAAGAGCCCAAACCTTTTCCGATTTCACGACAGGACAAAACATCTGAGGACTTTGAAGAGAATTACCGTTTTACCACCTGAAAGCGAATAGTTTGTTTACCCTTCAAGCCGGATAAGTTCACCGTTCCTTTATCGTCGGCCTCCAGTTTCTTGCCGTTGAGCTGGGCGGCGGTAACCCGCCAACCGTCCGGCACCCGGGCGCGGAAGAGAATTTTGTCGGCCTGATTGCGCGTGGGCAAATTGAGGTCCACCAGCACTTCGTTATTCTTGAGATTGGAATTCATCCGCCACGAAACCTCGCCGAAAGCAGTCGGCGCGCGTTCAACCTTCAGCGTCTTGCCGTCTTCCAGCCAGCGCTTGGGTGTGGCAAAACCCAGCCGCAACGTCTCCGGCTTACCATCGCTGTCCAGGTCCCAATCCTGCACGAGCAGGTAACGAAGCATCGAAAGAAAATGGGCGTTGGCGGCGCTGTTGGGCGGGCAATAAAAAATCCGGCCACCGGCATCCATTGGCGTCAGGTCGCAGCCCTCGCCGCAGATGAACGTGTTGCGCGTAAAGCCTTGCGCCAACATTCCGTAAAATGCCACCAGCGCGCGCTCAGCATCATCGCGCCGCAGCGTGTCCAATGCGTAACGCGTGCCGTAGAGCGGATTGATGCGATTGTCGCTCGTCCAGAAATTGAATTGGCCGCCGCCCGCGCGCAGCATGCCCATGGTCAGACCGCCGTGTTGCTCTTGATAGTTGGCGATCCAGCTCTCTTCGGGACTACCCGGCGGAAAAATCCCACTCGCCATCGAGTAGCCGATGATGATGTTCCAGTAACTGCCAATGCGCGAATGAAGAATCGGCGAATGCACCGGCTCGTCACCGAATAACGCCACGGGCACGAAAGGCGGCGTGGTCTCACGTGAAATGCTTTTTTCGAGGGCGGCGAGGATTGGTTTTTTGAAATCTGCGGCGACGTCTAAATAGAGTTTGGCATCCGCCGACTCACCGGCGTGTTCCAATGTGGCGCCGAGATCGCGGATGGCGCGCCAGGCCTTGGAATTGGCGTTGAGGCTGTAACAAAAGGTGTGGATGTCGCCGCAATATTGTTCTTTGGGAAAGAGGCCGTTTTCGCCGGTGCGGTTGTTGACGAGTCGTAGACCTTCTTTTTCCCAGCGCGGCTTCCATTCCATTAGAGACGCCTTGTCGCGCGTCTGCCAATAGTAGCGGCAGACGTTGTTCAGCTTAAATCCCGCCTGATGAAACTCGAGCCCCTTCCGCGTGAAGTCCATCAGCGGCGGTATCAACCGCTGCGCATCGCGCTCAAATCCCCAGACGAGCATTGCCAGCATGGCGTCGCTGCCTTCGGATTCGTAAAGCTGGTCGTATTGATTGCCCGAGCTGTAATGCATGCGATCGCCCTTGATGAGTTCGAAGTTTTGGCAAATCAAGTGCCGCCATGCGTCATTCACCACCGGTTCGGGCGTCTCCACGTTCATGCCGCCGGCAAGAATCTCGCGCCAAGTTTTCGCGCAAACCTCGCGTTGCGTGGCAAAGACATTTCGATCCATTTTGAATTGAGAAATGCCTTCGACTGGCTTGGTGAAAATGGCAAGCGTCGCAACATTACCCTTTCGCAGCCGCGTGGTCACCAGACCGCGTTCCCATTTCCAACTAGAATCAAACGCCACGAGCACCCGCCCCTGCTCATCCGTCAGGCGGCCATTCGCGAATTGCAGTTTCCCGTTGAGCTGCGGGTCAATGGCGACGAATCCATTAGTGCCTTGCGTCAGGTCGAATTTCACGAACACCACGGCGTTGCTTGCCCACATGGGATCGGTAGCGACAAATGATTCCTGCCGGTAAGTTTCGGCGGGATGCACGTGTTTCGGTTGATTGAGTGGCACCACGCCTTGCGATTGCACTGGCGAATGATGCTCGTATCGTAGTTCCACAATCGGCAGCCAACCCTCCGCAAGCACCGGCTCGGTGGTGCGTTCCCGAATGTCGCCAAATAAATACTCGTCGGGGCCGATGCGGAATTTTACTGCGGTGCCTGCGTCGTTCCAACTGCGGGAACCACCGTCCAGATTCACTCCGCTGCCGTTGGAAATCAGTCGCGCCTTCACTCGCGCGTTCGGGGCACTGAGGACGATGGGGTAGTAACGGAAATCCGCATTCACATAGCGCGGCGGGGGCAGAAGTTTTTCAAAGAACTCGTAGCTCGGGCCGTTCGGTTGGGCCATGGCGGTTTCGCCCCAGAGATCGCGCTGGGAGGACATGGCGGCTTCGAAGGTGGGCACCTCGGCGCTGAAACCCGTCGCGGTGACGGATAGGACGAATGCGACGGACAATGAATGCCAAATCCTAGTTATCTTGCAGCAGTTCATCGGGGGCCACTTTGATTCCCCGGCGAATCCTGTAAACAAAAAAGTTTGATTTCATTGCCGGAAAATTTTGCTGCGCTAAACTGCATCTGTGATCCGCAATATCATCTTTGACTGGTCGGGGACGCTCGTGGACGACTTGCCGGCGGTATGGGAGGCATCCAACTATGTGCTTACCCAATCTGGCCGCGCGGAGATGACGCTGGAACAATTTCGCATCGAATTTCAACTGCCGTTCACCACCTTCTACGACAAACACACGCCGCATATTCCGATGCCGCAATTGGAGGAGTGGTTTCATGGCCGCTTCCGGCAGGTGCAGGCGTCAGTGTGCGCCCTGCCCCACGCTGCGGAGTTTTTGAAGTTCTGCCAGAAGCAAAAGCTGCGGAAGTTTTTGCTCAGCACGGTGCATCCCGAACATTTCGAAGTGCAACACCGCGCCAGCGGCTTCGGGGATTTTCTGGACAAGCCGTATCTGGGCGTCTGGGACAAGCGCGCGAAAATTCACGACATCCTCAAGGAAAACAACCTCGTTCCAGAGGAAACCCTATTCATTGGCGATATGGCGCACGACATCGAAACCGCGCGGCACGGCGGCGTTCATTCCTGCGCCGTGCTAACTGGTTACAATACCCTGGATTTTCTTCGCGCGGCCAAACCGGATTTGATCTGCGAACATCTGGGCGAACTGCGGGATATTCTCGAGGCGAACGAACTGCACATCAAACCGCAGGCGAAGGCTTTTGAAGAGGCACACCCGCCGATCGTCACCGTCGGGGCGCTGATTTTCAACAAACTGGACGAAGTGTTGATGGTGCGAACGCACAAGTGGTCCAATCTCTGGGGCATCCCCGGCGGCAAAGTGAAATGGGGCGAACTCTCCGAGGATGCGCTGCGCCGCGAAATCCGCGAGGAGACTGCCCTGAAAATTACGGGCATCGAATTTGTGCTTGTGCAGGATTGCATTCATTCGAAGGAATTTTACCGTGACGCGCACTTTGTTTTGCTGAATTATGTCTGCCGCTGCGTGGGTTCGCCAAAGGTGAAGTTAAATGCTGAAGCACAGGAATTTCGCTGGGTGAGCGTGGCGGAGGCGCTGAAAATGCCCATCAATACCCCGACGAAACGGCTCTTGGACGCGGTGGCGGGCCCCCGGGGCAAAAAGAAAATTTGAAACATGTCGAATATTCGAATCGTTGACCTGGAAGTGCATTTGTGCGTGGGCGTTTCGGACGAGGAACGCGCCAAACCCCAACGGCTGTTGCTGACCGTGGACATGGAGTTTGATTTTTCTTCCGCGGCGCTCAGTGATCGCATCACGAAAACCATTGATTATTTCGCCGTCTCCCAATACCTGCTGAAATTTGGCGAAGGGCGCAGTTGGAAACTGATTGAAAAACTCGCGACCGACCTGGCTGATGCCGTCCTGTCGGAATTTCAACCGCCCGTCGTTACCATTGAAGTGAAGAAATTTCCGATTCCGGAGGCGAGATATGTCTCGGTGTTGTTGACCAAAAACCGCACGCGCGGCGTCGTCAAGGGTGCGGCGTGGGGTATCCCGTGATGTAGGTCTCCAATTGTTGGATGGCCGAGTGCTGCGCGCCGATAATCCAATTCACCAGGTCACCAATCGAAACGACCCCGGCAATTTTACCGGCGTCCAGCACGGGAAGATGCCGGATGCGATTCTCCGTCATCAATCGCATGCAATCTTCAACGCTATGTTCCGGCGAAACGTGCACCACCCGGCCCGAGAGAATTTCCCGCACGGCGGTATGCTTGGAGGAACGGCCCAGCAACACGACCTTTCGGGAGTAATCGCGCTCGGAGATAATCCCAATCAGCTTCGCGTCCTTGGTGACCAGTAGCGCGCCGACGTTTTTTTCGGCCATCATCTGCAACGCGGCAAACACCGTATCGTCCGGGGAGATGGTCCAGACGGCTCCGCCCTTGTTCCCCAAGATCTCTCGAATGCGACCGGATTGGGTCATAAGCTCCTCTCAATTTCAGGTTTAAGGATTTCGGTTACCGGCAGTTTTACTACCACCGCAAGCGACCGTCAATAAATAGCAACGCGCCGGAAGCGGGCGATTTGTGCCTCTGGCACGCTGTTCAACGTCAATTCCGGCGCACGCCGGAAGAATCGAATCCATCATGAAATTGAACCGATTGATTGCCGCCTTCTTTGTCGGCATTTGTTGCGTGACAACGCTTTCCGCATTCGAGCACACAGTGGAGAAAGTGGCCGACTTCAGCACCGGCCTGGTCGGCAATCCGCCCGACGTCTACCCGTACGGCGGGTATTATCCGCTGGACCGTTTGACGCAGGTGGGGACGAACCTCTGGTTCACGACGCAACTGGGCGGCCGCTACGCGGGCGGCACGGTAAGCCGGTTTGACTTGGTGACGCATGAGTTGGTCCAAGTCGCCAGCCTGGGTGATGACGGCGCCGGAAATAACATTGGCGTCGAGCCGGAGTGTCCCCTGGTGGTCGTCAGCAACAACGCTTACGTGACCGCGCTCAACGGCGGAGCGGGGCTTCGCGGGTCCATTCTTCGGGTGAACCTGGATGACGGAACGATCGCGTTAATGGCGAGCTTTCCCACCAACCTCCCAGGCATGGGCGGCGGCACCAATCTCGTCGGCTCTTTCCCGCGGAGCGGCATGACGCAAATTGGTGATGCGCTGTATGGGACGACTTCTTCGGGCGGTTCAAACGGAAGTCGCGGCACGATCTTCCGCTATAGCCTCTCCTCGAACCAGCTAAGTGCGGTGCATCACTTTGACAACGCGCCGACGGGCAACCAACCCTATGAACGGTTCACGAAAGTCGGGAACGCCTATTACTTCACAACCTTTACCGGCGGCGTAAATAGTTCGGGCACGTTGGGCCGCATGACGTTTGACAACGACGGCAAGGAAGTCATCACGAAGCTGGCGGACCTGACCAGCGGCCATTCGGCTTTTCCGGCCCAAAACCCGGTGGCGGTAGGGACGAATCTGCTGTTCTTCATGACGGTCGGGCCCAACGGCAATCCGGGTTCCATCATCCGCTACACTATTAGCGCCGGCCAATGGACGAACGTATTTTTCTTCTCCAACAATCTGCCGGCCCAACTGCTCTACGGAAAGCAGGCGGGCTACAACGGCCTGACCGAATGGCAAAACGAACTCTATTTTCTCACGCGTCAGGGCGGGATTTCCAATCTCGGGGTGGTGGCGAAGTTTAACATTGCCAACAACACGGTCACGAAACTGGCGGATCTGGATGGCGTGGGCCCGACCGCCTTGGGCAACGAATCGAGCGGTTACAACTCCGGCACAGTGGTGGAGGTGACGAATCGGTATTACATGTATTTTCCCATCGCGCGCGGTGGCGCCTTTGCACCGGGCAGTTTGACAACGGGCTTGGGCACGATCATTCGCGTGTCACTCCCGCCACCACCCATTCAATTGAGCATTTCCAATTCGACCTCGGATCAATACACTTTGTCGTGGACCGGCGGGTATGAACCGTTCAGCGTGCAGACGCGAAACAATTTGGGGAGCGGCAGCTGGACCAATTTGGTCGAGGGCCTCACGAATCGTTCGCTGGTGCTGACCAATCCGGCGGGGCAAACGTTCTTCCGCGTCGGTGGTAGTTGAGCCCAGTTCCCGTTGTGAGTAAGACAAAGTTCAACCAAAGAAGCGCGACCGGTGCTTTCTCGTTGATTGAATTGCTGGTGGTCATCGCGATCATTGCAATTCTGGCCGCCATGCTGTTGCCCGCGCTCGCGCGGGCGCGCGCCAAAACCCACCGCGTGGTCTGCATGTCCAACCTGCGCCAGATGGCCCAGGTGTATCACATGTACACCTTCGACTGGCAAAACCGATTGCCGACTCGAGAGATGCTGGGGAATTCTTCTTACCGGGCCCTGCGCGATCCGTTGGGCCTGCCCTTTTATTTCCGCAACTACTGCGCCACGAACGAAATGTGGTTATGCCCCGCGAACCGCAAGGACCTGATCGTTCACCGGAACAATTACGCGTGGTCACGGGCGCAAAATCTGGTCAGCGAAAACGGTAGTGAAGCGGCGTTCACCAAAATGTCCGCAACCGTCGTGGTTTGGGATAATTACACCTACCTGCTGCCGTCGGTGAACGGCGTATCGGAAGCCAGCACCGGGGGGCCGCGCGCCGTGCCGGATATTTACCGCTTTGCGCCTCACGTAAATTACACGGCCGTAAATTATTTGTATTTGGACGGTCACGTGGAAACGCGGTAACTTAACTTCAAAAATAGATTCCGTGCGCGCTTCGATCGTTCATCTCAGTTTACTTTGCGTCACCGTTGCCTGCGTCGTAACGACGGCGGCGCAATCCAATTCCGGCTCGACCAACGCACCCGCGCGGCCTCGGTCCCAGGATGTCTGGGAGTACTCCGACCAACTCGGCCTCACCCCGGAACAGCAGAAGACGATGGATGAAATCCGCATCCGTTATCAGGCCGCGCAGGCGAAGTTGCGGGAAGCGAAGCAACCGGGCGCCACGCCGGATATGATGACGGCGGCGCAACAAAATTATGCCGTGGAAATGCGCTCCGCCCAAAAACGGATCGGCGAATTGCTCACTCCGGAGCAGAAGAAAAAGTTTGTGGCGCTCCGCGGCGCCGTCGTAAGTCCCAGAGTCACGGTCCAGGATACCCGCACGAATGCCAGTCCCAGAGCCATCGGCACCAATGTTCCCGCTCCCCGCGGCAGCACAAATGCGCCCGCGACGACACCAACGACCAACCCGCCGCCCTTCACCCTCATCACGCCGCGCGCATCGCTTTCCGATGAGGAATACCGCAAACTCGCCGGGGAACTGCGCGTCACCTATTCCAAGCCCGCCACTAACTGGCCCGCGCCCACGATTGATGCCGAAGTAAAATCCCGTTACGTCGAGCTGGGTTTGTTGCCACTGGTCAAATATCCGACGAACAATCCGTACAGCGAAGCCAAGGCTGAACTCGGGAAAAAACTCTACTTCGACCCGCGCTTGAGTGGTTCGGGACAGATCGCCTGCGCCAGTTGCCACGAGCCGGAACTCGGCTGGAGTGATGGCCGCACCGTCTCCTTCGGCCACGCGCGCACCCAACTCAAGCGCAATGCGCAAACGCTTAACAACGTCGGGCATGAGAAACTTTTATTCTGGGACGGCCGCGCCGATTCGCTCGAGCAACAGGTCATCGATGTCGTGACGAACGAGGACGAAATGCGCAGCGACGCCAAAGGCGTGCGCGAGCGCCTCGGGCGCGTGCCGGGTTACACGAACGAATTTGCCAAGGTCTTCGGCACACCCGAAATCACGTTGGAGCGCGCCGCGCAAGCCGTGGCGACTTTCGAGCGCGGCATCGTCAGCCGCGCCAGTGCGTTTGATACGTTTCTGCGGGGCGACACCAATGCCATGAGCGATTCCGCGGTGCGCGGCTTGCATTTGTTTCACACCACGGCGCGTTGCGTGAACTGTCATCACGGCCCAACCTTCAGCGATGGTTTGTTTCACAACGAGGGGCTGACGTATTACGGGCGCGAGTTGCAGGATTTGGGGCGCTACAACGTCACCAAAAAAGCCGATGACGTGGGGGCGTTCAAGACGCCGACGTTGCGCAATATCACTCGCACCGGCCCGTACATGCACAACGGTCTCTTTGATCTGGATGGCGTGTTGCGCATGTACAACGGCAGCATGCCCAACGTGCGCCGCAAAGAGAGTCAGATGAACGATCCGCTGTTTCCCAAGAAATCGCACTTACTGCACCCGCTCGGTCTGAACGACCAGGATTTCGCGGACCTGAAGGGGTTCTTGGAATCGCTCACCGAAACGCGCCTGCGCATTCGCCCACCGGAATTGCCGGCGGATTTGGCGGCGAAGGCGGGTGAGTGAGAATTGTTTCCGGGGGGGTTAAGACTACTTTGACTCTTTTTCCACGGTCAGCGTCAGCGTCTCCTTCTCGAAATCCATCACGGCACGCGTGGTTTGCAACGTGGCAAACAACAGGACAATGGGAATAATTGCCATCCAGCGCATGAGCCCCACAAAAACGCTAAGTCTCGCATTCCGGTTGCGCACAAACTTGCTCACACCACGTTTCAATCTTCTGCTTGATCGCGTTGCGGATCTCTCGGGTGCGGGCCAGTTTGGCGTCAGGTGACCCGCCCAAGCTGGAAGGATCGGGAAACCCCCAATGCAACCGTTTTGTCCCGCCGGGAAAAACTGGACAACGTTCCGCGCTCGTCTCATCGCAAACGGTCACGACATAGTCAAACGGTTGGGCGAGAAAACCCGCGACGCTCTTGGTCTGGTTCCGGGAAATATCCACGCCAATTTCCCGCATGGCTTCGACTACCACGGGATTGAGCCGACCGGGTTCGATGCCCGCACTGTGCGCTTCAAACTCACCGCCGCAGATTTGATTTAGAAACGCCTCCGCCATCTGGCTGCGGGCGCTGTTGTGGATACAAACAAAAAGAACGCGTTGCTTCATGATTCAGGCAGGTTTGCTTAACGACAACAACCAGCATTCGCTTCGGGGCGAAAGTTGAATTTGAAGGGACTGAATTCCGACACCGGTTTGGGTGTGCATTTGTCTTTTGCCAGACAGTCCGTGTGCCTTTCGGAAAGGCGCAACACCACCTCGTTTGGTGAACTTTCCACTGCATCCAGCGGAAATTGAGAAATAAAACCAACCTCATGCTCCACGTCCACGTCGAGGTCTTCCGTCAGTAACACCGGCCCGGCCTTATCCATGATTTTCGCCAACTTGCCTGCCGTCAACCGATGCTCGGTGTCATTAGCAATCCACGTTTGGAGCCGACACCAGGATTCCGTACGCAATGTGCCCCCGCAATCAATGAACCGCTTGTCCACACGTCCCACTTCGGTGACGTGCGCGTGAGCGGGAATCGAATTTCCATTCGGCAGAATGAAACGTACCGCCGCGTCCGGGTATTTTTTTAATTCAACTTTTAGTTCAGTCACATTCATAGGTTCAAGTTTTCGCCGCTATCGACGAGCAACAACCCGGTTCCCGACAAACACAACAAGCCAAAACCGCCAGCGCTGCGCCCAAAACCGGAGCAATGAGGTAGACCCAAAGTGACTGAATATGGGTGCAGACCAGTGCGGGCGCAAGTGACCGAGCGGGATTCATTGAAGCGCCGGAAATTGGCCCGGCAAACATCGCTTCCAGACCGATCGTCGCTCCGATGGCGATGCCCGCCGTGAGCCCTTTTTCCTGCGCGCCCGTGGACACATTCAGAATCACCAGCATTAGGAAAAACGTCAGGACGACCTCCAGAACGAAAGATTGCCAAACCGGACCGCTGGGCACAGTCGCGCCCAAGGTTTGATTGCTGCGAAACAACAAACCCAATAAACCGCTCGCGGCTACTGCGCCAAGGGATTGGCTGGCGATGTAGGGCAATACGAAACGTCCTTCCAGGCGTCGCGCCATCCAGAATCCCAGCGTCACTGCCGGATTGAAATGCGCGCCCGACACGTCACCAAACGTATAAATCATCGCCATTACCACCAACCCAAATGTCAGCGCAATACCGGGATGAGTCACCGCGCCATGACTGACTTGATTAATGACGATGGCCCCAGTACCCGCGAACACGAGCGCGAACGTCCCAAAGAATTCGGCGGCATATTTTCGCATCCGATTTTCAGTTTGCCCGAGAACATTATGAGAACAATCCCAAATGCAGGCCGGTTTGGTCGCTGATCTCAACGCTTTTCGTCGAGCTTGCCCCGTCCGCGTGGGGGTTTTAATCTGGAGCGATGACTGGACGGAACTGCATTGATGCCCTGAAAGCGCTTGGTGAAGAAAAGCGCATGCGCATGTTTCGTTTGTTGTCGACCGAATCCTTAAGTGTGAATGAAATTTCCAAGCGGCTAAAGGTATCGCAATACAACACCTCCAAGCATCTGCGCATCATGCGGGAGGCCGGACTGCTGACCGTGGCAAAGCACGGGCGCAATCACCTTTACGCGGTGGTGCCGGCGTTCAAAACGAAACCGACCCCGAACAATGTTGTGCTGGATCTGGGTTGCTGCACGTTTCGTCTGGGTTATTTGCCCAAATGACAGATTGAGCTATCCTGTCGGAATGTCGCAACTCTGTCATATAACCAGCGGCAGCTTTTTTTAAATAGGTGTTTTGACCCGGCGTCAGAACGCATGCCATTTTTGGCATGTGTTTGACTGATTGCGAGGTCCGGTCACTGCAGTTATTGACGGCAGCGGCAGAATTTTGCGACCGACTTTGTGGAACTGAAAACCATTTGATCGTTCTTAGACATGAATGTTATGAAAGACCTCCGGACTATTGGGATTCATCGAATTGCGCTGCTCGCGCTGGCTTTGCTCGCGGTTGGGACCAGCCGCGTTAATGCCACAACCATTTTTGTTCCCAATGGTTCGTTTGAATCGCCCGACATCACCTTCGCCGAACCCAGCATCGATTCTTGGCAAAAAGCCGAGCAACCGTTTTGGTACGACCCCGGCATGTTCAACGATTTCCCGTGGGTGGCTTTGATGGGACAATTCGACAATACGACCAACGGCGCCTCCGACCACATCGTCAACACTGATCGGAAGCAATTGGGTTACGTCTTTGCCGTTCCCGGTGCCGCCATTTTTCAGGATTTCAATACGGCTTACACGCTGCCGTATAGCACCAACACCGTGACGCCTCATGATTTCATCGCGCAATACGAAGCGGGCAAATCCTACACGCTCACGGTGGGCGTGCTCGGTGGTGGTGGCGGCATGAGCCCCAACGCCACGTTGCAAATCAGTCTCTATTACCGCGATTTGAGCAACAACATCGTGACCGTTGGCGCGACGACAATCACCAACACGCCTCAGTTGTTTCCGACTAATACAGCATTTACGGATTTCCAAGTCCGACTGCCCGCGGTACGGGCGAACGACGCCTGGGCCGGCAAACGGATCGGAATCCAGATCGCCTCCACCACGGATTTCTCGGCCATTGGCGGCTACTGGGATTTGGATAACGTGCGGTTGACCGACAACATCCTGCCGAATTATTCCTTTGAATCGCCAGACGTCACTTTCGCCGAACCCTTCTTTGCCGAGTGGCAAAAATCCGCGCAACCCATTTGGTACGATCCCGGGATGTTCAACGATTTCCCCTGGTTCGCTTTGGCCGGACAGTTTGACAATACCACCAACGGCGCGGCGGACCACATCGTCAACCTCGATGGTCTGCAAGGGGGGTACATGTTCGCGGTACCTGACCTCGCGATTTTCCAGGACTACAACAACACTGGAACGAACTTTAACTCCCGCTATGAAGTGGGTAAATCCTACAGCCTGACCGTCGGCGTGTTGGGCGGTGCCGCAGGTATGACCACCAACGCCACCTTGCAACTCAGCCTTTACTACCGGGACAATACCAACGGTATCGTCACGGTCGCCGCGACCACCATCACGAACTCACCAGTCCTGTTCCCCACCAACACTGCGTTTGTGGATTTCCAAGTCTCGCTGCCGGTGGTTCGCACGAATCACGCGTGGGCGGGCAAACCCATCGGCGTTCAGATTGCTTCTACCACGGGTTTTGGTGACATCGCCGGTTATTGGGATTTCGACAACGTGCGGTTGGTGGAAGGCGCAGTGCCCAACTATTCCTTTGAAGCGCCCGACATTACCTTCGCCGAACCCAGAATGGATAGCTGGCAAAAAGCTCCGCAACCGTTTTGGTACGACCCCGGCATGTTCAATGATTTCCCGTGGGAGTATTTGATGGGGCAATTCGACAATACAACCAACGGCGCTTCCGATCACATTGTCAACACGGACGGCAAGCAATTGGGGTATATCTTTGCCGTTCCCGATGCCGCCATTTTCCAGGACTACACCACGGCGGTCGGAACGAATGCGCCCACCTTTGATTTCAACACGCGTTATGAAGTCGGCAAAACCTACAGCCTGACCGTCGGCGTGCTCGGCGGAGGCGGCGGTATGACAACCGGCGCCACCTTGCAAGTCAGCATGTATTACCGGGATGGCAGCAATAACATGGTGACGCTGGCCGCCACGACGGTGGTCAATTCCACGAACTTATTTCCCACCAATACTGCATTCGTAGACTTTCAAGTCGTTGTGCCGGTCGTGCGCAGCATCGATCCGTGGGCCGGCAAACATCTAGGCATCAAAATCGCCTCCACCCTCGACTTCTCGATGATCCCGGGTGGCTATTGGGACTTCGACAACGTGCGCTTGCGGGCGGTGCGGGATCCGTTCCTCAAGAACATGGGCGTGAGTGGCGGCCAATTCCAATTCACCGCAGATAGTGCGCCGGGCCGACTGGAAGTCCTCACCGCCACGAATATCGGCGCGCCGGTGGCTACTTGGACGAGTTTGGGGACCATCACCAACTTGACCGGTGAATATCAATTCACTCACCCCGCACCGATTTCCGGTCAGCGATTCTATCACGCGCGGCAGGTGCCTTGAGTGGCGGGTCGCGGATCGCGCGACCCGGGCAAAAGTCAATTGCCCTGACCCGGAATGTCGGGTACAGGATAACCGATGAAGCGTTCGCCGGTGACGCGTGCTTTCACGCTGATCGAGCTGCTGGTGGTGATTGCCATCATCGCCATTCTGGCGGCGATGCTCCTGCCCGCGCTCACGCGGGCGAAGGAAGCCGGCCTGAAAACCTCCTGCCTCTCGAACCTGCGGCAAATGGGCATCGGCATTAACATGTACGCGCAGGACAGCGGTGGCCGAATCCCTTATGGCCCGAAAGCACCGCCCTTCTCTCATCCTGCGGAGTTTTATCCCTCAACCGGGGCCCCCACCAGCCTGCTGTCGCTGCGCAGCGGCGAGCGTGTGGCGGCGGGATTATTGTTGAAGGATTACCTCTCCACGAATCCGCGCGTGCTGTTTTGTCCGGGGGCGGATCAACCCGTGAATGTCGAAGAACAGCTCGCGCGCGTCGGCCTCACGCAGGCGCAGGGCAGTTATTATTATCGCCATGGCGGCACCACCAAATTGTTCTACACCCCGCCCGAGCCCGTGCCCAATCTCCTGTTGGAAAATCTCGGTGAGAATCGCAACGGGAAGCCCATCCGCGCCCTGGCGATCGACAGCCAATTTCTTTGCTCCGGCGAGGTGGCGGTATTCGGCGTCAAGCCCAGCACTCATCATCGCCTGATATCAGCCAACGTGCTTTTCTCCGATGGCCATGTGGATACGCAGTCCAATCGCGAACGCCGCTATACTCTTGATCTGCGCAACAACGCTGATTTGTATGACGCGTTCAATCGCATCCTGAGCGTTCTGGAAGTGGCGGACGAAGCGCGGTGAAACGATTTGGCAGGAATTTCCAAATCGCTTCCTTCAATTCCGCGTGCGATAGAACTTGCGCGGATCGGTGGGTTGTATCACGTAGGGACTGGTGGCGTTTGTGACATCGGTCCACGGACCGGAGGCGGTGTCAGCCCTTTGGAGCGTGCCCCGATTCCAACCGATGTGAAGTTGCCCGCCAACGCGACGCGTCGCCAATGTCGAATTGGTTTCAACGTTGATTTTGAATAAGGCGATGTTTCCGATGGTAGTGTTGTTGTATTGCCAGCCGACCATGTAGGCGTGGCCGAGTTTGTCCTTGGCCAGTCCCCCAAAAATGAGATCGCGGCTCCCGTAGGTCGAGATGTTTGAATCAATCGTGGTCACCTGACCCGACTGGATATTGAAATCGACAAATTTATTCTGGTTAACCGGACTATATCGGTAAACCAATGAATACAAATGTTGTTCGTTATCGCTGAGGATCAGGTCACTGACGCGCGGATTGGGATTGGCGTCGAGCACGCCGATGTAATCGAGGGCCTCGGTCACGAACGTGAAGCGGTAGACTTTTCCATCGTAAGCGATGAAATAAACCTTATCTCCCGCCTTGCTGTAAACGTGGAGCACCCAACCGGATTTATCGGATTCATTGGAGGCGAGAAAAGCATCCGTGTAGAATTTCCCAGTGTACGCCCAAACGCTGTTCGTGTTGTTGTATTTGTAAATCCGGATATTGGCCGTATTGGTGCCGCGCATCGGCACAAAGGCGTTGCCGCTGTTGTCCACCGCGAAATTGCGGATGATGCCCTGGTCGTAGCCGGCGCCGGTTTGCGCGATCATTTTGATGTCGCCGGTTTCCAAATTCAGCCGGTAGAAATAACCATCACCATAGGTCACGCCGTAAATGAGCCGGGGCGTGCCGCGAGTCATTTCCATACCGATCGTTCCATAGTTTTCCACGTGGACCCCGATGTTTCCATTTACGGTCTGCATCGTCCGGCTCAGATATTTTGTCGCCGTCTTGCTGAGGTCGGTAATCGTGTCGTTTTGGATTGCGTAAATGTGAGTGCCCCGATGGTCCGTGAGGTTGCCCCAGGAGTTGTCGTGCGTCGCAAAATAAAGCCGGCCGTCGCCGCCGCGGATAAGCCGGGTGTGCACCTTCTGCTGGTTCTCGGTGGAAAGCCAGTTACCCGCCGCGGTGGAGACCGATTTCAGGTCATTCACAAACTTCATCTGATTGAGGACCGGATCGTATTTGAAAATCACGACATTTCCGTTGGGAGGGTTCTCGTGGTTGCTGATGCCCACATAAATATTCCCGTTGTCGTCATTCCCCAGCGCCCACCAGCAGGAGTGCCACACGAAATTGGGAACGAGGGGCGTCCCCGTGGCCAAGCCGTTTTGGGTGAAATGAATTTTTTCGTAGGTAAATATTCCTGAGGCGGCAACGTCACGGCAAAACGGAAACAGTAACGCGAACATCAAGCCGATGGTGAACCGGCTGTTTGTCAGGAAACCGGGCCCGGATTTGTGTTGTATGATCATCGCGAAATTATTTTATCAGCAAGCCTTGAGCCAACCCCAGCACTTGCTCACTCCGCTTTGGCGGACTGGTTTTATTACCCGAAAGATACCACAAAAACGGGCCCCGACCAATGAGCATCGTGACGAACAGGACAAATCACGAGCGCACTACAGACAGTGACTGAAAAACGCGACACAACTGCTCAAGACGCAGCGTGGGCACTCCAGCATGCTGCGCGCACCGCAATGGTTCGAGGAACAGACTATCGAGTTCCAATGGCAAACCACGCTCGAAGTCAACGAGCGTGGAAGCTTTGTATGCACCCATGGTACGGGTGCGTTCGATTTGTGCGTCCGCGAGGTCCGAAGAAATGTCGTGACCCAATTTGTTCGCGATCGAAATCACTTCGAGCATCAGTTCACGCACGAGCGATTCGTATCGCGCGTCGCCGAGCAGTTGGTCCGTGGTCAGGCAGCGCGGGATCTCTCCTGGCACGAGATAAGTTCCCGCCACGCCCAGTCCATTGAATGGGATGTTCCAGACGAGTTTTTCCCAATGCGCTCGCGCGAGGTTGTCCGTGACTTTGCACACCACGCCAGCGTGACGCAGCGCTGAAGCGATGTTATGTGTGCGTGGTTCGGGCCAGCGTTGGAATTCGCCGAGGACAATTTTCCCTTCCGCGAGATGATGAATCACGCCGGGCGAGATGCGATTCAGGCAAACGAAACAAAGTCCGCCCAAAATCTGTTCCGCCGGAAAAATCCGCGCGAGCTGTTCCTCGTTACCCAAACCGTTCTGCAATGTCACCACCGCCGTCTGCGGACCGACCAGCGGCGGCAGGAGCTTCGGGAACAGTTCGTTTGCCGTGGTTTTCAGGGCGATGAGCACCACGTCGCTCCGGCCAATCTCGTCGGGCGTGCGGGCGCAACGGGGGCGGGCGTTGAAATCACCCTTGGGACTGCGAATGGAAACGCCGTTGCGCCGAACCACCTCATAATCGGAGCGCAACAGGAAATGAACATCATGGCCGTCGCGACTCAACATCGCGCCGTAGTAGCTACCGACTGCGCCACAGCCAACGACGGCAATCTTCACGGGAAACAAAAAAGCACTTCGGCTTGCGCCGAAGTGCTCGAAAGAACTGCAATTAGATTACTTCGCACCGAGGATCGCGTCCTTCGCCGCCTTGGCGACGCGGAACTTGACGACGCGCTTGGCCGGAATCTGGATCTGCTCACCGGTGGCCGGGTTACGACCAATCCGAGCCTTGCGGTTCACCAACACGAGCTTGCCGAGACCGGGAAGCGTGAAAGTGTTCTTCGCATTCTTGTAGGCCAGCTGAGCGATGATCTCGAGAATCTCCGCCGCTTGCTTCTTCTTCAGCCCCGCTTTTTCAGCAACTGCGGCCGCGACCTGCGATTTGGACATTGCGTTTGCCATAGTATTATATGTTTGGTTGTTTTGGTTTCACTAACGTCAGACGACTTCTACAAAGTCACTGGACTGCGCTGGTATTAAAGAATCAGGGGGGTTCGCGCAAGAAGAAATTCCATTTATTTCTAGGAAAACCCGCAGTTTCTGTTGACACACCCAAACGTGGCGCTTGACTTGTTTTTGAATTTTTCCAACATCGCAGCGTGGCGCTGTTCACGATCCAACACGAATTCCGTTACGACATCGTCCGGAAAATTTTCGAAGGCGGCATGGGCGTGGTGTATGAAGCCGAGCAGCGCGGCGCGCGGGACTTCGTTAAGCGCGTGGCCATCAAGGTCATCCGCTCCCACTACGCGAGCCAAAAAACTTTCATCGATAATTTTATCGGCGAAGCCAAGCTCGTTGCCGACCTCATCCACACGAACATCGTCCAGACGTATCAACTCGGCGAAGCCAACGGCGTGTACTTCATGGCGATGGAATTGATTCGCGGAGTCAACCTGGAACAGTTCGCGCAACAACTGACTGACAAGCGCCGGCAGTTGTCGAAGGAACTGGCGGTTTTTATCACGAGCCGCATCGCGCGTGGCCTCTCTTACGCCCATGCCAAAACCGGCGCCGACGGCAGCCCTTTGGCCATTGTGCACCGCGATGTGAGTTTTAAGAATATCATGATTGCCTTTGAGGGCGACGTGAAATTGACCGACTTCGGCATTGCGAAGGCCAAGGGATTTTTGACCGACCAGGAAGGGGAAATTGTGGCGGGTAAGGCGGATTACATGAGTCCGGAGCAGGCGAATTTCCAAATCACCGACAAACGATCGGATTTGTTTTCCGCCGGCGTGGTGCTCGCTCACCTCTTGCTGGGTAAGAATATTTTCAAAGGACCGACGGCTGAAGAATCGCGCCAGCGCGTAATGAAGCAACCGATCCCGGATTTTCGTCCGCTGGACGAGCGCATTGACGAACCGCTCAACAAGATTTTGCAGCGTTGCCTGACTCGTGATTTGAATGAGCGCTACGCTTCTGCCGATGAACTGATGTACGATCTGGAGTATTACATCTATCACGGCGGCTATGGCCCTACGAATGAGACGCTGGGCAAGTTTATCCGCGAGTTGTTTGGTCAGACGGTACCAGCGGCGGGAACGGCAGCGCGCGGCAGCACGGAAATCCTGGAACATAGTTCACGCCTTCGCGCCAAAGCGGAATGAAACGCAAGTCCTCCGGCAAGCTGGTCAACATTGGCCTCGTCCAAACTTCCTGTTCCGCGAACCCGGCGGCGAACTTGAAGAAAACTCTCGCGCTGGTCGAACGCGCCGCCAAGCAAGGCGCGCAAATCATTTCCACGCAGGAATTGTTTCGCTCCCAATATTTTTGCCAGAGCGAAGATTACGAGAACTTCAAGCTCGCGGAAAAAATCCCCGGACCCACCACCGCTGCCTTTCAGAAAATCGCGCGCCGCTACAAGGTCGTCATTGTTGCTTCGCTGTTCGAGAAACGCGCGGCGGGGGTTTATCATAACACGGCGGTCATCATCGACGCGGATGGTTCGATCCTCGGCATCTATCGCAAGATGCACATCCCTGACGACCCGCTTTACTACGAGAAGTTTTATTTTACGCCGGGCGATCTTGGTTTCCGCGTCTGGCAGACGCGTTACGGAAAAATCGGCGTGTTGATTTGTTGGGACCAATGGTATCCCGAGGGCGCGCGGCTCACGGCGTTGCAAGGGGCACAAATCCTCTTCTACCCCACAGCCATCGGCTGGCATCCGAGCGAGAAAAAACAGAACGGTGTCAAGCAGCACGGCGCCTGGGAGCTGATCCAACGCAGCCACGCGGTCGCCAACGGTTGCTACGTGGCCGTGGCCAATCGGATTGGTCTCGAGAAAATCAAAGGTGTCGGCGGCGACGGCATTGAATTTTGGGGACAGAGTTTTATCGCGGGCACCTCCGGGGAAATTCTCACCAAAGCCAGCGCGAACCAGGAAGAGATTCTCCTAACCGCCGTTGACCTCGCGCAGGTGGATACCACGCGCACGCATTGGCCGTTCCTCCGTGACCGGCGCATTGATGCTTACGGCGGGCTGACGCAACGGCTCATCGATTAGGGGGGTCCGAAATGGAAGTCTCGACAAGATACTTCTGGGCCCGACCACTGGAGACGTTCTTGCCGGGAAAACACGCGGATGTCCTCGCCTGCGTCACGAAAGATCAGATTCCCATCCCAGACTATTGCTGCCGGTGCGGCAGCAGTCGTCCCGGCTCTTATCCGCTCAAAGTGAAACTCACAGATGCTACGTCGGCCGGCAGCATTGCCGGACACGTCCTTGGGTCGATCGGCCCGGGAGTCGAATATCTAGTCCGCAAGAAAGTGGCTGTTCCGTGCTGCTCTTCCTGTTTGCTAATTCGACGCATCGGCTACGTGCTGGGATTCTTCTTTTTCATATTAGGAATGACTCCCTTTGCCATGCTCGCGGCGGCGGATCAGGCTACCAAATTTCAGACCAGCTCAACTACCGAGCTTTTCATCGTGATTTCTTTTTTTCTGGCCATAGCGCTCGGCGGCGGCATTGGCTGGTGGTGTTCCTGGCGCAGCCTCCCGGTCGCACTCTATCAGTGCAATGGCTATCTGTACCTCGAATTTTGGTCTCCGGCGTATCAGCAATTGCTTCTCGATCTGGTGCCAACGGAAAAAGCCGCACTCGTCCCAGGCCGGGCTCCAGGGTTGTAACGATGAACTACTTTATCACCTTCCTTCTGGTGATGTTGGTTCCGATTGCACTGGGCTGGTGGATTGGGTGGCAGTCTCGCCCCCGAACCGTTTCCAAGTCGCTTCTGCTGGGCGCGGTGATGGGCGTCGGCGCGCTTTGGTTTGCGGCGACCTGGTGGATTCGTTCCTATGCGGACACGGATAAACCGGGTTGGCCGTTGGCGGAATGGTATGCTCACGCCGGTAAATGGTGGACCTTGCTGGCGGGCGTGATGTTGGGTTACGGCATCGCCTTGGGCGCAAAAAAAATCCCGCCAAGCCGTTGGCGTAGGTTCAGTTATTATCTCGTTTTGCTGTGTGTCGTCGGTTTAGTGGGGCGACGCACCATGCCGGTTTATTTGTTTTTGAAGCCTGATGCCGGGCGCCGTGATGCAAACGGTTACATGCTTCAATCGCTCGACCATGAATACACGTGCGCCGGGGTGGCTTTGCTAAATTATCTGGAGCGGCATCGCGATGTGACTAACCTTACCGAACGGGTCGTCACAGAAGCATGTGGCACCACGATGGAAGGTTCCACCACGATTATGCTTCTGCGCGCGGCCCGGAGTTTCGGCCTGACCAATGCCACCGCTCGGGTGCTTGATTGGAACGAGCTCGCCGGCCTGCAGCGTCCGGCCATTGTTTATATCTCCACCCTGCCCGGCTTGCGGCACGCCACGCTTCTGGTCAAAGTCGGACCGGAAGAATTGCATTTCATCGATCCGTCCTACGGTCCGTGGAAAGCCAAGCATGATTATTTCCAACGCGCTTGGTTCGGAAAAACTGTCCTGCTCGATTAGATGAATTCATCGAAAAAAATTGCGTGGATTACCGGTGCGGGCGGTCTCATCGGCTATTATTTCGTTCAAACCGCGCCGCAGCACGCAGCGGAATGGCACGCGCAAGGATTGACGCGAAAGAATCTCGACCTGCTGGATTTCGCCGCCGTGCGGCGGGCGTTTCGGGAGGATAAACCGCAACTCATCATTCACTGCGCTGCGATGAGCAAGAGCCCGGAGTGCCAGGCCAAACCTGAACTGGCTCGCAAAACCAATATCGAAAGCACGGCACTGCTGGCGGAACTGGCGGCGGATATTCCATTTGTATTTTTTTCCACCGACCTTGTCTTTGATGGGCGCAAAGGCAATTACGTGGAGTCCGACAGCGTCAGCCCGTTGAATGTTTATGCCGAGACCAAGGTGGCGGCCGAGCGCATCGTGCTGGCGAACCCGCGTCACACGGTCATCCGCACTTCGCTCAATGGCGGCACTTCGCCAACGGGTGACCGCGGGTTCAATGAGCAGATGCGTCGCGGGTGGGAAGCCGGCGCCACGTTAAAATTTTTCTCCGATGAATTTCGTTGTCCGATTCCGGCAGCCGCTACGGCGCACGCGGTGTGGGAACTGGTTAGGCAAAAGCAAACCGGAATGTTCCACATCGCCGGCAACGAACGTTTGTCCCGCGAACAGATTGGACGGTTGCTGGCAGCGCGCTGGGGGCAATTGAAACCGAAATTTACTGTGAGCTCATTGAAGGAGTATGCGGGTGCGCCACGCTCGCCGGATACATCGCTCGATTGCTCGAAAGCGCATGCAGTCCTTCCATTTCCCCTGCCCGGCTTTACGGCCTGGCTAGCCACGCATCCGCAGGAAGTTTTCTAAAACGTGAACGTGCCGAATCCACCGCCCTATCGCGGACGCCTCGCGCCATCGCCGACGGGTTACTTGCATCTCGGCCATGCGCGGACGTTCTGGGTCGCACAGGAACGCGCTCGCGCGAGTCAGGGCACGCTTGTGTTGCGTAACGAGGATTTGGACAACACTCGCGTTCAACCGGAATTTGTCACGGCGATGATCGAGGATTTGCGCTGGTTCGGTTTTGAATGGCAGGAAGGACCTGACTGCGGTGGCCCGTTTGCTCCGTACAAACAAAGTCAGCGCATCGACCTCTATCGCACGGCACTAAAGACTCTGGAGTCAGGCGGTTTCATTTATCCCTGCACCTGTTCGCGGAAAGACATTCAGGCCGCCATTCGCGCTCCCCATGCCGCGGATGACGACGATGAACCCGTCTATCCCGGAACGTGTCGGGGAAATCGTCTGGCTGAAATTGGGAATCGTAAGTTCTCGTGGCGTTTTCGGGTGCCCGATGACGAAAGCATTTCCTTCACCGACGCCCGACTCGGTCCGCAACAATTTATCGCCGGAAAGGATTTTGGCGATTTCGTGGTGTGGCGGCACGATGAAGTTCCCTCCTACCAACTCGCCTGCGTGACTGACGATGCCGCGATGCAAATTACCGAAGTCGTGCGCGGCGCGGATCTTTTGAAATCCACAGCCCGGCAGATTTTGATTTACCGCGCGCTGGGATTAAAGCCACCGGAATTCTTTCATTGTCCGCTGATGACGGACGCGAGCGGGGTGCGGCTGGCCAAACGTCACGATGCTTTGAGCCTGCGCAGTTTGCGCACGCAAAGCGCAAAGCCTGAAGACCTGCGCCGCATCTGGAAATGAGAAGGGTCCCCAAAAAATACAAGTTCGCCTCGGCGCTTCTGGCGCTGATCGGTTTTGCCGTCTGGCAATTCACGCCACTGCAGGCCGTCTTTGCCGTTAGCAGTCTGTCCGACCCGGCGAAGCTTGCCACACTGGGCGAACGCGGCGCCAATTCTCGGCTGAACAAAATTGTCTTCTGGCTGGATGTGGCCCGCAACCGCGGCATGAGCGCGGAAACAGCGGTGGGCTGGGCCCAAACTGTTAATGGCACGCGCGAACCGCGCGCATCGTTAGTGAAGGCCGAGTTGGCGCGCAATCTTCAGATTGCCGATGAACTGGGTTTGTTCACCGCCGAGAATCGCGACCGCCTCAAGCGCGGCAACGCGGCCATCATCACTCGGGGGCCTTACGCCGGCGAAACGGTGGAGATTGACCACATTGTTCCCATCAGCCTCGCACCGGAGGTGGGCAACGAACTGGCCAATTTGGAGATGTTGCCCAAGACCTTGAATCGCAAGAAGTCCAATCAGGTCGGGGAGCGACAACTCTCTTACGCCGAAAAACTCGGCGCTGCCGGTTTGTTAAGTAAGGAATCTCTGGAACAGGTCCGGCGGCGCGCTACTCCATAAAACACCCCGAGCGATTTCGCATTTACATTTGTAGAGAATGCGCTTGACACCTCTACAACTGTAAAGCACACTCGCGCCTCAAATCACAGCCAACCCATTTATGTCGCCAAAGCCGATTGAACTCACGGAAGCGGAATGGTCCGTTATCAAAACTGTTTGGGAAAATGAACCCTGCACCGCACCAGTCGTTCAGGAAAAACTCTTCAAGCAAACGGCGTGGACTTATTCCACGGTCCGCACCCTGATGGACCGCATGGTGACGAAAGGTCTGCTGGCGGCAAAAAAGGTGCGCAACCTCACGCTCTATGAGTCCGTCGTGACGCGCGCGCAGGCGCAACGGGGGGAATTGCTTTACGCGCTGAAACACGCGTTCAACGGCGCCCTGACGCCGATGGTGCAATGCCTACTGGAATCCAACGAACTGAACGCGGAGGAACTGGCGCAACTGGAAGCGCTCATCAAATCAAAGAAGAAGGGGGCAAAAAAGTGAAAGTCTTCATCGAAACCATCAACGCGTGGGGCGGCAATTTCCTGCAATTCGCCTGGCCGATATTGTGGCAATCCAGCCTGCTCATCGGCGTGCTGTTCGTATTCGATTTTGTTTTCCGGCGCAAAATCCGCGCGGCCGTTCGTCACGCGCTTTGGCTCGTGGTGTTGATCAAGCTACTTCTACCGCCGACGTTGGCGTTGCCGACCAGCCTTGCGTGGTGGGTGCGTCAATCGCCGCCACCGGAAAAACCGCCGGAGCGTAAGCTCATTGTCACCTATGGTGATACCATTCCAGCAATGCTGCCACCAGTCCCGATCGCGGCGGTGCCGGCTTT
>JADMIO010607150.1_pt1 | contig 26028 bp, 17 predicted proteins | sample 8958161 | NCBI WGS metagenome assembly JADMIO01 (sample SAMN16585339, study PRJNA669376) | soil metagenome | isolation source: Crop rotation soil | place: USA: Cullars Rotation, Alabama | collected 2011 | reverse complement strand
CCCCACAGTAGCGTCAATAAAAGAGTGTGCGACATTATTTTTCCGATACAACCCGCCATAGGCCCAGTTAGGCGTGCGGTTATAGTCATACAGCCCGCTCAGTTCCAGCCGCTGCGCCATGCCGGCAAGATTTGTTTCGTAGATGTTGGCATTAATGTGATTGGCTCCTTGCGAGGCGGCACCACCGGCTATACTGAAAAGGTCTTTTGTGTACACGGTAACATCTATAGAATCCGGGTTATTAGGAATTTCGTTCACTACTATACGCGCATCGTGAATATATTCCAGCGAGCGGAGGAAACGTTCATTATCTGCCATCATATAGGCGTTCACAGGTGTATGCTCCTTAATGAACAGGTTGTCCCTGATCACAAATTTGCGGGTGCTTTTATGAAGGCGGTTACCTATCCGCGCGCCCAGGCTGTTGTCTCGTTTGCTAGTGTCTTCGAGTGACCTGTCGAAGTTGAATGTATTGACAAAAATGTGCCGTATGATCTTTCCCTGGTATGGCAGGAATGCATCTTCGCTCTTGCCGTTCAGGTAGCTTTCATCCGGGCCTGAGTCGGGGGTTCTTTTTACAGAGTTTACCGCCTGCTGTATAAGGTTGTTCACGAATTTATTCTTCGTCACCAGCGGTTTTGGGAGGCCGGTACTGTCGGGTTTCGCTTCTTGTCCACAGGCAATATTCACCGGCAGCAGACCGTAGAGGAAACACAGGAATATATACGTATTTTTCTTCAGCGGTTTTCTCTTTGGATTAGCAAGATGCAAAAGGTTTACACTACAAGATAAGCAACTACACAAAAATCGTGCAAGTGAGCTACTTATGTATAAACAAAAGCCCGCAGCGAACACCGCGGGCAACGAAAGGTGAGATTTGAACGAGTAGCAGAAAATTATTTCACTGGCACTACTCCCGCCTTAATTGCATACATGGCCAGACCTGTGCGAGTGGTAATGTTCAGTTTTTTAAAGAGATTTTCGCGGTAGCCGTCTATGGTACGTGGGCTCAGGCACATCTGGTCGGCTATTTCCTTATAAGTGAGCTCAGTGCTGCACAAGCGCAGGAAGGTAAGTTCCCGGTCGTTGATCTCGGTATTCATCTTTCCGTTCGGGTCAAACAATATATTCAGCATGCGGCCGGTCACCAGCTCGGAATGATAAAAGCCGTCTTTACAGATGCGGCTAATAGCCACACGCAGGTCTTCCGGGTCTGAATCCTTGAGCACATAGCCGTTCGCTCCGTTGCGCAGCATTTTTATGATGTTCAGCTCGGTGTCATACATGGAAAGGGCGAGGATCTTCACATCAGGCCAATGCTTTCTTATTTCGGCAGCAGTGTCATAACCATTCATCTCCGGCATGTTTATGTCCACTATACAGATGTCCGGAAGGGTAGCGGCTGCAGATAGTTTTTCTATCAGCTCCTTGCCGTTGCTTGCCTCTATGGTCACGGTCATGTCGTCGAACTTAGAAAGTATCTCAGCAACTCCTTTGCGGAGTATGGTATGGTCGTCTGCAAGTGCAATGTGGATCATTTTAGTTGGTTTGTTTAATGGTTGATTCGTCAGGACCCATTGGCTTTATGCATAGTGTCCTGGTGTGCCCCGCCGAACCATGACTTGCCGAAATTATATTCTTAGCGCAATTGCATTTTTTGAAAGTCGTTCATTATGCAGCCATCGCTGCTATATCCAGTTTCACGGTTGTTCCTTTGTCTTTTTCAGAGATCACATTCAGAGCTCCCTTCAGCAACTCTGCGCGCACATGCATATTGTTCAGGCCCAGCCCGCCGCCTTTGGCATTCGTGTTGAACCCACTGCCATTGTCTGCGATCGCTATGCTTACATTTCCGGGTTTGTAATCCAGGTAAATGTCAATTGCCGTTGGGGCAGCATGCTTCACTGCATTGGCTATTGCCTCCTGTATGATACGGAAAACGAGAAGCTCCCGTTCATTACCCATTTCATACTCGTCTCCAGCAACATGTAGTGTACATTTTACCTCTTTTGCCGATCGTATGTACTCCAGGTCTTTTTCTATAGCTGCGGCAAGGCCGGCATTGTGTACAATAGCGCTGCTCAGCGTATGGCTTATGTTGCGGAGGTCGGTAATCGCTTTACCCAGCAGCTCGGTGCAGCCAGTCGCCTTTGTCACTATCTCATCCTCATGGCTGCTGCTACGTATGCTGTAAAGTTGCATCTTCACCATGCTCAGTATCTGCCCGATGTTGTCATGTATCTCTTCGCTGAAGTATTTGAACGACTGCTCCTGCACCTCCAGTTTCGATAGTAATAGCTGGTTCTGATAATTGTTTTCCATTTGTTGTTTTTCAAGTAAGTGTTCGTAGCGTTTTTTCTTGTGGGCGATAAGGAATATAATAATGAAGAAAACGAATAGCAATAAAATGATTGTGCCTACTACCAAAACAAGAATTGTTTGTCCAGTACTCATTCTATTTTGGTTTTAGGGAGCAGAAGAAAGGTTAAGCCGATTCCCGCATACAAAATAATATTTACCACAACTTGAAGAAGCAAAAGAGCCTGTTTATAGTTTGTTTGCTTTTTAATTAATTCATCAAAAAAGGCCCAAAAGAAAAAAGTACTACTTGAGTACAATATTAAACAAGCCCAAATCCAAAAATGTGGATAGCGTATTATATTCATGATATTGTCGTTTAATAATATTTTGTACAGGGAGTATAACGACATTGCTATAATGCATATGCTTTCAATAATCAGTATGTTTGAATTAATAACCGTAGTTGGCTGCACAAGCATATTGAGAAAACCGATGGTTGGCCAAAAAATAATGGCGCCACAACAATACAACCTATATTTTTTTGGTGAGAGCACAATAAAAAAATAAATAGAAATCAATAATATTTCAATAATGCTAAAAAAATGGTATAGTAGTTCTTTCCCAATTCCTTTTCTAACCATAAACAATTCTGACAGCTCGTTCAGGGTTGTAAGAACCAGCAAGATCAAAATAATACGCGATCCGGTATCTAGCATTTTGAATCTAAATATTCCAATTAGTACTCCCAGAAATAATACTGGCAGATAGACCCAATAAAAAAGTAAAAGTGCCAATCGTTTTTTTTAGCAATTATTTCAAATCAGTTAATTATTTTGTACATGCATTTTTTCAAATTTATTCATTTTGTATGTTTTCATCATTAGCGGAAGACCTGTTGTTGGTTCAATATTATTGCCATAATTGTAAATATTGCAAGTAGGACAAGGATAACAGTGTTCTAATGAATAAAACCTCCCATGAACATCCGTATAATACATATGATTTCCCATGTTATTAACTCCCGTGAACATCAAGACGAGTCGGCCTCTGTCTTCGCCCAGATGTAAATCAATACTTGACATTGTTGGATTCTGCTGAGCATCCGTCATTTTGTTAATGAAATCATACATATCGGATGCGCTTAACACAAATGACAACGCAGTCGAATTTTGAACTTGATTGGTCCTATAAGCATTGATCATGTAATTCGCTTGTGCTAAAGGAATTGACTGAATCAAATTGGTTAGACTTAGGTTCAATGGATTGTTTGGGCCGGTAACCGCACTATCAAGTGTGGCTGTTATTCGTGGCTGAATTGCTAAGTTTTGGTCGGTAGTACTAGCTAGGACTAGATATTGCGAGTTTCTTTTCAAATATATGTCATCTCCGATAGCATCAACACAGGTCATAATCATACAGGGCGTATTTCCGTTTTTGGCTAACAAAAAATGTACATATGTAGCGCCAGTTTCATGTATATAGCCTATTACATCATTAGCATTAAAAACAAAATTGACTACGGTTTTTTGGGTAGGAGGCACATAGGCGTTTATCAAACCAATAGCTGTTGCGACTTGAACAGTAGATTTATATTGCAATGTAGCCGCTGCAAATCCAGGTGTTCCGTTCCAGTAAAATATTCTTTGTGAACTGGGTGCAAACGGATTTGTCTCGTCTGATTGCGCGACGGACAAAAAAGGGAGAGTAAATGCAAGTAAAAATGACATAATCTTTTTCATAAATGTGTGTTTTGCGGTTAACAATGTGTGTTTTAAAAATGAAATATAACTTTCTGTTTTGATAATTTATAATCCTTTCGGCTTAATAATGTAAAAGTAAAACGCAGTGAGGCAGGTACGCACCGTATTTTTCCCGTATTTTCTCTTGAGAGCCCAGCTTTGACAACTTTTAGAAGTTGTCAAAGCTATGTTTGCTAACGCCTCATTGTTACCGCCCGTGTTTTTCCCGTTTTTTCTTAATGTCTTGTAAAACGGGGTTTATACCATGTTTTCATAGCTAAAAAAACGCCTTGCTAAATGAGGTAATACCCCGCTGAAAACCGCTATAATACGGCGCTCAACCCCTTATAAGCGGGGGAAATTTGTGTTAGAATTTATTCAGTTCACGCACAAAGCCCCCGGTTATGAAACGCGTAACTCAAATCCCCACCAGCAAGATCCTCAGTATAGGGGACATACTCCCGGTCATTCCTATCGGGCCCAGGCAAACCGTAAAGCCATTCGGGCTAAAAGCAGCGTATTACAAAATATGCCTGCTGGCAATGCTGTGTTTTTTGTTGCCCGGCTATATAAGCACGGTGAACTGGAACGAGTATGCTGCTGTGATCAATGAAAAATGTCTGGCCATCCCGGCATTTGTTGATGCGGGTATGACGAAGTATGAGCATAAGATAACCGCCGTTTTTGCCCGCTTCCTGCAGGTAGATACCAATATGGTCGCACAAAGGGGGCAGCGGTAAGGTTAAGTGAATACAGTCCCGGCTTTATTCTCAGCAGGCAGATGGCATACTTTTATTTACTTTGTACTTTAATGCTACAAACTACCCCCAACTACATGCAGCGTCTCATTGTTTTCTTCTTTTTTCTTTTTGGTGTTGTAACCACCTATGCGCAATCGCCAAAGCGTGAGTTTCGCGCGGCGTGGGTGGCCTCGGTAGGTAATATAGACTGGCCGTCAAAACCCGGCCTCTCTGCGGATGAACAGCAGCAGCAGTTCACTCAGCGGCTCGACCAGTTGAAAGCCCTGGGATGCAATGCCGTCATAGTACAGGTGCGTCCGGCAGCGGATGCGCTTTATGATTCTAAGATAGAACCCTGGAGCCACTACCTTACAGGAGCACAGGGTGAACCACCAGCTCCTTACTATGATCCGCTCGTATTCATGGTCACCGAAACCCACAAGCGCAATATGGAATTTCACGCATGGTTCAATCCCTATCGCGCACTGATGGATAATAAAAAGAAGGCCCCCTCGAAAAAACACATTACGCATACGCATCCTGAATGGATCGTTAACTATGGCGACAAGGGCATCATCAATCCCGGTATTCCCGAAGCCCGCGATTATGTGGTAGACGTAATCGCCGATGTCGTAAAGCGCTACGACATAGACGCAGTGCATCTTGATGACTACTTTTATCCTTATCGCATACCCAAAAAGGAATTCAATGATGCAAAGGCATTTGCAAAATATGGCAATGGTATGGACAAGGATGATTGGCGCCGGGACAATGTAAGCAAGTTTATAGTTGCGCTCAATACGCGCATCAAGAGCATTAAGCCCTACATGAAGCTAGGCATCAGCCCATTTGGCATCTGGCGGAATGCCAGCAAAGACCCCAGGGGCTCGGAGACCAAGGGTGGGCAGACCAACTATGACGATCTGTTTGCCGATGTGTTGCTGTGGATGGAGAAGGGCTGGGTAGACTATATGGTGCCACAACTTTACTGGGAGCATACCAGCCGCCCGGCGCCGTTTACTGTACTTATGCCCTGGTGGTATGGGCACTGCTACCAGCGCCATGTGTACTATGGTCTGGCACCCTATCGCATGGTGAATGCGCACAGCGGCGTATGGTCGGGCGTAAAAGAGCTGATGTGGCAACTGCGCGATATAAGGGGTAATTGTCCAAACTCCGGGTATGCATTTTTCAGCGCCGCCAGCTTTGACAAGATCACGGCTCCTATAAAGGACAGCCTGCAGTATGGGTTCAACAAATACCCTGCGCTTGTACCGCCCATGCCCTGGCTGGATAGTGTAGCGCCATCAGCGCCTACACTTGTTATAGAAGGTACGGCAACCAGCTCTAAACTGAAATGGGAAGTGAAGAACCCTAAGAAGAAGGAACCGTTGCGTTATGTTGTGTACCGCTTTGTGAATGATGAACCGGTGAACCTGGAACGGAACGATAAAATAGTCTCCATACAACAGGGAATGGAATATAACGATCCCGATGTTAGGCGCTACAAGAAATGCACCTACGTGGTCACAGCTCTGGACAGGTTATGGAATGAGAGTGTTGCCAGCAATAAGGTGGAGGGGCCTCTTAAATAAACAACAAGCAGTAGTCATAACGTTTGGTACTCGACCTCACCTCTTCTTCGGAGAGGGCCGGGGAGAGGCTCTTACTTCTTCATCTGCTCACTCTTCTTCCTTTTCAGCTTGCCCACAAAGTCTGGATTTGCTTTATAGCCAAGGCCCAGCGCCATATCCATGTAGTATACAGCCATTGAGTCTTTGTTCAGGGAGTCGTACACAACGCTAAGGTCATAGGCTGCCGACATCTTTACTTCGCTGGCATTGAAGGTTGTCACTTTCGTCCAGTCAGCTATTGCTTTGGGAAAGTTGTTCTTACCAAAATGTGCTACGCCACGATAGAAATAGTAGTCCGGTGAGTTAGGGTTCATTTCTATGAGGACATCATATTGGTTCAGCGCGGCATCAAACTTGCCGGCCTGCACAAACTCAAAACCACGTTGCGCTATTTTTTGCTGCATATCATTGCCCAGCTTTGGGGTGGTGCCGTTTGCCACGGGCATTGTCGGTTGAGCATTTTCAGCGGCAGGGGGAGCGGCATTGTCGCCCCGCATTTTTGCTGATTGTTCATAAGCGTCTGCTGAGTTTTTTATATCGTTCAGGAGTGCATACGCACGGCCCATATTGTTATACACCTTGGCATCGGCCGAGCGAAGCTTTACCAGCACATTATAGTCTTCAAGTGCCTTTTCCGGCATATTCTGGTCCATGTAATAATTGCCGCGCCACTTGTATGAGAGCAGTGCGCGGTAGGGATACTTTTCTATGGCATCGCTAAGCAATGTCTCCGCATTGTGCCATACATAAGTGCGCTCGTGGCAGGCATGGGCAAGTACACCTGATACCAGCAGCAGAAGGGCAATAAGAGCCCCCTTTAGTGCAGGCCGCCACCTTATCACTTCATAAAGGAAATAGGCGATCATGAAAAGCAACCCGAAGTAGGCAACATATGAATACCTATCGGCCATAATGGCGGCACCCACAGATATGAACTGCAGCACAAACACTACATTGCCAAAGAAGAACCCTATGCCGAATGCTGCTACGCGGAAGTAGGCTTTGTTGACCTTATAAGTTAGGTATAGCAATATGACCGGCACCCCTGTAGCGATAAGCGGTGCCGCATAAAAAATACCCGGAAGGTTGCCGCTGGGATATATACGATAGGGGTAGGGATAGAATGTAGATAGATAAGAAGGATTGAACAGCTTGGCGACATACATCACAAACCCGTAGGCTGCATACATCACCCGTTCATTTATGCTGAGCATGCCAAAGGAGGCAATAGCGCCCGTTTTGTTTTGCGTATAAAAGGCCATTCCCCCGCACAGCAGCGATACGCCGCAAAAAACGATTTTCTCAGTGAGCAGCTTCATTGTTAACTTTCGCTGAAGCAGTACATCGAAACACAGTAATGAGAATGGAAGCACTACTGCCATGGGTTTTGACAGGCAGGATGCAATGAACAGTACGAACGTATACCAATACCACTTCTTTTCTCCATTGTCTACATACCGCACATGGCATAGCAATGCCGAGAAATAAAAGAAGGCATACAATACATCCTTGCGTTCAGATATCCAGGCCACAGACTCCACATGCATAGGGTGTATGCCAAACCACAGTGCGCCAAACGACGCTATAAACAGTCCTGCATTTTCCTCCAGCTTCATGCGCTTACACAAGCCGAGCATAAGCAGGAACACCAGCACTACATTAGCTATATGAATGAGAATGTTCGTGAGGTAGTAGGTCATAGGATTGAGGCCGGCAAAGAGGTAATTGAAGGCCAGCGAAAGCATACAGAAAGGGTGGTAGTTGTTCTTTGTGATATCCTCCGTGAAAATGACCTTGAGGTTGTGCAGGTTGAGCGCACGTATGTAAGGGTCTTTGCTCACATAAAAGTCATCGTCCCAGTTGGTGAACTGGTTTTGCAGCGTATAGGAAAAGCAAATAAAAGTAACCAGGCATATACCGCCCAGGATAAGGAACTTTTTATCGCGAAAGATATTGGTCATGGGTTATGGAGAATGGGTTTAAAAATAGTATTTATTCCAAAACCTTTCTCAGATCCGCCAGGTACTCCTCGTTTTTCGTGAAGTGCAGATGCCCTTGCCCATTTAGCGTACAGAGCACATCGCCTGGTTTGCAGTCTGCTTTCAGTTTCAGCGATGATGCGTAGTAGATGATCTCATCTGCATCACCGTGGAAAATGACTATCGGTGCTTTTGTTGCCTTTACATATTCATCCGTGTTCAGCGGGTAGCGGAGCATAAAAGTGGGCAGGAAAGGGTAGGTGTGCCGCATCATATCTGTCATGCTATAGTAAGGTGCCTGCAGTATCAGCATCTTTGGGTTGTTATGCGCGGCAAGCATTGCAGCCGGGCATGTGCCTATGGAGTACCCTAGCAGCGTGATCTTATTTTCAGGGTATTCTGCTTTGAGAGCGTTGTAGGCTATTTGTACATCGTCAAACAACTGGTCCTGGCTGGCTATCTTGCCATCGCTCTTGCCATAGCCGCGGTAGTCGAGAAAGAAGATGTCATAGCCCATGCCGGTATACACATTGGCGATATCGCCCCACGTGCTGAGCGCCCCGGCATTGCCGTGCAGGTAAAAGATCAATCCTTTAGAAGAATCAGCTTTAAAGAGTAGCCCATCCAGCAATGCACCATCCCGGGTTTTTATTCTGCGCTCGGTGAACTTAGCAGGGAAATTGAATTGATAATCTGATGCCAACTTCGTGGGCGCAAAAAGAATATCATCTTGTTTGGAGTAGAAGAAGGCACATACCGCCACATATAGCACTGCTGCTATACCCAGCACCCATAAAACTATCTTTCTAAGAAGTCTCACTGTGTTTGCAGTGACTCAAGGAAGTATTGGTCCAGCTTTTCTTTATCCAGTGGTTTCTCCATAAAGCAGGAAACATACTGGCTCGACCTTGCCCTGATGTGGTCATTTACATCAGCCGATGAAGAGATCATAGCTATGATGCAGTTTCTCTTTACATTTTCAGGCAGTGCGTTGTAGCTGTCCAGGAAGCCGAAGCCATCCATTACAGGCATACGGATGTCGAGGAATATCACTTCCGGCAGGTCATCAGTATTGTTTACAGTATTAAGGTACTCGAGGGCTGCAATAGCCGACTCCATTAATATTACATCTTTTGCGAAGAAAGATCTTTTAATTATCCGGTCTGCTACAAAGCGGTCAATGCGTGAATCATCAATTACCATTGCCCTGTTATGCTTGTAGGTTGTCTCTTGATCTGTCATACTCCTTTCTTTTTTCGTTTCGGGGCTTGAAATAATATCAACAAGGTAAAAAAATTTTTCAGGATATGCAAGATAGCAAAAAAAGGCCATAAATAAAATAGTGGTAAATAAGATTAGATTTTTCTATACTGACTAATTGGCACCTTTTCAGAGTGTATCAAAACATAGTGTTAATAAACTGTGCATTTTTACAATGGGGTAACAATGAGCGATATGCTTGGCATGTAAATTTCAGTAACTTTGGTAAAACCGGACACATATGTTTGAAGACGATTTTAATGACGATGAATGGGGGCCATTTGATGAAACCCTGAGCAAATATGAAGAGGTAAAAAAAGGAGAATCAAGCAGTATTTTAGAAGAGGAAGAGTTTGAGCGGGTTATAGAATATTATTTCCAGAATAGTAATGAAGAGCAGGCGCTTCTCGCCTGCGATATAGCAAGGACATACTACCCATTTTCAGGCAGTATCCTGCTCCTGAAAGCCGAGATCTTTACACAATCGCAGAAATATGGCCAGGCGCTAAAGACGCTTGACGAAATGGAACAGTACGACAATAATAACCTCGATGCTGTTTTATTGCGATCAGATATCCTGCTTGCCCAGTTCAAATATGATCAGGCTGCCCTGTGGCTGGAGCAGAAATCAGGGGAGTACAGCGGCAGGGATAAAACGGAGATACTCCTGGAACTTTCGGATGTATATGACGAAAGCGAAGAGTTCGATGCCGTTTTTGATACTCTGAAGCGGGTAATAAAAATAGATCGCCGCAACGAAGAAGCCCTGCAAAAGCTTTGCTTCTGGGCAGAGTTCACCGACCGGCTTGAGGAAAGTGCTGCGCTGCATACACAACTTACGGATGACGACCCATACAATGCGCTTGCATGGTTCAACCTTGGAGCTGCCTACCAAGGGCTTAAGATGTACGAAAAGTGCATAGACGCTTACGAGTATTGCGTGGCCATCGACGATAAATTCGAATTTGCTTACCGCAATATGGCAGATGCTTATATGCGGTTGAAATGGTACGGCAAGGCGCTGGAAGTGCTGGAGAAGCATGTGGAAATAGCAAAGGCCGAAGATGTGATCTTCGAGGCGATGGGCTACTGCTGGGAAAAGCAAAAAGATTTTGCTCGTGCCCGCCAGTTTTACCGCCAGGCCTCCCAGCTTAGCCCGCAGGATGATGGTATCTTTTACAAAATAGGAGAGACCTACGCCCGCGAAAAGCAATGGGAGAAAGCAGTAAAGTCATATTCTGTAGCGCTGCACCTGGATAAGGACAATGCCGCATACTGTATGGCCATAGGCAACTGCCTTATGGAGATGGATGTAAAAAGCGAAGCATTGGTATGCTACCTGAATGCTGTGCGTCTGAAGCCGGGCAACAAATCTACATGGGTGGCCCTCATACGCGGCCTGTACCTTTCCGGTTACTACGACGAGGCTCTCATTCAGATTGCAGTTGCACAGGAGCATTGTGGTGAGAAGGGTGATTTTGCTTACTACCATGCAGCTACACTGTTCGAGTTGGGCAAGGCAAAGGAAGCTATGCTGCAGCTGGAAAAAGCCCTGAAGCTGGCACCCACAAAAAGCAAGATATTTACAGAGCTCAATCCCGAGTACCTGCTGCGCAGCTCCGTTGCAGACCTGCTTGCGAAGTATAAGAAAGCGAAGAAATAAGTTTGAACCTTGGTTTGCTTGATTAAAGGATTTTCATGAAAGACATGAGGATCCTTATTTTTTTTGGGCTTGTATAATTCTCATTTACCACATATATTGGCATTAAGTTTGCAGTAAAATAATCGGTTATGCATGTCGCATAACTTAAAAACACACCTATGAATCGTTTGTACTTTGTGCTTATAGCACTCTTTTTGTCGTTCCCATCATTTGCTGTAATAGGACCTATACTCGGTAGCTCCACAATTTGTACAGGTACGGGCGTTTATTTAAGCGACACCTCCACAGGTGGCCTGTGGACCAGCAGCAACACTGCTGTGGCAGCCGTAGGGTCGTCTTCGGGCATATTCTGGGGTGCGGGTGCCGGCACGGCCACCATTACTTATACAACCGGCAGCGGTTATGTTACCACCAATGTCACGGTCAATCCTTCTCCGGCCTCGATCACCGGCTATACTTCTGTTTGTGCAGGCTATACGTCCACACTTTCCGACGCCACGCCTGGCGGTACCTGGAGTAGTAGTGCAACAAGTGTTGCTACCGTTAATCCTGCCACTGGTGTCGTGACTGGCATAACTGCCGGCTACATTACTATTACTTACACTGCAGCAGGCTGCTATACTACTACTCCGTTTTCGGTAAGCGGAGGCAGTATTGGTAGCCTCGGGGTACTGGGATGCAATACAGTAGGCGTAGGCGATACCATCCCTTTCTACCTTCCGTCATACGGGTATGGTCCCGGTTACGGATATTTAAGCAGCGATTATTCTATCGTAAAGTACGCAACCTATCCTCATGCGGGCATTGTTGGCGTTTCTTCCGGCACGGCCAGCATTACAATATTCAGTGGTGCTACCGGTTGCGTAGTGGGCACTGTAACGGTAACGGTAACACCAACACAGCTCGTTTATCCACCCACCGGCCGCAGCCAGGTATGCGTGGACGACACAGCCCAGATGCATGACATAGTGCCGGGAGGTGCATGGAGCTGTACCCCTTCATCCGCTGCTACGATCAGTTCTTCCGGTCTTTTACATGCCATATCCTCATACTACGAATGGGTCACATATACAGTAGCCGGCGGTTTGCATTGTACATCAGAAATAGATCTCATATCTCTTCCTGCTCCTATATCCGGACCGTCTGCTATATGCGTAGGAGATTCAGCCATTTTAAGCTCCGAGGTCACTTATTTTTGGTCGGATGTAATGTTTGAAGGCCAGTTCGCCAGTAAGGATACCAGTATTGCTAAATTTGCAGGTGGCTGGCTGAAGGGCATCTCACCCGGTATTGATACAGTCACATACACCGACCCGCTTGGCCCCCGTTGTTTTGTCACTAAAGTGATCACTGTCAGTGCTACACCCACTGTTGGTCCTATTTCGGGCGCCTCAACAGTATGTATAGGCACTCCTGTTTCTTTAACCGATACAACACTAAGTGGCACGTGGAGCAGCAGCAATACCGCTGTAGCAACCATCGGCAGTTCGGGCCTACTGTCCGGTTCCGGTTCCGGTACCGCTAACATTACCTATTCGGTTGCCTATAGCTGTGGGACAGCAACTGCAACAAAAACGGTAACGGTCAACGCACTACCTGTAGTAGGTGGCATTGCAGGGGCTTCGGAAGTATGTGCGCTGGTTTCGATCACGCTTTCTGATGCAACTGCCGGCGGAATATGGATTAGTAGTAACCTTTCTGTAGCAACAATAGATGGCGCAGGAGTGGTAACGGCGCTGTCGGCTGGTATTGATACGGTGAAGTACTCGGTTTCAAATAGCTGCGGGGCCACGATCGCGTCTGTTGTTGTTACAGTAAATCCATTACCAAACGCCGGTACTATAACCGGTGCAGGTGAGGTCTGCGTATCTTCAACGACCATACTGAGCGACTTGTCACCCGGCGGTGCCTGGATGGTAAGCACAGGCGGAATTGCAACGATAGGCACAGCCGGTGATGTGACCGGAATAGCAGACGGCACTGCAACCGTCTCTTATACGGTCACCAACAGTTGCGGCACCGCTGTAGCCACAACTATAGTAACAGTGAACCCGCTTCCGGCAGCAGGCAGCATTACCGGCAGTGCTACACTATGTGTGCTCGCGTCGTCCGCGCTTACTGACATGACAAGTGGTGGCACGTGGAGCAGCAGCAACATAAGTGTGGCTACGGTGGATGCGGCGGGAATGATGACCGGCGTATCTGCAGGTATTGATACGGTGAAGTATAGCGTAGCCAATAGCTGCGGTATCGCAGTGGCCAGCCTTGTTGTTACGATCAACCCGCTGCCCGATGCAGGCGCGATCTATGGCACTACAGTAGTTTGCGCACTTTCAACGACGGTATTAAGCGACGCTGCAGGCGGCGGCCTTTGGGCATTGGATGCAGCCGGCGTAGCGAGTATCAGCGCTGTGGGTGAGGTGACGGGTATAGCTGCCGGTACCACTATGGTGTCTTATTCCGTGACAAGTACCTGCGGTACGGCCATTGCCACAAAGATACTTACAGTGAACCCACTGCCGGTTGCAGGTATAATTACAGGGCCGGGCATAATTTGTGAATTATCTGCGGTTGCGTATTCCGACACTGTGAATGACGGAGCGTGGAGCAGCAGCGATGCTACCATTGGTATGGTAAACGATACCGGGATAGTGACGGGCGTTTCTGCCGGCATTGATACCATAAAATATACTGTTACTAATGGTTGCGGCAGCGCGATAGCAGCACTTGTGGTCAGTATCAATGCGCTGCCCGATGCAGGTGTTATTATGGGTACGGGTGAGGTGTGTGAGCTGTCAACGGCATTGCTTAGTGATATTTCGCCGGGTGGAGCATGGACTTCCGGTGCAACCGGTGTCGCTACCGTGGGATCCTTAGGTAATATAACCGGCATATCTGCCGGAACCGCTGAAATATCATATTCAGTTAGCAACTTTTGCGGCACTATGGTTGCCACTGCTGTGATGACGGTTAATCCGTTACCGGTCGCAGGCCCTATATCAGGAGCTTCTAATGTATGTGTTGCGTCCGGCATTACGCTTAGCGATGTGGCAGCAGGCGGTGTATGGAGCAGCAGTGACATGAGTATAGCTACAGCAGGGACTGATGGGGTAGTAACCGGTATAATGCCCGGAACAGATACTGTCAGTTACACGGTCACCAACGTATGTGGCACAGCATCAGCCATTCATCTTTTAACGGTAAATCCCCTGCCCGACGCGGGGGCAATCTCGGGAACAAGTGAGCTGTGTGCTGCATCTGTAATATCGCTTAGTGATCCGGTAGCCGGTGGGGAATGGTTATCCTCGGCCACAGGAGTTGCTACAGTCGGCACAACGGGAGAAGTGACCGGGGTGGCCTCGGGAACTACTGTCGTGTCATACTCGGTAACAAATATTTGCGGAACAGCTGTGGCCACAACAACAATTACGATCAATCCATTACCTGATGCGGGTGCAATAACCGGAACTACTGAGCTGTGTGCAACGGCTGTAGTCACACTTAGCGATCTTTCCGGTGGCGGCACATGGGTATCTTCTGCCCCCGGTATTGCCGGTGTTGGAACCTCGGGAGATGTTACAGGTATCAGTGCAGGCGTTGCGGATATATCTTACCAGGTAACCAATGTATGCGGCACGGCAGTGTCGACTGTAACGGTAACCGTTGATCCGCTTCCGGATGCTGGCATTATCACCACTCCTGACACCCTCTGTATATTAGACACGATTTCACTAACCTCGAGCGTTTCCGGCGGAACTTGGAGCGCCAGCAATTTTAACGCATTGGTTTTTGGCGGCATTGCACTGGGCATAACTCCGGGTATCGATACCATCATTTATACTGTGGTCAATAGCTGTAGTACGGCTACCGCGCAGAAGTTGATATATGTTGTCAACTGTATGACGACCGACGCCGGCCTTATGACAGAGCAGGGGAATGAAATAAAGATATACCCAAATCCTGCAGGGAATAGTATTACCATTACGTCATCTGAAATTATTGGCAGCATCACGATAAATAATGCGGTTGGGCAAACTGTATACCGTGCAGCATGTAGCGGGAGGTCGTTGCAGGTAGATGTCTCTTCATACCCTTCCGGTCTTTACTTTGTCAGATCAGGCAACTTGGTAACGAAGAAACTGATTAAGCAATAACACTAGCGAAATGGTATAGTGAGCCTATTACACCCGGGCGCCGTCTACCATGATCATTTTGGTTTTTGCAGAGCGCTGGCGAATAGCTTTGGCGGGAGCGTAATCGTCCGATGCCCACCAACCTTTTGCGGTCTCCAGGTCGGGGAACTCCAGCACCACTATACGGCCCGGAGCCCAGTCGCCCTCCAGTGTCTCTACGGTGCCGCCGCGCACCACGAATCTGCCGTTGTGTGCTGCAATGGTAGCTGGTGTGAGCTGTTTGTAATACTCATACTCCGCAGGGTCCTGTATGTCTATATCAACAATTATATAAGCTGGCATATCTCTGTGTTGTTTAATTAATTATCGGCGATGCAGACAAACAATCTTACCATCTTCTAATCCTATCAATCTTAGCCGGGACTTATTTAAACACACTATTCATTCCCGTCCACCAGGGGTGTATCTCGTAGCCTAGCCGCCCGGCTTTGATCATCGGGTCGGTTGCCAGCAGCTGTTCCACTTCTTCCTTTGTTTCGCAGTCAAAAACGAAGATGCCGCGCCATTTGGTATCGTCTCCAAACGGCCCTGCCAGCAGCAATTTACCTTCTTTGTTCAGTCGGCCTATGTTGGCCATGTGGCCCTCCTGCAGTTTCGCTATCTCATTTTTGTCGGTGATCTCCTTCCGCTTCGGCCCTTCCACCAGCATCACAAAGTAGTATTGCTTTACAGCATAGCTATCGAGGCCGGGCGCTGCCGGCGCCATTTTGAATATCTGTGGGTGCTTGTTGTTGCTGGTAGTTTGCGCGGTCGCAAAGCAACCTGAAATGAGCAGTATAAGGAGCGTATGGTATTTCATAAACGGAATTTAGACGAAGTAATAAAGAAAACGCAACTTTCTGTGAGGCATAACCCCTAAAGGGGGGTATTTTCATTAGTGCCGAAACAAATTTAAAGAATACAAAATGCTTTGTGGCACGGTATTATTTCGGGTATGCAAAACGCTGCCTATGTTACGCAACAACGACACTTACGATAACCTCATAGCCGGCATCCAGCCGCCGGAAGGATGGCATGTGACAGTGGACATCGATCCTAAAAACTCTGCCGAAATGAAGGAGTTGGATAACGTAAAGAAAAAGGTGGGCCTATACCTGCCATTTATAGCCAAGCGACTTGAGATATTTAAATACCGCGCGCATCGTAACTATTATATCCTCATCCCTGAATCCATTATTTACATCGATAAAGATGGCGCTTTTGAGGTGGTCTTCCTTGTACATAAGGAAGATTTTCGCTCACCATCTATGATGGGCCTGAAAACAGATGCTGCCGACTACCTCCAAGATCTGGGCGAAGCTGAAGTAAGGTTTAAATTCGCTGTGGTTGAGGATTATAACAAATTCACACTATCTAAGCGCCGTTTCATGCTACGGTATTCTTACAAGGACCTGCCATCGATTAAAAAGGCTAGCTAAAATGCCTGCCGGTATCTTATTCCCAAATTAACGTTATGTTGATGTATTGGGTTCATTATTTCCGTACCTTTGCACCCTGAAAAAACGGGCCCTTCCTTATTTTCTTAGCGGGAAGGGTATTTTTTTAGGTAAAAAGTGAAGACAGGCAGGCGTTTCAGGCGCTTTGCCATCAAGATAAAAAGATATGGATATCAGGAACATTGCCATTATTGCGCACGTTGACCACGGTAAGACTACCCTGGTGGACAAGATATTGCACACCACGAATGTATTTCGTGACAACCAGGAGACGGGAGAATTGATCATGGACAGTAACGACCTGGAGCGTGAGCGTGGTATAACCATTCTTGCGAAGAACGTTTCTGTAACCTACAAGGGTACAAAGATCAATGTGATAGATACGCCGGGCCACGCAGACTTTGGCGGAGAAGTGGAGCGCGTGCTCAAGATGGCTGATGGAGTGCTGCTGCTGGTGGATGCGTTTGAAGGCCCAATGCCTCAGACCCGTTTCGTGCTGCAAAAGGCGCTGAACCTGAATCTGCACCCAATAGTAGTTATTAATAAGGTGGACAAACCAAACTGCCGCCCTGACGAAGTGCATGATGCAGTCTTTGAATTGTTCTTCCAGCTTGATGCTACAGAAGAGCAGCTCAACTTCCCTACTATTTATGGTTCATCCAAGCAGGGTTGGTTCAATACTTCACTCGAGCCTACCACAGATATTACTGTACTGCTTGATACTATACTTGAAAAAGTACCGTCTCCTACAGTAGTGGAAGGTCCGCTGCAGTTGCAGGTTACTTCTCTCGATTATTCATCCTTCCTTGGCCGTATTGCTATAGGCAAGGTAACAAGGGGCACTATAAAAGAGGGCCAGAATGTGATGCTGTGCAAGGCTGACGGCACTATGCAGCGTAGCAAGGTGAAAGAGCTGTATGTGTTTGTAGATATGGGTAAGAAGCGCGTGACCGAAGTGGAGTGCGGCGATATCTGTGCGGTGGTAGGTATAGAGGGCTTCCAGATAGGCGAGACCATTGCCGATGCGGAGAACCCGGAAGCAGTGGTGATGATACCTATCGACGAGCCAACAATGAACATGCAGTTCAGCATCAACAACTCACCGTTCTTTGGTAAGGAAGGCAAGTTTGTGACCAGCCGCCACATCCGCGACAGGCTGATGAAGGAGCTGGAGAAGAACCTGGCACTGCGTGTGCAAGAGACCGACGATGCCGATAAATTCATGGTTTATGGGCGTGGTATCCTTCACCTGAGCGTATTGGTGGAGACCATGCGCCGCGAGGGCTATGAGCTTACTGTTGGCCAGCCGCAGGTAATAACCAAGGAGATAGACGGAAAGAAATGTGAGCCGTATGAGGTGCTGGTAGTTGATGTACCATCAGAGTTCAGCGGCAGGGTGATAGACCTGGTAACTCAGCGCAAGGGCGAAATGCTGGTAATGGACACCAAGGGTGAAATGCAGCACCTGGAGTTCGATATACCATCGCGCGGCCTCATAGGCCTGCGCTCGCAGATGCTTACAAACACGCAGGGTGAGGCAGTTATGGCCCACCGCTTTTCCGAATACAAACCGTGGAAAGGCTTCATCCCCGGCCGTAACAATGGTGTGCTGATATCCAAAGGTGGCGGGCTTGCTACTGCTTATTCTATCGATAAGCTGCAGGACCGTGGTGCTTTCTTCATAGACCCTATGCAGGAAATATATAACGGCCAGATAATAGGCGAGCATATAAAACCGGGAGACCTGGTGGTGAATGTGGTAGAAGCTAAGAAGCTCACCAATATGCGCGCCAGCGGCAGCGACGACTCTGTGAAGATCATCCCTAAGATACAAATGACGCTTGAGGAGTGTATGGAGTACATTCAGCAGGATGAGTGCATAGAAATAACGCCTAAGAACATACGCCTCCGCAAAATAATGCTGGACGAAGAAGACCGTAAGAAATTCCAGAAGATGCTGAAAGCAGAAGCTTAAATAATTTGAAAATTTGAAGATGTGGAAATTTGAAAATGCCCTCAGTTTTGGGGGCATTTTTGTTTTTATCGTCTAGGTAGGCACTACGTAGGGGTCGAAAATTTGCGACCCCTGCACCACTGGGTGTGCAATGTGGCTTGGGGGCATTTTTTGTACTATGTGCAGTATAATAAAAAGGCCCGCTTTCGCGAGCCTTTACAAATCATTCAATCTCCAATTTTTATTGTTTTACAACCCTGGTATTGTAAATAACCTTGTTACCTGCATCCAGCAATTGCACATAATAAACACCTACGCTAAGATTGCTAATGTTCATCTCAGTGATATAGTCCGTAAGTGGCTGGGTAGCTATGCGCTGGCCGAGCACATTGTATAGCTCCGCTACTGTATTCTGGTGGCTTGCAGACTGTATATGCAATGTATTGCCCGCCGGATTAGGGTAGCACACTACGCCTGTACTGTGCATAAGCTGCACAGAGGTAGCTCCCATAGTATGTACTGAAACATCATCCACATACATTGTGGTACTGTCGGTAAGTACGCTGGTGAAGCCGGTGTGGAAGTCTATCTGTATATGGTCCGGTACTGCGCCCGGAGTATATTCTATCACATAGGTATGCTTTGTATAGGCAGGCGAAGACAGTACGTAGTTGCCGCTGGCTGAAGAGATGTCCATGCCCATACCAACAACAGAATCGCCACCGCCTGCAGCCATACCTGCAAGAACAGCTGTAATATTCACTATACCACTGTCAGCGCCTTTCGGCAGGTATTTTATCCATGCTGTAACGGTATCCACTTTGGCTGTAACGGGCGTACCGCCGGAATGCGTTTCAGTGAAAGTGGTCAGGTTCACCGATATCTGGGTATTGGTCATTTCGCATTCGGCTACGCCAAGTGAGCCGCCCATGTCCCGCGACATCAGTTTTGCAGCATAGGTGCCACCATGAGGAGTGTCGTTCTGGAATGTCTGTGGTACAAAAGTGCAGGTAGGGCACAGTATCGGGCCCATTGCAAATACGATCGAGTCTCCTGTGTTCCAGCTGTTAGGCGCTGTAAGAGAAGTAGAGCCTGCAGTGTAGGTCCGCCATACTTCCATTCCGCCATTGGTCACCTGGGCAAAGGTTGCAGAGCAAAATGCTGTTGCAATAAGGGTAAAGATCTTTTTCATTTTTGAGAATTTTTTTCCTGTGAATAAAGTTATGAATGATGTGAAAGGTAAAAGTAAAGGTGTACTGCCAACTATCGGTGTGATAAGGCTGTTAAATATAAGTGAATGCTACTGCTCCATGTGATCATTGTGCAGACCACACAAGCCGCTCCAGTTCTTTTTTATCTCTTACTATATTGCATGAATACAAGAGCAGCGGCATCCACGCTCCGTTGTTCAGGTTTTTCCGTTCTGGCGCCGCGTTCCAGAGCATTTTCCTGTTCTGGCTTACAATGAATACCCTTGTCCAGTTTGGTGCGCTCATAGACGCCAGTATGCTATGATCCGGCAATTCTGCGACATTTCCGCCGGATACAAAATCCATGGGCGTCCTTTTCACGCCATCGTCAAGGATGCAGACGTATTCCCACGCCTTCTCCAGCCGGCCCGTTTTTTCCCGCATTTTTATTAGTGTTGGTATCGCAGGTGTACTGCATGTATTGTTATTGAACAGGTATAGCTCCCCTTGTTCCGATACCTTGCAACTATGCTGATGGCAAAACAGGCCTTCACTTTTCCCTTCGGACATATCCCCATATGCAGCAAGCACATTGCCTTCAGGATATTTTATCTTCAGTACCGTGCTGGCATTCCTGAAGCTTACATACAGCATGCGTGTTTTTTCATCAAAGTAAAACGCATTTTCATGTACGGTCGGGTCTGGGGCACCTGCGGCGTTTTTCCGGGCCGACAGGTCGGTCCCTTTGAAATAATCCCACGATTTCCAGCTCCACACTACTTTACTATGCTCATCATATTCTATCACCGTTCCAAAAGGTATTCTCGCATCCGGCTTGCTGCCGGATATGTTATTCCCGGTTATATACTGGTTGCCCAGTACCATATAGTGCCCGTTGCCAAGGCGGGTCAGCTGGTGGTGATATCCCTCACCTCCCTTGCCGCTTACAATGCCATTATTGGGGCCGCGCCATAGTATTTTCGCCTCGTAGTTGACCTCAAATGCGCTGTCCCCTAAAATAAAGGTCACTGTGCCCTGCGGCGTCTGTTTCATGTCCCGCACTTCGAAATTGCCGCCGGGGAAGTGCCATATGTTTGGAAGAAACCATATCGGCCTGCCCCCCATGTCATATAAGGCCCGTGTGCCATCTACAAAAACGTAGGCATCCTTGAAAGACATTGCCTTTTGCAAGATGCGCAGGCGGTTAACATTGCTGTCTATATTGTCAGCAGTCATCGTCTTAAAGTGGTGGAACTTCTCATGTTCCATTCCTTTATAGCGCCACGTATATTCGCGACCGAAGAACGGTACCTCGGCCATTATTTTTTTTGTTGTTACCTCTTTGGTCAGGATAAGGTTTCTCTCAAACGAAACATCGTCGTTGAACCTGCCAAGGGCTATCTCAAGGCGCCCGCTCGCTGCCTTAGTAAGGAGAAATCCTACGATCCGGTAGTTCAGTTCACTTCCTTCGGCTGGTGCCTGCTGGCCATTTGCATTGCCGGCCAGGCATAAAATGAGGAATAATAGTCGTAAAGATGTCGTCATGGTAAGGATGCAGAAAGCAAATCTATGAACAAATAGGGGGTTCTTTCAGCCTGACGTTTGCCGAAGGACCCTGATTTTTCGCAATAAACGATTGATATATGTTTTTGTACGTTGTTTGCTTAAGCTAATCTTATACAAATTATAATATACTTAATGATTATGCCCTGCTGTTTCAATTGTTTCGAAGATATTTCCACGAATAGATATATGGCAATAATTTTATTTTGAGCGCGCACCCATCCTTATCCTGTTATTTACCCGTCTATCAACTTACATTATTTAGTTTCGTATATTTTCATTACGAAAATAAAAATGTGTGCTATATTATTATAGCACTACAAGAAAATTAATTATATTTAGCGGTTGTTGAATTGCTGCTAAAGTGATTTGTAATTTTTTGTCTTTTTTAATTAATCGCATGAGGTTAAAAGTACTTTTATTCATAGCCGGTTTTATGTTCTTTTTCCAGGGAGCATATGCTCAACTGGTCGCCGATAATGCGTTTTTGCAAGGCCGGTATCTCCAGGCTGCTATTGCGCCAAATGGCTCTTGGGGCAATACAGTTAATACTCCTCCGGGATACTATAAGCACTTGTTTGGAGGTGCGGGTTATGCCGATCCGATGATCGGTGGAGTTCCGGATTCCACAATGGACTTTTCTTACGATGCCAATCATGACGGCTGGACTGCAGGCAACCCGTCAGACGGGCCACTAGCTCCATGCTGTTTCTATGGCGCGTATTTTATGCCGGGTACTCCATTCGATGGTTGGTCTCTGCAGGTAAACGGTGGGCGCAGCGATGCCTTTTTCACCAACTACGGCTTCTGGAACGGTACTCCTGCATCAAATACGCTTACAGGTACTGTGGGTGCATATTCATTTGTTCCCGGCTGCCCGGGTCTCACCCAAAGTTTTCAATTGGGCATATGGCAAGGCACAGCAGGCCCTGGCGGAGGCCTGAAAGTCATTCAGACCAACCGTGTAGACACAAACGCTTCGTGGGTGGTGGTAAACACCATCTTTACTAATACCACTGCCACAGCCATGACCGGACTGTACTATTTTGTGAGCGGTGATCCGGATAATGATGTAACAACATCCGGCGGAAGCTATCCTACAAACAATCACATCACTTATCAAAATGATGCTGTTTCGCACAGATCTCTCGTTTGGGGCCGCCCACCATCTCTTCACCAGGATGCATTTTCATCTTTAAGTACCAAAGATTGCCGCGCCAAGGCGCTCATTTATACTAACTGGGCATCGACACCACCGGAAGCGCCTGGCAATACACTTGACCAGATATATGCCGGTACCGCCGGCTCCTGGCTCGGTACAACGACATATACAGTTCAGTCTTCTACCTTTAGTCAAGACATCGCGTACGGCCTTATTTTCAAGTTGGGCGATCTGGCTCCGGGGGCCAGTACTTTCGTATCATACGCATGGGGCTTCAACGACACCACTTGTGTCGACAGCGCGTTCCAGCAGCCGCGGATGAATGTTAACTGCTACCTCACTCCCACAAATAGTTACACCATAAGCCCATGTCCGCAGTCACACCTGCCGGTGCGAATAGAAAATGGCTACTGGGGTACTACTACGTGGAACTGGTCTCCTTCTATCGGCCTGGCAACAACATCGGGCACTTTTAACGACATAAATGTGCTTGCGCTCACCGGTGTTACCACCTATACAATTACCCCATCCGACACCATGTCGTGCAATCATTTTGAACCATTCTTTCTTACCATCCTGCCTTGTTTCAATGCTACGAGCAATAGTCCGTGTATAGGCGATACGCTTAAGCTTGCTGCTCACGGTGATTCTACCGATGCCACTTATACCTGGTTTGGTCCGGGCCTTGGGGGGCCGGTACTGGGCACTGGTCAGTATTTGAACATATATCCTTCTACATGGGCCGATACCGGGAATATTTATGTGATAAAGACAGTCGGCACTGCATCTGATACTGTATTTACGCACGTTACCATACATCCGCTTCCGGTTGTAATAGCTACCAGCAACTCGCCGATCTGCTCACAAACAACGCTCAACTTATTTGCAACGCCTGATTCGGTTGGTGAAACATTCAGTTGGACAGGCCCTAACGGCTTTACATCTACCTTGGAAAATCCTACTATCGGTAGCACGCCCGTTATTGACTCAGGCGTTTACTGGGTGCGTGCATCGCTCAACGGTTGTGTGGACAGCGCATTTGTACGTGTACGTGTTGATTCTACCCCTTCTGTGCCAACGGTAGGCAACAATTCACCCATTTGCTCCGGCGCCAATACTTTATCGCTTACATCGAGCGATGTTACGCCTGGTGTAAGCTATAGCTGGTCTGGCCCTGCCGGGTTTACTTCCACACAACAGAATCCCAATATCAACCCGGTTTCGACGGCTAACTCCGGGGTATATACTGTAACAGTAACCTTGGGTTCCTGCAAGAATAGGGGCACTACAACTGTCACCATTAACCCAACGCCGCCCGCACCTACCTTGGGCAGTAATTCACCGGTATGCTCCGGAAATTCTTTAAACCTTACGGCCTCCAGTACTGCCGGCTCTACATACAGTTGGGTAGGTCCAAATGGTTTTAGCTCTACGCTGCAAAACCCCGCCATTAACCCGGCTACCACGCTGGCCACCGGCAACTACACAGTGATCGCTACACTCAACGGATGTGTTTCTGCGCCATCAACGATTTTTGTGGAAGTGGATTCCACCCCTGCAGTGCCCGTAGCAGGAAGTAATACTCCTGTATGCTCAGGCGGAACGCTCTCGCTTACCGCTACGGATGCCACGGCAGGTGTTACATATAGCTGGGCAGGCCCGGCCGGGTATACATCAACAGAACAGAACCCTGTTATCCCAACGGTAACTACTGCTGCTTCGGGCACTTATACGGTTACAGCACATTTGGGCGCTTGCAGCTCAAGTGGCACTACTTTTGTCGTTATCAATCCAACACCACCTGCACCAGCGCTTACAACTAACGCTCCGGTGTGCTCTGGTAATGCACTCACGTTTACTGCATCTACTACTGCCGGGTCTACGTTTAGCTGGGTTGGTCCGAATGGATTTAGTTCCACGTTGCAGAACCCGGTAATAAGCCCGGCCACTACCCTTGCTACCGGTAATTATTCTGTTATAGCAACGCTTAATGGTTGTCCGTCGGCAATGGGAACCATCTACGCAGAAGTGGATTCGACTCCTGCTGTGCCGATTGCCGGCAGCAATTCACCGGGTGTACCTAGCATTTGTGAAACCGATACGTTGAAGTTGTTTGCAACAGATGCGACCGGTGGTGTTACCTATAGCTGGAGCGGGCCAAATTCCTTTACATCTACGCTGCAGAATCCTATCATACCCAATGTGACCACTGCCGCGAACGGACTTTATACAGTAACAGCGACATTGGGGTCATGCAGCAATTTTGTAGTGATTACAGTAAGTGTAACAGCCATACCCCCGGTTAGTGCTACCAGCAACAGCCCTGTATGTACCGGTGTCGACACGCTGTTCCTGCACGCTGTCGCGCCCGCCGGAGCAACATTTATATGGAGTGGCCCTTATGTATTCTGGTCAAATCTGCAAGATCCGCAACGTGATACGGTGATCTATGAATACGGAGGCGTTTACCAGGTTACTGCATATCTCAACGGTTGCCAGAATTCAGCCACTGATACCGTTGTTGTTGTGCGCACGCCGGGTCCGCCAATGGTTACTGATCTTACATATTGCCAGTATTATCTTGCAGCGCCGTTGATGGCTTCCGGGGAAAATATTTTGTGGTATCCTACTGATACGGCCAATGGTATTGGCTCGCTTACACCGCCGCTGCCACCAACCGCTGCCGATACGGTAATGTGGTTCTTCGTCACGCAGACTGTCGACGGTTGCATCAGCCCGCTTGACTCTATTAAAGTTACTGTGAATCCTAAGCCACACGTTTGGATCACGCCGGCTGATACTTCGATATGTCCACGCGATTCGGTAATGCTTACAGCCCATGACCTCGATCCGGTTGCTTACTATTCATGGTCACCATCACTTTATCTGACCGCTACAGCGGGTGCAACGGTTTGGTCTTTTACCGAGACAGATATACATTATACTGTCGTGGCCAGCAACCAATATAATTGTACCGATACGGCATTGGCAATGGTTTGGGTGCATCCTGAAGCTGTAATTAAGCTCACCGATGATGATGTTACGCTCTATCCTGGCGAGACCTTCCAGCTGAACCCGCTGACAAACTGTACGTCATTTATGTGGACACCAGCGGGAGGATTGAGTAATCCGTATATCTCTAACCCTGTGGCGGCACCCGTTATCAGCACCAAGTACGTGGTTTACGGCCAGACATCATGGGGCTGCGCAACGC
>JADMIO011288139.1_pt1 | contig 26031 bp, 23 predicted proteins | sample 8958161 | NCBI WGS metagenome assembly JADMIO01 (sample SAMN16585339, study PRJNA669376) | soil metagenome | isolation source: Crop rotation soil | place: USA: Cullars Rotation, Alabama | collected 2011 | reverse complement strand
GACAACGGCCACGAGTATCGTTCCCGCCGTTGCCGCGGAAACGCCGAGGAGGAACGTGTTCTGCAGCGCGAGCCGCGTCTGACTGAATTCGAAGAACACGAACCGCCAGTTCTCGAGCGTCAGGTTTTCCCAACCCATGGGCCCCGACCAATTCTTCACGAACGCCGTGCGCAACAGCACTCCGTACGGCAGCAGGATCGAGCACGAGAGGACGAACGCGAAGAGCGCCAGCGCCGGCAGTTTCCAGCGACCCAGCGGCGCCAGGCGGCCTCGAGCCGTCTTGCCGCCTACGACGGCATAGCCGCGCCGCCCCAGGATCAGCGTTTGCGTGCGCAACAGGAGAACGCTGATAAGCAGCAGCGGAAGCGAGGCGGCTGCGGCCAGCGCGAGTTGCGGAGGAAACTGGAACAGGCTCCAGATCTTGGTCGTCACCGTGTCGATGCCCGCGGGCAACGCGAGTATCGCAGGCGGACCGAAGAGCGTCATCGATTGCAGGAAGGCCACCAGGAAGCCGGCGACGAGTGCAGGCGTCACCAGCGGCAGCGTCACGTTCATCGCGGTGCGCCACGGCGGCATCCCGAGAATCGCCGAGGCTTCCTCCAGGTCACCCGGGATCAGGTCTAGGCTGTTCGCGACGAACGTGAACACATACGGAAAGGTGTAGAGCGCGATCACGAAGACCATGCCGCCCGCTGAAAAGATGTTGACGAGCGGCTGCGCTTCGAAAGGCTTCAGGCCGAAGAGCGCGTAGTACCACTGGTTCAGGATTCCGGCATTCGGTCCGCCGAGCAGCACCCAGGCGAACGCGCCGAGGAACGGCGGCGTGACGAACGAAGCGAGGATCAGTACCCTCAACATGCGCTTGCCGGGGAGATCGGTGCGCGCCACGAGCCACGCCATCGGCCCGGCAAGAACGACGGAGATGAGGCCGACGGCAGCAGAGGTCCACAGCGTAGTGACGAACGGCTTCAGGAACGAAGAGTCGGTGAAGAACTGCCGGTAGTGATTCAGGGTAAACCCGCCGACATCGTCGCGAACGCTGGTGACGGCGAGCCAGCCTATGGGCAGCAAGACGAGCAGCGCGAGAATCACGACGAAGACGACCGACACGACCTTCGTCCACTCGAAGGCGCTGCCACGCGGCAGCGCAATCGACGAGGACAGAGCTTGCGTATTCAACGAGGGCCTGTTCCCTAATTCCCGAAGAGCGCCGTGTAGCGCTTCTTGATGTCCGCGATCTGCGGCAGCATGCCCACCGGATCATCGGGCAGGAGCTTGATCTGCGCGAGTGGTGTGCGGTTCGAGGGCTCCTTCACGTCCGGATGCACCGATCGCGTGCCGCCCTTGTCGACGGTGAGCTGCTGGACCTTCGCGGTGAAGAGAAAGTTCTCGAAGAGCCGGGCGGCATTGGGATGCGGCGCTTGCGCGAAGATCGCCGACGGAGACGTCACGAACGGTGTCCCCTCCTTCGCATAAACGATCTTCACCGGACTCTTGTTGTCGATCTCGATGAACATGTTGTACTCGTTGCCGTCGACCATTACCGCGCGCTCGCCGCTCGCGATGCTCTTCGGGGTGGCCGTCGTCGATTGCAGCTGCTGGACGCCCTGCTTCGAAAGCTTGTCCAAATAGTCCCAGCCCAGCGCCTTCACGATCGCATACGTGCCGGTGAGGCTCGTGCCGCTGTAGCCCGGATGCGATTTGCAGAGCTTGCCCTTCCACTTCGGATCGAGAAGATCGGCGTATCCGGTGGGCGCATCCTTGGCGTCGACGAGATTGGTGTTGTAGCCGATGACGGACAGCGTCGCGCGCCATGTCGCGTAGTAGCCTTCAGAATCGCGATACTGGGCTGGAAACTTTTGCACGTCGGGAGGCGTGTGTTGTGCCAGCCACTTCTGCTGCTTCCAGAACAGGAAGTGCGACGCATCGGAGCTGTTGACGACGTCGACGTTGTGGATGTTCGACTGGTATTCCTGGTTGATTCGCTGGAGCACGCGTTCCGATCCCGAACGCTCGACGTCGACATCGATACCCGGGTACTCGGCGCGGAATGACTGCGCAACGACTTCCGCGACCTTGACGTCGACCGACGTGTACCACACCACCTTGCCCTCCTTCTTCGCGGCGGCGATGAGCGCCGGCGTCGTTTCCTGTGCATGAGCGTAGCCGCCAACGGCAAGCGCCAACGAAACCACCGCCCAACGGATCCATCGTGACATTCGCGTTCCTCCTGAGTTGACTTCGCCTGACGCCGCCCGCGAAAACGAACCCGCATTCGCGACACCGCTCATTGATTCCTCGCTATCGCGCGAGCCCACGACAGCGCTCCTGCCTGAATCGAACGCCGACCCGCGACCCTGCGGCGACGTCGATATCGACTGGAACGCCGATCAGCACTTCCTGGCCGACATCGACAATGTAATCGCGATGGCTGCCGAGATAAGCCTGGCTGCGCACGATTCCCGGCACGACGTTGTTGGAGCCGTTCGTGGGCAGCAACGGCAGCAGCTCGAGATCGTGCGTCTTCACGCAGATACTCATCTCCTTGCCCTCGCCGGCGAAATCGCCGCCGCCGATTTCGACCGTATGCCCGGAGACGTCAACCGCCTGGCCGCCGAGATGCCGCGCCTTGAGCACATTGCTACCGCCGATGAACCGTGCGACGAACGCGGAGTTCGGCGCGTCGTAGACGTCCCTCGGTGTGCCGATCTGCTCGATGCGGCCTGCGTTCATCACCACGATCCGATCGGCCATCGTCATCGCTTCGACCTGATCGTGCGTCACGTACACCGATGTGTATTTGAACTCCTGGTGCAGGCGTCGGATTTCGAAGCGCATCTCGCCGCGGAGGTTGGCGTCAAGGTTCGATAGCGGCTCGTCCAGCAGCAGGATATCCGGCTTGGGCGCCAACGCACGGGCAAGCGCGACACGCTGCTGCTGGCCGCCGGAAATCTCGGACGGATAACGTTCCGCCAGCCCTTCGAGTTTCGTCGCAGCGAGAAGGGATTCGGTGCGCTGGCGCTTTTCATCTGCCGGCAGCGCCTTCGTCTTCAGGCCATACGCAACGTTCTCCTGCACCGTCATGTGCGGCCATACCGCATAGCTCTGGAAGATCATGCTCATGCGGCGCTTTTCCGGAGGAACGACGGCCTGCGGCGAAGAAATCACCCTGCCGTCGACGCGGATCTCTCCATCGTCGGGGTTCACGAGGCCGGCGATCATGCGCAGCGTCGTCGTCTTACCGCATCCCGACGGACCGAGCAGGCATACGAATTCGCCGCCGGCCACTGACAGGTCGATCCGGTCCACCGAAACGACGTCCTGATAGCGCTTGGAGAGCCCGACGAGTTCCAGTGTGGCCATTTGGCGTTCAAGCCGGGCCATGAAGGGCACACGAACCCGGCCCCTTCATGGCGAACGCGGTTGCAAGCGATCGTGCGACATATTACCTCCGAGGCCACGATGAACGCACCCGCGTCGAGCGCGGGTCGCATCTAAAGATGCACCGACAATGCGATCGTCGGAGGACGAAAACCGCAGCGTCGGCGTACACCCTGACGAACTGCGGCACTGCGGGCCAGGCACCCCCCTGAGACTGCCCGGCACGCCCGTCAGCCCTCCTATCGCCCTGCGTCAGCAAATCACGACGTGCTACGCTGTTCCCGACAACGCGTGCCGGACGTTCGATTTGCTGTTTTTTGTCTTTTCCGCGGAATTTATTGCGCCGTTGATTGCGGGTAGACCGTCTTCGCTGCGCATGCCTCGCAACATAAGCTACTGGCACAGGAATTGCACCATGTTTTCGAACCGTGGCCGGACACCGACAGGCGGGGATAAGTCGCGTGCCGGCAACGCGACATTCCACGCTGGGAGTTAGCAGCGGGATGGCGGTATCGTCGAAACTTGGCACTCTGGTATGAAGGACCGAGTCGTGCCGTCCCGGGCGGCGGAAACGCGGATCGTCCCGCACGAAATCTTCGCCGGTCATCGTTCAGGGAAGCTCGAGCAGGAGAATGAGATAAGTGGACGCCCTCACTCATTGAAGTCCAGAACTCAACTGCTCCGCTTCGCACTGGTAGGTGTCGCCAACACCGGCATTCATCTCGCCGTCGTGGCGACGCTGACGCAGTTCCTGGGCTTGAAGCAAATGATATCGAACGTGGCGGCCTACATCGTCGCATCGACCTTTTCTTTCGTCGTCAATTCCGTCTGGAGCTTCGAAGTCAAGCCTCAGGTGCACCGTTACGCGCGATTCCAGTTGGTGGCGGTGCTTTCTTTACTCGTCTGCGCGTTGCTCGGGCACATCGCGGATGTGCGCGGATGGCCGTACATCATCACCGTGTTGCTCACCGCTCTGATCGTGCCGGCAATCTCGTTCGTGGCGCACAAGCGTTATACCTATTCCAAGTAAATAGCCCGAGATATGTCGTCCAGCGTGCCGTTCCCGCAGTTTCCCAAACTGCGTCCCCCGCTCCCGCCGGACTACCGCGCGCTCTACGAGCAGGAATATCTTGCGAACAGAACGTCCGGAGGGCTCGCAAACAAGATCGCGCGCGCGCTCGAAGGCTGGATGCACGCGCATGTCCGCGCCGCGGCCGTGCCGCAGGCGGAAGAAGTGCTCGAGCTCGGCGCGGGATCGCTCAATCATCTCGCGTGGGAAAACGGCTACCTGGCATACGACGTCGTCGAGCCGTTCCGGATCCTTTACGAAGCTTCCGAAAACAAACCGCGCATCCGTCAGTTCTACGATCGGGCGGAGGACATCCCGGACGATCGGTTATACGACCGGGTTCTGTCCGTGGCAGTGCTCGAGCACATGCTCGACCTGCCGCGAGAGATTTCCCTCGCATGCCGGCACCTGCGCGATGGCGGCGTCTTCTGCGCCGGTTTCCCATCGGAGGGCGGCTGGCTCTGGAAAATGGCGTGGCGCTACGGCACCGGAACGGCGTTTCGACTGCGGACGGGTCTGGACTATGGTGTCCTGATGCACCACGAGCACGTCAACACCGCCCCTGAAATCGTTGCCTGTATTCGCTATTTTTTCCACGATGTCGAGGTCTCGCGCTTTCCTCTTCCGATTTTGTCCGGAAGTCTCTACACGTTCGTCCGCGCCCGCGCGCCCCACCGGGATCGCGTCGCAAGTTTCCTCGGCGAGAATCGGTAACATGGGTCGTCGATCGGCGTCAGCACGTCTTCGTGTCCACGCGTATTCCGGCAAGCGCTCCCGTCGGGGGAGGCCGCTGCCATGAATATGGATCTTTCGGTTGTCGTTCCTGCCTACAACGAAGCTGCAGTGCTTCCGGCATTCATCGAAAAGCTGCACGATGTGATGGCGACAGTGGATGCCTCGTATGAGATTCTGGTCGTGAACGACGGATCCTCCGATGAGACCGAAGCGTACCTCGAAGCGGCATCCAGCGCCGACGATCGGATCAAGCCGCTCAATCTGGCGCGCAACTTTGGAAAAGAGGCCGCGATGGCGGCCGGCCTGGCGCGCTCGACGGGCCAAGGCGTGCTCTTCATCGATGCCGATCTTCAGCATCCTCCCGATCTCATTCCCAAGATGGTTGCGGCATGGCGCCAGGGAAACGATGTCGTGAACGCGGTGAAGCGCCAGCGCTCGTCCGAGTTCTTCCTCTACCGATGGCTCGCCCACCAATTCAACAGCATGATGACCACGGTCATCGGGACGGACATGTCCGGCGCGAGCGATTACAAGCTCATCGACCGCCAAGTGGCGGACGTGATACTCGACTGCCCGGAACGCAACCGGTTCTTTCGCGGGCTGGTCGCGTGGGTAGGGTTCCGCGTAATCAATCTGGAGTTCGATGTTCAGGCACGCGAACTCGGCTCGTCGAAATGGTCGGTCGGATCGCTGCTCCGATACTCGTTGTACAACATCGTCTCGTTCTCTTCGCTGCCGCTCATTGCGGTCGCCTATGTCGGCTTCATTACGGCGGCGGCCGGTATGGTGATGCTCGCCTATACGCTGATTCGATGGGCGGTCGGAGCCGCCGCGATCGGATTCACGACCGTCATCGCGATTCAGATCTTGCTCGGCGGGATGATCCTGACTGCGCTGGGCGTGATCGCCATCTATCTTTCGCGCATGTACGACGAGCAGAAACGCCGACCTTTGTTCATCATCCGGCAAGCGCGCAACGACGCGCTGCAAACCGATAGCCGTGTTGAACCGGAGAACGCCGGCGCCGTCCCATCGCGGATGCCACGCACGCCTCCGATTCCCGTGCGCCACGACTGATGTTTGGCGGCAGGGCGTACCGCGATCTGGGTGCCGCAGCCCTTTGTCTGCTCGCGGCGATCGTCGTCAACGCTCCGCACTTCCCGTTCTATCTGAGCGACAGTGCTTTCGACATCTTTTATCACTACAACTGGTCGAAGGAGTTCGCGGATAACGTAGCCCACGGCGCCGTCTATCCCAAGTGGATGTTCCATGGACGGTTCGGTCTCGGGGAGCCCGTCTTCGCGATCTACGCTCCGCTCTATTACTGGGGGGTCGCCCTTTTCACGGCGGCCGGCGCAAGCACGTGGGCGGCGATGCACTGTGTCGAGATCCTCTCGAACGCAATATTCGGGTGGTTCGTATACAAGACGGTCTCCTACTACGCTCCGGCCGGGCTCGCGCTCACGGTCGGCCCGATTGCAGTACTGAATCCGTTCCTGATCATGGTGCATTACAAGTATCAAGGCGTCGCCTGGGCGTCGGTCGGCTACGCTGCGCACGGATTGCTGCTATGGGCGATGCTTCGCCCGGCTGCCGCGAATCGTTTCTTCAACGCACCCGCTGCCGTGGCCATCGGGCTCGCCGTCGTGGGCCATACGATCAGCGCACTGGTAAACCTGATCTGCTATTCCGCTACCTGTCTCGTCAGCACGGGCGGTGATTCTCGCGGGCGACTGCGACAAATCGTTTACGCGACCGCGGCGTGGGGTGCTGTCGTGGCGGTCGGACTGGCGCTCGCCGCCTTTTACCTCGTGCCCGCGCTCTACTTCCTGCGCTTCGTGAATAGCGACGTGTGGGGTGACGTCCTTCCGCTCCAGGCGTTCGCCTGGCCCGTCGTGACGCCGTTCCTATACGGGATGCAGTGGTTTTCCTTCCAATGGCTCACACCCGCGCCGGCTTTGCTGCTCGTCGTGCTGCCGGCGGCATACGTCTTCGCGACGCGTTCGCTGCGTGATCCGACAGCTCTCCCGATACTGCGCGTCCTTGCAATCGCCGCAGTCGCCGTGTTCTTCGCGTCCGAGCTCTCTTTCCCGCTGTGGCGCCTCGATTCGCCGCTCATCAAGATCCAGCTGCCGTACCGTTTCATTTCCGTCGTTTACGTGATGGGTATCGTCGCCTCGGCGCTGGCGCTCGCCCATGCGGTAAATGCATCCCGTCGTCGGTGGGCACAGGGGCTCGCGTCGGGACTCATCCTCTGCCTGGCGATGGGATTCGTCTGGGTCGTCAAGGGTGGTTTCATCGATGGCTTCAAACTCCCGCGGGAAGTCCAGACGAACGAGTATTCGTTCCTGCCGCTGCAGAAGATCTTTCGCGAGACAGGATTCGACGGCCGTTGCCCACCGAATGACGAGAAGTGCTTCCGCATGTCCCAGGCAGGTTCAACTTTTCGAGGGATTCCCGAATACCGACTGAAGTGGCAGGGCCCCGAATATCTGTCCTATGCGCGGAAAGGCTTCGCCTCCGAATGCCAAACGCACGGTGCGGAATGTGGTCCGGCGACGCGCACCCGCGACGGCGGAGTGGCATGGAGCGTCGTGACGGAGCAGAACACCACGCTGCGCCTGCCGATATTTCACTTTCCGTCCTGGAGCGTGCTTGTGGACGAAATGCCGATTGCGCATGCGATCGACCCGGCGACCGGCCTGATCAGCATTTCGGTGCCCGCCGGGAAGCACGAAGTGCGGCTCGCGTGGCGGCTCACGGACGTCGAGCGCTACAGCTTGTACATCAGCCTGCTCGCGGCGTTGCTGTTGGCAGCGATCGTGGTCGGGCGCCTGGTTTGGAGCCGCCGATGATCGATGCGGCACCTCATCACGTCGGATGCGCGGTCGAGCGGATGGAGGACGGCATCGCGATCTACGGCGGCGTCTTCGGTCTTGCTCGGCGGACGCGGCCGATCGCTGTGGAGAGCCAGCACGTGCAGGTCTGCTTTCTGCAGCTATCGAACACCTTCTACCTCGAGCTCGTCGCGCCTTTGAACGAGCAGGCGAAGCTCGGGCCGTTCCTGAAGTCGGGGTTTTATCACTTGTGTTTTCTGGTGGACGAGCTCGCCGAGGCACGCAAAGAGCTGCGGGCGCTGCGCTATCTGGCGTTTGCGCCGTTCCGGTCAGAGGCCTTCGCCGGCAATCTTTGCCAGTTTTTTCTTACGCCTCAAAATCACCTGATAGAGCTGGCCGAAATTCCGGCGCCGGGCTTCGACGACTTCTTCCGAGCCAATCTTGCAGAGGCGCTCGAGCGGACGGGCCCGGCTCAAGGCGGATCGTAGAGAGTGACGCCCCGCTTCGCGGCGGCCAGCAGCGCGTTGGTGACGTCTGCCGCGCGTGTTGCGAACATCGGCACGTGATGAAACTCCCATTCGAGCAGCGTCTGCGCATTCATGATCGTGCGCAGCTTCCAGATATCGAAGCGCCACTGCATCCCGCTGCCCGTCAGTTCGAACGGAATCTCCTCCTTTCCGTCCACGAGCGTCATGCTTATGCGCTCTCCCGGTGCAGTGCGCGGAACGGGAAACTCAGATCCCAGCAGATCCTCGACGTGATGCACCTGCGTCAATACCTGGAAGGGCTTGCCGATGCCGATGATGCGGGTGTCGTGGCTCGCCATGAAATCGAACGGCGTGCCTCTGCCGGCAGGCGTGCCGGCGCGCTCGTGCCCCTCGGTCAACGTTCGCGCGAGGGGACCCGACGCCGAAAAACGATACACGGGGTGCCGGCTCTGTAGCACGCCCTTTGACCGCCTGAACAGTTCCGTTGCGAGCCCCATCATCGATGGGGTTCGCCGCAGATCGAATCGCGGGCGCTGCAGGAACGTGGCGCGCGTACCGCCAAGAGCCGGATCTCCGAAGTAGAAAGCCGGCATCACCAGTGTGCGCTCCGGCCCGCAGAATGCCTGCAGCATGCGGACCAGGTCGAGCGGGCCGTCGGAATACATCGGCTTCATGTGGTTCACCGAGCTGTGAACCATAAGGATCTCGAAATCCGTGCCGATCTTCTGCTCGAGATGCTCGCGCAGCCCCGACGCGTCGAACGTGCCGTACGCCGCACGCATCAGCGGATGAAGCCGCGTACGTGCCCAGAGGTAAGCCTCCCGCAGCGCGACGAGCCGGTCTTGCGGCAGGTAGCGTAGAGCCAGTCCGGAAGCTCTCTCGAGCAGGCTCATGCGCCAGCCGGTCAGTCGATGCCCTGTTTCTTGAGATACTCGAGAATGGCCGGCACCGAGTTCAAGGTCGGGAAATCCTCGACCTCGAGCATGATGTCGAAAGTCTGCTCGAGGGCCATCATGAGGTTCACGTGACCCAGCGAATCCCACGCAGGGATGTCCGCGTCACGAGTGTTTTCGTTGATCCTGGCCCGGGGAACCTTCAACGTGTCGGCCATGGCCTGCTGTAGTTGCTCGAAGCTACTCATCGGATCGGTCGGTTGGGCGGCGTTTCGATGGGAATCGCCAGGTCATGCGGCGAGGGGAGCGCCACGGCTTTCGCGCGAAATCTCCATCGCGATCGGTAACGCCGACTCGGGCGCCGGGGGCTTCTCGAGCAGGCTGCGCCGATAGCGACCGTCCGCGCCCTGCTCGAAGCCGTGGTCGGGCAAGAAGTTCTTCACGAGATCGTTCTTCGCAGTGGGCTTGAAATCGGCCACCACGTCCGTCACACCGCGTCCTGCCAGCTCTCGCAACAACGTCTCCAGAAACGCGGCTTCGGCCTCGCGCCCGATCACCCGGCAGGACATGAGGAAAGTATCGAGCTCGGCCTCGTGGAGCGACGGCAACCGGAACATCGCCAAACCGACAACGCCGCTATCGCCAAAGATGTCGGCGAGCGAGAAATCAGCGACGAGCCACGCGGAATCAGCCATGTACTGCTTCATCTGATGCTCGTTGTAGCGCCGGGTCGTGAGGTTGAACTGGTTCGTCTTCTGCGTAAGCTGGGCGAGGCGCGTGACGTGCGAAAGCGGACACACATTGATTCGCATGCGCATCTTGAGCATGCGCAGATAATCGTGCAGATCGCCTCCGCTGCCGTCCACGGTCTCGCTCATCTCGCGGCGGCGGCGTTCCTGCGCGTAGAGCTCGGTCTTCGCCAGATCTTCCTCGGTGAGAGACAGCACCTCCAGGCGCGCCACGCTGTCGAGACAGGTCGGGATATCCACCGGCCGGCGCGGTACCTGAACGACCTCGATCTGCGGATGCTTGAGCCGGATCGCCGCGCACTCGTGGTCGCTGTCGTCGACGAGCACGAATGAATCGAGACCGAGATTCAGCTCCTTCGCGAGGGACGCGAGATTATCCGTCTTCGGCAGCCAGTTCACGCGACGGGCAGCGAAGTGTTCGTCCTTCAGGATCTGGTGTGGATGTTCGTTCAGTACCTGGTCGACGTCGGCCGGATTGTTCTTGCTGCACATGACGACAATGAACCCACGCTTCTGATATTCCAGGATGCGGCGCTGGAAATCCATGTAGACGTTCCCCGGATAATCGGGTCCCAGCGCAATACCGTCGATGCCGTCTTCGCCGATGACGCCGCCCCACAGCGTATTGTCGGCATCGAGCGCGATCACCTTCGCTTTTGGCAGCTTGACCACGGCGCCGACGCCGATCACCCGTCGCGCCAGCTCGCGCGCCGCGTCGGCGGCGAATGGGAACTGCGATGAATACCAGTAACGGGCGTCGAAGAAGTGCTCGCGCCCGATTTGCAGCATCAAGTCGTCCAGGTCCAGAAACAGCGTGGCCTGCAGCGTCTCGCGTATGCGCCGGCCGATATCGGCTTTGAGCGAAGCCCAGTGCGCCGCTTCAGAAAAATCGCACTGGGCGTCGTAGATACCCAGCCCAGGTCCGCGTAACGACGGAAGAATGGTCACTACGATGTGCCCGACACTGTATGCGCGAAATCGCGCGACGAGCCCGCATAGGCGCTCGATCACCTCCCGATCCAATTGCTTTGCTTCCGCCGCTCCGAGCGGCGCAAGCGGCTTGGCGAAGTCCGGATGAAGATCCTCGCGTCGCAGCATGATGAGCGTCACGTCGGGGCAGTGCTTGACCAGACCGGAATCGGGCTGCGCCTCCTGCACCGTCAATCCGTAGGGCGCGTGATACGTCCGCAACTCGAGGCCCTGTAGCGCGGCAGCGAATTCGAGCCATGGGTCGAGCAGATTGCTCGTGTACGTGTGGATGATGCCCAGGCGAAGTTCTTGTGCGGCCGGCTCCAAGGCTCGCGCGTGCGCGGTGAGCTGGCGGACTTGAGGTATGCTCAGACGCTCTCCAGAAAGCGCCGCCCTCAGTTCTGCCCGCGTGCGGGTCTTCAGCAGATGGTCTGCGTCTGGCTTCGTTTTGGGCATGTCAGGAGGTTCTTAACAGCAAGATGGATGCCTTTCCTTACTTTGCTACAAGGATTCCCCGATGCGACCACGCGCGCGCAAGTCTGTGGATTTACGGCATTTTTCCGTTCAGCTCGACGAGTGAAAAGGGTAGCATACGGACGCCTTCGATAGAAACCTCCGCATGTGACGAAAGTCGTCGCAAACTGATCCACTGCGTCGCGATCTCGTAGAACGCCGCGCGTCGAGCGGCGGCCCGTCCCGAATGAAAACCCAGGTTTTTCTTACGATCGACACCGAGTTCAGCATCGGCGGCGCTTTCGAGGATCCTGAACAGAACAAGCCCGTAGGACCACGCGCAGTGCTGTGCGAGGTTGACGGCAGATCGCACGGGCTGGGTTTTCTCCTCGACACGTTGCGTGCATCCGGCATTCGCGCGACGTTCTTCGTAGAAGCGCTGAATACTTATTACTTCGGCGACGCGCCCATGCGGGACCTGGCGTTGTCGATCAAAGCTGCAGGCCATGATGTCCAGTTGCACGTTCATCCGTGCTGGACCTACTTCAAGCGTGAGGACTGGCCGAGCCATCTGAAGTCCGATCCGCCGAGCGATCACATGGATCGGCGCTCCATCGAGCAAGTCACCGAGTGGCTATCCGCGGGCGTGGCGACATTCGAGCGCTGGGGCGTCGGCCGTCCGGCCGCTCTTCGCACGGGCAGCCTGATCGCGGACCGCACCGTCTATGATGCGATGGAGCGCGTCGGTCTCAGGTTGAGTTCCAATATAGGCTTCGGCACCCACCGGCCGGCCGACTCCGGGCTGCATTTCTTTTCCGGCATACACCGCGTCGGCCGCGTGACTGAGTTGTGCGTCCTTACCTACGCCGATTTTCAGATCGGAAGCCGGATCCATTACCGCACGCTCACGATCACCGGCACGTCCTTCAGCGAAATGCGTACGCTGCTGCTGCGCGCGCACGAGTCGGAGGTCCAATCGGTCGTGATTCTTACCCATCCCTTCGAATACGTGAAATACGAGACCTCCGACTTCAGCGATCTGCGGCCAAACAGGATCAATCAGCGCAGGCTCACCCTCCTGGGCGAGTTCCTCCGCAGCAATGCGGATCGCTTCGAAACAGCGACTTTCTCCGATCTGGCCCGCGAGCCGCCGCCGCCCTCTCCCGGGCCGGACGTCGTCCTCAGGGTGCCGGCGCAACGCATGCTCGGACGCATGGTGCAGAACGGGCTCAACACCAGGATTCGCGCCCTATAGCACGATTGTCTGCCTGGCTTGCTCGAGGACTGCGGGCAGCCGTCTCGCACGAATCAGGATGCTCCATTCAGCCTCGACTCCAATTTGGAAATTGCCGCGATCATGACCTCACCTGCGATCAGCCGCTATCCCATCCCGAAGCTCGACGACCTGGCCGATGACATCCGTGCGCGGATGCTCGAAGTGCAGGAAAAGGCGGGCTTCATTCCCAACGTCTTTCTCGCGCTCGCGCACCGTCCCGACGAGTTCCGCGCATTCTTCGCGTACCACGACGCGTTGATGCTGCGCGACGGTGGCCTCACCAAGGCCGAGCGTGAAATGATCGTCGTCGCCGTAGCCGGTGCGAACGACTGCCTCTATTGCTTCATTGCGCACGGCGCAATTCTTCGCGTCTATGCGAAGAATCCTCTCATCGCCGATCAGGTCGGCGTCAACTACAGGAAGGCCGACATCACGCCGCGGCAGCGCGCGATGCTTGCGTTTGCGCTGAAAGTCGCCGAGCGCAGCGGCGAGATCGATGAAGAGGACTACGCGACTCTCCGCTCACACGGCTTCGACGACGAGGACATCTGGGACATCGGCAATATCTCGGCGTTCTTCTGCCTGTCGAACCGCATGGCGAACATGATCGGCCTGCGGCCCAACGACGAGTTCTTCCTGCTGAGCCGCGTACCGAGGCAGAAATAGGACCGTCACACCGGACCCGACCGCGCGCAGATCCCGCAACGGGCCTGCTGCTGCTGTAACATTCGACCGTTCCCGGACCCCGGGTCGAGATCGATAGCGAATCGGCGGCGGGAAACTTCGCTTCGCCTACACGGAGGATTTCATGCGCGTTGCCGCTGTCTCGGCCGTTCTTGCCTTCACCGCCGGCTTGCTTGCCCACACGAACCCGGTCCTTGCACAACAGAAGTTCGTCACGATCGGCACCGGTGGAGTGACAGGCGTGTACTACGCCGTCGGGGGCGCAATCTGCCGCCTCGTCAACAAGGATCGGGCGAAGACCGGGCTGCGCTGCTCGGTCGAATCGACCGGCGGCTCGGCTTACAACGTCAACGCGATCAAGGCGGGCGAGCTCGACTTCGGGATGGCCCAGTCCGACGTCCAGTATCAAGGGTACAAAGGGACGGCATCGTTCAAGGAGGCGTTCCCGGAGATGCGCTCGGTGATGTCTGTGCATCCCGAGCCGTTCACTCTGGTCGCTCGCAAGGAAGCGAACATCAAGAGCTTCACCGATCTCAAAGGCAAGCGTGTGAACATCGGCAATCCGGGTTCGGGAACGCGCGCAGCGATGGATGAGCTGCTGACTGCGATGAACATGAAGACCACCGACTTCGCGCTGGCGTCAGAGCTCAAGGCCGACGAGCACGGCCCCGCGCTATGCGACAACAAGATCGATGCGTTCTTCTTCGGCGTCGGTCACCCGTCTGCCAACATCCAGGATCCGACGACCGCATGCGGCGCGAAGCTCGTTCCGATCACCGGGCCGGGCGTCGACGCGCTGGTGAAGAAATATTCGTACTACGCGTACGCCGAAATCCCGGGCGGCATCTACTCGAACAATCCCCAGCCGACGCCGACGTACGGCGTGCTGGCTACGATGGTCACCTCGAGCAAGGTTCCGGCCGATACGGTCTACGAGATCACCAAAGCGGTCTTCGAGAACATCGACGAGTTCAAGAAACTGCACCCGGCGTTCGCCCATCTCGATCCGAAGAAGATGATTGCGGACGGCAATTCCGCGCCGCTTCACGACGGCGCCGCCCGCTACTACCGCGAGAAGGGCTGGATCAAGTAGTACGCACAGGAGCCGGCAATCGTCCACGGCTCCGTTCGCCGCGCGCCGGCGTGCGGGTCGCTTTCCGTCCCGGCCGAGCATGAAGGCATGACCCGAGGTGTCGATGACGCAACTCGGACCACGCGAACCGCAAGTCGACCTGCAGCAGCTCGTGCAGGAAGCCGATATGGGCGGCCGAAGGCCCGCGGGCATCGCAAAGGCTGCGATATTCACTGCGTGCATCGTCTGGTCGCTACTGCAACTTTGGTACGCCTCGCCGCTGCCGTTCACGCTGCGCGTGTTCGTGCTGAACGACTCCGAGATGCGCTCGCTGCATCTCGCGCTCGCGCTGTTCCTCGCGTTCATGGCGTACCCGTTCCGCAAATCGTCCTCGCGCACCGTCGTCCCGGTCGCCGACGGGGTGTTGGCGCTGGTGGCCGCTTTCAGTGCCGCGTACCTCTTCATTTTCTATCGCGAGATCGCGACGCGGCCGGGGCAACCGACCCCGTTCGACATCGGCGTCGCGGCGGTCGGCATGCTGCTGCTGCTGGAGGCCGCCCGTCGGGTCGTGGGCCCTCCCATGGCAATCATCGCCGCGCTGATGCTCATCTATGCGTTCGCAGGGCCGCACATGCCCGACGCGATCGCGCACAAAGGCGTATCGCTGACCAAGGCAGTCTCGCACTACTGGCTGACGAGCGAGGGTGTATTCGGCGTCGCGCTGGGCGTTTCGTCCAGCTACATCTTCCTGTTCGTGCTGTTCGGCGGTCTCCTCGAGAAGGCCGGAGCCGGCAGCTATTTCATCAAGGTGGCGTTCTCGCTGCTGGGACACATGCGCGGCGGCCCGGCGAAGGCCGCTGTCGTCTCGTCCGGAATGATGGGAATGATTTCGGGCTCGTCGGTGGCCAACGTCGTGACCTGCGGCACGTTCACGATCCCTCTGATGAAGCGCGTCGGCTATCCGGCGCACAAGGCGGCCGCGATCGAAACCGCGGCGGGTGTCGACGGCCAGATCATGCCGCCGGTGATGGGCGCGGCGGCTTTTCTGATGGCCGAGTACGTCGGCGTTCCGTATGCGGAGATCTGCAAGAACGCCGCGCTGCCCGCCGCGATTTCATACATCGCTCTCTTCTATATCAGCCATCTGGAAGCATTGAAGCTCGGCATCAGCGGACTACCCAAGCCGCCCGGGGCGACGATGCTCGGCAGGCTGATCGGTTTCGGCATGACGGTTTGCGGCGTGATCCTGCTCGCCAACGCGGTCTACTACGGGTTGCGGTGGATCAAACCCGTGCTCGGTAGCGCGGCGATCTGGGTCGTCGTGCCGGCGATCTTCGCAGCCTATGCCGCGATCCTGTGGACGGTGTCCCGCCAGCCCGATCTCGAGATCGACGATCCGAACGCGCCGATGCTGAGGCTCCCGCCCGTGAAGGAAACCGTGCTCGCCGGGCTGCACTACCTGCTGCCCGTGGTGCTGCTCATCTGGGCGCTGCTCGTCGAGGAGCTCTCACCCGGGCTCTCTGCGTTTTACGCGACCGTCGCGCTGATCGTGATCCTGCTTACGCAAAAGCCTTTGTTGGCGTTGTTCCGGGGTCAGCGCGAGGTCGCGAAGCGCTTCCGGTCCGGATGGAACGACCTCGTCGACGGCCTCGCGCTCGGCGCGCGCAACATGATCGCCATCGGCATCGCCACGGCGAGCGCCGGCATTATCGTCGGCACCGTGTCGGTCACGGGCCTCGGGCTCGTGATGACCGAGCTCGTGGAGCTCGTCTCCGCGGGAAACCTGATCGTGATGCTGACGCTCGTAGCGGTGGTATGCCTGATCCTCGGCATGGGGATGCCGACGACGGCGAGCTACATCATCGTCTCCACGCTCATGGCTCCGGTAATCGTGGAGCTCGGCTCGCAGACGGGGCTCGTCGTGCCGCTCGTTGCCGCGCACATGTTCGTCTTCTACTTCGGTTTGATGGCGGATGTCACGCCGCCGGTCGGACTCGCCGCCTTCGCTGCCGCCGCGGTGGCGAAGACCGATTTCCTGAAGACCGGTTTCACTGCATTTTTCTACAGCATTCGCACCGGCATCCTGCCCTTTATCTTCGTGTTCAACACCGACCTGCTGCTGATCGGCATATCGTCGTGGTGGCGCGTGATCGCGGTCGCCGCGGTGGCGATCGCCGCGATGCTGCTGTTCGCAGCGGGGACGCAGGGATGGTTTCTGCGCCGCAACCGTTGGTACGAGTCAATCGTCCTGCTGCTCGTGACATTCACGCTGCTGCGACCGGGATTCTGGCTCGATCTCGTCTCGGACAAGTACCAGGCGCAGCCTGCAGCGGAACTCATGCAGATGGCCACCTCGGCGCCAAAGGATGCCAGTCTGCGCGTACGCATCGAGGGGACGACGCTCGAGGGGAAGGAGGTGCGCAAGACGGTGCTGCTCCCGCTCGGCAACGAGGGCGATGGGGCGCAACGCATGGCTGCGGCGGGCCTGCGAGTGTCCGGCAGCACCATTATCGGCACGCGGCTGAAGAGCCCAGCAGAGAAGGCTGGCTTCGAACAAGGATTCCGGATCACCGGCATCGAGACGCCGATCGACCGGCCGGCGAAAGAGTGGATGTACGTGCCGGCACTCGCGCTGCTCGGCGTGATCGTCCTCCTCCAACGCGCGCGCCGTGACGATTCGTCAACCTCACCGAGGGCGGGAGCTGCTCCGGAGATTCCATGACTCATATCATTCATCGCTCTTTGCTGACCACCCCGCGGACTGCCGCCCGTTCCGAGGGGATCTACATCTACGACAACGAAGGCAAGGCCTATCTCGACGCGAGCGGCGGCGCCGCCGTGTCTTGCGTTGGCCATCGGCATCCCGATGTTCTCGCTGCGATGCATGCGCAGATCGATGAGCTCGCCTACGCGCACACGAGCTTCTTCACGAGCGCGATCTCCGAAGAGCTGGCGAGTCATCTGGTGGCGCATGCGCCCCCGGGACTCGGCCAGGTCTATTTCGTCTCCGGCGGCTCCGAGGCAATCGAAGCGGCGCTCAAGCTCGCGCGCCAGTACTTCGTCGAGATCGGCGAGCCTCAGCGCACGACGTTCGTCGGGCGCCGCCAGAGCTACCACGGCAATACGCTCGGCGCGCTTGCGGTAGGAGGCAACGAATGGCGGCGCGCTCAATTCGCCCCGCTGCTGATCGACGTGGGCCGCGTGTCGCCGTGCTTCGAGTATCGCGGCCGGCACGAGGGCGAAACGCAGGAAGGTTACACGCAGCGTTTGATCGCCGAGCTCGATGCAAAATTTCGCGAGATCGGCCCGGATCGCGTCATCGCGTTCGTCGCGGAGACGGTCGTCGGTGCGACGGCCGGTGCAGTCCCACCGACGCCGGGCTATTTCAAAGGCGTGCGCGAATTATGCGACCGCTATGGCATCCTGCTGATCGCCGACGAGGTGATGTGCGGGATGGGCCGCTGCGGAACACTTCACGCAGTCGAGCAGGAAGGCATCACGCCCGATCTCCTCGTCGTGGCGAAGGGGCTGGGCGGCGGCTACCAACCCATCGGCGCCACGCTCGCGTCGAGCCGGATCGTCGATGCGCTGCGCCGCGGCAGCGGCATGTTCCAGCATGGCCACACCTACATCGGACATTCGGTCGCTGCGGCAGCTTCTCTTGCCGTGCAAAAAGTGATTCAGCGCGACAACCTGCTCGCCAACGTGCGCGATCGGGGTGCCGACCTGCAGCGCGGGCTCGCACAACGTTTCGGCGAGCATCCGCACGTCGGCGACATCCGCGGTCGCGGGCTCTTTCGCGGCGTCGAGCTCGTGCGTGACCGCGCGACCAAGGCGACCTTCGATCCGGCGCTCAAGCTGCACGCGCTCATAAAGAAACAGGCGATGGGGAATGGGCTGCTCGTCTACCCGATGGGCGGTACCGTCGACGGCAGGAATGGCGATCATGTTCTGATCGCTCCGCCGTTCATCTCGACCGCGGCCGACATCGACAAAATAGTCGACCTCCTTGCCGTCTCGATCGACGGGGCGATCGCCAGCACGAGGAACGAATGACCGACCGCCTGCCGCCCCTGCCACCGGAGCAGTGGGACAGCGAGCAGCGCAAAGCGGCCGAGGAAGTGATCCGCGGTCCGCGCGGCGCGCTGATCTCTCCGTTCGTGCCGCTGCTGCGCAGTCCCGAGCTCCTGACGCACGCGCAACGGATGGGCGAGTACTTGCGCTATCGCAGTGCGGTCGGCATGCCGCTGTCGGAATTGGCGATCCTGATCACTGCGCGACACTGGTCGCAGCAAGTCGAATGGGCGATCCATGCGCCGATCGCGCTGAAAGCCGGCATTGCACAGACGACCATCGATGCGATCGCCGAGGATCGAGCGCCGTCATCGATGTCTGCCGACGAGGCGCTCGTCTACGCGTTCTGCCGGGAGCTCTACCAGACCAACAACATCGACGACGCGGCCTGGGCGGCGGTGATCGCACGTTTCGGCGAGCGTGGTGCGGTCGATTTGCTCGGTATCGCCGGCTACTACAGCTTCTTGTCGATGGTGATGAACGGTGCGCGCACCGCGGTGCCCGCTACCGCCGCCGCGGCGCTCGAGCCGCTCAAGGAAAGGTGATCGGCCTGCGGCCTAACGACAGGTTCTTATCGGTCGGCGGGCGGGCGCGTCTCCCGGGCCCCCGCCCGAAGCAGCGATACGGCAGTCACGCAGCGCCGTATTTCTTGAACCACGCGAGCATCTTGCTCCAGCCATCTTCGGCGTCGGCCTTCCGATAGCTGTCCGCCCGGAAGTCGGCGTGGAACCCGTGCCCGGCGTCCGGGTAGATGACGAGCTCCGCCGGCGTTCCCTGCGCCTTCAATGCCGCGAAGAACTTCTGCACCTGGTCGACCGGAATCCCGGCGTCCTTTCCGCCGTACAAGCCAAGCAGCGGGACCTTCAGCTCGCCGACGCGATCCATCGCCGTCTTCGGCGTGTATTCGTTGGTCTGTCCACCGACGGGGCCGTACCACGCGCACGCCGCCTTGAGCTTGGAATTCGATTCAGCGTAGATGAGCGCCGTGCGCCCGCCGCGGCAGAATCCGGTGATCGCCATCCGGTTGGTGTCGGCCTTGCCGCTCGCTTGTGCGTATGCGACCGTCGAGTCGTAGTCGGATACGAGCTCGGTGTCGTGTTTGGTGTTGACGATCGGCATGATGTCCTTCATGTCCGTAATTTTCGTCAGGTCGGCTTTGCGCGTGTACAGATCCGGCACGACCGCGTAGTAGCCCGCCTTCCCGAGACGGCGGCAGACGTCCTTCATGTAGGGATTGAGTCCGAAGATTTCCGCTGCGACGAGAACAACCGGAAAAGGTCCGCCAGAGGCCGGCATCGCTCGATAGCCGCGAAGCTGCGTGTCCTTCGCCGGAATCATCACATCGGCAACGTCGAGCCCGGAGGCGTCGGTGTTGACCGTTTGTCCCGATGCCGATGAGGCCACCGCCAGCGCGGCGCTCGCGCCGAGCGCAGTCCAGATGAAATCGCGGCGATCGTAATCCTTTTCCGGGAGCAATCCTTTCACATCCTGTTCGAGCTCAAGTTTCATGCGACCTCCTCGGTGGCGCGCCGGAAGCGTCGTCCGCGCCATTGAAAAAAGAACACAAAAAAAACGGCGAGCGAATATAAACACAACGGCGAGCGCCGTCATTCCAGTTTTTTTTCATCGTTCATAGACGACATGGCCGCCGACGATCGTCATCTTTACCTTGCCCGGCACCTCGAGCCCGAGGAAAGGCGTGTTCTTGCCCTGGCTCGCGAGTGCCGTGGGTTCGACGCGCCAATGCGCGCCGGCATCGAACACGCAGACGTCGGCGGGCGCGCCGACGCCGAGATGCCCGGCGGGCGAGCCCAGTATGTCCGCCGGCCGCGACGTGATTCGGGCAAGACCTTCGACAAGAGGAACCTTTTCCTCGGCTGCCCACTTCAAGACGAGCGGCAGCAGAAGCTCGAGGCCGGTTGCGCCGGGCTCTGCCTCTCCGAACGGCAGCTGCTTGCCGTCGTCGTCGACCGGCGCGTGGTCGGAGCACACGAGATCGATGGTGCCGTCGCGAAGGCCCGCGCGCAGCGCAGCACGGTCGCGGGTGCCGCGAAGCGGCGGAATCAACCGGCACTGAGCGTCGAACCAGCCGATATCGACGTCGCACAGATGCAGATGATGCGCGGCGACGTCGCAGGTCACCGGCAATCCTTCGGCCTTCGCAGCGCGCATCAAAGCGACACCGCCCGCCGTGGACAACCGGCACAGGTGTACGTTGACGCCGGTGACGCGAACCACCTCGAAGATCGTCGCCAGTGCGATCGTCTCGGCCGCGGGCGGAATGGCCGCGAGCCCGAGCCGCGTCGAAACCTCGCCGTCGTGCGCGACGCCGCCTTTTGCGAGATACGGATCCTGCGGGCGCAGCCATACGCGGTGGCCGAAGGTCGCCGCGTACTGCATCGCGCGCAACAGCACGCCCGTGTCGGTGAGCGAGGCCTCGGCTTGCGAGAACGCCACGCACCCCGCTTCGGTCAGCTCGCCCATCTCGGTCAGCTCGACACCCTGAAGGCCGACGGTCAGCGCGCCAATCGGATAAACGTGCGCCTGGTCGAGCGATTGCGCGCGGTACTTGAGCATCTCGACGAGCCCCGGTTCGTCGAGCGGCGGGTCGGTATCCGGAGGACACGCGAGGCTCGTGACGCCACCGGCGACCGCCGCCCGCATCTCGGATTCGAGCGTTGCCTTGTATTCGAATCCCGGTTCACGCAGGCGCGCCGACAGGTCGATGAGTCCGGGACAGACGAGAAGACCCGTCGCATCGATCGTGCGGCCCGCGCTCCACCCCGTCGGCGGAGAGCCGATCGCCGCGACGTTCCCAGCCTCCATGAAGAGGTTCGTAACCCGATCGATGCGATGCCGCGGATCGATCAACCGCCCGTTTTTGATTTCGATCTTCAAGCCACGGGGATCATGCTTAGGTTCAATTGCCCTCGAGAATGCTCAGCACGGCCATGCGTACGGCGATGCCGAATGTCACCTGCGGCAGGATCACGCTGCGCTCGCCGTCGGCGACCGCGGAATCGATCTCGACGCCGCGATTCATCGGTCCCGGGTGCATGACGATCGCATCGGGCTTGGCGAGCGCGAGCTTCTCGGTCGTGAGCCCATAGTGCTTGAAGTATTCGCCGACCGACGGCAGAAGCGCGCCCTTCATCCGCTCGTTCTGCAGCCTCAGCATGACGACGACGTCGCAACCCGCGAGCCCTTCGCGCATGTCTTGATGCACCTGGACACCGAGCGCCTGAAGCTCGGTCGGCAGCAGCGTCTTCGGGCCGATCGCGCGCACTTCCGGCGTGCCGAGTGTCGTGAGACCGTGGATCAGCGAGCGCGCCACGCGCGAGTGCAGCACGTCGCCGACGATGCCGACGGTCAGATTGCGGAATTCCTTCTTGTAGTGGCGAATCGTGAAGAGATCGAGCAGCCCCTGCGTCGGATGCTGATGCCGGCCGTCACCGGCGTTCACGACGTGTACGTGCGAGCGGCCGGTGCGATTGAGGTGCGCCGCGATCAGATGCGGCGCTCCCGACTGCGAGTGGCGGACGACGAACATGTCGGCGTTCATCGCGACGAGGTTGTCGACGGTGTCGAGCAACGTCTCGCCCTTGCTCGTCGACGAGAAGCCGATGTTCAAGTTGATCACGTCGGCAGAGAGCCGCTTCGCAGCAATCTCGAACGTCGTGCGCGTGCGCGTCGAGTTCTCGAAGAAGAGATTGAATACCGACCGTCCGCGCAGCAGCGGGACCTTCTTCACGTCGCGTTCGGCAATCGACACGAACGGCACCGCAGTGTCGAGGATGCGGACGATGATGTCGGCGGGAAGGCCCTCGAGCGTCAACAGATGCGTGAGCTCACCTTCGGCGCTCAACTGCGGGTTACGCACCGCTTGCCTCGGTCGTGAGCTCGAGCTTGCCGTCGTCGGCCCGCGAAAGAACGATATTGAGGTCGCGTCCCACGGCAAGGCGAACGCCGGTGTACGTCGGCTCGATCGGCAGCTCGCGGCCGCCGCGGTCGACGAGCACGGCAAGCTCGATTCTTGCCGGGCGCCCGAAGTCGAAGAGCTCGTTCACCGCCGCGCGAACGCTGCGCCCGGTGTAGAGCACGTCGTCGACCAGCACGATCGTCGCGCCCTCGACTTCGAACGGCAGCTCCGTGCGCTTGACCTCGGGCTTCAACCCGGTGCGGCTGAAATCGTCGCGGTAGAACGACACGTCGATGTAGCCGACCGGATGATCGCCGTCGATCATCGCCGCGAGCCGCTCGGCAATCCAGGCGCCGCCGGAATAGATGCCGACGAACTTCGAATCGAAAGCCACCGCGCCGCGCATGCGGTCGGCAAGCGCAGCGATCGTCTGCTCGGCGTCAGGCAGAGGCACGAATCGTATTTCGGTCGTTTTCGTCGAACCAGCTTTGCAGGATCAGTTGCGCTGCAACCGCGTCGCGAGCGGCTTTGCGGTCCTTCGCCCGCACGCCGCCAGCGGCGAGCGCCGCGTCCGCAGCGAGGGTCGTGAAACGCTCGTCGACGCATTGCACGCTGAGGCCGAAGCGGCCCGCGAGCTGTCGGGCGAAGCGTCCTGCACGCGCGGTCATCTCGTGCTCGCTGCCGTCAGCATGGAGCGGACGCCCCACGATCAGCACGTCGGGCTGCCACTCGGCGATGAGTGCGGCGATGGCGTCGAAGCGCGCCGCACTCGCGTTGCCAGCGATCGTCGTCAGCGGTCGGGCGGTGCGTGTGACCGCGTTGCCGATCGCCACGCCGATCCTGCGTGTGCCGAAGTCGAACGCGAGCACCGTCGCGTGGCTCGTCGGTGCGGTCGAAGCCACGACTCATGCGTGCCCGACATCGCCGGACAACCGCGAGTAATCGATGCCGAGGAGCTTCATCGCTGCGGGAAGACGTCGTTCGGCCGGCGTGTCGAACAGCACGCCTGGATCAGCGGCGACGGTGAGCCACGCATTCTGTGCGATCTCCTCCTCGAGCTGTCCGGCCGACCAGCCTGCGTAACCCAGCGAGATGATCACGTCCGTCGGCCCGTCGCCGCGCGCGACCGCCTCGAGCACGTCTTTCGACGTCGTGAGCCCGACGTTGTCATCGCAGGCGAGCGTCGATTGCCAGTTGCCGAGCGGCCGGTGCAGCACGAAACCGCGGTCGACCTGAACCGGGCCGCCGAAGTGGACCGGCGTGCGCCGCAGCTCCTCGTCCGTGAGCGGAACGTCGATCTGCTCGAACAACGCCGAAAGCGTCATCTCTGTCGGCTTGTTGACGACGATGCCGAGCGCGCCGTCGGCATTGTGCTCGCACACGTAGGTGAGCGTTTGCGAAAAGCGGGGATCGGCCATCGTCGGCATGGCGATCAGGAAGTGATGCGTGAAGTTGGCGGCCTTGCCAGCCATAAGCGCAATTGTAAACGTCGGCCCGCGTCGGCACAATTGGCGCTCTCCTGCGGTCCCATCGACTCCCGATGCATCTGTCCGCGCTCACGCTCGAAATCGGGGCTGCCGTTCGCGCGCTGAGGTGCGCCGCGCTGGCGATTGCGCTGTGCGCAACCCACAACCCGGCCGCTGCAAAGCTCGTCGTCATGCACGGCTATGCCGAGCTCACCAGCGTCGTGCTGTGGCTGCAGAGCGATCGCGCAGGCCCGGTGACGGTCAGGTGGCGCGTCGATGGCGAAGAGGACGAGCGCACCGTCGAGTCGAGCGCAACGGAAGCGAATGACCATGTCGTGGTGGCCCGCCTTTCCGGGCTCAAACCCGGCCGCTCTGCCGCTTATCGCGTCGCGGCGGGCGACGATGTGCGCGAAGGCGTCGTGCGCGCGCAGCCGTATTGGTCGAACGCAAAGAACGCTGCGGATCTTTCGATCGCGATCGGATCGTGCTTCTTTCTCGCAGATCCGGATCCGACATTTCCCGGTCGGGACTACGGCGGGGGCTTCGGAATTTTTCAATCGATCGCCGACATGAAGCCCGACGTGATGCTGTGGCTCGGCGACAATCTCTATTTGCAGCAGCCCGATTTCTACGATCCGCAGTCGATGGCAGCCCGGTACCGGCGCCAGCGCGCATTCGAGCCGCTGCAGTCGCTGCTCACCGCAACGACGCACCTCGCGATCTGGGACGACCACGATTTCGGCCCGAATGACAGCGATACGTCGTACGTCTTCAAAAGCGAGACGCTCAATCTCTTCACGCGCTACTGGCCCAATCCGTCGTTCGGACTTCCAGACGTTCCGGGCGCATTCGGCGTTGCGCGCTACGGCGATGTCATGTTTTTCCTGCTCGACGATCGCTACTATCGCTCTCCCGATCTTTGGCCCGATGGTCCCGACAAAACGATGTTCGGCGTGCGTCAGCTCGAGTGGCTGAAGCAGGCGCTCGTCTCCGCGCCGCGCAATGCGATCAAGATCATCGCCGGCGGAAGCCAGTTCTGGAATCCGCCGAACCGATTCGAGGGTTGGCACCAGTTCGCCACAGAGCAGCGGGCGTTCGCCGAATGGCTCGCGGCGCGAAGGATCGACGGAGTTCTCTTCGTTTCGGGCGATCGGCACTACTCGGAGCTCCTGAAGATCGATCGACCCGGTGCCTATCCGCTCTACGAGTTCACGTCGAGTCCGCTGACCTCCCAGCCGTTCGCGCGCATCGACACGGCGGAGCGCGACAATCCGGACATCGTCCCGGGGACCCTTGTCCTCAAACGGCAGTTTGGAATGATCCGGGTGAGCGGGCCGGGCAACGACCGCCGGCTAACGCTCGAAAGTTACGACACCGACGGTGCGCTTTCATGGCGGCATGAGGTGCACGTGCGGGATTTGCGCTTTCCACCGCAAAGGGCGGCGCAATGACGAAAACTGCCACCGTCGTCGGCGTTAACGGTCAAGCAATCTAACCCCGATAGCGCGCTGTCTCCGTTTATACCGGCATCGTTCCCTCGCCTGGAGGTTCGCATGCCGTTGATTCCCATCCGCGGGTGCGCAGCGCCCGCTCTTGCCGTCGCGCTCGCGAGCTCAGCAATCGCCACGTCCTCCGCCGTTGCCTTTTGCGGATTCTATGCCGCGAAAGGCGACGCGAGTCTCTTCAACGAGGCATCGCAGGTCATCATGGTTCGCCGCGACGGCAAGACCGTGATCAGCATGGCCAACGACTATCGCGGCGCATTCACCGACTTTGCGCTGGTGGTGCCTGTGCCGCAGGTGCTCGAGCGAGGCCAGATACACATCGGCGAGCGCAAGCTCTTCGAGCATATCGACGCGTACAGCGCTCCGCGGCTTGCCGAGTATTACGATCCGGATCCTTGCACTCGGCCGAAGGCGCTCGCACGGATGAGCGACGCCGCCGGGGCCGCAGCGGTGGCGGAGGC
>JADMIO010928634.1_pt1 | contig 26036 bp, 6 predicted proteins | sample 8958161 | NCBI WGS metagenome assembly JADMIO01 (sample SAMN16585339, study PRJNA669376) | soil metagenome | isolation source: Crop rotation soil | place: USA: Cullars Rotation, Alabama | collected 2011 | reverse complement strand
CCGGCCGCGCGAGCTCTGGCTGCCCCGCATCGATCGCCGCCAACACCACCGGATTGCTCAGCGCCGCCCCGATCGGCCGGTTCATCTGGTCGTACACGTACTGGCAATTCTTTCCATAGGGCTCGGGCACCCCATGCTCGAACGCAACCCGATACGTTTCCTCCAGCTCCGGCGAGACCTGCCGAATCACCGAATCGTAAAACCCGTTCTCGTTAAACCTCTCCAGCAGCCGCTTGCGGACGAACTGCCCCAAGCCCGCCTCCACCAGCCGTTCCACCCGCACCCGCCGCGCGACGGGCCCATCATAAAATTCGATGTACTTCCACGCCGCATCGCGCTTGCTCCGATCGTCCTTCAACCCCGAGAAGATCCCGCACATCTTGGTGTTGAACTCGCTCCCCCGCGTTCCGTGCGGGCCGGCCGGCACCGGCCCAACGCTTTTTGTCTGCGACTGCGCCGCCGCCAGAAACCGGTCGTCGATGTATTCGAACTCCATCGCCGTGCGGATGTAGGTTTCGCTCGCCCCCTTCTCGCGCACAACGCCGCGATATTCCACGCCATCCCGCACCACCCGCTCCCAGCGCAGCCGCGTGTAAAAGTACAACGCATCGATCGCCGCCTCCGAATCCAACACACATCGCCAGTTCCCATTCGCATCCTGCTGCACCACGCGACCGCCCGCCGAGTACAGGATCGTCACGAAATGCCACGCCGGCAGCTTCAGCTCCAGCCCAACCCCATACTCCCCGCGCGGCGGGTCCGTCATGAGCTTTGCCCACCGCATCATCTCATCCCAATCCCGCGGCACACGCTGCTGCACCCCCTCGGCCGCGTGCTCGGCGAACATGGTCTTGTCGTACATCAGCCCCATCACCAGCGGCCCCACCGGATAGCTCCACGTGTGCCAGTGATGCTCCAGCGCCGCCAGCTCCGCCTCGCGTCGATACGGACAATCCAACCCGTGCGGGCACAACCGCCGCATCACCGGCCAACACTGCGGCAGCACTCGATCCGCAATCGCTCCCCAGTTCTTCCCCGCCTTCAGCTTCGCCAGATAAACCTCGTTCGGCAGCGAAGACGAATCCGCGAGCGGTACCCCCGCCAGCTCCTCGACATATCCATCCAGCGGATACAAAAGCTTCAGCCCGATATACGTCTGGCTCATCTTGAAATTGACGTACAGCACATCGGGCGCGATATCCCCCGCGATCTGCATCAGCGGCACGATGTTCGTCGGCTCTCCGCCGGCGCTCACCGCGATGCCATCCGATCGCGTCGGCAGAATCTGCGGATGCGCCCGCCGGAACGCATCGATCACAGCGCGATCCGTCGAATCCACGGTCCCCATCTTGAACTCGTTTGGCACCCCCCACGCCCGCAGCCGAACCGGTTCCTCCGCCCCCCGCGCCGCGCAGCAACACATCAAGACAATTAACGTCCCCGCCGCAAGATGGACCGCGCGCGAATGAATGAAAATGCTCGCGAATCATCGGCGCAAAAACAAGGGCGAGATCCGATGAAGGATCTCGCCCTTGCAGTTGATTACGCGGCGGGCCGTCTGGTCGGCTTACTTCTTTCCGGCCGTGTTGTCGCGAATCTGGATGTTCCCACCGCCGAGGATGTCCTCGACCGTCTTGGAACCGTCCCAATCGCTCGAATACCACAGCGACGTCCCATTCTTCAGCGTGAAGCCGATCGTATCGGCCCCGCCGGGCTTCATGGCGCCGGGTTCGCCCATGTCGGTGACCGTCATCTCCAGCGACAGGCCGCCCGCGATCGAGATCACGTTGCGCGGGTCGGTGATGTCCTGGACGTTGGCCTTGGCGGTAAACGTCGCATGGAGGATGCCGCTGGTGTCCTTGAAGATCTGAAGCAGGGTGATCGCCGTGCTCTTGATCTGATAGACGTGCAGGCGCGAGTCGCGCGTCCCGTTCGGCAGGTTGTAGCTGCGAACGATGATGTTGACGTTGCCCTGCGTGCTGGTCCCGGACTTGTTGTACTTCACGTTGAAGCCGAAGTTCGTCCGCAGCCCAAGGTCGCCGGCCAGGAACCCTCCCGACGACTTGTTTACGATGTAGCCGCCGCCGGAGATCGCCCCGTCGATGGGCTTGGCCACCGTGACCACCGCGTTATCGAGCGCGTTGTCGCGGGTGTAGTAGTTGTTCACCACCATGCCGATCGTGTACGACGCCGCGTCGGCCGTGCCGATGTCCACCGTCCAGTTGTAGGTGGCCACGCCAACCTTCTGGTCGCCGACGTTCACCAGGCTCACCGGAACATTGGCGGCGATGATGGCGCCGGTGTCGCGGTTGATGAAGGTCACGGTGGCGTTGCGGATATCGCCGGCGTCGGCGTCGGCCAGCGGGAACTGGTTGGTGATGTCCTCGACCGTCGCCTTGAGTGTAATCGTCGCCGTCGAAGTTCCCGGCGCGGCCGTCAGCAGGAACGCCGGGCCGGAGTAATTGATCAACGCATCCTCGCGGCTGATGACAATCGGCACGAACGTATGCACCGACCCGCCGTCGCCGTCGCTGATCAGCACATCCACGTTGTACGTGCCTGGGGCCAGATTCGCCTTGCCGGTGATCGTCCCGGTCCGCAGCGCCGAGTTCCAGTTCAGCGACAGGCCCGAACTGACCGGCAACCCGCCGACGATGCTCGCGACGAGGTTGTCGCCCGAGCCGGCGTCGAACGCGTTGACCGTCACCGGGATGATCGAGTCGCTGTACTGCTTCGACGTAGATCCGGAATTGTTGGCCGTCGGAGCAACGTTGCTGACGAAGATCGTCTTGCTCGTCGATCCGGCGCCGCCGTCGTCGTCTGTGACGGTCAGGGTCACCGTGTAGCTGCCGTTGTTGGTGGGAATGAAATTGAAGTTATTGCCATGCCCGTCGGCCACCACCTGCCCGTTGGAGCTGGTGATGTGCCAGAGGAACGTATGGGTGTCGGAGCCCGGATCGGTGAAGGTCATCGACAGGTTCACCATCTGACCTTCCGACGCCGAGCCCGGCCCGCTCATGTTCGGTGTTGGGTTCACGTTCATGACATGCGTCACGACCGTGGTCGTGCCGACGCCGCCGAACGCATCCCGCGCCGTCACCGTCGCCACGTAATCGCCGTTGTCGGCATACGTGTGCGTCGGCGCCACGCCGGAACCGAACGTCCCGTCGCCAAAGTCCCATTCGAAGGTGAGGCTATCGCCATCGACATCGCCGGTCTGGGAGGCGTCGAACGTGACCGCGGAGCCTTCGTTGCTCGTCTGTTCATCGCCGGTAACCGGCTTGGGATTGGCGTTGGTGACGATGACCGAATGGCTCGAGACTTCGGTAATCGAGTCGCCGGCGCGATCGGCGTCGCCGTCGGTGGCCGAGACGGTGATCTCGTAGAAGCCCAGGCCGAGCGAGTCGAAGTTGAACGATCCGCTTGCGGCAGAGCCGGTGTAGATCGTCGAGCCGTCCCTGGTGATGGTCACGGTGACGTTGGTCAAACCCGACTGCGCATCACTGGCCGACCAGGTGAAGAACTGAGTCAGACCGTGGCTTTCGGTGCCCTGCGAGCCGCCCAACGCGATCGCCGGCCCGACGACGTCATCGTCTGTCACGTTGACCGTTCGGGAGCCGAACGTCGTCATCGAGTCGCCGACGTAATCCGCATCGGCATCGGTCGCCGACACGTTGATCACATAGGTCCCCAGGCCCAGCGAGTTGAAGTCAAAGCTGCCGATCGCGTTCGCCAGGCTGCTGGTTGAGTAGACCGTTACGCCGTCGCGGGTGATGGTCACTTGCAGGTTCGACAGACCCGACAGGTCCGAGACATTCCAGCCAAAGGTCTGGTTCTGCCCATCGTTTTCGTCGCCGGTGGAACCACTCAGGACAATCGCCGGGCCGGCCGTGTCGTCATCCGAAACCGTGACGAGCCGGGTATCCATGGTCGTCAGCGAGTCGCTGGCGCGATCGTTGTCCGCATCGGTCGCATTGACTGTCATCGCGTAGCTGCCCGGGCCGTAGCTGTTGAAGTCGAACGAACCCGAGACGCTCGTCGACGTGAAGATCTCGACGCCGTTGCGGGTCACCGAAACGCTTACGCTGCCAATGCCGCTGCCGGCATCGCTCACCGACCAGGTGAACAGCTGGTTCTGCCCGTCGTTCTGCGTGCCGCTCGAACCGCCGAGCGTGATCACCGGCGGCGTCACATCGTCATCCGAGACGACAACCGTCCGAGTCGCAGCCGTGGTCAGGGAGTCGTTGTCACGATCCGCATCCGCATCGGTCGCGGTCACGGTGATGGTATAGGTGCCCAGGCCCAGGGAGTTGAAGTCGAACGAGCCCGAAGCATTGGAGCTGTTGTAAACCTCAACGCCGTTGCGGGTGATGCTGACCGTCGCGTTCGAAAGGCCGGAGAACAGGTCAGAAGCCGACCACGTGAAGTGGTTGTCGGCGCCATCCGTTTCCAAGCCGTTCGAACCACCGAGCAAAATCGTGGGCGGGGTGGTGTCGTCGTCGGAGACGGACACCGTGCGGGAGTCGCTCCAGGTGAGCGAGTCGCCGAGGCGATCGCTATCCGCATCGGTCGCGGTGACGGTGATGTTGTAGGTCCCCAGGCCCAGGCTGTTGAAGTCGAAAGCGCCGCTGGCGTCGGTCGAGGTGAACACGGTGGAACCGTTGCGGGTGATCGTCACCAGCACCGATCCGAGGCCGCTGCCCGCATCGGACGCGTCCCACGTGAAGAACTGATTATCGCCATCCGTCTGCGAGCCGCTGGAACCGGTCAGGAAGATCACCGGCGGCGTCGTGTCGTCATCGCTGACGATCGCCGTCTGGCTGGCGGAGTTCGACAAGGTGTCGCCGGCATGGTCGGTGTCCGCATCCGTCGCGTTGACGGTGATCACGTACGTGCCAAGGCCGAGCGAGTTGAAGTCAAACGTGCCGCTGACGTCGGTGGAGGTAAACACGGTCGCGCCGTCGCGGGTCACGGTGACGCTCACCGAGCCGATGCCCGAACCCGCGTCCGTAACGGTCCAGGTGAACGACTGGTTCTGCCCATCGTTCTCGGCTCCGTTGGACCCCGAGATGAAGATCGCCGGCGGGGTCACGTCGTCATCGGTGACCGTCACGGTGCGGGAAGCCGTCGCCGTCAGGGCATCGCCAACCCAATCCGCATCCGCATCGGTTGCGGTCACGGTCATGACGTACGTGCCCAGGCCAAGGCTGTTGAAGTCAAAGCTGTCGCTGGCGTTGTTGCTGCTGAAGACCTGCACGCCATTATGCGTGACGGTCACCAACACGTTTTCAAGGCCCGACAGATCGGACGTGTTCCACGTGAAGTGGTTGTTGTCGCCGTCGGATTCCGACCCTTCGGAGCCGCCGAGGCTGATGATCGGGGCATCGGTGTCGTCGTCATTGACGACATCCACGCGCAGACCCGACGCAACCTCGCCGTCGCCGACGCGATCGATGTCGTTGTCGCCCGCTGAGGCGAAGATCTCGAACGTGCCCAGCCCGTAGCTGTTGAAGTCAAACGTCCCGCTCGCGTCAGACGATGTGAAGATCGTGACACCGTTGCGACGGATCACGACGCTTGAGAACGACAAGCCCGACCCGGTATCCGAGATGTCCCAGCTGAAGGTCTGGTTCTCGCTATCCAGCTCCGTCCCATGCGAACCCTGGAGCGTCACGACCGGCGGCGTCGAGTCATCGTCGGTGACGACGACCGTGCGCGAAGCGAGGCTCGTGAGCGAGTCGTTCGCCGCATCCGCGTCGCCATCGGTGGCGGTGACGTTGATCGCGTAAGTGCCCAGTCCATAGCTGTTGAAGTCAAAGTCGCCGGAGAGAGCCGACAGATCGGTGGTGTGGAAGATCACCTCCGGCCCATCGCCGTTATCACGGGTGATCGTGATCTCAATAGCCGACAGACCCGACCCGCCGTCGCTGATCGACCAGCCAAAGTGGTTGATGTCGCCGTCGGTCTCGGCCCCGTTCGAACCGGAGAGGTTGATCACCGGCGGCGTCACATCGTCATCGGTAACCGTAACCGTGCGCGTCGCGGTCGCGGTAAGCGAATCACCCGTGCGATCCGCATCGGCGTCGGTTGCCGAGATGCTCAGCGTGTAGGTGCCCAGGCCGTAGCTATCAAAGTTGAAGCTGCTGATCGCATCGGCCAGGTTGGAGGTCGAGTAGATGACGTCGCCATCGTGCGTGATCGTGATGGTGACGTTCGCCAGGCCCGAGGTGAGGTCGGAAATGTTCCAGTTGAATCCTTGGGTCTGACCATCGTTCTGGGTGCCGATCGACCCGCCGGTAAGGATGGCCGGCAGATCGGTGTCATCGTCCGTCACTGTCACCGACGCCGAATCGGAGCTGCTCAGCGAGTCGGTCGCATAATCCGCGTCCGCATCGGTCGCGGTCACGTGGATCTCGTAAACGCCCAGACCCAGCGAGTTGAAGTCGAAGCTTCCGCTCGTGTCCGTTGAGGTGAAGACGGAAGCGCCGTCGCGGGTGACGGTGACGCTGACCGACCCAACGCCCGAGCCGGCATCCGTGACTGCCCACGTGAAGTGGTTGTTGTCGCCGTCCGTCTCGCTGCCGTTGGAGCCGCCGATGGTGATCAGCGGCGGTGTGGTGTCATCATCGCTGACGATCACGTTGCGCGAGGCGGTCGCCGTGAGCGCATCGTCGACACGATCGTTGTCCGCGTCCGTCGCGGTGACATTGATCGCGTACTCGCCAGGCCCGTAGCTGTTGAAGTCGAACGTCCCGCTGGCGGCGGTCGAGGTAAAGATCTCGACGCCATCGCGGGTCACCGACACCGCCACCGAACCCAGGCCCGAGCCGGCATCGGTCACCAGCCAGGTGAAGTTCTGGTTGAGGTTGTCGGTTTCACTGCCGTTGGAACCGCCAAGCGTAATGATCGGCGCATCGACATCGTCATCGCCGACAATCACGGTCTGCGTCGCCGTCGCTGTCAGCGAGTCATCCGCGCGATCCGCATCCGCATCGGTCGCGGTGACGGTGATCGTGTAGGTGCCCAGCCCGAGCGAGTTGAAATCGAAATCTCCGCTGGCGTTGGTGCTGTTGTAGACCTCGACGCCATTGCGGGTGACCGACACGGTCACATTCGAAAGGCCCGAGAACAGGTCGGATGCATTCCAGCCGAAATGCTGGTTGGCCGCATCGGTCTCGTTGCCATTCGAACCGCTCAGCACGATCGACGGCTGCGTGGTGTCATCGTCTTCGACAACCACCGTGCGGGTCGCGGTGCTGGTGAGCGAGTCGCCGGTGCGATCCGCATCGGCATCGGTCGCGATCACGGTGATCGTATAGGTGCCGAGACCCAGCGAGTTGAAGTCGAACGTCCCACCGGCGGTCGTGGTGTTCATGATCTCCACGCCATCGCGGGTCACGATCACGCTCACCGATCCAAGCCCGCTGCCGACATCGCTCACACTCCAGGTGAACTTCTGGTCCTGAGCATCCGTCTCGGTACCGGTCGAACCCGACAGATTGATCGCCGGGGCGAGCTCATCATCATCGCTGACCGTCACGCTGTGCGAATCGGAGCTGGTCAGGCTGTCGCCGACGACATCGTTGTCCGCATCCGTCGCCGTCACGCTGATCTGGTAAGTGCCCAGACCATAGCTATTGAAATCAAAGCTGCCCGAAGCGGTCGTGAAAGTCGCGATGGTCGACCCGTCGCGGGTGACGGTGACCAGGACGCTGCCGATCCCGCTGCCGGCGTCGGTAACGCTCCAGGTGAAGTGGTTGTCCTGACCGTCATTCTCCGCGCCGTTGCTGCCGCCGATCACGATGACCGGGGCGGCCGTGTCGTCGTCGCCGATGGTCACGCTGCGCGAGGCCGTCGCCGTGAGCGCATCATTCAGGCGGTCCCCATCCGCATCGGTCGCGGTCACGTTGATCGTGTACGTTCCGTTGCCCAGGGCATTCAGGTCATAAGACCCGCTCGCGTTCGTCGAGGTGTAGATCTCCACCCCATCCTTGAGGATCGATACCAGCACCGAACCCAGCCCGCTGCCGGCATCGCTGACGCTCCAGCCGAACTGGTTGTCATCGCCATCAGTCTCATTGCCGGTCGAACCGGTCAGCACGATCTGCGGCGCCGTCGTGTCATCGTCGCTCACGACCACCGTGCGGGTCGCGACCGATGTCAGGCTGTCGCCGGTCCAGTCCGCATCCGCATCGGTCGCGGTAACGGTCATGACGTAGGTGCCCAAGCCCAGGCTGTTGAAGTCGAACGAGCCGACGGAATTGGCGCTGTTGAAGACCTCCACGCCGTCGCGGGTAATCGAAACGCTGACGTTCGAAAGTCCCGAGAACAGGTCCGAAGCGCTCCACGTAAAGTGGTTGTCCGCGCCATCCGTCTCCGCTGTTTCCGAGCCACCGAGCGTGAGCACCGGCGCATCGGTGTCATCATCCGACACCGTCACGCTGCGCGAAGCCGTCGCCGTCAGTGCATCGTCCGAACGATCCCCGTCCGCATCGGTCGCGGTGACGTTGATCGTGTAAGTGCCCAGCCCCAGCGCGTTAAGGTCATAAGACCCGGTCGCGTCGGTGGTGCTGTAGATCTCAACCCCACCCTTGAGGATCGAAACCAGCACCGAACCAAGCCCGCTGCCGGCATCGGTGACGTTCCAGGTGAAGTGATTGTTGTCGCCATCGTTCTCGGCCCCGGTGGAACCACCGAGATCGATCACCGGCGCGGCCATGTCATCGTCGCCAACGCTGACGCTGCGGGACGAGGTCGCCGTGAGCGCATCGCCCAGCCGATCGCCATCCGCGTCTGTCGCGGTGATGTTGATCTGGTAATCGCCCAGACCCAGCGTGTTGAAGTTGTAGGTGCCGGTCGCATCGGTCGAGCTGAAGATCTCGACGCCGTTCTTGAGGATCGTCACCAAGACCGAGCCGATGCCCGAGCCGCCGTCCGTGACCGTCCAGTTGAACGCCTGATCGTCGCCATCGGTCTCGGAGCCTTCCGAACCACCGATCGTGATGACCGGGGCGGCGGTGTCATCGTCGCCCACGCTGACCGACCGCGAAGCCGTGGCGGTCATCGCATCGCCAAGGCGATCCCCATCTGCATCGGTCGCGGTGACCGTGATCTGGTAGTCGCCCAGGCCAAGGCTGTTGAAATTAAACGTGCCGCTGGCATCGGTGGAAGTGAACACCTCCACGCCATCGCGGGTGACGCTCACGGACACGTTGGCAACGCCCGAACCCGCATCGACAACCGACCAGTTGAAGACCTGGTCCTCGCCATCGTTCTCAGAACCTTCCGAACCCGTGATCGTGATCACCGGCGCGGCCACATCATCATCCGAGACGCTCACCGACCGGGAAGACGTCGCCGTGAGTGCATCATCCGTGCGATCCGCATCCGCATCCGTCGCAGTGACAGTGATCTGGTAATCGCCCAAACCGAGCGAGTTGAAATCGAACGTCCCGCTCAGGTCCGTCGAGGTGAAGACCTCCGCGCCATCGCGCGTCACGCTGACCAGCACATTCGCCACACCCGAGCCACCGTCGGTGACGGTCCAGTTGAAGACCTGATTCTGGCCATCGTTCTCAGACCCATCGGACCCGGTGATCGAAATGATCGGTGCCGCCGTGTCGTCGTCGTTGACGGTCACGCTCGCCGAATCGCTGCTGGAAAGCGCATCGCTCGCGCGATCGCTGTCCGCATCCGTCGCATTGACGGTGATGGCGTACGTTCCCAGCCCAAGGCTGTTGAAGTCGAACGACCCAGAAGCGTCGTGTGACGTGAAGACCTCCACGCCATCGCGGGTCACCGACACATCGACATTGCCGATGCCCGAGCCCGCATCCGTGACCGCCCAGGTGAAGTGGTTATCAGCGGCGTCCGTCTCGCTGCCGTTGGATCCGCCGATCGTGATGACGGGCGGAACGATGTCGTCATCGCCGACCACGACCATGCGCGACGATGCCGTGTTGCTCGCGTCACCGATCCGATCGCCATCGGCATCGCTGGCCGCGACATGGATCTCGAACGTACCGAGCCCAAGCGAGTTGAAGTTAAAGGTGCCGTTGGCATCGGTGGACGTATAAACGATGTCGCCGTCCTGGGTGATCACGACCATGACCGACCCAACGCCCGAGCCGGCATCGGTGACCGACCAGCTGAACGACTGATCGTCGCCATCGGTTTCCGTCCCGGTCGATCCGGTGATCACAATGACCGGCGCTTCCGAGTCATCGTCGGTCACGGTGATGGTCCGCGTTGCAGTCGCCGTCAGCGAATCATCTGCGCGATCCGCATCCGAATCCGTCGCGCTGACGTTGATCGTGTAGGTGCCCAGGCCGAGGGAGTTGAAATCGAATCCGCCGGAAGCATTGGTGCTGTTGAACACCTCCACGCCGTCGCGGAGGATGCTGACGGTGACGTTGGAGAGGCCAGAGTCGGTATCGGAGACGCTCCACGTGTAGTGGTTGTCGGCGCCGTCGGTCTCGTCGCTGCTGGATCCGCCAAGCGTGATCAGCGGCGGCGTGATGTCGTCATCGCTGACGCTGGCCAGACGGCTGTCGCTGCTGCTCATCGAGTCGCCGGTCCAGTCCCCATCCGCATCGGTCGCGCTGACGGTGATCTGGTAATCGCCCAGCCCAAGGCTGTTGAAATCGAACGTGCCCGAAGCGTCGGTCGAGGTGAAGATCTCGACGCCGTTCTTGGTCACGCTGACGCTCACCGAGCCCAGGCCCGAGCCGCCGTCGACGACGTTCCAGTTGAACACCTGGTTCTGCCCATCGTTCTCGCTGCCTTCGGAGCCAGTGATCGTGATCACCGGGGCGGCAATGTCGTCGTCGCCCACAGTGACAGTCTGCGTCGCCGTGCTCGTGAGCGAGTCGCTCGTGCGATCCGCATCCGCATCGGTCGCGGTCACGTTGATCGTGTAGATGCCCAGGCCCAGCGCGTTGAAGTCAAACGTGCCGGTCGCATCGGTCGTGCTGTAGATCTCGACCCCATCCTTGAGGATCGACACCAGTACCGAGCCAAGCCCGCTGCCGGCATCGGTGACGTTCCACCCGAACACCTGGTTCTGGCCATCATTCTGCGTCCCGCTGGAGCCGGTGAGGTCGATCATCGGCGCCGCCGTATCGTCATCCGTGACCGTCACGCTCTGCGACGCCGTGCTTGTCATCGCATCGTCAGCGCGATCTGCATCCGCATCAGTCGCGGTGATGCTGATCTGATAATCGCCCAGGCCCAGCGAGTTGAAATCGAACGAGCCCGACAGATCGGTCGAGGTGTGGATGGTCGCGCCATTCTTCGTGATCGTGACCAGCACAGAGCCCACGCCCGACCCGGCATCGCTCACGTTCCAGTTGAAGACTTGATTCAGGCCATCGTTCTCGCTGCCCTCGGACCCGGTAATGCTGATCACCGGACCGGCCATGTCGTCATCACCAACCGTGACCGACCGCGAAGCCGACGCCGTCATCGCATCGCTAGCCCGATCGCTGTCCGCATCGGTCGCGGTGACCGTAATCTGATAATCGCCCAGACCCAGAGAGTTGAAGTTGAAGGTCCCCGACGCATCGGTAGACGTGAAGACCTCGATCCCGTCGCGGGTGACGCTCACCAGAACCGAGCCAACGCCGCTGCCGGCATCGGTGACGGTCCAGTTGAACGCCTGGTTCTGACCATCGTTCTCCGAACCTTCAGAACCGGTAATCGTGATCACCGGCGCCGCCGTATCGTCATCGGTCACAGTCACTGTCTGCGAAGCGGTGCTGGTCGCCGCATCGTTCAACCGATCCGCATCCGCATCGGTCGCGACGACGCTGATCTGGTACTCGCCCAGTCCGTAGCTATTAAAGTCGAAGCTGCCGCTCAGGAGGTTCGACGTGTGAATCGTGGCCCCGTCGCGGGTGATCGTGACCAGGACCGAGCCGAGGTTCGAGCCCGCATCGGTCACATCCCACGTGAAGACCTGATCCTGCCCATCATCCTGAGACCCATCAGACCCGCCCAGCGTAATCACCGGCACAGCGGTGTCGTCATCCGTCACCACAACCGTCCGCGAGGCATTTGTCGTGATCGCATCATTGAGACGATCGCCGTCCGCATCGGTCGCGATGACCGAGATCTCGAATTCGCCCAGCCCATAGCTGTTGAAGTCGAAGCTGCCCGAAGCGAGATTGGACGTGTGGATGGTTACCCCATCCTGCGTGATCGTCACCAGCACCGAGCCGAGGCCCGAGCCGGTGTCTTCCACCGACCAGGTGAAGCTCTGGTTCTGCCCATCGTTTTCATCGCCCTCGGAGCCCGAGAGCGTGATCGCCGGGCCGGCCACATCGTCGTCCGTCACGTTCACGCTGCGGCTCGCGGTAGCCATCATCGCATCGCCCAGCCGATCGCCATCCGCATCGGTGGCCGTCACGTTGATCGTGTACATGCCCAGGCCAAGCGCGTTCAGGTCATAAGACCCGCTCGCATCGGTGGACGTGTAGATCTCCACACCGTCTTTGAGGATCGAAACCAACACCGAGCCCAGCCCACTGCCGGCGTCGCTCACGGTCCAGGTAAACGCATTGTCATCGCCATCAGTCTCGTCGCCGGTCGAACCGCCCAGCGTGACGATCGGCGCGGCGGCATCATCATCCGACACCGTCACGATCCTCGAAGACGTCGCGGTCATCGCGTCATCGAGGCGATCCGCATCCGCATCGGTCGCCGTGACGGTGATCTGGTAATCGCCCAGACCCAGTGAATTGAAGTCGAATGAGCCCGAAGCATCGGTCGAGGTGAACACCTCAACCCCATCGCGTGTGACGCTGACACTCACCAATCCAATACCCGACCCGCCGTCCACGACGCTCCAGGTGAAGGCGTTGTCGTCGCCGTCGGTTTCGCTGCCGGTCGAGCCGCCCAGGGTAATGATCGGCGCCGCGGTATCGTCATCGCTCACCGTGACCGACTGAGTCGCCGACGCGAGGATCGAATCACTCGCACGGTCGTTGTCCGCATCGGTCGCCGAGATCGTGATGTTGTAGACGCCCAGCCCGAGCGAATCGAAGTTAAACCCGCCTATCGCGTTGGCCAGGTTGGTCGAGTGGTACACAACCACCGGCCCGGTCCCATCATCACGCGTGATCGTGATCTCCAGCGACGACAACCCGGAATCTGCGTCACTGATGTTCCAGTTGAACGCCTGCGGCTGGCCATCATTTTCCAGGCCGCTCGAACCGGTGATAGAGATCGCCGGCCCGGTCGTGTCATCATCCGAGACGCTCACCGACCGCGAAGCGCTCGCCGTCATCGAGTCGCTGGCGCGATCCGCATCCGCATCGGTCGCGACGACGGTGATCTGGTATTCGCCCAAGCCCAGCGAGTTGAAGTCGAACGTGCCCGACGCATTCGTGGAGGTGAACACCTCTACGCCATCACGGGTAACGCTCACGAGCACGGAACCAATGCCGCTGCCGGCATCGACCACGCTCCAGTTGAACACCTGATCCTGCCCATCATTCTCGGCATTCTCCGATCCCGTAATCGTGATCACGGGCGCGGCGGTATCGTCATCGTTGACGCTCACCGACCGCGACGCCGAGCTGGTCATCGCGTCGCCGGTGCGATCCGCATCGGCATCCGTGGCTGTCACGGAGATCTGGTAATCGCCCAGGCCCAGCGAGTTGAAATCGAACGAGCCGCTCGCGTCGGTGGAAGTAAACACCTCAACCCCATCGCGAGTCACGCTCACGCTGACCGAGCCAATGCCCGAGCCGGCATCGACCACCGACCAGTTGAACACCTGGCCCTGTCCGTCATTCTCCGTACCCTCCGAACCGGTGATCGTGATCACCGGGCCGGCCATGTCGTCATCGCCCACGGTTACCGTGCGGGTCGCGATGCTGGTCGCGGTATCGCCAGCGCGGTCCGCGTCCGCATCTTCCGCCGAGATCGTGATCTGGTACGTCCCCAACCCGAGCGAATCGAAGTTGAAGTTCCCAGTCGCATTCGCCAGGTTCGACGTGGAGTAAACCTCCTCGCCGTCCCGGGTGATCGTGATGTTCAACCCGGTGAGATTCGACAGGTCGGAAATGTTCCACCCGAACGACTGCGGCTGCCCGTCGTTCTCGGTCCCTTCCGAACCGCTCAAGCTGATCGTCGGCCCAGCCGAATCATCATCCGAAACGCTCACCGCGCGAGAAGCCGTCGTCATGTTGCCGACCGTGTCGGTCGCCGTAACGACGATCTCGAAGTTCCCCAGGCCAAGCGCATCAAAGTTCGCCGTGCCCGAAGCACTCGCAGAAGTAAAGACCGTTGCGCCATTCTGCGTGATCGTCACGCTCACCGAGCCAAGGCCCGACGGATCCGTCACCGACCAGGTAAACGCCTGAGTATCGCCATCCGTCTCGTTGCCAACCGACCCGCTCAGCGTGATCACCGGCGGTGTAATGTCGTGGACGGTAATGGAGACGTTCGCCGGCGCAGAGTCCGCGCTGGCATCGTTCGTCTTGAACACGAACCCGTCCGTCCCAAAGTAATCCGCCGCCGGCAGATACGTCGCCGCCGCGCCCGCGAGCGTGTAGTACCCGCCCGCCAGGTCCGCCGCCGTGATCAGGTGACCCGAAGTGCCCGCGCCATCGAACAGGCTGCCGTGCGCCGGCAGCGCCGTGATCCGATACACCAGCGGCTCACCATCGATATCCGAACCGGTCAGGGTGACCGTCACCGGCGTGTTCTGGTTCGTATCCACCGACTGCGAATCCGCCGTCGGCGCATCGTTCACCGAAGCGACGTTGATCGCCACAGTCGCGATATTGCTGTCCAGCGATCCGTCGTTCGCCTTGAACGTGAAGCTGTCAAATCCATGGTAATTCGCACTAGGCGTATACGTATAAATGCCCGGCGAAGTCTGAAGCAGCGTCCCATGCAGCGGCCCAGCGACGATCGAGTACGTCAGCGACGCCGAGTCGACGTCGGTGGCCACCAGGGTGATGCTGACAGGCATATCCTCAAGCGTGTTGACCGGCTGATCCTGAGCGACCGGCGGATCGTTCACCGGGTTGACGGTGATCGCGACAGTGTCCGTGTCCGAAAGCGCCCCGCCCGTTCCAGTGTTGCCAAGGTCATTCGTCGTGATCGACAGCGTCACCGGCCCGTTGTAGTTCGCGCCCGGCAGGAACGTCATCCCGTTCAACGCAGCGTTGATCGCCGCCATCGTCCCGGTCACCATCATCGCGCCGGTTCCATTGGCGCCGCTGTTGAAGGTCAGTCCCGCCACGCCGCTCAGCGTCAGCGTGCCGTTCGTCACCGAGATCGAAACCCGCACGTTCCCCGGATCCGCATCGATGTCGCTCACCGTGATCGCGTTGCCGTTGGCGGACGAGAACACCAACGCGGTGTCCTCATTGGTCGCCTGCGGTCCCGGCACGCTGTTCACGGGCGCATCGTTCACCGCGCCGACCGTGATCGTCACCAGCACCTGGTTCGAGTTGAACGTCCCGTCATCCGCGTAGTAAATGAACGAGTCATCGCCCACGTAGCTGGCGGCGGGCGTATAGGTGAACGAGCCGTTGAGGTTCAGCGTCAGCGAGCCGTGCGACGGGCCCGTCACCAGCTTGGCCTGGATCGTGTCACCGTTTGGATCGCTGTCGTTCGCCAGGACGCCCGGCGCAGCCACCACCAGCGCCTGGTTCTCGGGCGTCATGTAGCTGTCCGCCGTCGCGATGGGCGCGATATTGCCTGCGTCCACGAAGACCGTCACCAGTGCCGTATCCGTCAGCCCGTTGCCGTCCGTGATCGTGTAGGTGAACGTGTCCGTCCCGGTGAAGTTCGTCACCGGCGTGTACTTCAGCACCCCACCGCCCAGGTTCTGCACAATGCCATTCGCGCCGGAGGTGAAGCTCGTCACGTTGAATGGCGATGAGAGCGGCCCCATCAGGTCGTTCGCTACGACATTGATGTTGACCGCCGTGTTCTTCGTCGTCGCCGCCGTGTCGTTGTTAGCGTTGGGGCCCTGATCGGCGCCGAACCCGACTACCAGCGTGCCCGTCCCAATCACCGAACCCGAAGCCGCGCCGGCGGTAATCGTGAACGGATAAATCCCCACCGGCGTGCTGCCCGTGGTCGCAATGCGGAACAGCACCGTCGTCACCGGCTGCCCGGACCGCAGCGTCACCGCATGTGCGCCAATCGGACCGAGTATCGTCACGCCCGCGGGAACCCCACCCTGCCAACTCACCGAAAGGTCGATATTCAACGTGCCGCCGCTGTTCTTCTGATCGCCACGCGTGAGCGTCAGATCATAGGAAGCGATCCCGCCCGGGTTCACCGGCTTGGGCGCCTGGTTCGTCACCGCGACGCCGCCGATCTTGAACTGGTCCTGCACCGTGATCGTCAAAGCCGGCGAAGCGGCCGACACGTTCCCCGCGGCATCCGTCGCCTTCGCGGTGATCGTGTGAACCACGCCGCCGCTATTGCTGCTCAGCGCCTTCACATCCGGCGTCAGGAAGCTCCAGTTGCCCGACCCGTCTGCCGTCGTTGTACCCAGCAGCGTCGCCCCATCGAACACGCTCACGGTGCTGTTCGCCGCAGCGGTGCCGGTAAACAGGGGCGTGGTCACAAATGTAATGTTGTCAGTCTGCGAGCCGCCGGTGTCGCTCGTGTCCGCCAGGTCCGGCATCGCCGGCGCCGCCGGCGGAGCCGTATCGATCGTGATCGCCATCGTCGAAGACGCTGCGCTTGTGTTCCCCGCCGCATCCTGGGCCTTGGCCGTGAATGTATGCAGACCATCAGCCAGCGCCGCGGTCGTGAAGCTCCACGCTCCCACACCGCTCGCGGTCACCGTCCCGAGCAGCGTTAGCCCATCGAACACCTGCACGTTCGCGTTCGCCTCAGCTGTGCCGTTCAACTGAATCGTATTGTCGTTCGTGATCGAATCGCCCAGCGTCCCGCTGTCGGTCGCGAATGAGCTGATCACGGGCGCCGCTGGAGGTGTGATGTCAACGGTAACGTTGAAGTTGGCTGAGATGGGCGACGTGTTCCCCGCCAGATCCATCGCCGTCGCGGTAAACGTGTAAGAACCTTCGGCCAGCGTGACGCCCGTGTAATCAAAGCTCCAGTTGCCCGAACCGTTGGCAGTCGCAGTCCCGATCACGCCCACACCCGAGCGCGACAGGGTAACGGTGCTGTTCGCCTCCGCCGTTCCAGAAATGACCAGCGACTGATCCGAAGTCACGCGATCACTCGGGCTGCTGCCTGAATCGGTGACGATGGTCGTGATTACCGGCGCCGCGGGAGCGCTCGTATCGACGGTGACCGAGAAAGCACCCGAAGCCGCCGAAACGTTCCCCGCGGAATCGGTCGAAGTCGCGGTAAAGCTATACGTCCCGGCAACCAGCGTGGTGCCGGTGTAATCAAAGCTCCAATTGCCCGAGCCGTTGGCGACGGCGGTCCCGATCACACCGACGCCCGAACGCGAGAGCGTGACGGTGCTTCCCGCTTCGGCCGTGCCATTCAGCACCAGCGTGGGATCACTCGTCACGCCATCCGACGTGTTCGAGCCGGTGTCGTTCACGATTCCCGTGATGACCGGCGCGCCTGGCGTGCTTGTATCAATCGTGACGTTGAAGTTCGCGGACGAAGCCGACGTATTTCCCGCAAGGTCAGTCGCGGTCGCGGTGAACGTATAGCTGCCTTCGGCCAGCGAAGTGCCGGTGTAATCGAAGCTCCAGTTGCCCAGGCCATTCGCCGTCGTGGTGCCGATCACCCCCAGGTCGGCGCGGGTAATCGTCACCGTGCTGTTTGCCTCGGCGGTGCCGCTGAGCACCAGCGTCGGATCGTTGGTGATGCGATCGGCTCCGTTGCCCGAGTCAGTCGCGATCCCCGTGATCGCAGGCGCCGCCGGCGCGGCGGTGTCGATCGTCACGCCCAGTGTCAGTGAGACCGCGGAGACATTTCCCGCCGCATCGGTCGCAGTCGCGGTAAAGCTGTACGTCCCCGCGGCCAGCGTCGTCCCGGTGTAATCGAAGCTGAAGTTGCCCGACCCGTCCGCGACCGTGGTGCCAATGACGCCAAGGCCCACGCGCGTAATGGTAACGGTGCTGTTCGCCTCCGCGGTGCCGAGCAGCATCAACGACGGATCGCTCGTCACCTTGTCGGTGCTGCTCGATCCCGTGTCGTTCACGATCCCGGTAAACACCGGCGCCGCCGGAGCGGTGATGTCATAGGTAACTGTGTTATCCGTGCTGGTCGAAGCCAGGTTCAGGTTGCCAGCCGAGTCCTGCGCCGCGCCGGCGATCACGGTCGCCGTGACCGTACCGCTGCCGCTCATCCCGCTCACGGCGACATCGTACGTAGTGCCGCTCCCGGTGATGTTGACTGTGGTCGGATTGGCGGTCCCCCCAAGCTGCACATCCGAGGCGGTGAAGCCGGTCACGGATTCGCTGAAGATAACGGTGAAATGGATCGGGGAAACTTTCGTCGGATCCGCATTGTTCTGATTGATCGTCACCGTCGGCGAAGTGCGATCGATCGTATAGATCGGGCCCGTGAAGTTCCCGTTCCCGGCACCCGCGCCGCCCAGCGGGTTGTTGCCGGCATCGATGATCGAGTCGTTATCGACCAGGTTGAGCCCCAGCGTTCCCTCCCCGCTTCCCGTATTGGCGGTCACCGTCCAGGTTGTTCCGCCGCCCGTCACACCGCTGATGCCCGCCCCGCTCACACCACCGCTTGCGACCAGCGCAAAGTCCGTCGCATCCACGGCACTCACGCTCTCGCTGAACGTTACGGTCCAGCTCACGCTCGCAGCATTCGTCGGCGAAGGATTCGCCAGCACGATCGACGCAACCGTGGGATTCGCCTTGTCGATCGTATAGATCTCTCCCGTCAGATTGCCGTTTCCAATTCCCGTCCCGCCCAGCGGATTCAGGTTCGCATCCTTGATCGTGTCGTTGTCCACCAGGTTCAGCCCCAGTGTCCCATCCCCGCTGCCCGTGTTGGCCGTAACCGTCCAGGAATTTCCGCCGAGCGGGACAACGCTGGTAATGCTCGCCCCGCTGACGCTGCCCGTCGTCGCCAGCGCGAAGTCCGCCGAGTCCACACCCGTCACGCTCTTGTTGAACGTCACCGTCCAGCTAACGCTCAAGGCGCCCGTCGGCGTGCTGCTCGTGCGCACGATCGACGTCACCGAGGGCACATCGATCTTGTAGGTCACGATCGCCGCCGCCCACTGCGCCGCCGCGGTCAACGTTCCACTGGCCGCGAATGCACCGGTCGCGCTGGCGATGCGGTACTCGCTGTTGATGATCATGTTCGAGCTGCCGCCGCCGCCCGATCCGGTGTTCGCCTGCGTCAGGTTCGTGAACGAAGCCCCCGCGGTCATCGTGTTGCTCTTGTCCTCCACGCCCACGGCGCCGATCAGAAGTTCGTCCGGCTGTGAGGTGGTCGCGGTATTTCCCGAGCTCGGCGAGCTGCTGTTGCCGATGGCCGTGCTCGTCTTATCCGTTGCTACGCTTACCAGCCCGGAGACCGAGTGCACGCTGATCGCCTTGGCCGCCGTCGAAGTGCCAAACGTCGCTGTGACGCGGTCGCTGGTCGTCAAGGCGACCGTGACGCGGGCCGAGAACACCAGCGTGCGCACGCCGCTCGTCCCGCTGCCGTTGGTGACATCCGCATCTTTCGTATAGGTGTTCCCCTTGCTGTCGGCCAGCGTGACCCCGCCGCTGTTCGGGTCCATCGCCAGCGTCACGATGATCGTGTTCCCGATGGCCACCGCCTGGCTGAATGTGGAGCTCTGGAGCGTCGTGCTGCCGGTGGTATTCCCAGCCGTTGCGATCGTCACCGGTGCCGAAATGCTGTCCGTAAACGTAGCCGCCGCGCTCTCGCCGCTCGTCAACCCCGTCGCCGTCAGGTTATAGGTCGCGTGCAGCGCATCCGGATCGTTCACCAGCCAGCTCGCCGTGAACGTCCCCGATTCATCCGCCTGCACGGTCCACGCCTGGTTCTGCGGGTCGGCGTTGCTGCCGTCGGTCCCCGCCACGTGGGTGACCTGGAGTTGAACGGTTTCATTGGGCGCAAAATCCCCGCCGGCGATGAGCGCAGTGTCCCCATAGTGGTAGTCCGCCTGGTCCGTGGCCACGAACGCGAACATCTGCCGCCCTTCCAGCGCCTCGAACCAGCGGAAAACCGCCCGGTCCAGCGCCGCCCGGTTCATCCGGTGAGCGATACGAGCCTTCGACGTAGAAACAATGCCTTCCCGAGCCGACGAAACAGCAGCATTCATGGACAAAGCCCTCTTCCAGGTTGGAGTGCGATCGTGAAAACGATGGCGGGACGCGCGCTCGGCCCCACAATGGTCGAGCCCGCGCCGGTAGTTGCGGAGAGATCCGCTCCAAACCTATCCCACAAGCACCGGCACGCAACCGGACTTAACCAATGAACCCATCAATTCACCCACCAACATGGATAAACTCTGACGCCCCTGAGGCCTGTGCCGGTGCGACCGTCAAGTCAAACCTTGACGATCGTCCGGTAACCTTCGCCCGACACATCACAAAAACGAAGCGAGCGAATGACCGCCACGTCATCCGCTCGCTCTTCGTCGACTGATAACTGTGCCCCGAGCCTCACCCGCCCATATCGTAGAAGAACTCCTCCTGCACGATCTTCCCGTCTCTCACCGTATACAACCCGCACTCCTCCGCCTGCATACGCTTGCCCGCCATCGGCCCTGCCTTGGCCGTCACATCGATCTTGTAGTGGACGATAAACCGATCCCCATGCGGCCACGGACCGTTCGTCTCGCCGCCATGGATCTCGTGATTCTCAAACCACCACTCGTTCTTCTTCCGGACCGCCTCAATCCCTTCCATCCGCGCCGGCATGTTGGGCATTGAGTGCACCTCCACGCTTACCACGTTTGGCGCATATAACGTGCTGACCGCCTCCAGATTCTTCCCCGCCCGGCAAAACTCAACCAGCTTTTTGCCAACCTGTTGCGTGCTGTCCATGGTCCTCCTTTTGAGAAACGTTGCATTCCAAGGGTAGGCGTGGCGAATTGTGGTGTCAGTCTCGCGTTGTTTTATAATGGGACCATGCGACCACTGACGCGGCGAGAGTTTCTTCTGGCGGCTGGAGCAGCGGGAGTCGCGGCGGCGGTGCGGGTCCCGCTGACCTTCGCGGCGGGTGATGGTACGAAATCGTTCGAGTTCGCCCTCGTTTCCGATAACCACCTCGGACGCGTAGGCGTTACGGAAATCGACAACCTGAAGAAGGTCGTCGCGGAGATCAACGCCTCCCCGGCGGAGTTTACGCTCTTCGCCGGAGACCTCGTCCACGCCGGTCACCTCCCGAGTAACGAGGTCCACTATTCCACGTGGAAACAGATCGTCTCAGACCTGAAACGCCCCTGGCACGCAGTCCCCGGCAATCACGATCCCGACGCGCTCTTCACCAAATACATTGCCGCCAAGTTGAACTTCACCGTCGATCACCCGCCGTTGCGCTTCATCTGCTTCCGCGACGCCAAGCCCAATCCGGCACACGACGGGATCGTCACCCCGGAGCAACTCGAGTGGCTGCAATCACAGATCGATGACGCGTCGAAGCTGAAGCTCGACGTAATCCTCTGGTCGCACATCGCCTATCACGCCAACTCCAGTCCTAACCGCGGCTGGGTGATCAAGGATGGCCGCGACGAATTCGGAAAACTCCTGGAGCGCAATCGCAAGTCGGTCCGGGCCTTCATAACCGGGCATTATCACTTCGGCCTCTTCGCATGGCATGAAAACCATGAAACCGGCCCGATGTCCCACGTAGTGCTGCCCTCGACAAGCTGGAACGAGGACCACAAGCTCAAGGGACACGTCGATTTGCTGGCGAACGACTACCGGCCAGGCTACACGCTCGCGCGGTTTGAGCCCGGCGGCTTGGTACTACAGTTCAAGCCGATCGATCAGCCATCAACGGACGTGCTCAAGCTCGCGGTCTGAGCAGCGTTATCGCTCCGGGGCTTTTTCGCCTTTGACGGTGTAACGAACCGTGCTGCCGTCGGGTTTGGTCCACGTCATCTCACCGCTCATCTCGGTCGCGGCGACCTGCCCGGACCACTTCGCTTTCCCATCGCTCGGGCTTGTCTGCTCAGCGCTGAACGTCCCAATCCCGCCTGGCCGGGCGTTCTCGTCGTAGTCGGCAGGCGTAAATCCCTTCTTCGCCAGCGCAACACTCGACAGCTTGCTGCCCTTGAACGTCAGCGTGTCCTTGAATTCCTTCTCCTTCGAGCCCTCTTCCGGAGTGACCGTGACCGTCCACTTGGTGTCTTCAAACACCTGCTTCGCCCGTGCAACCGATGCAAGGCCGAGAAGCAACCCGGCCACGATGAAGGCAACGATTACTCGCATACGACTCCTTATTCGCTCTTCTTGGGCTGTTGCGACTGGCGGATCATCTGCGAAGCGCCAACCTGTTCGAAAGTCTTGAGATCCGTCCAGAACGTACCCGGCCCGGCGTAGATCAACTTCAAATCCTTGGGCTCAAACGCCTTGGCAAACGTGTACAGATTGTACGCCTGCGGCGAGCCAAACGCATCCACCAGCATCTTCGCCCCCTTCGCCTCCGCCTCATTCTTCAAACGGGCGACATCCGCCTGCGCCTTGCCCAGGATCTGCGTGCGCTTGGCCTCGAGCTGTGACATCTCGAGGTTGATCGACGCAACGTCCAGATCGCGCTGGGCGTCGATCTCCGCGGCCTGCTTCGCCCCGTCAGCCGTAATGTTGGCGGTCTTCACGCCGGTATCACTTGCAACCGTTTCCTTCGCGACGTCCACCTGCTTGAGCGACTGCTCCAGCTTGGCGGCGGTCATCGCGGTCTGCGTCTTCTGCTTGTTGGTCAGGTCGCGCTCGATCTCAATGTTGGCCCGCTGGATGGTCGCCAGCAAACCGTTCGTCGCATCCTTGCCGCTCGTATCCTTGATCGAGATGTTTCGAATCAGGGCAAGCAGCACGTGCACCTTGCGGGATTGCACCGTCGTCTCCAGCGACGCCGATAGCTCATCCTGGAACTTCGAGCGCGTGGCCCCCTGGATCAGTTCCTTGGACGTGTACTTGGCGCCGACGTTCTGACACGCGGCCTTCATGGCCGGCTCGATCACGTTGGAGCGGACGAAATCCCACGAGCCGATGTTGGCCACGATTTCGGGCGCATCCACAGGCGAGACGCCCCACACGACCGTAAAGTCGGCCTCGACCTGGTATCCGTCGCCGCTATAGAAGCGGATGGATTGGCCCTTGGTGTCGTTCGCGGACTTCTCGAGCGAGATCGCGTCATAACCGATCGGAACAATGTCCACCTTTACCAGCCGCGGGTTAAGGTAGTACACGCCAGGCTGAAGCACGCGCGCGCGAACGCCACGTTCCCCTTCGTTGAGAACCAGGCGCGAGGGATTGCCAGGCATAGTCATCGGATTGGTGGCCGAGGCGGCCGCCTGCGTCGCGGGACCCGTCGTCTTGGCTCGGATCTCCGAGAGTGTCAGGTCCTGCGCAGCGCCGCGCTTTCCGCTGAGCTGCGTGACGACGCCGACGTATCCTGGCGGAACGACGGTCGCGGGGACGGTGGTGACAGAGTAGATCTGCGGGTTGAGCTTGTAGATACCGGGGGTGAGGACTTCTTTCTGAATGCCCTTGAACCCCGGATCGACAACCTCTGCCCCATCAGTAGGCGTCTTACCTTGCTTTATCGACACCAGGCCGACCATCGGCTGAACGTTCGCGTCCGGCAGCAGGCCGTCGCGATTGAACCGCCACTGCTGCGGCTCACCCGCCGGGATCTGCACGAGATCCACAAGCTTCCAGTCATACTCCACCGGATTGAGGAAGTATCGCCCCGGCCCGCGCAGCTCTTCCTGCACGCCCTTGCATCCACTGTGGGGCCCATCCTTCGGCACCGCAATCAAGTCCGCCGGCAAAGGATCGCCGAACTTGTTGATCACCATCAGCGCCTTGTCCTGCGGCACATAGACGCGCATGACGGTCCACTTAAAGCCTTCCCACGCGATAAATCCGATCACGATCAGCAGCACCACCGCGCGGACAATGACCGAGACCCGGTTCACCGGCTTGGGGGTTGGCGGAATATTTTGTTTTTCGGTGTTCATAGTGATCCTCCCTCGTTAGTGAGCACCACTGACCTGGGGCTGTTCGACCTTCACCGCGGGCGGCGACGCGTTCCCCGGCGGCGCCGTGTACTGCTTGAACAGATCGGCGAACACGCCATCCGTCGTCGTCAGGATCGACTTCATCGACGGCGCGACCTTCTGATAGAAGAAGTAGCGGGCGTAGTTGTTTCCATCGCCAAACGCCGCGACCTGCTGACGCAACGGCTCGGCCTCAGCCTGCTTGTTCAGCAAAACGACCGCGGCATCCGCCTGACCCTTGGCAACCAACGCATCCGCTTCCTTCTGCGCGGCATCTAGACGCAGCTTGGCAACCGCGAGCTTCTGCCGCGCCTCAGTCAGCGCAACGTCCCTTTCCCGTTCCGACTTCTTAACAACGGTAACGACCTGCTTCGTCGCCTCGCCCATCTGTTGATTCTGCAATGCCATCTGCTCCTGCGTCGCGAGCTCGGCCTGACTCTTGGCAACCTGGATCTGCTGCTCCAGCGAGTGAATCTGCTGCTTGGCCACCTCGCGCTCGTTGATCGGGTCCTTGATCTGGTTAGGCGGCTCGATATCCCGCACCAGCGCCTGAAGGATCTCAATCCCCTGCTTCTCGCAAGCTTCCCGCAGCTTGTCCTCAAACTCCTGTTGGAATTTCAATTTGGTATCGCCAGCGATGAAGTCGCGAGCGAGATACTGACTCCCAACCAGCCGGCAAAAGCTCCGCGCGTACGGCAGAATCACCTTCTCCTCCAGGCATGGAACCAGCTCGTTTCCCTCGCCATACTGCACATAAGCCTGCGGCAATCGATCCGGCACGATCGACCACTCCACGAAACCCTCGAGCTTGATATCGAAGCTGTCCGAGCTTGGGAAACGAATCGCGTCAGTCCCGCTCATCTCGAACCGGTGCGAACGGATGCTCACCGGCGTCACGCGCTTGGCAAACGGATTCACATAGAGGAAGCCTTCCGGCTCCGTAGCGCGCTGCACCCCGCGCTGCCCCTCATCGACGAGGTACCGATTAGGCTGCGCCGATTCGGCGCTCGCCAGCAGCGTAACCACGCCGCGGTGACCCGGATCAATCGATATCGGGTCGATCTGCTTAACCTCATAGGCGTAGGGGTTGGCGTACTCGTTATAGCGCCCGGGACGCAGGATCATCGGCAGCGGGCCGCGCTCATCCTTCGCCGGGTCCGCGAGGATCTGGCCGTGCGGAAGCGGCTGCCCGAATTTCTTCACAACGACACCAACCTTGGCCGGTGGGACGACCGCCGTGGCGCCGATGTCGATGATGTCGCGCTCGTAATCGAACGGCGAGAAGCCGAAGTACGTGCCTTCGGGGTAAACCTGCTCGAGGATCCCGTTCACGTCGCCGAACCGTTTCTCCCAATCCGCATAAGCGGCCGCGTCCTTCTCGCGATCGGGCGCGCGGGGGATGATGATCTGATCACCCGGCAACGACCTGCCCCCATCCTTCTTCATCAGCACCATCACCTGGCCGGGGCCGACAACCACGCGGCGGACGAGCCAGAAATAAGCGCCATATACGACCATCGCTCCCAGCAGCACCGCGACGAGCGCGCGGGCTCTGGACGAACCCCGAGGCGGCCGATGCGGCGAAGTCAGGCCCCTGCGCATCCCCGGCGGCGGAAACGACGACGACGATGAATTGTTCGGTTCAGACATAATTCGCCTGCGCCTTTCGCTGCGTATTTGTCACAGCTTCTTCCCACACCTCCGGCAAAACCGCGCGTACTCCGGATGCGCCGCGCCGCACGAACGGCACACGGTCGCCATCCCTTCGCTGCCTTCCGGCGGGCGTCGCGAGCCTTTCAGCACCGACACCACCACGAAGACGACGACGATCACGATGACGAAGAATGGCAAATCGATATTCCAGGGCATCACGACC
>JADMIO011197768.1_pt1 | contig 26037 bp, 20 predicted proteins | sample 8958161 | NCBI WGS metagenome assembly JADMIO01 (sample SAMN16585339, study PRJNA669376) | soil metagenome | isolation source: Crop rotation soil | place: USA: Cullars Rotation, Alabama | collected 2011 | reverse complement strand
CGCGACAACTTGTCCACGTGGAATTCTAAGCTTAGGATCCCAATGTGCTGGAAAGATCGATTCGTTCGCAGCGCCGCGACCAACACGCCGCTTCCGTCGAACGACGATGCGATCGCGTTTGCACCGGTGGCGCAGCTCTCGGGATGGATGGAGCAGCGCAAGCTGACGTCGGTGCGCCTCACGAACATCTATCTCGATCGCATCGCCAAATACGACGGCAAGATTCGCTCGATCATCACGCTCACGAAGGACCACGCGCTTGCCGCCGCGGCGAAGGCCGACGCCGAGATCGCGGCGGGGAAATATCGTGGTGCGCTGCACGGCATTCCGTACGGCGTGAAGGATCTTCTCGACACGGCGGGCATCGCGACGACGTACGGCGCCGAGCCATTTCGCAACCGCGTGCCCACGGAGGATTCGGCGGTGGTCCGGCGCCTCAACGACGCCGGTGCCGTTCTGATCGCGAAGCTGAGCCTCGGCGCGCTCGCGTTGAACGACATCTGGTTCGGCGGCCAGACGATGAATCCGTGGCTGCTCGAGGAAGGTGCGTCGGGTTCGAGCGCGGGTCCCGGCGCGGCGACGGCCGCGGGGCTCGTCGGATTCTCGATCGGCAGCGAAACCGGCGGCAGCATCGTGAGCCCGTCGATGCGTTGCGGTGTGACGGGACTGCGTCCGACGTTCGGCCGGGTGCCGCGCTCGGGTGCAATGACGTTGTGCTGGTCGCTCGACAAGCTCGGCCCGATGACGCGCAGCATCGAAGACGCGATGCTGGTGTTGCAGGCGATCACCGGCCCCGATGCCGGCGACGTCTCGAGTGTGCCGAGTCATCTCGATTTCGACGCGACGGCCGGCGTGCAGGGCATTCGCGTCGGTTACTTCCCGGCGTGGATGAGCGAAGCGCCGTCGACCGAAGTCGATCGTGCCGCGCTGGAGAAGATCAAATCGCTCGGCATGACGACGGTGCCGTTAGAGTTTCCGAATTGGCCGCATACGTCGTTGATGCCGGTGTTGTTCGCGGAAGCGGCGGCATCGTTCGAAGAGTTGACGCTGAGCGGCAAAGCGGCCGAGCTCAAAGTCCAGGTGCCCGACGCGTGGCCGAATCTCTTTCGGCAGGCACGCTTTCTCTCGGCGGTCGACTTCGTGCAGGCGGATCGACTGCGCCGCATGTTCGCGGTCGAAATCGGCACGATGTTCACGAAGTGCGACGTGTTGATGGTGCCGTCGCTTCGTGATGAAATGCTCACGACGTCGAACTTCACCGGCCATCCGTCGCTGACGATGCGCGCCGGATTCGTGGTCGTGTCGAGCGCGCGGAGTGATTGGGCGCCCGATCCGAAGAATCCGCTGCCGACGTTTGCGGCGCCGCGCCGCGTTCCGCACGGCGTGACGCTGCTTGGTCGGTTGTTTGAGGAAGGGACGGTGGCGCGGGTTGGGCTGGCGTTGGAAAAGGCGCTTGGGGTTGTGAGTGAAAATCCTCGGGGATTTTCGGCCGGTTGAGAGTTTTCGCGCCAAGTGCGACTCCCATCATTTCTTTTGGGGCGGATTAGGCGGATAACTGCCGGATTGGGCTGATAAGAGCAAAATCAAAAAATGCTTATCCGTCCCAACCGCCCAATCCGCACCATCCCCCAAAGAAGATGTGACGGGAGTCCTATTCTGCGCGGCGCCTCTGAATGCCCTCGCGATTCTTTCGCCGATCTCTACGCGGCGGCGACCATCGCGACGCGCGGAAAAGTCTTTCGCCCGACCGTGACGAACGAGAGACCCGCAATCAGACACAATCCGCCGGCGACATAGAACGCGAGGTGATAATCGCCCGACACGGTCCGAATCGATCCGGCGCCGAGCGCGGCGAGTGATGCGCCGAGTTGGTGGCTCGCGCCGATCCAACCATAGATCACGCCCGTGTTCTCTTTGCCGAACGCTTCGCTCGTGAGACGGACCGTCGGTGGGACCGTCGCGATCCAATCGAGTCCGTAAAACACGGCGAAGATTCCGAGCGATCCACTGCCTTGCAGCAACGCGGCGGGCAAGAAAATCAGGGAGATGCCGCGCAGTGCGTAGTACGCGAAGAGGAGATGGCGGCTCGAGTAGCGATCGGTGAGCCAACCCGACGCCGTCGTGCCGACGATGTCGAAGAGTCCCATCATCGCCAGCAGCTGCGCCGAGCGAACGGCGGGAATCCCGACGTCATGGCACGCCGCGATGAGATGCGTGCCGATCAAGCCGTTCGTGCTGGCGCCGCAAATGAAGAACGTGCCGGCGAGCACCCAGAACGCCGGCGACTTGGAGGCGAGACGCAAGGCGGCGATCGGTGAGAGTGGTCGGGCGGTCGTGGTCGGATGATCGGGCGATTGTCCATACGCGTGCAGGCCGATGCTCTCCGGGCGATCGCGCATGAAGAGCAACACGAGCACGAAGACGACTGCCGCCGCGCCGGCGACCAACAACGTCGCCGTGCGCCAACCCTGTGTCTCGACGACCGAAGCCAGCATCGGCAGAAAGACGAGCTGTCCGGTCGCGTTGGCCGCCGACAGTGCGCCGAGCACGAGACCGCGGCGCTGCTCGAACCAGCGCGTCGCGATGATTGCGGCGAGCACCATCGACGTTGCGCCGGTGCCGGTCCCGACGAGCACACCCCACAACAGCGTGAGCTGCCAGCGGCTGTGCATGCGGGTCGAGAGCGCGACGGACGTCGCGAGCAGCGCGAGCGCGATGAGCACGATGCGGCGCAGCCCGAAGCGATCCATCACCGAGGCGGCGAACGGGCCAATCAGTCCGAAGAGCGCGATGTTGATCGCCACCGCTCCCGAGACGACCGCGCGATTCCAGCCGAACTCGGCTTCGAGCGGCACCATGAGCAGGCCTGGTGTCGCGCGGACGCCGGCGGTGATGAGCAAGACAGTGAACGTGACCGCGGCGATGACCCACGCGTAGTGCACGCGAGATGATTGTTGTTGCATCTCGACAAACATCGGGACCGGAACAAGGCCGGTGCTAGCACGACGCCGTGAACGTTTCGCATATTCTGACCGCGATGTTCATAGGTCGTCTTCCACCCGACTTCTGTTCGCCGCGCTCGCTGTCGTCACGCTCGTGACGGCGGGCGTCGTCGCGGCCGTGCGCGAGGCGGACGCGCAGCGCGGCCGCATCTTCATCGAGCCGAACGCGCCGTACGACGGACGCTTCACGTTCGTGCGGCTGCGCTATCGCGTCTATGGACGCAGCGGCTGGGAGTTCGACTATCCGGCGATGGAGCGCAACTTCATGACGATCCTGAGGGATCTCACATCAATGAAGTTGCATTTTCGCGAGAGCAATATCCTCGACATGGACGATCCGGAGCTATTCCGCTATCCGATCGCGTATCTGTCGGAGCCGGGCTATTGGCATCCGAGCCAAAGCGAAGCTGCCGGCCTGCGCAAATGGCTTGCGAAGGGCGGTTTCCTCATCGTCGATGATTTCTACTTCAACGAGTGGCAGAATTTCGAGAGCTCGATGCGGATGGTGATCCCGAATGCGCAGTTCGTGGAGCTCACCGTCGCGCACCCGATCTTCGATTGCTTCTTCCACATCTCGACCCTCAAGGGGATGACGCACCCCGACAACTCGAACGCAAAGGCGGTCTACATCGGGGTGTACGAAGACAACGATCCGAAGAAGCGCCTCGTCGCGATCATCAACTACAACAACGACATCGGCGACTATATGGAATGGTCGGGCCAGCCGGGGTGGTATCCGATCAACATGTCGAACGACGCGTATAAGCTCGCTACGAACTACATCATATACGGATTGACTCACTGATTTCAGATACCAGATACCAGAGGCCAGAAGCCAGAAGCCAGAGGCCAGAGAATAAGGAAGGCCCGGCTAGCGCCGGGCGTTTTCTTTGATGCACTGCTCGGAGTGGCGTGTCGGATCCACTGGTGTGCCTCTATCAAATAAGACTCAAGTCCGATTTCTCTGGCCTCCGGCTTCTGGCTTCTGGCCTCTGGCCTCTGATGTCGCGCCGACCGAGGCGGGCGACACCGGCGGAGCGTGATCCAGGCGCCAATTTGTTCCGAGTCGCACCTGGCGGTTCTGAATCGCACGGCGAGCCATGGCATGTCGGCTCGCCGTGCGCACATACTTCAAACCATGTCGGACTACGCCGCGCACGACGATCGGGACATCAGCCACTTTCCGCAGGGGCGTCAGCTCGTGGGGATCGTGTTGTTCTGGGGAGTCTTTGGTGCGTTGAGCGTCACGAACTGGCTCTTCCCACCGTTCGGCGAAGGGCCGGAGCTCTCGCTGCGAATCGCGTTCGCCGGGAGCGCCGCGTCGTTGATGTGGTTGATCGCGACGCCGTTCCTGTTCTGGCTCACGAGCAAATACAGCGTCGAGCGCGGCGATCGCCTGCGCACGATTCTCCTCTACGTGCTCGTCGCGCTCGTCATCGCGTTCTTCGTCGACTCGCTCGGCGAATGGCTGCGTCACAACATCGGCGGCGGCGGTCCGCCGGGGCGTGGCGGCGGACGCGGCGGACCTGGCGGTCCGGGAGGCGACGGGCGCGATCGTCCGTTCTGGGCATTCACGCGCGGCCGTTTTCTCAACGACTACATGGTGACGCTCGCGATCGTCAGCGCCGGCGTCGCGCGCGATTATTTCGTGCGGTATCACCGTCGGCTCGAGGAATCGACGCGACTCAAAGCGCAGCTCGCGGAGGCGCGATTGTCGATGCTGCAGAGCCAACTCAATCCGCATTTCCTGTTCAACACGCTGAACGCGGTGTCGTCGCTGGTCGATCGCGATCCGCGCGGCGTGCGTCGCATGATCGCGCGGCTGAGCGAGCTGCTGCGCGCGACGCTCGAGCCGTCGGCGGATCCCGAAGTCGCGGTATCGCGCGAGGTCGCGCTGCTCGAGCGCTATCTCGAGATTCTCCGCATTCGCTTTCAGGGCCGACTCGAGACGTCGATCGTCGCCGAGCCGGACGTGCAAGACGCGCTGCTGCCGCCGATGATTCTTCAACCACTCGTCGAGAACTCGATGAAACACGCCGTCAGCAAAACCTCGGCGCCGAGTCGCATCGACGTGCGCGTGGAGCGGAGTGGCGAGATGCTCGTGTTGTCCGTCCGCGACACCGGCGCGCAAAACGCCGACGCGCAAGACGAAGACGTCGTGCGCCAGGCGGGACTCGGCATCGGGTTGAGCAACACGCGCTCGCGTCTCGCGGAGATTTACGGCGAGGACTTCTCGCTGGATCTCGACAAGACGCCGGAGGGCGGACTCACGGTGACGATTCGTCTGCCGTATCACACGGCGCGCGACCTTCAGGCGATCGAGGCGATGCGATGAGCACACGGCGCCTGCGTGTCCTCGTGGTCGACGACGAGCTGCTTGGCCGCGAACGTGTCGCGAACCTCCTGCGCGAGCACGAGGACATCGACATCGTCGGCGCGATCGAAGACGGCAACGCGGCGGTCGAAGCGATCCGCGCGCTCAAGCCCGACGTCGTCTTTCTCGATTTTCAGATGCCGGGCCGCACCGGACTCGATGTCGTGCGCGCCGTCGGCGCGGAACAGATGCCGGCAACGATTTTCGTGACGGCGTATGATGAGCATGCGCTCGAGGCGTTCGAGGTCGCGGCGCTCGACTACTTGGTCAAACCATTCGACGACGAGCGATTCGAGCAGGCGTTGAAGCGTGCGCGCCGCGCCGTCGAATTGGGAGAAGTAGAAAAATTGCGCGGGCAGTTGCTGGCGGTGTTGCAAGGCGACAGCGCGAACGCGATGCCCGCTGCTCCGCCGACCGCGGCGCCGGCTCAGGGGTATCTCGAGCGCGTTGCCGTCGAGAGCAAAGGGAAAGTGCGTGTCGTACCTGTGTTGCAGATCGACTACATCCTCGCGGCGGGCGTCTACGCGGAGCTGTACGTCGGCGATCGTCGGTACATCGTGCGGGAGTCGTTGCAGGCGCTCGAAGAGCGGTTGGATCCGCGCGTGTTCATGCGGATTCACCGGTCGGCGATCGTGCGATTAGAGCTTGTTGATTTGTTTTTGAAGGGGGAAGGCGGAGACTATGAAGTCCAGCTGAAGAATGGTGCTCGGCTGAGAGTGAGTCGGTCACGTCGAGAGGCGTTGGAACAGCGGCTCGGAGTGTCGGGCTGAAACGGCGCAACTGCCGAAGAGCGGGAACGACTCGAACGGCGGAGACGGCTCGAACTGCGCATGTCGAAGGGCGGGAACGACTCGAACTGCGCGATGCTGCTCGAACTGCGGAACTCCAAACGCGGTGACTGCTCGAACTGCGGAACTCCAAACGCGGTGACTGCTCAAACTGCGGAACACCGACGGCGGTAGCAGCTCAAACTGCGGAACCAGCAGATCCCTCGCTGCGCTCGGGATGATACCGGCGGGCAGAAGCCGACCGAGCGGTCGTCATTCCGAGCGCAGCGAGGAATCTGCTTACCGCGGTCTGAGCAGTCACCGCACTCGGTGTTCCGCAGTTTGAGCAGTCTCCCCCGTTGGTGTTCCGCCCTATGACGCGCGCCCTTCGACACGCGCAGTTCGATATGCGCCCTTCGAGCCGTCTCCGCCGTTCGAGCAGTTTCCGCAGTTTGGGACTTGGGCGCCGTTTGCAGCTCACATCGCCGTCGTGCCATTCGAAACACGAGCCTCTACAAACCGCCATCCTCATGCGTCTACTCAAGTGAAGGCGAGCATGCCGCTCGCCTCGCAAGAGATGAGGCTGTCAGATGAACAGAGTGAAAATCGCCGCTGCCGCGGTCGCTATCGCCGGACTGAGCGGTTTGACGTGGGCCTATCGCCGTGCCGACGGCAAAGAAGCACCGTCGTATCGCACCGCCGCCGTCACGCGCGCGACGATCAAATCGACGGTCTCGGCCACCGGCGCGCTGCAAGCCGTGCGCACCGTGCAGGTCGGCACTCAAGTGTCGGGGCAGGTCGCGCAGATCTACGTCGACTTCAACGACAAAGTAAAAAAGGGCCAACTGCTCGCGCGCATCGATCCGACGCTGCAGCAGCAGGCCGTGCAGGACGCGCAAGCCGGCGTCGAGCGCGCGCAGGCGCAGCTCCAGCAGGCGCAGGACGACTACGATCGCAACAAGCAGCTCTTCGATGCGAAAGTGCTCACCGCCGCCGAATTCGGCGCGACGCGCTCGACGTTCGCGGTGCAGCAGGCGACCGTGAAGTCCGCGCAGATCGCGCTCGATCGCGCGAAGCAGAATCTCAACTACACCTCGATCTATGCGCCGATCGACGGCGTGATCGTGGAGCGCAACGTCGACGTCGGACAGACCGTCGCCGCGAGCTTGTCGGCGCCGCAGCTGTTCCTCATCGCGAACGACTTGAGCGAAATGCAAATCCTCGCGTCGGTCGACGAGAGCGACATCGGCCAGATCAAAGACGGACAAGCGGTGCAGTTCACCGTGCAGGCATATCCGAACGACCACTTCAACGGCGTCGTGCGCCAGGTGCGTCTCCAGTCGACGACCGCGGACAACGTCGTGAACTACACGGCGGTGGTCGGCGTGAAGAACGACGGCAAGCTGCTTCCCGGCATGACGGCGACCGTGCAGTTCACGACGGCGAACGCGGACAACGTGTTGTCGGTGCCGAACGCGGCGCTGCGCATCACGCCGCCCGCGGAGCTCCTCGCCGTGAAGGACTCGGCGGCAAAGCGCACCGCGCCTGATTCGGCGACGCGCGCCCGGTTCATGGCCGCGCGTGGCGCGAGTGGAGCAAACGGTGCCGCGCGTCAGCAGCCGTCACGTGTCTGGGTCGTCGCGAACGACGGCAAGCTCACGCCGATCCGCGTGCGCACCGGACTCTCGGATGGCCAGAAGACGCAGATCGAAGGGCCGGGCGTCACCGAAGGCATGCAGATCGTGACGAGCGTATCGTCGACCGAAGGCGCGAGCGCGCCGGCGGCTTCGGCAACCAGCAATCCATTCCAACCGCAGCGCCCGGGTATGGGCGGCGCGCGCGGCCGATAAGGAGACGCTCATGGCGAACACTCCGGTCATTCAGATCTCGGGCGTCAAGAAGATCTACACGATGGGCGCGCAGACCGTCCACGCGCTCCGCGGTGTGAATCTCACCGTCGAAGCGGGCGAGATGATCGCGATCATGGGCACGTCGGGCTCCGGCAAGTCGACGCTCATGAACGTGCTCGGATGCCTCGACGTGCCGACGGAAGGCAGCTACACGCTCGATGGCATCAAAGTCGACGGGCTCAGTAAGAACGCGCTCGCCGATTTGAGAAATCAAAAGTTGGGTTTCGTGTTCCAGGGCTTCAATCTGCTCGCGCGGACGAGTGCGATCGACAATGTCGAGCTTCCACTCCTGTACGATCGTACCGGCCGCAAACTGGACACCCGTCAACTCGCTACCGAATCGTTGCGCCGGGTGGGGCTCGGCGATCGGCTGGATCACCAGCCGAGTGAGCTGTCGGGTGGCCAGCAGCAGCGTGTGGCGATCGCACGTGCGCTCGTCACGAGTCCGAAGCTGTTGTTGGCCGACGAACCGACGGGAAATCTCGACAGTCGCATGACGGTCGAAGTCATGGCGCTCTTTCAAGAGCTGAACGATCAGGGCATCACGATCGTGCTCGTGACACACGAGCCGGAAGTCGCCGCGTACATGAAGCGCACGGTCGTCGTGAAGGACGGTCGCATCGTGAAGGACCAGCCGGTGTTGAATCGCCGTCGCGCGGCGGACGATCTGCTCGCGCTCGATCGCGAAGCGCCGGACGACGATGAAGACGAGTCCCCGCTCATCACGGCGGGGACGGTGAAGCTGGACGAGGAGGCCGCATGAAACAGTCGACGTTACTCAAGGTCGCATCGACGAGCATTCTGAAAAACAAGATGCGGACGCTGCTCACGATGCTCGGCATCATGATCGGCGTCGGCGCGGTGATCGTGATGGTCGCGATCGGCAACGGCGCCCAGCTGCAGATCAAGAATCAGATCGGTGGACTCGGCACGAATCTCATCATCGTGATGCCCGGCTCGGGCATGGCCGGCGGTGTGAATCAAGGCGCGGGAACGTTCAACAAGCTCACGGTCGGCGATGCGGACATGCTGAAGCGTGACGGCACGTTGTTCAGCGCCGTGACACCGGTCGTGTCGACGCGGACGCAGGCGATCACGCAGCAAGGCAACTGGCGCACGAGCATCAATGGCGTGTCGCCGGACTTCACCACGATTCGCAGCTGGAACACGAGCGAAGGCGCGTTCTTCGGCGACGACGACGTCCGCTCCGGCCGCAAGGTGGCGGTGATCGGCGCGACGGTCGTGAAGAATCTCTTCGCGAACAACGACCCGATCGGCGCGCAGATTCAGATCGGCAAAGTGCCTTTCACGGTCGTCGGCGTGATGGCCGCGAAAGGGCAGAACGGCATGGGCCAGGATCAGGACGACATCATTCTCGTTCCGTACACGACGGCGCAGACCCGGTTGAGCGGCAACGTGCGCATCGGTCAGATCCTCGTCAGCGCGACGAACGCCGAAGACATGGCGTCGGCGCAGGACGAGGTGACGACGATCATGCGCAACGCGCACAAGTTGAGCGGCAATCCAATCGACGACGATTTCACCGTGCGCAATCAGACCGAGATCGCCGACGCGATGAGCGGAACGGCGAAGGTGATGTCGGCACTGCTCGCGGCGATCGCCTCGATCTCGCTCGTGGTGGGCGGCATCGGCATCATGAACATCATGCTCGTGTCGGTCACGGAGCGGACGCGCGAGATCGGCATTCGGATGGCGATCGGCGCCAGAGGATCTGACGTCCTCACGCAGTTTCTCGTCGAAAGCGTCGTGATGTCTTTGCTCGGCGGTCTCGTCGGCCTCGCGCTCGGCTACGGCGGCGCGGCGCTGCTCGGCCATCTCACCGGTTGGGCGACGGCGACGCCGGCATCGGCGGTCGCGATCGCGGTCGGCTTCTCAGCCGCGGTGGGTGTGTTCTTCGGATTCTATCCGGCGAAGAAAGCGGCGGCGTTGAATCCGATCCAAGCATTGCGGTTCGAATAGACGTGCGTCGGATACCAGATATCGGATATCGGATGTCAGATCACAGCCCCCGGGGGTGGTATCTGATATCCGATATCCGATATCCGATATCAGTATAGAAACACCGACAGTCCAAATCGCACGCCAATCGAGTTGGTCGTAAAATCCCTCGTTGTCCCGCTGCTCTTCGTCGAGCGATCGAAGCGCGTGTAGTACGCCTCGCCTGTCGCCCCGACGTGCGACACGAGGATGCGCGTCAGACCAAACGACGCGTCCATCGCGAGACCACTCTGGTCGCCGCTGACCTGCGACGACACGCCGTTCAAGAAGATCGTCGAGCGCGTCGAGGCCCAGCTTGGAAAGACCGACGCGCTGAGAAACGGCAGCCACGCCGACGTCGAGTCGCCGAAGAAATAGCGCGCGCTCGGTCCGATGCCGTAGCTCGCGATCCTGTTGCTCCCCGACGTTGAATAGCTGCCGGAGATCGTTCCGCCGAGGGCAAAATGCGACGCGACGAACATCAGCGCGGTCGGTGAGCCGCCGACATTCGTCTGCGTCTGATCGGTCAAGTCATCGTGCGTGCGGCTGAAGCTCGCGCTTCCGTTGATGAGCCATGCGCCTTTGCTGACGGGCGTCGTTCGCGTCTGTGCCGAGAGCGGCGCGGCGAGGACGAGTAGAGCGAGGCCAAGTCGAGCGCGCGCGGTCATCATCGGAGTCTCCACGGTTGAGGGTGCGCAAACGTGAGGTTCTGTCCGCGTTTCCGAAATGAACGCGGGATGACACGGCGGTCGCCAAACGCCAGCGGGCCGCATCGTTTCTTCACTGGACGCTCGATGGGGCTGACCGTACCGTTATGCGTCTCGTCCCTCCAAAACCTCCAGGGAGCTCCGCGTGCCGGTTCGCGAAGCAATCGCTCGGACACTCGCCCGCAGATACCGCATCGAGCGCGAGCTCGGACGCGGCGGATTCGCCGTCGTCTTTCTCGCGCACGATCTCCGCCACGACCGGCCCGTCGCGCTGAAAGTCCTCCACGAGGACATCGCCGCGACCCTCGGCGCCGAGCGGTTCGAGCGGGAGATCAAGCTCGCGGCGCGGCTGCAGCATCCGCACATCATGAGCGTCTTCGACTCGGGAGAAGCGGCGGGACGTCTCTGGTTCACGATGCCGTACATCGAGGGCGAGTCGCTGCGCGATCGCATGAAGCGCGAGAAGCAGCTGCCGGTCGCCGATGCGATTCTCATCGCGCGCGAAGTCGCCGATGCGCTCGAATACGCGCACAAACACGGCGTAATTCATCGCGACATCAAGCCCGAAAACATTCTCCTCAGCGGCCGGCATGCGATGGTCGCCGATTTCGGCATCGCGCGCGCGCTCGTGACCGAGGGCGGGCTCACGCAGACGGGCGTGAGCATCGGCACGCCGGGCTACATGAGCCCCGAGCAGTCGATGGGCGATCGACAGCTCGATGCACGCAGCGACGTCTACGCACTCGGCGCGATGTTGTATGAGATGATTGCCGGCGAGCCGCCGTTTACCGGGCCGAATGCGCAGGCGGTCATCGCGCGCTCGCTCACGGAGAGTCCGCGCGCGCTGACGGTCTCGCGCCCCGGGACAAGCGACGCGCTCGACGCGGTGGTGCGGAAGGCGTTGGCGAAAGTACCGGCCGATCGCCACGAGAGTGCCGCGGGGTTCGCTGCCGCGCTCGAGGCCGCGGCGGAGAAGACGACCGCGCCGGTCACCGCGCAATCGACGGCGGCGCCGGCGCCGCGTTGGAAGCGGACGCCGATCTTCGCCGTGTTCACGCTCGGGTTGGTCATCGGTCTCGGTACGCTGTTCGCGTGGCGCCGCCACGACGCCGTCGACTCGCACACGCTCGCCGTCCTGCCGTTCGAGAACGCCGGATCCGACGACGCGTATTTCGCCGACGGCATCACCGACGAAGTGCGCGGCAAGCTGACGGCGATTCCGGGGCTGCGCGTCACCGCGCGCGCGAGCGCGAATCAATACCGCGCGAGCAAGAAGAAGCCCGAGGAGATCGGCGCGGAGCTTGGCGTCGCTTACATCCTCACGGGTACGGTGCGCTGGGCGACCAACGCGAGCGGCGCCAAGACGGTGCGCGTCACCTCCGAGCTGATCGACGCCGCCACGGGCGCCTCGAAGTGGCAGCAGTCGTTCGACGGCGAGCTCAAAGAAGTCTTCGCGACGCAGACAACCATTGCGAAGCAGGTCGCGGACAATCTCAACCTGCAGATGAATGTCGGCGCGAAAGAGCAGCTCGCGACGCGCCCGACCGAGAATCTCGAGGCGTACGACGAATACCTGCGCGGCCAGCAGCAAACCGACGGCATGGCGAATCGCGATCCGAAAGTGCTCGAGCTCGCGCTGCCACATTATCAAAAGGCCGTCGCGCTGGATTCGAATTTTGTGAACGCGTGGTTTGCCATCGCGTCGATTCGCGCGTCGCTGTTCACCAACAGTCCGTCGGCGCAGGCCGATTCGGCGACGCTGCACGCCGTGCGGCAGATTCAGCGCATCACGCCGGGGTCGAGCACCGTGCACCGCGCGATGGCTGTCTATCGTCGCAACGTGCAGAAGGAATTCCGCGGTGCGTATGACGAAGTGTCGCTGGCGCTACGCGCCGATCCGAACAACGCCGATTTGTTGACGTCGACCGCCTCGAGCGAAGCGCAGCTTGGCCTGTTCGACTCGGCGCTCGTGCACGTCAGCCAGGCGCGCCGGCTCGACCCGAAATCCCTGGGCACGATTCGCCAATACGCTTCGCTGCTCGGCTACATGGGGCGGTATCAGGAAGCGATTGCCGAGTACGATCGCTTGCTCGCCGCCGCGCCGACGAATCTCGACGCGATTCAAGCGACGGTGCGCCTCCGCATTCTCCAAGACGACATGCCGGCGGCCAAGCGATTCATCAGCGAAGCGCTCACGCGCGTCGACAGCACGACGCTCGCGATTCGCTTTGCGTACTACCAGGAGATGATGTGGGTGCTCGACGCGCCGCTCCTTCGCAAGCTCGTCGCGCTCAAGCCGGCCGACTTCTATAAAGATGCGGGCATGGGCTCGCTCAAGATCGGCCGTACGTGGCTGCTGCTCGGCGACACGGCGAAGGGACGCGTCTGGGGCGACTCCGCGCTGCGCTATCTCCAGCCGCAGATCTCCTCGTATCCCGACGACGCGCAGCTCAACGAAATCCGTGGCCGCGCGAACGCACTGGCCGGTCACAAGGCCGAAGCGGTCGCGGACGCCGAGCGCTCGCTGGCGCTGCGCGAGACGTCGCTCGACGCCACGTCGGGACCGTATTATCGCTTCCAGGTCGCGCGCATTCTCGTGCAAGCCGGACAGTACGATCGCGCGCTCGACTTGCTCGAGCCGCTGCTCACGACGCGTGCGACCGACGTGACGCCGGGATCGCTGAAGCTCGATCCGACCTTCGCACCGCTGCGCGGCAATCCGCGCTACGAGAAGCTCGTCGGGCGCAAGTAGCTCACCGCACCGACTCTTTGCCGATCACGGACAGGTCGTCTTGTCCGTGCCCCTCGGCGATGAGCGCGTCCATCCGCGCGGCGACGCCTGGCAACACCGAGAGTGAACGGTCCGCCGCCGTCTCGAGCATCAAGCGCACGTCTTTGCGCGCCATGAAGAGCTCGAACGTCGCCGTCGTGTCCTGCGTCGCCATCTTCTTGCCGCGCACCGTCGCGATCGCGACGGGATCGATGAATTCGAAAACTCTCAACACGTCGAGCGACGGCACGTTCCCGGAAGCGCCGACCGCCAACACGTCGGCAATGATGCCGCTCGTGCCGATGATGTAGGCGTTGCCGCACAGCTTGAACACGGCGGCGAGGTCGGGACGCTCGCCGAGGTACTCGAGCCGCTCCGCCATGCGCGACAACGGTTCGCGCACTTCGTCGAACAACGCGCGCGGACCGGCGGCCATGATCGTGCCTTTGCCCGTGCGCGCGGCCGGCGGTCCGATGAAGACGGGGCAGTGCAGATAGCGAACGCCTTCGTCGTTGAGCCGCGTCGCCCGCGCGGCGGTGAGCGCCGGCTGCGTCGTCGTGTGATCGACGATGATCGCGTTCGCGTCGAGCCCTGGACGCAGCGACGCGATCACCTCTTCGACGACGGCGTCGTCCTTGAGGATCAAATGAATGCGCGATGCGCCGCGCACGGCGTCCGCGGGTGTCGATGCGACACGAACGCCGAATGGCTCGAGCGCACGCGCTTTCTCAAGCGTGCGATTCCACGCGACGATTGAATCGCCGCCGCGTTTCGCCGCTGCTTCCGCGAGCGCGGCACCGAGCAACCCGGTTCCCAAGAATGCGATGTGTGTCATTCCAACAAATGTAGGACGGAGGGAAAGGATGAATTCCAACGCACGCTGCAACGCTTCGTTGCAAAACAACACGACGTCGAGAGGTGACACTCGCGCGGGTTTGTAAGAAGTACATCGCGCGTGAGTAATTCTTGAAACTCGCGCAACCACATCGCGTACGTGCGCACGAGCCGCCGACTATGCAGTCGCGCTGCACGCACCACCCCACCGGAGAAATCCCCGTGCGACGTACAATCACTACCGCCCTGAGCCTGCTCGTCGCCAGTGGCGTCCAGTTCGTCACCGCGCAGGCCCCGGCGCAGGCTGGTCCGGGCGCGCAGGCGCCCGCGCCCGCTGCTGAAGTGCGCGGAAAAATTCTCGAGATGAAGAGCGAACAGCCCATCGCGCGTGCGTCGGTTTCGATTCGCGTGAAAGGTGCGACGACGATCATCGCCGGTGCGATCGCCGGTCAGGACGGTTCGTTCCGCGTGCAGGGTTTGCGCCCGGGCATCTATTCGCTGCGGGTCACGTTCATCGGCTTTGCGCCGGTGCTGAAGGAAGTCACGCTCACGCCCGCCGCCCCGGTCGTCGACATCGGCGCGGTCAAGCTCTCACAAGTCGCGGTGGCGTTGTCGGCCGTGGCGGTGGAAGAAGAGCGCGCCGCGGTCACCGTCGAAGCGGATCGTAACGCGTATCGCGCGAAAGACATCGCGCCCGCGGCGGCGAACGCGAGCGAGTTGCTCGAGAACACACCGTCGGTGCAGGTGGATCAAGACGGCAAGGTGAGCCTGCGCGGCAATGAGAACGTCGTCGTGCAGATCAATGGCCGCCCAACGCCGATGCGTGGAACGCAGCTCGCGTCGTATTTGAAGAGCTTGCCCGCGAACGTCATCGATCGCGTCGAAGTGATTCCGAATCCGTCGGCGAAGTACGATCCGGAAGGCATGGCCGGCATCATCAACATCGCGCTGAAGTCGAACGTCGACCTCGGCGTGAGCGGTGCGTTCAACGGCGCCGTCTCGAACAGCGATCGCTACAACTCGTCGGGAAACGTCGGCTACCAGAGCGGGCCGCTGACGTCTTTCGTGAGCGCCGGCTTCGTCGCCGACAAGCGCAGCGTGGACGGCATCAACGATCGCGATCGCTTCAACTCGCTGCGTGCGCTGCTCTCGTCGACGAACCAGGACTTGAACACGACGATGTCGCAGGCAGGCCAGAACGTGAATGCCACGGTCGACTACAAGCTGAATGCGCGCGACGTGTTGTCGAACGCGTTGCAGTTCAATCATCGCGACTCGAAGGACAACACCTTCACGTCGTACTCGGAGCTCAACGGCACCGGCTCGCTGCTCGACAGCTACAGCCGTCCGCGCGATGCGAGCGCGAAGGGCTGGATGATCGACTACGACGTCGCGCTCAAGCGCACGTTCGAGCAGCGCAAACACGAGCTGTCGGGCGAGCTGCGCTTCAACCGTTCGCACGACGAAGACGAAGCGCTGCTGTGGCGCCAGCCGACGGCGAGCCTTCTCCGTCTCGAGAACGAGCGCCAGGCGAATGACGCGATCACGAAGCAGCTCACAGGCCAGGTGGACTACATGAAGATGTTCAAGCCGCGCACGAAGCTCGAGACGGGCTACAAGGGCAACGCGCGCTGGCTCGATCGCGACTATGCGGTGACGAAGGACTCGCTCGGGACGGGTAATTGGGCGCGCAGCAACGCATCGAACGCGTTCGAGTTCGACGAGCAGGTCCATGCCGCGTACGCGGTGCTCAACCAGGGTTACAAGAAGTTTGATTTCCAGGGCGGTCTGCGCGCCGAATACGCGACGCGCGATTTCAGCCTCTCGTCGAAGTCGTATCCGTACAACTACGCGAGCCTGTTCCCGAGCGGCGCGATCATGTACAGCATCAACGACATGACGCAGGCGAAGCTCAACTACTCGCGCCGCATTCGCCGTCCGGGGTCGCAGGAGCTCAATCCGTTCCCGACGTTCTTCGACGTGCAGAACATCTTCCTCGGCAATCCGAACCTCGCGCCGGAGTACACCGACTCGTACGAGATCGGGCTGACGAAGAATATGTCGAAGGGTATGGTGCAGGTGTCGCCGTTCTATCGTCATACGTCGAACGTGATTCGCGTCGACATCAACACGACCGACACGTTCGAGGGACGCGAAGTGACGTCGATCAGCTTCAAGAATCTCGCGACGTCGAGCTCGTGGGGCACGGACCTCAACGGCCAGCTGCGCCTCGCACCCCGCTTTACGGGCTTCGCCGGCTTCAACGTCTTCAAGATGGTGACCGACGGCGGCTCGACGAGCGCCGTGGGCTCCGACGCGGTGACGTGGATGGCGCGGGCGAACGGCACGACCGAGATTACGAAAACACTCATCTTCCAGGGCGCGTACATGTATCAGGCGCCGATGAAGATCGAGCGCGGCGAATTCTCGGCGCGGCACATGGCGAACTTCTCGCTCCGCAAGAAGCTCGACGGCGACAACTCGTCGCTCATCCTTCGCGTGAACGATCCGTTCAACGAGGCGCGCTTCAAGGTGCGTGCGGGCGACGACAAGGTCATGCAGGTGACCGAGCGTGGCGCGGCGGCGCGGATGGTGTTCCTCGCGTTCCAGTACAACTACGGCCGGGCACCGCGTGTGCGTCAGGTTGCGCCCGATGCGAGCTCGCAGGGTGGACCGGGCTTCGGACCGCCGGGAGCGTGAACGGTAGACCGGTAGAACGGTAGGACGGTAGAACGGTTCGACCGTTCTACCGTTTCTGCGTTAGCGCGATCAACTGCTCGAGCGCGCCGCGCATCGTTTCCGACGCCCACAGCGGCGAGCCTGTCCACACGAGCGGGAAGGGAATCGTCGAGATCACCGGCATTGGACCGGCGATGCCCGGCGATCCTTGGCGGCCGGCCATTCCGTTTGGGGCCGCGCCGCCACTCGTGCACGTGGTACCGCCCCGCCCTGATGAGGTGCCGTTCCGGCCGCCGCGGCCGCCCCTTCCACCAGGCCCGCCCGGTCCGCCGGCGTTGGAGACCACGACCAGATCGGCGAGCCACGGCGCGTCGGCCTGAACGATGATGTCGACACGCCCGCCCGATCCGCCCGAAGATCCGTCGTCGCCGTTTTCTCCGCGCGAGCCGCGCTCGCACGCCGCTCCGTCGGCACCGTCATGTCCACTCGCGCCGCCCGCGCCGGCAGCGCCTGTCGCATCGACGCGGATGGCGCCCTTTCGCAAATCGCGCGGGCCGAGCACGAGAACTCGGCCGACCCCACCGCTGTATTCGAGCGCGGCGACGACCACCGAGTCATAAAAGGCCGAGCGCAAAACTCCGAGCCGAAGAAAGACGCCGGCTGAAGCAATGCCGCGCGCATCGATGGAAAACTTGTCGCACGCATACGAAGGAATCACGACCGTATCCGCGCGCACCGTCGAGTCGGTGACCGCTCGTGCGCGAAGCCGGAAGCCGGTTGCCGCTGAGACCAGCGGGTTCGCATCGGTCTGCCATCGGCCGTCGGCGAGCGGGGTAATGCCGGCCCCGGAACGATTCAGCAACCCCATGTCGCCGGCGCCGAGCGTCACGCGCGATTGCTCGCCGACGATCGCTTCGTAGCGCGTCGAGATGATTTCGCCCGGGCACGCGGTGCGCCCGGCGGGCACGATCGATAGCGATCGAATGGTTCCGGTGACGGTCGATGGCCGCGCGATCGCGGGCGATTGCATCGACGCGCACGCCGCCGCGCCGATGACTCCAACGATGAGCATCCGAATCGACATGCGTTCCCAGGAAGTCAGCCCCGACGAAGATCCGCCTCGGCCCGCGAGTTCTCAAGATCCCGAACTCCGCGGAGGCGAGGCGTATATTTCCCTCACAATCCAATTCGTGAGTGTCATGAGCATTTCCGTTTTCCGCCGCGCTGCTGCCGCGGCATTGCTGGTGGTCGCCTCGTCGGTCGCGTCGGCGCAGGGCGACGTCCAAACGTGGACGATCGATGCAAACCATTCGGCCGCGCAGTTCGCGGTCAAGCACCTGCTCGTGTCGACGGTGCGCGGTCAGTTCGACAAGCTCGCGGGCACAATCAAAGCGCGCGGGAACGATGTTCGCTCGCTCGCCATCGACGTCACGATCGACGCGGCCTCGGTGAACACGCGCGTCGCGAATCGCGATGCGGATCTCAAGAGCGCCAACTTCTTCGACGTCGAGAAGTTTCCGACGATCACGTTCGTCTCGAAGAAGTCGGAGCCGGCCGGTGAAGGGAAGTTCAAAGTCACCGGCGATCTCACGATGCACGGCGTGACGCGCGAAGTCGTCCTCGACGCGGAAGGCCCGTCGCCACAGCTGACGCAGGGCCAATCGGTCCGCATCGGCGCCAGCGCAACGACGAAGATCAATCGCCGCGATTTCGGTCTCCAGTACAATCGCGTCGTCGAGGGCGCGGCCGTCGTCGGCGATGAGATCACGATCACGCTCGACGTCGAAGCGACGCGGCGTGCGGTCACGCCGTAGCCCCGGTGTTGCATAAGGCGATTCACCTCGTGCACCACCTTGGCGTCATCGGCGCCGTGAACCACGCTGCGAGCATCGCCTACTGGGAGTTCATCACCTACCGCGACGACACGCGCTTCGATCGAAAGTTCGGCGTCGAGACGAGCCGGCACGAGTCGGACTATCTCACGCGCGTCGACTCGGAATACGTTGCCGGCGCGGTGCCGTACGAAGCGACGAAGCAGCGCGACTTCGAGAAGATGATGCGGGTGATTCCCGTCGACCGCCGCGCGGTGACCTTCATCGACGCGGGTTGCGGCAAGGGGAGGGTGCTCCTCTTCGCCGCACTCGATGGCTTCGAGAACATCGTCGGCGTCGAGTTCAGCGACGAGATCGCCGAGATCGCGCGCCGCAACGTCGAGATCTTCAGCCGCAAGCAGCCCACGCGCGCGTCGATCTCGGTGCTGACCCAAGATGTCGCCGCATTCGAGTTTCCTGATACGGACCTCGTGCTCTACCTGTACAATCCGTTCGGGCCCGAGCTGATGCAGAGGGTCATCGATCGCGTGACGGCGTTTGCGTCACGATCGGGACGGCGGGTCTACGTCGCGTACCGCAATCCGAAGTGTGCGTCGTTGTTCGAGTCGCATCCTTCGATCGAGACCGTGCGCAGTGTTCCGGCGTATGCAGTGTATCGCGTGAGGAACGTCTAGATGTTTCGCCGTGTTGGTCGATGCACTATCAGTGTGTGTCGGTGATTGAAGTCTGTTCAAGGCACCGGAATCAAACCCGTACCAAGCTTCTTGAGCTGATCCGCGAGCTGTTTCTTCGCGTCATCGAACCGAGCATTCGCATCGGCCGCACGTTTGTCGACCTCCGCGCGCAGCTCCGTGATGCGCTCGCGAACCGGACGCAGCGCGCTCTCCGTCGCCGAGTCGACTTGTGCGCGCACCTTCGCCTCGGCTTTCTGCACCTCTTCGCCGACGACGCTCCTGATGCCGTCGGCCACCGCGCGATCGAGATTCGACCGCACCGCGAGCTTCGGCGCGCGCACCGTGCCGCCGATATCGGCGTTGACGCTCACGTCGCGAATCGACTGAATCACGCGCGACACGAGCTGCTCCATGGTGTTGAGCGAACCGGCGCGCACTGAATCGAGCACCCATGTAGCGCCCGGTGCGGCGATGCTCCACGATCCCGAGATCGCATCGCCCGCCATGTCGAACTTGAGCGCGCTGCGTCCGCGTCCCAGCTCGGCGCGCAGCGGCGTCGCCGGCAGCGCGAAACCCGGAAGCTGAATTCCCTCCGCCCGAAGCTCGACGATTTCGCGCGGCGTCTTGCCCGCGTGATCGACGCTTCCCGTCAGCGCGAACGTCTCGACGGCGCTTCCCTTCGCGGCGCGGTCGAGCGTGAAGCGCATCGGACGCCGCACGAGTGCCGGTTCCGTCGTGATGTCCGTCGCCGTGAGCTTGTATTCACCGCGTGCCGCGCCGGTCGCTTCGCCGAGCGACAGGGTGATGTTCCCCTTCTCGAGCAGAAAGCGCGGATAGCTCGCTTGCGTCACGAAGTGAATCGTCGATCCCGCGGCGCGCGCGCGCTTCGGGCCCGGCGTCTCCCGCGGGAGCAGACCTGGTGGCGCGTACTCGCGCGCGAGTGACGCCCAGTACATCGCTTGATCGAACGCGCTGATGCTCACGTTGCCGAACAATGCCGGTCCGATGTTCGGCGCGTCGATGGTCGGCAGCTTGAGCAGACCGCGCGCGAATTCGAAGTCGGCACGGCGCGCGTCGTCGACGGACTTCGCCGCCGCGACGAGTGAGTCCGCGCCCGCGCGCGCGGTCGCGTAGAGCAGCTCGACTTGTTTCCGCGCCGAATCGATGCGCGACGTCAGACGCCGCACGTCGTTGATCGCGGTGCGCGTGCCGGCGAGTCCGAGCGAGCGTGGCGTTTGTCCGTTGAGGCGAGTCGCGAGCGCGCGCGCCGAATCGACGATGCTCATCGCCGGCACGGCTTGTACGCCGCCCGTGATGATCGTGGCCAACGAGTCGCCGCGATTCTTCAAATCGATCGCGCGTTTCACCGTCGCGAGCTTCGTCGGATCGAGCACGAGGGCTCTGATCGTGTCGATCGGTGTGAGCGACAAAATCGGCACGTTGAACTGCTGCTTCCATTGGCGAAGCGCCATCACGGCCCGCGGTGCGAAGCCGCCTTTCATCTCCTTCGCCGGCGTTGCGCGCTTCGTACCGACTTCGATGCCGCTCAACGTGAGATCGCGAATCACGATCTTCTTCTGCAGCAGCGCATCGGGCAGCAGCACGACCCGAGCGACCTTTGCTTGAACGAGATTCTTGTTGCGGTCGAGCGGATCGGCGATCGCGATGCCCCGCAGCTCGACCGCCGCGTTCGCGACGTCGAGACTGAGACCAGCGAGATCGACTTGGGTGCCGAGCGATTGCGTCGCCGTGTCTTGCAGCGTGTGGCGCACCCAGATCTTGCCGTAGATGAGCCACACGAGCGCCGCGATGCCGAATCCGAACGCGAGCGCGAAGATCCCGCGCCAGCGAAAGATTGCGACGCGTTTCTTCGGCCCCGTCGGTGAAGGCGGCGGTCCGTCGCTCGCCGGCGTCAGCGGCGCCGGTCCGCTGCCGCTACGGACGGAACCAGCGGTAGACATTGTACGCCTGTGAAGCGACGACGGAGTGATAGATGCGCGACTGCCGCACGCGTTCGCCGAGCGTCGCTCGGTAGTATTTCACGCCAAAGAAGCCGAATGCAAAGATCGGCACGAAGAGCGCGAGCCAGACGATCACGCTTCCGAGCACGACGGTGTTGTTGAAGTTCGTGATCGCGAGCAACGGCCCGTTGTCGAGTCGCTCCCAGGTCGGCCGCAGCGACGGCGCTCCAACGAGCAGCGCGTGGCCGATGCGATCGAACACCGGATCGAGCAGAAATCCGATCGGCGCGAACAGCGCCATCGCGAGCAATCCCGCACCGAACGACACGTTGAGCAGCGCGAGCAGCACGATGACGACGAGGTTGTGCGCGTTCATCAACGGCGTCAGCCCGAGCGAGGCGCCGAGCGCGAAGCCGAGCCCGATTTGTATTGGTGTCCCCTCGGAGTGAAGGGTTTTCACCAACGATTGGAGGAATTTGAGGATGACGAGCATGCGCCAAGTATGGTGTGTCGCGCTCGGTATAGCTCCCCTGAAATTTTTCCGGTGCGGATTGGGCGAATCTGGCGGATTTTTCCCGTTGTTCATCCGCCTAATCCGCCCAATCCGCCCAGAGAAAGTCGATGGGAGTCATCCAGGGCGCACCGCCGCCTGACAAAGAACAATCTTCGGGATATATTCGGTAACGATCCGGAGTCCCCCGCAGCACCCGAATGGACGTCCAAACAAAGCTCGGAATCCTCGCCGACGCCGCGAAATACGACGCGTCCTGCGCGAGCAGCGGCGCCAAAGGCCGCCGCGCGAAATCCAACGGCATCGGCTCCACCGAAGGCACCGGCATCTGCCACAGCTACACGCCCGACGGCCGCTGCGTCTCGCTCCTCAAAATCCTGCTCACGAACTACTGCATTTACGAGTGTTCGTATTGCATCAATCGCAAATCGAGCGGCGTACGGCGCGCGCGCTTCACGCCCGAAGAAGTCGTGCGCCTCACGCTCGAGTTCTATCGTCGCAACTACATCGAAGGACTGTTTCTCAGCTCGGGCATCATTCGCGGGCCTGACTACACGATGGAGCAGCTCATCGGCGTCGCGCGCTCGCTGCGACGCGAGCACGGCTTTGCCGGCTACATCCATCTCAAGGCGATTCCGAACGCGTCGCGCGATCTGCTGACCGAAGCCGGACGTTGGGCCGACCGTCTCTCGATGAACGTCGAGCTGCCGCGCCAGCAGGATCTCGACGCGCTCGCGCCCGACAAAGATCTCGTGCAGATCGGACGCAGCATGCGTCTCATTCGCGACGGTATCGCCGAAGCGAGCGAAGCACGGTCGACCGCGCGCCATGCCGCTCCGCCGAGTTTTTCGCCGGCGGGGCAGGCGACGCAGATGATCGTCGGCGCAACGGCGGCGAGCGATCGCGACATTCTCGCCACCGCCTCCTCCCTCTACTCCACCGAGCGCCTCCGGCGCGTCTACTACTCGGCGTTCAGTCCCATTCCCGACGCGTCGCCGCACCTGCCGCCCGCCTCGCCGCCGCTGCTGCGCGAACACCGTCTATATCAGGCCGATTGGCTGATGCGGTACTACGGCTTTCGCGCCGACGAGCTCACGAACGAGCGCGACGCGAACCTCGAGCTCGCGATCGATCCCAAGCTCGCGTGGGCGCTCGCACATCGCGCGGATTTTCCGCTCGACCTCAACACCGCGCCGCGCGAGCTCCTGCTGCGCGTGCCCGGCGTCGGCGTGCGCAGCGTCGATCGCATCGTGCTTGCGCGCGCACATCGCCGCATTCGCTTCGAGGACCTCGTTCGCCTGCGCGTGTCGCGCGATCGTGCGCTGCCGTTCATCGTCGTCGACGACTATCGGCCGAGCGCGCTCGATCCGGACCGGATCGATCTGCGCGATCGTCTCGTGTCGCGCTCTCAGCTCGATCTCTTCTCGCCCGCGCAGTCGGCGCACAACGGCGAATTGTGAAGTCCCTCGTCACCGGTCGCTTCGACGGCACGCTCGTCTCGTGGCGCCGCGCGGCCGTCTCGGCGATTCGTGACGGCATTTCGCCGGAGCGTATCATCTGGCGCGAGTCGCGCGACGTCGGTGGACTGTTCGACAGCATCGTCGTCAACGGCGACGTCGCGGCGTTGCCGATTCCGAAGCTGTTTCTCCGGCTCGCGGCGAGCGTGGCGTGTCATCGCGATCCGGCGAAGTGGGATGCGCTCTACGCCGTATTGTGGCGCTTGCTCCGCGCCGAGCCGATGCTGTTGACCGTCGTGACGGATCCGATGGTGCACCGCCTCGTGCAGATGCATCGCAACGTGAAACGCGCCGCGCACAAGATGAAAGCGTTCGTCCGCTTTCGTCGCGTGAGCGCCGGCGCCGACGAGGCGTACGTCGCGTGGTTCGAGCCCGCGCATCACGTCGTCGAGCGCACGGCCCCGTTTTTCGTGACGCGTTTTCCGTCGATGCGCTGGTCGATTCTCACGCCTGACCGCTGCGTGCACTGGGATCGTCAGTCGCTCTCGTTCACCGACGGCGTCTCTCGCTCGGCCGCACCCGACGGCGACGCGCTCGAGGAGCTGTGGCAGACGTATTACGCGAACACGTTCAACCCGGCGCGATTGAACGGCCGCGCGATGCGCACCGAGATGCCTCGGCAGTATTGGAAGAATCTCCCTGAAGCGCGGATCATCACGTCGCTTCAGCGCAACGCGTCGGCGCGTGTGCGCGCGATGCTCGAGCAGCTGCATTCGGATCCCGAAACAGTGCCCGCGGATTTCGCGGCGAGCGTCGAAGGCGAGATGCCATCATCGCTCGACGTCGCCGGTGATTGGGATCCGGCGCACGATCCAGGCGTTCGTGCCGCGCGCGAGCGAGTGCCCGCGCATGACGGCTGGAATCGCGTCACGCGCAACGACGCGACGATCGACCTCGGCGTCGCCGGCTGGACGGATCCGACCTTGCTCGCGCGCGGCGTCTTCTATCCCGACGATTGCCGAACGCCCGAAGCGCGGCTTCGCTTTTATGCGTCGCGCTTCCCGATGGTCGAGGTCGACGCGACCTATTACTCGCTGCCGTCGCGCGCGGCCGCGGCCGTTTGGGCGTCGCGCACGCCCGACGATTTCACGTTCGACGTCAAAGCGCACGCGTTGATGACCGGCCATCCGACCGACGCGCGCCGACTCCCGGACTGGATTCGCCGCGCGCTGCCGAAGACACGCGATGCGTCGGCGCGCGTCTACGCGAGCGATCTGCCCGCGGAGATCATCGACGAGGTGTGGTCGCGCTTCCGCTCCGCGCTCGACCCGATTCGTGCCTGCGGCAAGCTCGGCGCGATCATGCTCCAGTTCCCACGATGGTTCGAGCCGACGCGTGAGAGCGCGGATTTTCTCCGGCGGGCGAAAGCGCTGGCGGGTGATGATCTGGTCACCGTCGAATTTCGGAATCGCGCGTGGATGGAAGGCCGCATCGCCGAGCGGACGCTCGCGCTGCTGCGCGATCTCGAGCTCTCGTACGTGATTGTCGACGCACCGCCAGGCATGGAGAGCAGCATGCCGCCGACGGTCGCCGTCACGGACCGGCGCCTCGTCGTCTTTCGGCTTCACGGCCGTCGTGTATCGACGTGGGAGGCGCAGAACGATCCGGTCACGGAGCGCTACCGATATCTCTACGACGCCGAGGAGCTCCGCCGGTGGAAACCGTCCGTGCTGGAGACGGCGTTCAACGTCGCGCGCGTGCACATGACCTTCAACAACAATCACGCGAATTACGCGACGACGAATGCGGCGGAGATGACCAAGGTCCTATTAGGTGATGAACATCACGCCTGTTACTAAGCGCTGTTTAAGCGCACCACCCTAGCCTTCGCTTCGCGATGAAGGCTTCGGGCACCCCCACCATGCATCAGCTCGTCTAAAATGCTGCCAGACAGAGGGTTACAGGACACCGGATCGCTCGTCATTCCCGCGATCGCTCGGACGAATCGTTTGTTTCGCTTCGAGAAGGCTTCATCACGAACTCGCCGAACGCAGGAGAAGTCTGCCCGAATGGGAGCTGCTCGCCATTTCAGCCCGACGACGCCGTCCCGCCGAAATGCGCTCGAAGTTGACACGATTTCGACGCCTTCAGCCGACCGCTCGCTTCATCTCGTCAACGAGGAATACGTCATTCCTCGCCGCAGCTCAGAGACCATTGCCCGGGCGCTGAACGTCGCCATCGCGGCGGTCGCGCTCGTGCTCCTGCTGCCCGTCATGCTGCTCATCGCGATCGCGGTGCGGCTGACGTCGCAGGGACCCATCATTTACACGCAGGTGCGCGTCGGCGAAGACCGCCGCGCTCGCTCGTCGACCAACGACAAACGCCGCGTGCACGACTACGGTGGCCGTCTCTTCCGTATGTACAAGTTCCGCACGATGCGCGTCGACGCCGAGTCCGACGGCAAGGCCGTGTGGGCGCAGAAGAACGATCCGCGCACGACGCCGATCTTTCCAGCACAGTGGGATCCGAAGCTTGGAATTCACGTGACTTGAAGTCGCGGC
>JADMIO010888921.1_pt1 | contig 26041 bp, 26 predicted proteins | sample 8958161 | NCBI WGS metagenome assembly JADMIO01 (sample SAMN16585339, study PRJNA669376) | soil metagenome | isolation source: Crop rotation soil | place: USA: Cullars Rotation, Alabama | collected 2011 | reverse complement strand
ACCGCCTCGTCTTTCGAGGTGGTGCGGATATTGGTGAGCTGCTTGCCCTTAAGGACGTTGACGACGAGATCGTTGTCGCGGGTGTGCTCGCCGACGATCATGCCTTTGTAAACCTTCCAGCCCGGCTCAATCACCATCGGGCCGCGGTCTTCCAAATTCCATAATGCGTAAGCGACCGCGTCGCCTTGATCGTTGGATATCAGCACGCCGTTGCGGCGGCCCTGGATATTGCCTTTATGCGGCGCGTAGCCATGAAAGAGACGGTTGAGCACCGCCGTGCCGCGCGTGTCGGTGAGGAGCTCACCCTGATAGCCGATCAGCCCGCGGGTCGGTGCGTAGAACACCATGCGCACGCGTCCGCCGCCGGACGGCCGCAGCTCGATCATCTCGGCTTTGCGCTCGGCCATCTTCTGCACGACGATGCCGGAGTGTTCTTCATCGACGTCGATCACGACCTCTTCGATCGGCTCTTCGAGCTCGCCGCGCTCGTTGTTGCGCAGTAGGACCTTCGGCCGCGACACCGAAAGTTCGAAGCCTTCGCGCCGCATGGTCTCGATCAGAATGCCGAGCTGCAATTCGCCGCGGCCGGCGACTTCCATGGAATCTTTCTCGTTGCTTTCGCGCACCCGCAGCGCGACGTTGCCCTCGGCCTCTCGCAGCAGGCGGTCGCGGATCATGCGGCCGGTAACCTTGTCGCCCTCGGTGCCGGCGAGCGGCGAATCGTTGACACGAAAGGTCATCGCCAAAGTCGGCGGGTCGATCGGCTGGGCCGGCAAGGGTGTCTCAACCGACGGATCGCAGACCGTATGTGCGACGGTTGCTTCCGGCAGGCCCGCGAGCGCGACGATATCGCCGGCCTCCGCTTCGTCGACGGCAGTCCGTTCGAGGCCGCGAAACGCCAGCACCTTGGTGACCCGGCCGCTCTCGATCAATTTGCCGGTGTGGTCGAGCACCTTCACCGCCTGGTTCGGCTTAACGGAGCCCGAGGTGATGCGGCCGGTAACGATGCGGCCGAGATAGGGATTGGCCTCGAGGATAGTGCCGAGCAGCCGGAATGGACCTTCTTCGACCGTGGGCGGCTTTACGTGACTGAGAATGAGATCAAACAGCGGCTTCATGCCGCCATCGTGTGAGCCTTCCAGCGATGCCGCCATCCAGCCCTGCTTGGCGGAGCCGTACAGGATCGGGAAATCGAGCTGCTCATCGGTGGCGTCGAGCGCGGCGAACAGGTCGAACACTTCGTTGACGACCTGCACGGGCCGCGCATCAGAGCGGTCGACCTTGTTGATGACGACGATCGGCTTGAGACCCATGCGCAGCGCTTTCGACACCACGAACTTGGTCTGCGGCAGCGGGCCTTCGGCGGCGTCGACCAGCACCAGTGCGCCGTCGACCATGTTAAGGATGCGCTCGACCTCGCCGCCGAAATCGGCGTGGCCCGGCGTGTCGACAATATTGACGCGCGTGCCCTGCCATACCACTGACGTGACCTTGGCGAGGATGGTGATGCCGCGCTCGCGCTCGAGGTCGTTGGAGTCCATCGCCCGTTCGACCACGCGCTGGTTGTCGCGATAGACGCCGGATTGCTGCAGCAGCCGGTCGACCAAGGTGGTCTTGCCGTGGTCGACGTGGGCGATGATGGCGACGTTGCGCAAATTCATGAATGGCCTGGAAAAAGCATCGCGGGCGCCATGGCCCGCGAGTCGGCCGAAATATAGTCACGAATGCGCGATTGGCAACGGCAACCGCTGTTATGCGTTAATCTCAGCGACGCGAGAAACAGCGGGGTTTTCCAATGGCCACGAAACTCGATGCCAATGCACGCAAGGCCGCGCTTGGCAAGCTCAAACGCTGGTCGGAGGTTTCCGGCCGCGATGCGATCAGCAAGAAGTTCGAGTTCAAGGATTTCAACGAGGCGTTCGGTTTCATGGCCCGCGCCGCCTTGGTCGCGGAAAAAATGGACCACCATCCGGAATGGTTCAACGTCTACAAAAAGGTCGAGGTGACGCTGTCCACTCACGACGCCGGCGGTGTCACTGAGCTGGATGTGAAGCTCGCCGAGGCGATGGATAAAATTGCTTCTCAACCCTCATCCTGAGGAGCCCGAGCAAAGCGAGGGCGTCTCGAAGGATGAGGCCTATAACGTGGGCCTCATGGTTCGAGACGGCGCGGAGCCTGTCATCGGGCCGCGCTCCGCGCGGACCCGTTGGCGCCTCCTCACCATGAGGGTCAGGGCTTAAGCACGACCTTGCCCATCACCTTGCGCGCCGCCAGCGCCTTGAGCGCGGTGGCCGCCTCGGTGAGCGGATAGACCGCCTGCACGTGCGCAGACAATTTGCCCTGCACGCACCAGTCCATGATCTGCCTGGTGTTGGCGCGGTGGCCTTCCGGATCGCGCTCGACGAACGCGCCCCAGAACACGCCGACAATGTCGCAACCCTTGAGCAAGGCGAGATTGAGCGGAATTTTCGGAATCTCGCCGGCCGCAAAACCCACCACCAGAAATCGCCCCTTCCATGCGATCGCGCGCAGCGCGGGCTCGGCATAAGGCCCGCCGACCGGATCGTAAATGACGTCCGCGCCTTTGCCGCCGGTGACGCGCCGCAGCCCTTCCTTCACATCCTCGTTCGCATAATTGATGACATCGTCGGCGCCGTGCTGCTTCGCAAATACGAGCTTCTGGTCCGACGACGCGCAGGCGACCACTCGCGCGCCCAAGACCTTGCCGAGCTCGATCGCCGCGAGGCCAACCCCACCCGATGCTCCGAGCACCGCAAGCGTCTCGCCGCTGCGCAGCTGCGCGCGATCCTTCAGCGCATGCATGGTCGTGCCGTAGGTGACGCACAGTCCCGCCGCACGGTCGAAATCGAGCGCGTCGGGAATTTTAACCAGCCGCGCCATCGGCACAGCGACCCTCTCACGCGCCGCGCCGTAGCCCAGATAGCCGAGCACGCGGTCGCCGGCTTTCAGGGTGCCGTCTCCGGCGCTTTCGACCACCCCCGCAAACTCGGCGCCGGGCGAGAACGGCATCGCCGGCTTGGTCTGGTATTTTCCGGCAATAATGAGCGTGTCGAAGAAATTGAGTGCGACGGCGTGCACCCGCACCACCGCCTCGCCCTCATTCGCCACGGGATCTGCGACCTCCTCGACCACAAGATCGTCCGGGCCGCCATAGCGCTTGCACAACAAGGCCTTCATGGAGCCACTTCTAACACGCTGCGCGTAATCGTTAACGGGCGGCAGCTTTCGCTGCCTTCACATTGTCGATTTTCGCCTCTATTGGATTAGTATCCCCATGCATTCGGGAGGGCCGTTAGGCCCTTCGTTACGACCGGTAGGGCCCGATGACGAAAACTTTGCTGCGTTCCATTTTTCCGATTGCGCTGGCGGCCGCTTTAACTTCGCCGGCCTTTGGCCAGCCGAAGACTGGCGCGGACCAGCCGGTGCTGCTCGGCCAGTTCGGCGACTGGGGCGCCTACAAGGCCACCCCCGCCGGCAAGACGGTGTGCTTCGCCTTGTCGAAGCCGACCGCGGCGGTGACTGAGCCTGCCGGGCGTCACCGCGACGCCTCCTACATGTTCGTCTCGACGCGTCCGGCGGAGAAGGTGAAGAACGAAGTCTCCGCGATCGTCGGCTATCCACAGAAGCCCGGCGCCGACACGACTGCCGCGGTCGGCGGCGAAAGCTTCGCGATGTACACACAGAACGACGGCGCCTGGATCAAAAACGCGGCGGAAGAAGCCAAGCTCGTCTCGGCGATGCGCAAGGGCAACGATCTGGTGCTCAAGAGCGAATCGACCCGCGGCACCAAGACCACCGACACCTATTCGCTCAAGGGCCTGCCGCAGGCGCTCGATAAGGTTGCGGAAGAGTGCAAGTGACGCAGAAGGCGTCTTCACCGGGCCGGCGCGTCCATCAAACCTCATCCTGAGGAGCCGCGCTGCAAGCGCGGCGTCTCGAAGGTGAGGCCCCGACTTTGGCCTCATGGTTCGAGACGCGGCCTTCGGCCCGCTCCTCACCATGAGGGTCGTATTTTGTGCAATGTGGGCATAGATAGGCGCCCATGATCCTGCTCGACACCGCCCCGATCGAGAAGACCGCGCTCGAGCGCTATGTCGCGCCGCACAAGCCGTCGTTGATCGGCCTTTCACGCGCGCAACTTGCCGAGGCGCTGGCCGCGCTCGGCGTGCCGGAGCGGGAGCGCAAGATGCGCATTCAGCAACTCTGGCACTGGATCTACGTGCGCGGCGCGACCTCGTTCGACGTGATGTCGAGCGTGTCGAAGGGCCTGCGCGCACAGCTCGATGCCCATTATACGCTGGCGCGGCCTGAAGTCGTCGCCGAGCAGATTTCGGTCGATGGTACCCGCAAATGGCTGCTGCGTCTGCCAGGCGAGGTCGAAGGCGAACGGCCGCACGAAGTCGAATGCGTCTTCATTCCCGACGGCGACCGCGGCACCTTGTGTGTGTCGAGCCAGGTCGGTTGCACGCTTAATTGCTCGTTCTGCCATACCGGGACGCAGCGGCTGGTACGCAATCTCATTTCCGGCGAGATCGTCGGGCAGGTGATGGTCGCGCGTGACCGGCTGGAAGACTGGGCCCGAATCCCTCCCCCGAAGGGGGAGGGTGGCCCGCCAAGCGTAGCGAAGGCGGGTCGGGTGGGGTCCGGATCGCCGTCTTCGCAAACCCCGCCCGGCTCGCCGCTTCGCGGCTCGCCACCCTCCCCCTCCGGGGGAGGGATAAGAAAGATCACCAACATCGTGATGATGGGGATGGGCGAACCGCTTTACAATTTGGAGCACGTGCGCGACGCGCTGCTGATTGTCGCCGATGGCGACGGCATCGGCATTTCCAAGCGCCGCATCACGCTCTCGACCTCGGGCGTGGTGCCGATGATCGAGCGCGCCGGAAAAGAGATCGGCTGCATGCTGGCGATCTCGCTCCACGCCGTGCGCGACGACCTGCGCAACGAGCTCGTGCCGCTCAACCGCAAATATCCGATCGCGCAGCTGCTCGAGGCCTGTCGCAACTACCCAGGCGCGTCGAACGCGCGGCGCATCACGTTCGAATACGTGATGCTGAAGGGCGTCAACGATTCGATTGACGATGCGAAGGCGTTGGTGCGCTTGCTCAAGGGTATTCCGGCCAAGATCAATCTCATTCCGTTCAACCCCTGGCCGGGCACCAGATATGAGTGCTCGGACTGGGATCAGATCGAGAAATTCTCCGAGGTTGTGTTCAACGCCGGATACGCTTCGCCGGTGCGCACGCCGCGCGGCCGCGACATTCTCGCCGCCTGCGGCCAGCTCAAGAGCGCGACCGAGAAGCTGTCCGCCCGTGAGCGCATGGCGCTGCGCGCCATGGCGATGACCGACGAATGACAGCCGGAATCGCCGCCGCCAGACCCGTCATCCTGAGGTGCGCGCCCTTAAACACGTTAACGCGTGTCTTTGACGCGCTATGGGCGCGCCTCGAAGGATGAACGGCCGGGCCGCCGCCGCATCCTTCGAGGCTCGGCGCTTGCGCGCCTCGCGCCTCAGGATGACGGCGGATTGAGGGATGTGCATGAGATTAGTCGGAAGAATCTTTGTGATCCTGTTCGCGCTGCTGCTCGCGACGGTGGCCACCAGCATTATCACAAGCTTCGCGCTGCTGACCTTCGCGCTTCACCAGCTCTCTCCCGATCCGGTTGAGAATGTCATGGTCTGGGGCGCGACGCTGTTCGGCACGGGTGCGGCTGCCTTCTCCGCTTTCCTGCCGACGCTGATTGCGGTTGCGCTCGCGGAAGCGCTCTCGGTCCGCTCGGCGCTCGCCTATGCGCTTGGCGGGGCGGCGATCATGCTGCTTGCTTATTACGGCGCCGGCTTCGACTGGAGCTACGAGGAATCAATCGACCACGCGCCGCCGCTGGTCTCGCGGCAGGCGGAAATCGCAGTCGCGGCCGGCGCCGTGTTTGGGCTGGTTTACTGGATGATCGCAGGCCGGCGCGCCGGGATGTGGCGCCGCCCCTACCCCTCATCCTGAGGAGCCCGCCTAAAGCGCGTTCACGCGCGTCTTCGACGCGCTATGGCGGGCGTCTCGAAGGATGAGGCCCCGTATAGAGACACCGGTGGCCTCATGGTTCGAGACGCGCAGCTTCGCTGCGCTCCTCACCATGAGGAGAAAGATTTATCTCGACGCCCGCTTGCCGCGCGCCCGTGGGTCCTTCGCCTTGGGCGCCGGCTCTTCTGCCGCTTGCGCGTTCTGGCCCTGAAGCTTCTGCGCGAACAACGCGATGGTCCGCGCGTAGACGTCAGCCTTGTTCCACTCCTTGATGACGTCGAAGTTGGGCTCACCCGGCCCCCAGCCGCCGCCCCGCCGCCAGCCCTTGCTCTTGAGATAGTTCGCGGTGGAGGCGAGCACGTCATCCTTGTTGCGGATCAGATCGGGGCGGCCATTGCCGCTGATCGTCGTCGCGTATTTCACGTAAGACGACGGCAGGAATTGCGTCTGGCCGATTTCACCCGCCCAGTCGCCTCTCATGTCGGCGGCGGCCATGTCGCCGCGATCGACAATGCGCAGCGCATCGGCGAGCTCGCCCTGGAATTTGTCGGTGCGGCGGCAATCATAAGCGAGCGTCGCCACCGAACGGATCACCGACATCTTGCCTTGATTGACGCCGTAATCGGTCTCGAGGCCCCAGATCGCGACGATGACGCCGCCCGGCACGCCGTATTTCTTCTCGATCGCCTTGAGCGCGCCGGCGTGCTCCTTCATCAGCCGCTGACCTTTGACCAGCCGGTCCTTGGAAATCATGCGGGCGGAAAACTCCTCGAAGCTCTGCTTGAACACGCCCTGGCGGCGGTCGGCGGCGAGGACCTTGTCATCGAGGGTCAGGCCATCGAGCGCGGCAAGGCCGCGCGGCGAAATGCCCTGGCGCGACGCATCCTTTTTGAATTCGGTGAGAAACGCCGGAAAGCCCCCCTTCGTGTTGCACTGGACGGCGAAAGCCGGGGCGGCGGAGAGAACAATCGCGCCGGTGAGGGCGGCGGCGAAGATGCGGGTCGAAGTCATCGGTGTGCTCGTTCGGCGAAAATGATGATGACTCAGGTTTAATCCGGCCCGCGCCGACCGCCAGCGCGATCCGGCGGTAGGCTTAATCGACATGGTTTAAGGGGCGCGCCTTCTGCCAATTCCGGATGGATTACGGCGTCATCCTTCGAGGCTCGCCGCTAACGCGGCTCGCGCCTCAGGACGACGGTCTGCCGTAGAACGCGGCTTTGCGCCTCCTCGCCTCTTGCCTATAGTCCGCGCGCAATCGGACGGTGGTCATGGCCCAAGGCGAAGCCAAAAAGGTCAACAAAGTCGTGCTTGCCTATTCCGGCGGCCTCGACACTTCGATCATTCTCAAGTGGCTGCAACAGACCTATGGGGCCGAGGTGATCACTTTCACCGCCGATTTGGGGCAGGGCGAGGAGCTCGAGCCGGCGCGTAAAAAAGCCGAGCTGCTCGGCATCAAGCCGCAGAACATTTTCATCGAGGACCTGCGCGAGGAGTTCGTGCGGGACTACGTGTTCCGGATGTTTCGCGCCAATGCCCTTTACGAAGGGCAGTACCTGCTTGGTACCTCGATCGCGCGGCCATTGATCGCCAAAAAGCAGATCGAGATCGCCGAGAAGGTCGGCGCCGACGCCGTCGCCCACGGCGCGACTGGCAAGGGCAACGACCAGGTTCGGTTCGAGCTGGCTTATTACGCGCTTAAGCCGGATGTCACCGTGATCGCGCCGTGGCGCGAATGGAATCTGACCTCACGCACCAAGCTGATCGAGTTCGCCGAGCAGCACCAGATTCCGATTGCCAAGGACAAGCGCGGCGAGGCGCCATTCTCGGTCGATGCCAACCTGCTGCACTCGTCATCGGAAGGCAAAGTGCTGGAGGACCCGGCGCAGGACGTGCCGGATTATGTATTCTCGCGCACCGACGACCCGCTAAAGGCGCCGGACAAGCCGGCGGTGATCAGGATTGATTTCGAGCGCGGCGATCCGGTGGCGGTGGACGGCAAGAAGATGTCGCCTGCGACCCTGCTCAAGCACCTCAACGATCTCGGCAAGCTGCACGGCATCGGCCGCCTCGATCTGGTCGAAAACCGGTTCGTCGGCATGAAATCGCGCGGCATGTACGAGACGCCGGGCGGCACAATCCTCTACGCCGCGCATCGGGGCATCGAGTCGATCACGCTCGACCGCGGCGCGGGGCATCTCAAGGACGAGCTGATGCCGAAATATGCATCCCTCGTCTATAACGGGTTCTGGTTCGCGCCGGAGCGGGAGATGCTGCAAGCGGCGATCGATCGCAGCCAGGAATTCGTCACCGGCCAGGTCACATTGCGCCTCTACAAGGGCAGCGCCACCGTGATCGGGCGACAGAGCAAATATTCGCTCTACGATCAGGACCTCGTCACCTTCGAAGAAGGCGCCGTGGCCTATGATCACCGCGACGCAGAGGGCTTCATCAAGCTCAATGCGCTACGGCTGCGCACTTTGGCGCAGCGCAAGAAAAAACTCGGGCTGTGATGCACGCAAAGCTGTCGCCCGCGCTCTCGATCATGCTGGCGCTGGCTTGCGCGGCCTGTAGCAAGGCCGGCGATTTGATGGACAGCTTCACCTTTGCGCAAAGCCGGGAGGCCCCGGCCGAACCCAACGTGTTCCCCGCCGATTTCAAGGCGCAGATCATTCGCACGGTGCCAAAAATACAGGACGACCCGACCAATCTGCGCGGCGCCTTCTATTCCGATCCGGTGCTCGATCCGAAAGGCAGCGTCCGCGTCTATACGTCGTGCGTGCGCTTCGACGCGCGTGACATCACCAACCAATATCTCGGCAGTCGCGATTATATCGCCTATTACTACGGCGGCCGCTTGCAGCAGTTCGTGCCGGCCGCGCAGAATGAGTGCGGCTACGCGACCTACAAGCCGTTTCCTGAGCTTGAGCAGGCCTGCCACAAGCCGCGCTGCACCAACGGCTAACGCTCGCCCACGAGCGGCACCGTCACCTTGCGATTCTCGCCGAGATTCGGCTTGTCGCCAGTGATCCGTGCCTTGGCGAACTCGAAGGCGGCGACGAGCGTGCTTGCCGGACCGTCCCACAACTCGGCCTTGATCGGCTCGATGGTGAGGACGCGGACATTGTCGTCGCTCGGGCCATCGGGCCACCACACGTCGTCCGTCTTCTTCCAGATTTTTGCCGCGGTAATGTTGTCGCGCTTTACACTGGCGCGGCCGGTGATCGAGAGATAGGCGTTCTCGTCCGAGTTGATCAAGGTGAAGCAGACGTTCGGGTCGGCTTCGACTTCATTGTCCTTGAGGCCGCGCACATCGGTGACGAACTGGATGATGCCGTTTGCTCGGTCAGGCCGCGCCTCGAGTGGGCGTGCGCGTAACCCATCGGGACAATGCGTGGTCAGCATGCCCACCGAGTTTTTTTCCAGAAGGTCCCAGACGCGCGACTCGCGATCATCCATGACGGGTCAACGAGGGCGCGTGACGCAAGTTCCGTCAGGAACTCAGGTGCGGCCAAATGAAAAGGCGCCGCGCACGAAACGCGGCGCCTTTTCTTATGTGCGAGTTACTGTCGCGGCGCCTGGCCGCTCGCCTCCTGCGCCAGAAGCGGCGTGATCCGCCGGACCGTGACGTAGCGGTTGCGCGGCTCCGGCCCCTGCGTCTCCACCTTCAGGTTCTGCTCGCCATATCCCTGGGTCACCAGATTCTCCGGCGGGACGTGGAATTGGGCGGTCAGCACCTCGGCGACGGCTTCGGCGCGGCGGTCCGACAGCGAAAGGTTGTCCTCCTCCGACCCGACCGCGTCGGTGTGACCTTCGACGAGATAGACCTCCTCCGGATTCTTCTCGATTGCCCGGTTGATCGCCTCGGCGATCGGGCCAAGCAACTGCGCTTGATCGGGGCTTACCTCCCACGAGCCGGTTTCGAAGTTGATGGTGTCGATGTCGATCCGCGGCATGCGCTCGCGCACCACAACATTGTAGCGGATCTCGTCGAGCGTGAAGCGCTGGCTAATGGGCTCGACCGGCGGCGCGATCAGCGTCTCGTAGATCCAGGCCCGTGGCGCCTGCCGGTATTCGACGATGTAGCGTTCGCGCGGAATGCGGATCACCGGCGGCGGCAAGCGGACGATGAACGTGAAGTCAGCGCCCGGCCGATAACGATTGTTGATCAGCACGATCTCGCGGCCATTGACGATGCGTGAGCGCCGCACGAGGCGGCCGCGCTCGTCGAACCGCTCGACGATGCGCACGCCGCCCGGCCGCACGATTACATTCTCGGTGACGTTGCCGCGCCGCTGCACCTGCACATTGGCGCCGAGGCGGCGATAGCGCTCGGTGTCGTCGTGCCGGATGATCGTGGTGTTGTTCTCCTTGATGATGGTGCGCGTGTTCTCGCGAATGACAGTGCGGTTGCCTTCCTTGGTTTCCTTGCGTTCCGCCTTGACCGCGTCGAGCCGCTTCGGTCCGGTGTCCTGCGCCGCCCGGTTGTTATCGGCGGGCTTGGCGGGTTCGGTTGCGGTCTTCGGCTGCTGCGGCGCCGGCTGCTGGGTGGCCGGCGTCGTGGTCTGCTGGTTGTTGGCCGGCGGCTTGTTGTTGGCCGGCTGAGTGCGGGTATTCGTGTCTTTTTTCGTCGCCGGCTCATTGCCGGTCTTCGGCGCAGCCGTGTTCTGTTGCGTTACCGGCGCTTTTGGCTGTGCCGCCTTGTTGTCCTGTCCACCGGCTTTCGGCGGCTGGTTGGTCTGGACCTGCGGCTTCTGCTGCTGCACGTTGTCCGAGCCTTGCTGCCGCCGTTCCTGCCGTTGCTGCTGCCGCTCTTGTTGCCGCTGCTGCTGGCGCTCCTCGCGCCGTTGCTGTGGCGCGTTCTCATTCTGTTGCTGTTGTTGGGCGACGACAATATTTGCGCGCTCGATAGCGTCAGCAGAAGCAGCAACAAGCGCAGAAGAGGCAGCAGCAACAGCAGTCGTGAGCAAAAGGGTGAGCTTCAAATTCATGGCAAACCTTTCGTGAGAACGCGTGGGGAGGCGCGCAACAGCGCCGCGGCTTCAATGGGCCGATGTTATTCGGGCGGATTTGCGGCCATCAGTGAGCCGCAACGCCGCAGCGCGCGTCAGGTTCCGGCAATTCGCAAATTAAGCGAGCAGATTTCTGAACAACGATTCAGGCTTCGCTCAGACTTCGTTTCAGACCTGCCGCTCGACCAGGTCTTTCTTGATTGCGGCGATGGCTTTGGCCGGATTGAGGTCCTTGGGGCAAACCTTCGCGCAATTGAGAATGGTATGGCAGCGATAAAGCCGGAACGGGTCCTCGACATTATCGAGCCGCTCGCCGGTTGCCTCGTCGCGGCTGTCGAGAATCCAGCGGTGAGCCTGCAACAGCGCTGCGGGTCCCAGATAGCGGTCTGAATTCCACCAATAGCTCGGACACGAGGTCGAGCAGCACGCGCACAAAATGCACTCGTAGTGGCCGTCCAGCTTGGCGCGATCCTCGTGGCTCTGAAGCCGCTCTTTTTCGGGCGCAGGCGTCACCGTCTTCAGCCACGGCTCGATCGAGGCATATTGCGCATAGAAGTTGGTGAGGTCCGGCACCAGGTCCTTCACCACCGGCTGGTGCGGCAACGGATAGATTTTCACCGGCGCCTTCTCGTGCGCGGTCGCGCAGGTGCAGGCGAGCGTGTTGGTGCCGTCGATGTTCATGGCGCAGGAGCCGCAGATGCCTTCACGGCAGGAGCGGCGGAAGGTCAACGTCGGATCAATGTTGTTCTTGATCCAGATCAGCGCGTCGAGAACCATCGGCCCGCAATCGTCACGGTCGACGTAATAGGTGTCGACCCGCGGGTTCTGGTCGTCCTCGGGCGACCAGCGATAGACGCGAAATTCGGTGACATTTTTTGCATTGGCCAGCCGCGGCCAGGTCTTGCCCTCGGTGATCTTGGAATTCTTCGGCAGCGTGAATGCGACCATGTCAGGGTCTCTTTTTGATTTTAGAGAGCGCGCCAATAGCGGCGTCAAGATCGCTTGCGCTATTCACCTCGATCTTGGTCGTCCCAATTTGGATTTTTATTCGACCAGCCTTGGGCCAAAGAATTTTTAGAACAGCGGCAACTCCGCTTAACCCACCGAACGCAAGGATCATATCCTTAATCGATGTTACATCTAGCCCGCCATCAAAGTGATGCCGGTTTCGATGCTCTAGCCGGCGACGCTCAATATGAAACGTTGCGTTATATTGTTCTCCAATCTTCCTTAGCTCCGGCTCAAGATCCGGCTTTTGTTCATCTATGACCTCCATTATCGGTTCGCCTGCTCTAGAGCGACCCGTATGTGTCGTACGTCTTTGTTCGACGTGGATTTCGATTTTTTCATCGTCGTCCATACCGCCCGTCCGTAATCAATAGACCCTTGCCTTCGGCTCGATGTAAGCGACGTCGTTCGTCATGGTGTAAGTGTGCACTGGACGATAGTCGATCCGGACGTCGCCCCTCTCATTGAGCCAGGTCAGGGTGTGCTTCATCCAGTTCTTGTCGTCGCGATCCGGGAAATCCTCGCGCGCATGCGCGCCGCGGCTCTCAGTCCGGTTTTTGGCGGCGTCCATTGTGACGACCGACTGGGCGAGCAGGTTGTCGAGCTCGAGCGTCTCGATAAGGTCGGAATTCCAGATCAGCGAGCGGTCGGCGACGCTGACATCGGCCATGCCGCCACAAACTTCGTGGATAAGCTTGTGGCCTTCCTCCAGCACCTCCGCGGCGCGGAAAACGGCGCAGTCGGTCTGCATGATCTTCTGCATCTTCAGCCGCAGCTTGGCCGTCGGCGTGCCGCCCGAGGCGTGGCGGAACTTGTCGAGCCGCGACAGCGCCAGATCGGCTGAATTCTTCGGCAAGTCCTGCTGGGTGCCGCCTGCCTCGAGAACATCGGCGCAGCGATGCGCGGCGGCGCGGCCGAACACGACGAGGTCGATCAGCGAATTGGAGCCGAGCCGATTGGCGCCGTGCACCGAAACGCAGCCGGCCTCGCCGAGCGCCATCAGGCCGGGGATCACGGTTTCGGCGTCATCGCCTTTTTTGGTGAGAGCTTCGCCGTGATAGTTACAGGGGATGCCGCCCATATTGTAGTGAACGGTCGGCAGCACCGGGATCGGCTCGCGCGTAACGTCGACCCCGGCGAAGATGCGCGCCGATTCGGAAATGCCCGGCAGCCGCTCATGGATCACCTTGGGATCGAGGTGGTCGAGATGCAGATAAATGTGGTCCTTTTCCTTGCCGACGCCGCGGCCTTCGCGGATTTCGATGGTCATCGCACGCGAGACCACGTCGCGCGAAGCGAGGTCTTTGGCGGACGGCGCGTAGCGCTCCATGAAGCGCTCGCCCTCCGAGTTGACCAGATAGCCGCCTTCACCGCGCACGCCTTCGGTGATCAGGCAGCCGGCGCCGTAAATACCGGTCGGGTGGAATTGCACGAACTCCATGTCTTGCAACGGCAGGCCGGCGCGCAGCACCATCGCATTGCCGTCTCCGGTTTGGGTATGCGCGCCGGTGCAGGTGAAGTAAGCGCGTCCATAGCCGCCGGTCGCGATGATTGTCATCTGGGCGCGGAATCGATGAACCTTTCCATCCTCGAGATTGAGGGCTACCACCCCGCAGACCCGGCCTTCGTCATCAATGATCAGGTCGAGCGCAAAATACTCGATGTAGAATTCGGCCTGGTGCTTGAGCGCCTGGCCGTACATCGTGTGCAACATGGCATGGCCGGTGCGGTCGGCGGCGGCGCAGGTGCGTTGCGCGGTGCCTTTGCCGTAATGCGTTGTCATGCCGCCGAATGGGCGCTGGTAGATTTTGCCGTCCTCCTCGCGACGCGAGAACGGCAGGCCCCAGTGGTCGAGCTCGTAAACGGCCTCTGGCGCATTGCGGCACAGATATTCGATGGCGTCCTGGTCGCCGAGCCAGTCGGCGCCCTTGACGGTGTCGTACATGTGCCAGCGCCAATCGTCCTCCCCCATATTGCCGAGTGCGGCGGCGATGCCGCCTTGCGCCGCGACCGTATGCGAACGGGTCGGGAAAACTTTAGTGATGCACGCGGTGCGCAGCCCCGCTTCCGAGCAGCCGACCACGGCGCGCAGGCCTGAGCCGCCGGCGCCGATCACCACCACGTCATAGGTATGGTCTTCGATTGGATAAGCGCCGCCATTGATCGCGGGTGCTTCAATTTGTTTGCCGTTGGTCGCCATCGATCAAAGTCCGAAAGTCAGGCGCGCAAGCGCGAAAACACAAACGACGCAGACAGCGGCACAGAAGAACGTGTTGCCGATCAACGCGGCGAATTTCGGCAAATCCTCGTGCACGTAGTCGATGATGATCTCCTGCATGCCGATCCACATGTGATAGATCGATGTGAGGATGAAGAGCAGGAGCACGATCGCGACGAGAGGCGAGGCGAGTATCTGGATCGCGGCCGCGTGACTGCGGCCGAGCAGGGCGGCAACGATCACGACGAAGCCAATGGTGAGGATCAGCAGGGCAACCGAAGTGACGCGCTGGGCAATGAAGTGACCGGTGCCGGTTCGCGCCGCGCCAAGGCCGCGCACCCGCCGCGCCGCAGTCGAATAACGACGTGCCACGGTCATCGCGGACCTCCGATCGCCAGATAGCCGATGCCCCACAGCAGGATGGTCAGCCCGATTGAGCCAACCAAAGTAGCGAGCGCAAGCATTTCGCGCTCAGTCGGCTCGAAGCCGCGGCCGGTGTCCCAGATGAGATGACGCAGCCCACCGAGCGCGTGGTGCAGCAGCGCCCAAGTGTAGCCGAGCAGGATGAGCCGTCCGATCCAGCTGCCGATGAACGCCTCGAATGTGGCGTAGGCATTCGGGGAGGCCGCCGCGATGAGCCACCAGGCGACCAGAAGAATGCCGATATAGAGCGCGGCCCCCGTGATGCGATGGACGATCGACATCGTCATCGTCAGCGTCAGGCGCCAAATCTGGAGGTGAGGAGACAGTGGTCGCGGGCGTGGGGTACTGAGTTCAGCCATCTTTCCGCCTGATGCGGGTTAGATTAGACTTCGCATGATACGAAGATGGCTGGCGAAGAGAGCCGTTACAATCCGGATTTAGGATAGCCTGCCTTCGTGAGGCGCGAAGCCATGCGATTCGATCTCACAGACCTCAGCCTGTTCCGCCATGTCGTTGAGGCGGGCAGCATCACCCATGGCGCCGCGCGCGCGAATCTCGCACTGGCGGCGGCCAGCGCCCGTATCCGCCATATGGAGGAAACACTGGGTGCCGCACTTCTGCTCCGCACCCGCCAAGGCGTCACGCCGACGCAAGCCGGCCGCACCTTATTACAGCACGCCCGCACCATGCTCGAACAAGCCGAGCGCCTGCGCGAAGACCTCGGGGCCTATGCGGGCGGCTTGGCCGGCCAGGTGCGCGTGTTATCGAATACCAATGCCCTGACCGAGTTCCTGCCGGATGCCCTCAGCGAGTTTCTGGCGGCTCATCCGAATGTCAGCGTCGACCTTGAAGAGCGCCTTTCCGATGAAATTGTCGGCCTCATTGCCGAGGGCGTCGGCGACATAGGGATTGTCGCGGGAACCGTAAATGCCGGCGGGCTGACCACCTATCCGTTCCGCACCGATCGCTTTGTCGCTGTGGTCGCGAAGCAGCATCCCTTGGCCAAGCGCAGTTCAATCAGTTTCGGTGAGGTGCTGGATTACGACATCGTGGGCCTTGACCGCTCGAGCGCCATCTCGCGCTTTCTTGCCAGCAAGGCCGCCGGCCTCGGCCGGCCTTTGCGCTTGCGCGTTCAGTTGCGCAGCTTCGACGCGGTATGCCGGCTGGCGGAAAAGAACGTCGCCGTCGGCATCGTGCCCCATACAACCGCGCGAGCCGCGCTCAAATCGATGGCGATCAAGGTCGTCGAGCTCACCGATGCCTGGGCGGTTCGGGAACTCACGATCTGCGTGCGCGACGTCGAAGCGCTGCCCCCATTCGCTCGCCAACTGGTCGAGCATATGCGCGCCGTCCCTCACGACAGCCGCCACGATTTGGCCGCCAATTCGTGAAAAGGCAGGCTGAAATCCGCCAATGCAGAGCGCCCGGACGGGCCGTTGCGGCTCCGTCGCGGTCTGCTATGGTCCGGCCACTTCGGGAAGGGTGAGGGAATGTCGATTTTTGTTCGATCTTTGCTGGTGTTTGGCGCGCTGGCCGCCGCGGGTGCGGGCGTCGATACCGCGCGAGCCCAGGCAACATTTACGGAAACGGTGCTCCGGCACTTCTCTGCACCGACCGACCCCGGCTACCAGTTCGGTTATCGCCCGCAGGCGGGCGTGTTGCTGAAAGCGGGAGTGCTCTACGGCTCCGCCTCAGCCGGCGGTACTCGTAACGGCGGCACCATTTATCAGCGCGCCGCCAACGGCCAGATGACGGTGCTTTACAGCTTCACCGACACCAAGCCCAAGAACGCTGCGGCATGGTGCGGCTTCAATCCGTCGGCGCAGCTCGTTATGGACTCTGCCGGCGATCTTTACGGAACGACCTATCAAGGCGGCGAGAACGACGGCGGAGTCGTGTTTCGGCTCCACAATGACGGTTCTGGCCAATGGACCTGCACCGTTTTGAACGCCTTTTTCAAGAAGCCCGTCGGGGCGCAGGCAAAAGGATATGCACCGTTCGGCGGACTGACCTTGGTCGGTCAGAATACGCTTTACGGCACAGCTCAATTCACGGGAGCCAGAAGTGAGAATGGCGTTGTGACGCCGAGCGGCGGCATCATCTTCAAGCTCACAAGAAATGGCGCCAGCTGGGATTACGACGGGGCGATCCACACATTCAAGATCGGAACGCCGGCCAACGGATTGGTGCCCACCGGCCCGTTGTTCTACGATAAGAACAACAAGCTTTTGTACGGCGCGACGTTTTTCGGCGGCGTCAACGACGGCGGCGTCGTTTACACGCTCGATCCTGCTGCTGCCCCCGCGACTTTTACCGTCATTTTCCGATTCAACGGCGATGCCGCGTCCAACGCCGCTCTTAGAGGCTATCACCCGACTCAAGGTCCGCTTGCCGTCGACAGCAGCGGCGTCGTCTACGGCGCGACCAGTTCGGGCGGCAAAGCTATCGACGGCACCTTCGTCAATGCCGGGGTCGTTTTCAAGCTCACCCCGAGCGGAAATCCGATGTACACCTACGAAATGCTGCACAGCTTCGATAGTCAGAACGTTCCACAAAATGGCTACGGCCCGATCGGTGGCGTGACGCTCATGAACAATGCGCTGTACGGCGCGACACAATTCGGCGGCGCCTCCGGCGGCGGCTCGGTCTACAAATTGAGCGGCGGCCTTAAAAGGCAGTTCACGCTGCTGTACGACTTTCCTGATGGATCGGTTGGATTCAGGCCGAGCGGACCCCTCGTGGTGAATGCGCAAGAGACGATCATCGGCACCACCCTCATCGGCGGCAATTTCAACGCCGGCACGATCTTCCGGCTCACGCCTTAGCGCGGCAGCACGGCCCAATAGTCGAGGTCGAGTATGACGGCGTCTTCGTAGACGCCGTCATTTTTTTTGTACGGAAAGTCCGCGCACGGCCGATCTTTCGTCGCTACCGTGCGAAGGCGGAGCGCGCCCACGTCGCTGCGCTTCGGCAGCTCGGCGCGGTCCAGAATTTCCGACCAGGCGAACACGGTCGAGCCGGCGAACAGCGGATTGACGTGACGGCCGCCGTTGATTGCGGAAATCTGAAAGGCATTGGCGAGACCGTTGAACGACAGCGCCCGCGCCAGTGATATCGCATGCCCGCCGTAAATCAGGCGCTGGCCGAACCGGCCTTTGCTTTCGGCGAAATGGTCAAAATGGATGCGAGCGGTATTTTGATAGAGCCGGGTCGCCATCATGTGCTCGGCATGCTCGACCGTCACGCCGGCAAGGTGGTCGATCTTCTCGCCGATCTCATAGCCGCTGAATTTGCGCGGACTGCCGGACAGCGCCGTGTCGTAGGCGGCGGAATCGATAGGAGGGCAAGCTGCGCCGAGCTTCACGGGATCGACTTGTTGCGGCAGCTCCGGCACGTGGTTGCCGGGCGAGGCCGCATTCTCGTGGCGCTTGCGCACCATCACCCAGCGCACATAGTCGAGCACGTCCGCGCCATCCTGATTGAAGCCGCGCGAACGCGCGTAAACAATGCCGCTCTTGCGGTTTGAATTCTCCCGCAGCCCGATGATCTTCGACACGGCGGTCAGGGTGTCGCCCGGATAAACGGGGCGTAAAAAGCGGCAATCGGCGTAGCCGAGATTGGCGACCGCGTTGAGCGAAATGTCCGGCACGGTCTTGCCGAATACGATGTGAAAGACGAGCAGATCGTCGATCGGGGAGCGCGGATAGCCGATTATCTGGGCGAATGTGTCGGCAGACTGCACGGCAAAGCGCGGGCCAAAGAGTGCGTTGTAAACCGCAACGTCGCCGGGCGTGATCGTGCGCGGGGTCGCGTGCCGGATCACCTGACCGAGACGGAAATCCTCGAAGAAATTACCGGATAGTTGCTCGCGCACGCGTTGCTCCACAGCCGGCTGCCAGTCTCACAAACCCGTGAGGCAAATACCAGTTTCCAACAACAACAAACTGATGAGCGTGTGTTCAAGCGCCCTGATAGGCGTTTGGCCACGGCTTGCGAATGATCGCAGCCGCATCCAAGTGGGGAGCATCCTTTATGAAAAAGACCGCTATTCTGTCTGCGCTGATCGTTACGGCATTAGCGGCCGCACCGGTGGTTGCGAAAGCGCAGGACACCATGAAGAAGGACGGCATGTCGAACGCGACCATGTCCAAGGACAATATGGGCAAGGACGGAATGAAGAAGGACTCGATGGCCAAGGAAAAGATGTCGAAGGATTCGATGTCCAAGGACTCGATGAAAAAGGACGAAATGAAGAAGTAGCGAAAATTCGCCCGGGCCTGCGCATCCGCGGGCTCGGGCGTTTCGAATATGGCTGGTAGGAGGGGTGCATGACCGTCGAGGCAATTGACGCAAGGCCGGTGAGCCCGCTGATCCATCCCGTGTGGGTGCGCGTCTGCCACTGGATCAACGCGGTCGCTATTTTGATCATGATCGGCTCGGGCTGGCAGATCTATGATGCGTCACCGCTGTTTGACTTCACGTTTCCGCGCCAGATCGCGCTCGGCAACTGGCTCGCCGGCGCTCTGCTGTGGCACTTCGCGGCGATGTGGGTTCTGGTCATCAATGGGGTGGTTTATCTCACGCTCGGCATCGTAACCGGGCGCTTCCGCCGCAAGCTGTTGCCGATCACGCCGCGCGCCGTGCTCGCCGACGTCAAGGCCGCGCTCACGTTCAAGCTCGCGCACGAGGACCTCTCGACCTACAACGCGGTCCAGAAGTTGCTCTACGCCGGCGTGATCGTGTGCGGCATCGTCATTGTGCTGTCCGGCCTCTCGATCTGGAAGCCGGTGCAGTTTCAGGAGCTGACGGCGCTGTTCGGCGGCTATGATGCCGCACGCTATGTGCATTTCTTCGCGATGGCAGCGATCGTCGGATTTCTCGTCGTGCATGTCACGCTGGCGCTGATCGTGCCGAAAAGCCTAAGGGCGATGGTGGTTGGCAAATGAAAACGCGCAAAGCCATTCCCGGCGTCGACCCGAAGCTGCTCATCAAGGATGCCGGCAGGCTCATGCCCGATCCGGTCCGGCGCAATTTCCTGCGCGGGGCGGCGAGCCTCGGCGCGCTCACGTTCCTGGCCGGCTGCGACATCATCGACGGCGACACCGCCGAAGGCGTGCTGCGCAGGATTTCCGAGTTCAACGATGGCGCGCAGGCCGCTTTGTTCAGCCGCACCAAGCTGGCGCCGACCTATCCGGAAAGTGCGATCACCCGGCCGTTCCCGTTCAACGCCTATTACGGCGAGGACGAGGCGCCTGGCGTCGACCCGGCAAAGTACAAGCTGGAGATCGCCGGTCTTGCCGACAACAAGAAGCCGTGGACGCTCGACGAGCTCAACGCGCTGCCGCAGGTCTCGCAGATCACGCGTCATGTGTGCGTCGAGGGCTGGAGCGCGATCGGCTCCTGGCAGGGAGTGCAGTTCTCGGAATTCCTCAAGCGCATCGGCGCCGACACCCGCGCCAAATACGTCTTCTTCAAATGCGCCGAGGGTTACACCAATACGGTCGACATGCCCTCGCTCATGCATCCGCAAACGCAGCTCACGCTGAAATACGACAACAAGACTTTGCCGCGCGCCTATGGCTTTCCGATCAAGATCCGAATGCCGCACAAGCTCGGCTTCAAGCAGCCGAAATATGTGGTGGCGATGGAAGTCACCAACACCGACAAAGGTGGTTACTGGGAGAACCAGGGCTACAACTGGTTCAGCGGGCTGTAAGCCCATCGCTTGCCAAGCACGACGCGGGTCTTTAGCAATTTGCATCCGCCGTCATTCCGGGGCGCGCGAAGCGCGAACCCGGAATCCATAACCACGGTCTTTCCGTAATCTTTGACAGCGGGATTATGGATTCCGGATCGCCTCGCTGCGCTCGGCGTCCGGAATGACGAGGTGATGCGAGGCAACTATGACGACCTACAATCTTTTGCTGCTACCCGGTGACGGCATCGGCCCCGAAGTAATGGGCGAGGTGAAGCGGGTCATCGAGCTCTTCAACAAGAAGGGTCCGGACAAGTTCGTCACCCAGGAAGCGCTGGTCGGCGGCTGCGCCTATGACGCGCACGGCGTCGCCATAACCGAAGAGACCATGCAGAAGGCGAACGCCGCCGATGCGGTGATCTTCGGCGCGGTTGGCGGGCCGAAGTGGGACAAGGTCGGCTATGACGTGCGACCGGAAGCCGGCCTGCTGCGGCTGCGCAAGGATCTCGACCTTTATGCCAACATTCGGCCCGCGATCGTCTATCCCGCGCTCGCCGACGCCTCCTCGCTCAAGCGCGAGCTGGTTGACGGCCTCGACATCATTATCCTGCGCGAATTGACCGGCGGCGTTTATTTCGGCGAGCCCAAGACCATCACCGATCTCGGCAATGGCCAGAAACGCGCGATCGACACCCAGGTTTACGACACCTACGAGATCGAGCGTATTTTCCGCGTCGCCTGCGAGTTGGCGAAGAAGCGCCGCAACAAGGTGACCTCGATGGAAAAGCGCAACGTCATGAAGTCAGGGGTGCTGTGGAACGAGGTCGTCACTCAAACCCACACGCGCGAGTTCAAGGACGTGCAGCTCGAGCACATGCTGGCGGACGCCGGCGCGATGCAGCTGGTGCGCAACCCCAAGCAGTTCGACGTGATCGTCACCGACAATCTGTTCGGCGACGTGTTGTCGGATATCGCGGCGATGCTGACCGGCTCGCTCGGCATGCTGCCGTCGGCTTCGCTTGGCGACATTGATCCCAAGACCAAGAAGCGCAAGGCGCTCTACGAGCCGGTGCATGGCTCGGCGCCCGACATCGCCGGCAAGGGCATGGCCAATCCGATCGCAATGATCGCGTCGTTCGGGATGGCGCTGCGCTATTCGTTCAATCTCGGCAAGCAGGCTGACGCCATCGAGCAGGCGATCGCCGGCGCGCTCGCCAAAGGCTATCGCACCGCCGACATCAAGTCGGAGGCCGGCAAAGCCGTGTCGACCCGCGAAATGGGCGATGCGATCCTGAGCGAGCTGGAAGCGGCGTAATCCGGCTTATTGCGGCCGGCCGATCGCATTGTCCGCGAACGGCAGATCGAACTGACCCGGCAGGGGCGGGCGGCCGCGGTCGAACGCGGTGTTGCGCTGCGGATTGTCGCTGTTGAACGGCGGCTGCCAGACCAGCGCAGGTCCGGAATTGTAGCGGTTCTCCCCGGGGAAAGTCTGCGTGCCAGGATCGAGGAAGGAACGCTTCTGCACGATGATGCGCGTGCGCGTGCGGCCGTCTTCGCCGCGGCTGGTGATCACCGTGCGGTCGCCCCGCACAATTGTGTTGCGCGTCACGGTTTCAGCGCCGGCAGGAACAGCCAGCAGCGTGGTTGCCGCGGCAGCGATCAGAAGTGCCAGGCGCATCAGTGCCCCTCATGGATGACCGTGAATCGAACGCACTATAATCGTGTTCGGTTCATGGCGACAGTCTCAAGTCCGTGTGAATGCACGAAAAGCGTAAACAATTGCGCTCTCCGGATGGGAGTGCTTGCGTCGTGCTTTGGGTTACCCACCATAATTGGCTTTGAGATATTCGGCGATCGCTTTGGCGTCGGCGTCGTCTATCGGCGCCCCGTAAGGGCCGCGCATCTTGGCGACCTCGGCGTCCCAGCCCGCCGCGCTCAGAAACGGCGAATTCATCGGGATATACGCCAAAGTATGACAGGCCTGGCAATTGGCTTCGACCTTGTCGAGGCCGGGGCCGGGCTTGAGCTTGACGTCGTCGGCGAAGGCGGGCGAGGCGATAGCGGTGAGCAGGGCGGCTAAGGCAAAACGGCGCATGATGTCCTCCCTCAGCTCGCGGTCAGCGTGATGTTTTGCATCACGTTGTTGTGGTAACCGGCGCCGTTGAACAGCAGGTCGGAGACCTGCGATTGCCCGATCCGGTTGGTGGCGTTCACCATCACCGTGTTGCCGCCGCGCTTGGCGTCGAGCTCGAAGCTCCATGGCCGGAACGCATATTTGCCGAGGTCCTGGCCGAGCGTCGCGGCGCTCCACGTCTTGCCGCCGTCGGTGGAGACTTGAACGGTGCGGATGCCGTATCCGCCATCCCATGCGATCCCTGAAACCGTGACCTTGCCGGCTTTGACCTTTGCGCCGTCGCGGTGACTGGTGATCAGCGAGTTCACTACCATCTCGGTGATCGGCGTGTTCGGCGCATACTCCTGCGAGGTGAAGCGCGTGCCCGACGGAAACATACCAATCGGAATGCGGTAGGCGGCGGTCATCCAGAAATTTTTGAGCGGCTGGGTGAGCGCATCTATCTTGTTGACGTGCTTCATCCAGTAGGTGCCGGTCCAGCCCGGCACGACGATGCGGGCGGGAAAACCGTTGAAGTGCGGCAGCGGCGCGCCATTCATCTCGTAGGCAATCAGCGTTGCATCATCCATCGCCTTGGAGAACGGAATGCTCTTGATGAAGTCCGGCGTCTTGTCGACCACCGGGCCATCGGCGCCACCGAACGAAACCTCGATCGTCTCCTTCTTTACCCCGACCTTGTTGAGCACGTCCTTGAGCTTGACGCCTTTCCAGCGCGCGCAGCCCATCGCGCCATAGCCCCATTCGACGCCCGCGACATGCGGCTTCGACAGACCGCGCCGATTGCCGGAGCATTGATTGACCGCGACGACCTCGGCCGAAGGCATCGCCTTGAGATCGTCGAGCGTGAGTTCCGCAGTGCCATTCGCGCCCTCGCCGCCGACCGCGATCTTGTAGGTCTTGAGGTCGACCTCGGGAATGTCGGCGAGGTGATAGCGCACGAAGAACTCATCATTCGGCGTGATCGGGGTGCGGAAATATTCGAGCGGCGCTTCGTAGTTCGGCGGCCGGTCGGCGAGCCGGATCAGCGGCTTCTTGCCGGGCAGCGCCTCCATTGCCGCGACGCCTTGCACGCCGGCCGGCACGCCCGGCGTCAACTCGCCGATGGCTGCTTCCGCTTCGCTGAATTTGGGCAATCCGCCGGTCGCCGCCAGCGCGGCGCCGGCACTCGCTGCTTCAAGCAGCGACCGGCGTGTGATCATGATCTCTCCCGAGATTTGAGGCCGCTGCGTGTCATCACATCGCAGCGGTTCATTTACTCATCAGCAGATATGATTGATGCAAAGCGCGCGGCCGTCAACGACGCGGCGTTGTGTTTGCCGTCATTCTCGCCTATTTGTCTGCGCGCACGCCACGGCCCGCCGGGCGCGAATTCGGAGTTTTCGCAATGAGTTACAAAGTCGCCGTGGTCGGCGCCACCGGCAATGTCGGCCGTGAAATGCTCGGCATTCTCGCCGAGCGGCAGTTCCCCGCGTCTGAAGTTGTCGCGATCGCGTCGCGCAAGAGCCAGGGCACCGAATGCTCGTTCGGCGACAAGACTCTGAAAGTGAAGGCGCTCGATCATTACGACTTCTCCGACGTCGACATTTGCCTGATGTCGGCCGGCGGCGCCGTGTCGAAGGAATGGTCGCCGAAGATCGCCGCGCAAGGCGCGGTGGTGATCGACAATTCTTCCGCGTGGCGGATGGACCCGGACGTGCCGCTGGTGGTGCCGGAGGTGAACGCCGCCGCGCTCGAAGGCTTCACCAAGAAGAACATCATCGCCAATCCGAACTGCTCGACTGCGCAGCTCGTGGTCGCCCTCAAGCCGCTGCACGACAAGGCGAAGATCAAGCGGGTCGTGGTTTCGACCTATCAGTCCGTGTCGGGCGCCGGCAAGGAGGCGATGGACGAGCTGTTCTCGCAGACCAAGGCGGTGTTCACGCTCGACGACATTACGCCGAAGAAGTTTCCGCAGCGCATCGCCTTTAACGTCATTCCGCAAGTCGACGTCTTCATGGAGGACGGCTACACCAAGGAAGAGTGGAAGATGGTGGTCGAGACCAAGAAGATTCTCGACCCCAAGATCAAGCTCACCGCGACCTGCGTGCGGGTGCCGGTGTTCGTCGGCCACTCGGAAGCCGTGAACATCGAATTCGAGCAGCCGCTCAGCGCCGATGAAGCACGCGCAATTCTGCGCCAGGCGCCGGGCTGTATCGTGATCGACAAGCGCGAGCCCGGCGGTTACGCCACGCCCTATGAGTCTGTGGGCGAGGATGCGACCTATATCAGCCGCGTGCGTGACGATCCGACGGTCGATAACGGCCTCGTGCTGTGGTGCGTGTCCGACAATCTCCGCAAGGGCGCGGCGCTCAACGCGGTGCAGATCGCGGAAGCGTTGATCCAGCGCAAGCTGATTCAGGCGAAGAAAAAGGCGGCGTAATCCCTCCCCCGAAGGGGGAGGGTGGCTCGCGCGAGTGCAACGAGCGCGAGTCGGGTGGGGTTATGGTTGACGTAGAGCCCACCCCACCCGGCTCGCAGCTTCGCTGCTCGCCACCCTCCCCGCTGCGCGGGGAGGGATAAGCTTAAAACCGCGGCGCGTCGGCAAACAGGTCGGCGTAATCGTCCGCCGCAACCTGCTTGAACATGCCGCTCGCCTCATCGAGCACCGAGAGCCGTCCTGTGGCCACGCCAAAGTAAGCCCCGTGCAGCGCAAGCTTGCCGCGCTCGACCAGGATGCGGACACAAGGGAACGTCATCAGATTGGTTAGCGTCGTCTTGACCGACGCCTGCTCGAGCTTCGTGAGATACTCGTCGAACGGCATGTTCCCGCGCGGGCCGACAGCTTTTGCCGCAGGCTCGATCAGCGCCATCCAGTGGCCGATGAAATCGCCCGGCGATAAGGGGGCCGCCTCTTCGGCATAAGCGCGGATGCCGCCACACTGTGCGTGCCCGAGCACGACGATGTGCTTGACTTTCAGCGCCTGCACCGCGAATTCAAGCGACGCCGAGACCGCCCGTTGCGCGCCATCCGGCGTGTAGGGCGGCACCAGTCCGCTGATGTTCCGGGCGACGAAGAGCTCGCCCGGCCGCACGTTGAAGATTACCTCGGGGGAACAACGCGAATCGCAACAGGAAATCATCATCACCTGCGGGGCTTGCCCGATTTCCGCGAGCTCGCGATAGCGGTCCTGTTCGGCGCGCAAACCGCTGCGGAGAAAGGCGCGGTAGCCTTCGACTAAATGGGCTGGGAACGGCATGACAGCCGCATATGAAGCGGAGCGCCCTGCACAATCAAGCCGTAATGTCCGTGATAGATGCGGGTTTCCAGCCCTTAACCGCGTTCCCATCCGGTTCGGAAATGTTCATGGCAGCTTCAGCAAAGGAGCGCATAATCGCATCCGTTCCGATTTTCGCGGCGCAGGGCCGCCCTAAGCAGGATCGCGTGCCCGAATGCTGACGCGGACGTCACCTTCCCAGCTCTTTCCAGCACAGTGGGATCCGAAGCTTGGAATTCACGTGACTTGAAGTCGCGGC
>JADMIO011432807.1_pt1 | contig 26042 bp, 19 predicted proteins | sample 8958161 | NCBI WGS metagenome assembly JADMIO01 (sample SAMN16585339, study PRJNA669376) | soil metagenome | isolation source: Crop rotation soil | place: USA: Cullars Rotation, Alabama | collected 2011 | reverse complement strand
CGCGACAACTTGTCCACGTGGAATTCTAAGCTTAGGATCCCAATGTGCTGGAAAGTGATCATTCGTCCGTCGCGCACCCTCGGCGGCACCGGCGGCAACATTGCCACCACTGACGAGGAGTACGAACGTTTCAGCGCCCAGGGCATCGACGCCTCGCCGATCAACGAGATCCTCGTCGAGGAGTCCATCGCCGGCTGGAAGGAGTTCGAGCTCGAGGTGATGCGCGACCGCAAGGACAACGTCGTCATCATCTGTTCGATCGAGAACCTCGATCCGATGGGCGTACACACCGGCGACAGCATCACCGTCGCCCCGGCGCAGACGCTGACCGACAAGGAATATCAGCTCATGCGCGACGCCTCGATGGCGATCATCCGCGAGATCGGCGTCGATACCGGCGGGTCCAACATCCAGTTCGCCGTCCATCCCGACAACGGCCGGCTCGCCGTCATCGAGATGAACCCGCGCGTGTCGCGCAGCTCGGCGCTGGCCAGCAAGGCAACCGGGTTTCCCATCGCCAAGATCGCCGCCAAGCTCGCCGTCGGCTACACGCTCGACGAGATCCGCAACGACATCACCCGCGAGACGCCGGCGTCATTCGAGCCGACGATCGACTACGTGGTCACCAAGATCCCGCGCTTCACCTTCGAGAAGTTCGCGCAGACGCCCGACGTGCTCACGACCCAGATGAAATCGGTCGGCGAGGCCATGGCCATCGGGCGGACCTTCAAGGAATCGCTGCAGAAGGCGCTACGCTCGCTCGAGATCGACTCGTACGGCCTCGACGACAAGGGCCGCGGCCCGCGTCTGGCCGGCGCCGCCCTGGACGAGAAGCTGCGCGTCCCCAATGCGCGGCGTCTGTGGTACGTCGCCGACGCCTACCGCCAAGGCTACACCACCGAACAGATCTTCGCCCTCTCGAAGATCGATCCGTGGTTCCTGGAGAACATCCGCACCATCGTCGAGTTCGAGGGGACGGTGAGCCTGGCGCCGCCGAGCCTGCGCCGCGCCAAGCAGCTCGGCTTCTCCGACATCCGGCTCGGCCAGTTGCTCGACCGCAGCGAGGAGGAGGTGCGGCAAGCTCGGCTGGCAGCGGGGATCCACCCCGCCTACAAGACGGTCGACACCTGTGGCGCCGAGTTCGTGGCGCACACGCCGTACCTCTACTCGACGTACGAGGACGAGGACGAGAGCGCCGTCACCGACCGCAAGAAGATCGTGATCCTCGGCGGCGGCCCGAACCGCATCGGCCAAGGCATCGAGTTCGACTACTGCTGCGTGCATGCCGCCTTCGCCCTCAAGGAGGCCGGCTACGAAACCATCATGGTGAACTGCAACCCCGAGACGGTGAGCACCGACTACGATACCTCGGACAAGCTCTATTTCGAGCCGCTCACCCGCGAGGATGTGCTCAGCATCGTCGAGCGGGAGCGGCCGCAGGGGGTCATCGTGCAGTTCGGCGGCCAGACGCCGCTCAAACTGTCCGTGCCGCTGGAAGCGGCGGGCGTGCCCATCATCGGCACGCCGCCCGATGCGATCGACCGCGCCGAAGATCGGCGCCGCTTCGCGGCGCTGCTCGAACAGCTCGGTCTGCGCCAGCCGCGCAATGGCATCGCCCTGACGGTCGACGAGGCGGTCGGCGTCGCCCGCAAGATCGGTTATCCGGTGCTGGTCCGCCCCTCGTACGTCCTCGGCGGCCGAGCGATGGAGATCGTCTACGACGAACCTTCGCTGCGCGGATACATGGACCGCGCCGTCGAGATCGGTCCGGGACGGCCGGTGCTGGTCGACGAGTTTCTCGAGGATGCGATCGAGCTCGACGTCGACGCCATCAGCGACGGCGAGACGGTGGTGGTGGCCGGAATCATGGAGCATATCGAGCGCGCCGGCGTGCACTCCGGCGACAGCGCCTGCTCGCTGCCCGCCAACTCGGTCGAGCAGAGCGTGCTCGATGAGGTGCGCGAGCAGGTCGTGGCCTTGGCCAAGGAGCTCGGCGTCATCGGCCTGATGAACGTCCAGTTCGCGATCAAGAACCGCGATGTCTACATCCTCGAGGTCAATCCGCGCGCGTCGCGCACGGTGCCGTTCGTCAGCAAGGTCATCGGCGTGCCGCTGGCGAAGCTGGCGGCACGGGTGATGGTCGGCGACAAGCTCGCCACGCTCGGATTTACCCGCGAGGTGGTTCCGGCGCAGATCGCCGTAAAGGAAGCGGTCTTCCCCTTCGCCAAGTTCCCCGGCGTCGACACGTTGCTCGGCCCGGAGATGAAGTCGACCGGCGAAGTGATGGGCATCGATCAGTCGTTCGGCGTGGCCTTCGCCAAGGCCCAGCTCGGCGCCGGGACGATCCTGCCGGAATCGGGCACGGTATTCCTCAGCGTTCAGGATGCTGACAAGGAAGCGCTGGTGCCGGTGGCGCAGCGGCTGGCTCGCTGCGGCTTCGCGCTGGTGGGAACGCAGGGCACCGCCGCGTATCTGCGCGAGCGGGGCGTCGCCATCGATCGGGTCAACAAGGTCCAGGACGGCAGCCCTCACGCCGTCGATGCCCTGCGCGCCGGCCGCATTCAACTCGTCATCAACACGCCCAAGGGCAGCGGCGCCCACCAGGATTCCTTTCCGCTGCGGCGCACGGCTCTGGAATCGCGCGTGCCGTACTTCACCACCATCGCCGGTGCCGCCGCCGCGGCGGCCGGCATCGAGTACCTGCAGCGTGGCGCCCTGACCGTGCGGTCCCTGCAAGAGCACCACGGGCGCGCCTAGTCGCTGGCAGCGAGCATGCCTCTCCGATTCCTCCGCCGTGAGCCGCTCTGCGAACGGAGGAGAGGCGAGTTGTGCCCGTTTCATTCCTCCCCCGTGAGCAGCTCTGCGAGGGAGAGCGGCGAGTTGTCCCCGTTTCATTCCTGCCCCGTGAGCAGCGCTGCGGGGGAGAGCGGCGAGTTGTCCCCGTTTCATTCCTGCCCCGTGAGCAGCTCTGCGAGGGACAGCGGCGAGTTGTCCCCGTTTCATTCCTGCCCCGTGAGCAGCGCTGCGGGGGAGAGCGGCGAGTTGTCCCCGTTTCATTCCTGCCCCGTGAGCAGCGCTGCGAGGGAGAGCGGCGAGTTGTGCGCCTTTTCATTCCTCCCCCGTGAGCAGCTCTGCGAACGGGGGAGGCTAGGAGGGGGCGTGCGCGACGACTATGCCGCTCGCTTCAAGGCTGCGCATCGCCATGTTGGCCCCCTCCCGACCTCCCCCGCTCGCAGGACTGCTCACGGGGGAGGAACCTGCACACGGCCATGAGCGATCGCGCTGCGTCGACGCCCGCCACCGATCCGCTGGCGCAGTTCCTGGAAGCGGTGCGGCGCCCGATCGACTTCCTGGCCGCGGCACCGGCCGCGACGGCCGGGCGCACACAGCTTCCCGGACGCGAGCTGGCGGCGCGCGGGCGAGCCGTGCGCGACTGCCTTCCGGATGACCGGCGCCGCGAGGATCTCGACACGCTCTGCGACGAGCTCGAACGCCTGGAGAACGCAGCGCCGGCTGAGCGCGCCGAAGCCGCGCGGCGCTGTCGGGCGTTGCTCACGGCGATTGCGGCCGCGCCGCCGCCGCCAGAGGTGACGCCGGAGTATCATGCGACCGGCGCCGACGATCTCGCCGCCGCCCTGAGCAAACTGGGTCAGTCGGTGCAGTACGCCAAGGAGGTTGGGCCGCGCCGCGCCGCCCTCCTGCACAAGTTCGGCATCGACTCGCTCGAAGACCTGCTCTACCACCTGCCGTTTCGCTATGAGGATCGGCGCCGCGTCCGCGACATCGCCGGCGCTCAGATCGGCGAGGAGGCAAGCGTCATCGGCGAGCTCGTGCAACTGGCCGATCGCACCGTGGGCCGCGGCCGCCGCCGCATCCTCGAAGGTGTGCTGCGCGACACCACCGGGCTGCTCGGGCTCACCTGGTACAACCAGGTGACGTATTTTCGCACCCGCTATCGTGTTGGGCAGCGGCTGCTCGTCTACGGCAAGATCGAGCGCTCGCCGGGCGGCGGTAAGCGCATTACCCATCCGGAGATCGACGCCGCACCCGATGAGACGGCCGGCGGCGGGGTCCTGCCGGTGTACGAGAAGCCGACCTCGATCTCGGTCGGCGCCATTCGCAAGATCATCCAGCAGGCGGTGCGCGACCACGCCGATCTGGTCGCCAGCGTGCTGCCAGCCGACGTCAGCGGCACTGCCCAGCTGATGGACGCGGCCGCAGCGCTGCGGGCGCTGCATCTGCCGGCGCCGGACGCGGACGTCGACCGCCTCAACCGTTTCGCGTCGCCCGCCCATCGCGCCCTCGTCTTCGACGAGCTCTTCTATCTTCAGCTCGGCATGGGCATCCGGCGCCGCCAGAGCGAGCGGGAATCGGGTCTGGTCCTGCCGCGCACGGGCGCCCTGAGCGATCGCTTGGCCGCCGGACTCCCGTTTGCGCTGACCGGGGCGCAGCGTCGGGTGCTCGAGCAGATCTACGCCGACATGGCCGCACCGCATCCGATGCACCGCCTCATCCAAGGTGACGTCGGCAGCGGCAAAACGATCGTGGCGCTGTTTGCCGCGCTCGTCGCGATCGAGAACGGGCACCAGGCCGCCTTCATGGCGCCCACCGAGCTGCTCGCCGAGCAGCATTTCGCCACGATCGAGGCCTTCGCCAGCGAGCTCGGCGTCCGCGCGGCCCTGATCACCGGCGACGCGACCCGCGGCCAGCGCCGCAAGATGTCCGCGGCGCTGGCCGCGGGCGACATCCAGCTCGCGGTCGGCACCCATGCGCTGATCCAGGACACCGTCGAGATGCCGAATCTGGGCCTCGGCGTGATCGACGAGCAGCATCGCTTCGGCGTCTTGCAGCGCGCAGCCGTACTGCGCCGCCTGCGCGGCGCGGTAGCCGGCCACACCCCGGACATCCTGCTGATGAGCGCCACCCCGATCCCGCGCACGCTGGCGATGACGATCTACGGGGACCTCGATGTCTCGGTGCTCGACGAGCTGCCGCCAGGACGCAAGCCGGTGCGGACGATGATCTTCAACGAGGCCGAGCGCGGCCGCGTCTATCAGCTCGTGAAACAGGAGCTGGACCGCGGCCGCCAGGGGTATGTCGTGTACCCGCTGGTCGAGGCGTCGGAAAAGGAGGATCTGCGCGACGCCACGACGATGGCGCGTGAGCTCGGCCGCACGGTATTCGCCGGCTGTCGCGTCGGACTGCTGCACGGCCGCATGAAGGCCGACGAGAAGGACGCCGTGATGCGCCGCTTTCGCGCCGGCGATGTGCAGCTGCTCTTCAGCACCACCGTGATCGAGGTCGGCGTCGACGTGCGCAACGCCAGCGTCATGGTCATCGAGCACGCCGACCGCTTCGGCCTGTCACAGCTGCATCAGCTGCGCGGCCGCGTCGGGCGCGGCAGCGACGACGCGATGTGCCTCCTCGTCGCACCCTATCATCGCGGCGAGGACGTGTTCCGGCGCCTGAAGGCCATGCGCGACACCACCGACGGCTTCAAAATCGCCGAGGTCGATCTCGAGCTGCGCGGGCCGGGCGAATTCCTCGGCACGCGCCAGCACGGCATGCCCGACTTTCGGGTCAGCAACCTCATCCGCGACACGCGCACGCTGGCTCAGGCACGCGAGGCGGCAGAGCGATGGCTGAGCGTCGATCCCACCTTGAGCAGCCCGGAATCAGCCGCGCTGCGGACGATCCTCGAGCATCGCTGGAAAGGGCGCCTTGGCCTCGCCGAGATCGGTTGAGGCCGGCGCGGGTCGTGGATCAGCGGTTTGCCAGGGCGGCCGCGACGCTGTGCAGCAGGCGCGACAGCTCGCGCCGGCGACGCGGGCGAAAGTACCGGGCTTGACGAGCAGGCCCTACGCGCGGCGCCTCGTCATTTGCATCCTCGACGATCAGGATGCGGAGCGAATGCTCACGGCGCTCGCGGCGGTGACGGGGCGCGGCGCAGGCGGCGGGCGGCGACGATGAGCATCGCCAGGAGACCGGCCAAGCAGGCGGGCAGCCCGGCGGCGGGGGCGGGTGCGGCGACGGCCGTGTCGGCACTCGCGCTCACTTGGCTGCCTTGGTCATAGTCGAGCGAGACGAGGTTGCGGACCACGCCGTTCGGGGTGTGCTCGAGGGTGACGGCGAAATCGCAGGTACTGAAGTCACCGGGACCCATCGCCGGCATCCGGTGGATGCAGGTCGTGCCCGGCCCGCTGCCATCGGGGCACGACCAGCCCGGATCGCTGGCCGCGGCCTTGAAGCGGGTTGCCAGCGGCACGCTCTCGACGATGGCGATGCCCGTGGCCGTGCCAGCGCCGCGATTGCGAATGTCGATCGTGTAGACGATCGTGCCGCCAACGGTGACGCTGGAGGGACCCGTGACGTCCACCGCCAGCGCCGGCGCGCCGGTCGGCGTCGCAGTCCGGGTCGGCGTCGCGGTCTCCGTCGCCGTGGCGGTGACCGTGGACGTTGGCGTCGCGGTATGGCTGGGCGTGACGGTCGCCGTTTGCGTCGCTGTCGGCGTGGAGGTGTGCGTCCTGGTGGCGGTTGCCGTCGCGGTAGTGGTGAACGTCGCCGTCGGCGTCTGAATCGGGCTGTCGGTCGACGTCGCGGTCGCGCTGCTCGTCGGCGTGTGCGTGGGCGTGTCGGTCCGCGTGTCGGTGTTGGTCAACGTGGCTGTGGGAGTGTCCGTCGACGTCGCGGTCGCGGTGTTGGTGGCAGTGCCCGTCGGCGTGTGAGTCGGCGTGTCTGTCGGCGTCGCCATCGGGGTGTCGGTGGGCGTGTCCGTCGGTGTGTAGGTCGGCGTCACCGTGGGCGTGAACTTCGGCGTGTGAGTCGGCGTATCCGTCCGCGTGTCGGTAGGTGTGTGCGTCGGGGTGTGAGTCGGCGTGTCGGTCGGCGTCGCCGACGGCGTGTCGGTGGGCGTGTCCGTCGGTGTGTGGGTCGGTGTCTCCGTAGGGGTGAACGTCGGGGTGTGAGTTGGCGTATCGGTCGGCGTCGCCGTCGGGGTGTCGGTGGGCGTATCCGTTGGCGTGTGATTGGGCGTCTGTGTGGGGGTGAACGTCGGGGTGTGAGTTGGCGTATCGGTCGGCGTCGCCGTCGGGGTGTCGGTGGGCGTATCCGTTGGCGTGTGATTGGGCGTCTGTGTGGGGGTGAACGTCGGGGTGTGAGTTGGCGTATCGGTCGGCGTCGCCGTCGGGGTGTCGGTGGGCGTATCCGTTGGCGTGTGATTGGGCGTCTGTGTGGGGGTGAACGTCGGGGTGTGAGTTGGCGTATCGGTCGGCGTCGCCGTCGGGGTGGCGGTGGGCGTGTCCGTCGGCGTGTGAGTCGGCGTCTCTGTGGGGGTGAACGTCGGCGTATGAGTCGGCGTATCGGTCGGCGTCGCCGTCGGGGTGGCGGTGGGCGTGTCCGTTGGTGTGTTGGTCGGGGTCTCCGTGGGAGTGAACGTCGGCGTGTCGGTCGGCGTCGCCGTCGGGGTGTCGGTGGGCGTGTCCGTTGGTGTGTTGGTCGGGGTCTCCGTGGGAGTGAACGTCAGCGTGTGAGTCGGCGTCTCGGTCGGCGTCGCCGTCGGGGTGTCGGTGGGCGTGTCCGTTGGTGTGTTGGTCGGGGTCTCCGTGGGGGTGAACGTCGGCGTGTGAGTCGGCGTGTCGGTCGGCGTCGCCGTCGGGGTGGCGGTGGGCGTGTCCGTCGGGGTGTGGGTCGGTGTCTCCGTGGGGGTGAACGTCGGCGTATGAGTCGGCGTGTCGGTTGGCGTCGCCGTCGGGGTGTCGGTCGGGGTGTCGGTTCGCGTCGGCGTGGCAGTGTTCGTGGCTGTCGCCGTATGCGTACGCGTCGACGTGGCCGTGTGAGTCGGCGTGTCGGTGACCGTCCCTGTGGCCGTTGGGGTGTTGGTGACGGTACTGGTCGTAGTCGGCGTGTCGGTGACCGTTCCGGTCGCGGTTGGCGTGCGCGTGGCTGTGCCGGTCTGGGTGGTGGTCCCAGTCGAAGTCGGCGTGTTGGTAATCGTGGTCGTCGCTGTCGAGCTATTGGTCATCGTACCCGTTGCGGTCGGGGTGTCGGTGACGGTGCCGGTGCGGGTGGCGGTGCCGGTGTGACTCGGCGTGCTCGTGGCCGTCACCGTCGAGGTCCGGGTCGCCGTGCCCGTCGCGGTAGGGGTACTGGTGACGGTGCCGGTACGAGTGACGGTACCGGTGCGCGTCGCGGTGCCGGTGCGGGTCGGCGTGTTGGTGAGGGTCGGCGTCAGTGTCGGCGTGTTGGTCACCGTGCCCGTTGCGGTGGCGGTGTTGGTGACGGTGCCGGTGCGGGTGGCGGTGCCCGTGTGACTCGGCGTGTTGGTGATTGTCGCCGTCAGCGTCGGCGTGCGGGTCACGGTGCCGGTGGGGGTCGGCGTGCTGGTGATGGTCGCCGTGATCGTCGGCGTGTCGGTCACCGTGCCGGTCGCGGTGGGGATGGCGGTCGCTGTCACCGTCCCGGTGGCGGTGGAAGGCGGCGGCGGTGGAGGATCGCCGTCCATCTCGATCGCCCAGTGCAGGTGCATGCCGGTCTGAGTGGCGCCGCCGGTGATGGCGACGGCGAAGTAGTCGCCGGCACTGAGGCTTGGCTGATGACCGCTGGCGGTGTCCGAGCAGGTCGTGCCGGCGCCGGTGCCGGTCGTGCAGGAAAGGGAGCTCGGAGCCAACGACCCCGGAGCGGCGCCGGTGTACAGTGTGACAGTGGCGGCGGCGGTGATGTTGCCGTCGACGTGAACGCGGAGGTTGCGGGGATAGCTGGCGCGGGCGACGCGCTGCACCACCACGCCGGAACCGCTGCCATTGTCGTTGGCGTAGGTCGGGCCGGAGTAGCGAGTGGTGGTGTTGAGATCGGCCACGTCCTGCACGGCCAAGGCCCCGACGTCCTCAAAGGACATGGCCCAACGGCGAAACAGGTTGCTGGTCGTGCCGGATTGGGTATCGCGCAACGCCACGCGGTGTCCGGCGCCGAAGGTGCACGCGCTGCCGCAGGTTGCCGTGATCTCACTGGCACTGCTCGTGAACTGCGGTGACGCGGGACTCAAGGTGACCGCACTGTCGACGTCGGCAGGATTTCGGTCGAGCACTGCGAAGGTTTCCGTCGCCCCAGCGGCGAGGTTGCCGCTGTTCTTGACGGCGATACCACTCAGCTTGGCGTTGGTCGGCAGCACCATGGCGGCACTATTTTCGATGGTGCTGGCGCACGACCACGACGCCGAGGGCGTCGTCCCGCTGGCCCCCCAGCCACCGCAGTAGTTGGTGCCCGACGGCGTCTGCGCGATGCCGCCGCCCACGAGGATCGCGTCGGCGGCGCTGGCACCGCCATTGACCGTGTAGGCGAGGGTGACGCGGCAGTTGCGCGTTGCCGAGATCCCGGTGCTCTCGGTGATGGAGAGATCGTCGCCGACGGCGAAGTCGACGCTGAGGCCGGTGCCGCTGCAGGCCGGCGTGCCCGAGTTCGGCACCGTGCAGATCGCCGTGTTCGTCGACGCGTTACTGCGCAGCGAGACCGCCACGGCGGCGCTCGGCGCGGAATCGCAGATGACGTAGCCGGCGGTGACACGGATGGCGAAGGGCAGGGTGATGTTCTTCTGCGCCTCGGCGGTAACCGATGCGTAGGTGGTGGCGTTGAATGATGCCGTCGCGGCGGTTGTGAACTGGGTGGAGAGGAACAGCTGACCGTTCTCTGCTGCCTGGGCTGTACTGCGGCCGAGAGCAGCGAGCATGGCGACGAGGGCGACCGCGACGCCCAGCCACGAGCGGCGGGGGGCGACGTGGTTGGGCGATGGGACGGCGACGGCGCCAGAAGGCATACGTGCGGCCGAGCAGGGCCGATGCCAGGCACCCGCACTGGAACCAAGCCCGGCGCCTCGCAAACGGAGTGATTGGCGCTGGCAGACGATTCCCACGGCGCCTGAAGATCGAAGTTGTAAAGGATACTTTACATAGTAGGGTAGCGCGTCTGCCCGATCGGGCGCGCAAACTTACCCGGATGAGCGGCGATAAATACCTGAATTCAGCATCATAGCGCAGCTGTTCAACCGTTTTTCGGGATTCGGACGGCCAATGGGAGCGCCATGATTCGATCGTACGACGGAGGAGCGACGACGCCGGAACACCGCGGCGACAGCGCCAAAGCGGAGGAGGGGGCCACCGGCGTTGCCGGCGAGATCTCGGTCTTCGTGGTGGACGACCATGGTCTCGTCCGCGAGGGGTTGGTCGACATCATCCGTCGATCCGCGGGCCTGCGCGCCGTCGGCAGCGGCGCCGGTGACGCCGAAACGCTCCGGGCGCTCATCGCGGCCAAGGCGCGCGTGCTGACCGTCGATCTGGAGATGCCGTCGATTCGGGGACCGTCGTTCATCACCATGGCGCGTGACGCCCTTCCCGAGCTGCGGGTGGTCGTCTGCACCATGCACGGCACTTACGGATACGTCTCGGACGCCCTGGGGCATGGCGCCAACGGCTACGTGCTGAAGAGCAGCTCCGGCGAGGTGCTGCTCGATGCCATCCGCGCCGTTGCCGCCGGGCGGGCCTTCATCGACCCGGCGCTGCAGGATCACGTCGTCCGACTGGTGCAGACGCAGATGAGCGGCCGCGCCGAGCAGAACCCGACCGCGGTCGAGTTGCAGGTGCTGCGCCTCGCCGCCGAGGGGCTGAGCAACCCGGAGATCGCGGCGCAGATCGGACAGTCCGTCGACTCGGTGAAGCTGCGGCTGCGCTGGATCTTCCGCAAACTCGGCGCCAAGGACCGGGCGAGCGCAGTGGCCAGTGCCATCCGGCGCGGCATGATCTGACGCGAACGCGGCGACGCGGTTGGCGCTCCGCGGTCAGGGAATTCTGACCGCCAACCGCAAGACGCCCACCGCGCAACCCCCGTGGTGCAGCTAGACGCGCGGCGCCGTCAGCGGTTCGTCGCGTCCGAGCACGACGCGCACCCGCGTCCCCGCGCCGGGGTGGCTCTCGATGTCGAGATCAGCTGCCAGCGTGCTGGCGCGCTCTCGCATGCTCTGCAGGCCGTTGCCGCGCGCCGGCGCGCCGGTGTCGAAACCGACGCCGTCGTCTTCGACTTCGAGACCGATCTCGCCGTCGCGCTGCCAGAGCCGGACACTGATGCGCTGCGGACTGCCGTGCCGGACCGCGTTCGCCATCGCTTCCTGGGCGATACGGTAGAGCTCGCGCACGACCCAGTCGGGCAGGCGCAGGTTGGGCTGCAAATCGCAGCTCACCCCGATCGGTCGCCACGCCGTCAGCACCCGCGCTTGGGCGGCAATCGCCCCCTGCAGGGATTCGTGGATCAGGTCGTGGGGACGGAGATCGTCGACCACGGCGCGCAGCTCCTGCAACATGGCCGAGGTCCGCCGCACGGCCAGGGCTGCGGCATCGCTCTGCTTCTGCACCGCTTCGGACTCGAGCAGCAGCTTCAGGGCGGCCAACTCCTGGAGGACGCCATCGTGCAGATCGCGGGCGATGCGCCGCCGGTCGGCTTCGACCGCGGAACGTGCCGCCGCCTCGCGGGCGCGCCGCGCCTCGAGGAGCAGGTCCTGCGCCCGCCTGCGCTCGGTCACGTCGACGAAGCCGGTGAGTACCGTCCTGAACGTCGGAGGCTCCGCGGCCGCAACCGACACCAGCACCTCGCGGCGGTTGCCGCGCAAGGTGCGAATCGGGATCTCGGTCTCGAACGTCTTGTGCCCGGCGGCGATGGCATGGGCGCCGCGCACGAAGGCCGCAATGCCTTCCGGCAGCACCGTCTGCGACCACGCCTCGCGCAGGGCGACCGTGCTCGGCGCCTCGAAGAGTCGCAATGCCGCCGGGTTGGCATCGACCACGGGCGTGGCCCGCAGCATCGATTCGAGGAGCCCATGATGCGCCGCCAGCGCAGCCGAGTCGTCGGGATCGATGGCCAGCAACGTGGCAGCGCGTTCGAGCAGGGGCCGGGAATCCTGTTCGACCAGGGCCACCGAGGCGCTCTCGAAGATGGTGCGGAAGCGCGCCACACTGGCGGCCTGGGCGATGGCGCTCTGCCGCTCGGCATGCAGCTCGCGGCGGACGCCGTCGACGCGGTCGATGACGTGCGCAGTCCAGGCAATCGCTCCGGCGCTCACCAGCACCGTGGCGATCGTGTTGAGCGCGGCGGCGACGGACAGGTCGACGAAGGCGGCGCGCTGCGCCATCAAGGCGAGCCATCCGAAGATGATCGGCGCCAGGCAGACGAGCACGATCAGGCGGACCGCGGCGGTGGAACCAAGCCGATCGCTGGTGAAGATCGACGCCACGCCGCGGCCCGAGCGGGCCGCGAAGACTCCGACCGACAGAAGCAGCAGGCAGACGATGGTCGGCAGCGCCATCGCCGGCGAGGCGGACAGGGTGCCGAGGTAGGCGGCGCCGTCGGCATGGGCCACCAGTGCGACTAGGGCGATCAACCCGGAGATGCCGGCGGCCACCTCGGCGGGATAGATACCGCGCCACGGCGGGTCATCGAGTACCAAGATGGCCACGCCGATGGACAGGATCGCCAGTGCCGCGTTCGGCGCCGGCAGCGGCGGTAGGTTCGCCGCCATGGCGGCGGCGGTGGCCGGTGCGACCATCTGCAGCAACGGGGTGGGGACGCCGGCGACGTAGGCGAGCAGGGCCCGCGCTCCTTCGAGTGCCACGAGGACTGCGGCCACGCGCGCCAGGCCCGAGCGCGGGTTGACGGCCGATCGTTCCAGCGCCATTCCCGCCAGGACCAGGGCCGGAAGTGGCATGGTGTAGGGAAAGCACGGGGCGAACGCGGCGAATGCGTCGATACCGACCGTCCACCCGACGATCACCGTGGCGGCGATCGCGATCGCCGCGATGCTCAGGGTGCGAACCACCGTCGTCGTGCCGTGCGGCCAGATCTGCACGTGGGCCAGCTCGGCGGTCATGGCGTATGCATCACAGTCTCCCCTTTAGCCCGAGCGGCGGCGCTGCCCCGTTAGAGTCGCCGCAGGTTCCTTCGTTGGTGGTGGCACTGCTCAACACTTCTCAACACCTCAACCGCATCAGACGGATTGCCCTGGGCTATTGCAGAGGGTGGCTCGCCGGGACGCCATCGCGCATGAGCTCGTGGGCCAGACGGAAGGCCCGATCGCTGACGCGGAGCTCGCCCGAGAACGGGGTCTGGGTCTCGTTCACCAACGCCAGGGTCCAGGCGATGGTGGCGGTCAGGACGACCGTGATCACGATCTGCGGCATCAGGCGCGGCATGCCGAAGAAGTACGTGAACGCTACCGTGGCCGCTCCGAAGACGACCAGAAACACCCAGATCACCCGTGGCAGGCCGGATTCGATGTAGTAAATCCGGTGCCGGCGACCATCAGCCAGGTCGTCGAGCTTGCTCAGAGTCTGCTGGTAGAGGGCGACTTCCCAGGCTTCGCTGGGTCGCTCGTCGAGAACCGCGCGCCAGATCGCCGCATAGTAGCCCTGCGTGACGTCGCTGGGATGCCCCTCGGACATCGCCGGCCACTCGTCCTCGACGACGCTCCGCGCGTAGTCGGTCAACGCCGAGGCGAGGCGCGCCCCGTCCGGCTCCGGCATGCCCTGTGAATGGCGAAACAGGTCGGCAGCGGCGCTGGCCTCCGCCTCGGTATCGGCGCGGGCGGCCTCATAGCGCTCCCACGACGACACCAGCACGAAGGCGAGAATGATGCCGTAGAGCCCGCCGACGACGGCGAAGCAGACGCCGGCGACCTCGTGGTGCTCGATCAGCGTGGTGAGCGGCACTCTGCGGCGAACGAAGATCAGGCCGAGCACGGCGGCGGCCACGAACGACGACGCGGCCACAAGCTCGGAGTTCACGGCCGGTCCACCCCGTAGCTGTCGATCACCGCCCGCTCCCCGCCAGCCGCCACAGCGTTGGCCAGTAAAGCATGCCCTTGAAACGGGGCAATCGCGTTTTGCGTGCCGCCACGTCGAGGGGCGCTGTGTGTAAAGCCATGTTCTCACTGCCTGCATGGTTGAGCAGGCGGCGGACGTCACCGCCGGCCTCCCCCACGGCGCTGGAGACCGGCATGGGCATTGCGCTGAGGGTGCGACGAACGGGAGGTCGACATGATCGACAGAGAAGGTTCTCAGGGTTTTCCCCACCCTCGTCGCACCAGCAGGCAGCGGGCGATCGCCGCTGCCCGCGGTCTGTTGGCGCTGTGGATGGGCGCCGTAGGTTGCGGCTCTGCTGCTCGCGCCGGCGTCGACGAGTGGAGCAGCGCCGCGCCCTCGCGCGCGCCGGTGACCTCCCTGGCCCTCGATCCGCACCACAGCGGTCATCTGTACGCCGGAACGGCCGGCGACGGCGTGCACGCGAGCTGCGATCACGGCGCCACCTGGCAGGCCGTCAACGTGGGCCTGGGCGCGATCTACGTCGACGCGGTGCTCGTCGACCCGGTACGCCCCGACACCGTCTACGCCGCCTCGCCGAATCGCGGCGTGTTCAAGAGTGTGGATGGGGGGCATCACTGGGCGAGCGCTAACGACGGCCTCCCCGGTCACTCGGCGCACCACCTGGCGATCGATCGCGACCGGGGCGTGTTGTTCGCGAGCACCGACGAAGGCGTCTTTCGCAGCTACGACGCCGGCGACAGCTGGCAGTCGACGCGGCTGCGCCTTGGCGTCGGGGAGACGGAGTCGTCCAACCCGGCGCTCGGGGCCTGGATCGACTGCCTGGCGGTCGATCCCGACGCCGCCGCGCAATACGCCTGCCTCTTCAACTGGGGGGCCGACTCCGGCCTCGTTTGGCAGCTGCTGCGCTCCACCGATGCCGGCGTCACCTGGCACGCCGTGCCATTGCCGGGGAATGGCGGTCCGCTCGCCATCACCATCGCGGCCGACCGCCTGTACGTGGTCACGTACGATCCGTACGGGTCGACCAGCGCCATTCTCGAGTCATCTGTTGCCTGGGCGACGTGGGACAGTGTCGGCACCGACATGCCGGGCTGTGGGCCGGATTGTCGCGTCAACGCCGTGGCCGTGGGCCCGGGCGCGGAGCTTCCGGCCTTCGCCGCGACGGATCGCGGCGTCTATCGCCGTACCGATAACGGCAGTGCCAGCTGGCAACCACTGGCCGCGGGTATGGGTGACCGCGCTGTCGACGATGTCGCGTTCGATGGGCGCTTTGTCTACGCGGCCAGCGGCGACAGCGTCTTGGCGATGGACACGGCGCCGAGCTGTGCGGGCGATTGCGACGGCGACGGCACGGTCACCGTGGCGGAGCTGGTTTCCCTCGTCCAAATCGGCATGGAGCGGCGTCCAATGACCGCGTGTGCGGCGGCCGATTCCGCCGGCGAAGTCCAACTCACCGTCTCCGACCTGGTCGCCGCGGTTGCCAGCGCCCTGCACGGGTGCCAAGCGACGGCGCGCAGTTGACACGACTCGGCGGCCCCTTTGTGATGAAGCTATCGTGACCGACCGCCGCGCCGGAGCGCTGATCACCGCACTGTTGCTCGTCGCGCTGCCCGTCGTCGCGGCGGCGCAGGTGTTGGTGGCCTGGAACGCCGACGGCATCGGCAGTGTCGGCGCCGTGCGCGCCCAGCCGCCGTACACCGCCAGGGCGCGCGGCGTGCGCGGTGGCGCCGACGCGGTCATCGGCTACGCGCCGCACGGCCAGTTGTTCAGCCTCAGCCGCAGCGCCGGCACCATCACGCTCTTCAGCAAGCGGCGCCGGGTGCGACGGCTTTTCGATCTCGGTGCCGACGCGCGGCTCGAAGACATGGTCGCCACCGATGCGTGCACAGCGTATGTGACACGGCGCAACGCCACCCGTTTGCTGCGCCTCGACCTGTGCACGGGGGCGCGCGCCGACGTCGTCGACCTGAGCGCCTTCGCCGACGACGACGGCATTCCCGACCTCGGCACGATGGCGCTCGATCGCGGCCGGCTGCTCGTCCAGATCCGCCGCGAGAACGAGAACAGCGAATCGCGCTTCGTCGCACCGGCATACCTGGCGGTCATCGACGTGGCGACCGAGCAGCTCGTCGACGTCGATCCGCTCGAGCCCGGCGTGCAAGCCATCACCCTCGCCGGCACAGCGCCCAAATACCGCATGCAGGTCGTGGACGCCGCTCGACGCCTGTTCGTCTGTGCCACCGGCGCAACCTTCGACGCGGGCGGCCTCGAGATCATCGACCTCGACAACCTGCGCAGCCAAGGCCTCGCCATCCGCGAGGCCGACGGGCTGACCGGTGCCGATCTCGGCCCCATCGTCATGATCAGCCCCGACCGCGGCTACCTCGTCTTCACCACCGACTTGACCCTTTCATCCCATCTGCACGCCTTCACCCTGACCGGCGGCGTCGACCCCACGCCGCTGCACGTCGCGGTCGATTACGCGGTCCCTGCGCTGGTCTACGACGACCGCAGCGGCGCGCTGCTGGTGCCGCAGGCGGGGTTCAACGACAACGGCGTGCACGTGTTCTCGACCGCCACCGGCGCCCGCCTCACCGGCAAACCGATCGCCACCGGCGGCCGGCCCACCGACCTGCTTCTACCGCGCCCCGACTGATCGCGGCGACCGCGTCCGAGCCTCGCGCATCGCATGATCGTAAAACGGGTTTGCGCCTACGGAGCGAATTGTTTACACCGTTAGGACTTTTCATGGACTTTCCGCGCATCAAGCGACTCCCGCCCTACGTCTTCAACATCGTCGGGGACCTCAAGCAGAAAGCCCGCCGCGCCGGTGAGGACATCATCGACTTCGGCATGGGCAATCCGGACGGCCCGACCCCGCCGCACATCGTCGCCAAGCTGCTCGAGGCGAGCGCCAAGCCGAGCAACCATCGCTATTCCGTGTCGCGCGGCGTGCTCAAGCTACGCGCGGCGATCTGCGACTGGTACAAGCGCCGCTACGACGTCGACCTCGATCCCGAGTCCGAGGCGATCGTCACCATCGGATCCAAGGACGGGCTGGCGCACCTGTCGCTGGCCATCCTCGGTCCCGGCGACGTGGTGCTGTGCCCGAGCCCGACGTACCCGATCCATCAGTACTCCGTGATCATCGCCGGCGGCGACCTCCGCAGCGTGCCGCTGATCCCCGGCGAGGACTTCTTCGCCAGCCTGGTCGAGGCCATGCGCCAGACCTGGCCGAAGCCGAAGCTGCTGATCATCAACTTTCCCCACAATCCGACCACGATCACCGTCGACCTGCCTTTCTACGAGCGCATCGTCGACTTCGCCCGCGAGCACAAGCTGCTGGTCGTCCAGGATCTCGCCTACGCCGACATGGTCTTCGACGGCTACGAGGCCCCCAGCATCCTGCAGGTGCGCGGCGCCAAGGACCTGGCGGTCGAGTTCTTCACGCTGTCGAAAAGCTACAACATGCCCGGCTGGCGGGTCGGCTTCTGCGTCGGCAACCACGAGATGATCGCCGCGCTGGCGCGCATCAAGAGCTATCTCGATTACGGCATCTTCCAGCCCATCCAGATCGCCGCCATCGCCGCCCTGAACGGGCCGCAGCACTACGTCGAGGACATTCGCCGCCGCTATGAGCGCCGCCGCAATGTGCTCGTCGACGGCATGAACCGCGCCGGCTGGACCGTCGCCAAGCCGAACGCGACGATGTTCGTCTGGGCGCCGATTCCGGAGCCGTTTCAGGCGATGGGGTCGCTCGACTTCGCCACCTTCCTGCTGCGCGAGGCCAAGGTGGCGGTGTCGCCCGGCATCGGGTTCGGCGAGTACGGCGACCGCTGGGTGCGCTTCGCGCTGATCGAAAACGAGCACCGCACCAGGCAAGCGGTGCGCGGCATCCGCCGCGCCTTGGCGGTCGGACCCGGCCGCGCCCGTACGCTCGCCGTCGTCCGCTGACGACCACGCCGAGCACGGCAGGGAGGCGGTTCTGGGGCAGTCGAGCATCCGTGTCGGCTTGATCGGCTTCGGCACGATCGGCACCGGCGTCATCAAACTCCTGCAACGCAATCGGGCCGCCATCCGCGACCGCCTCGGCGCGACCCTCGATCTGGTGCGCGTCGCCGACATCGACACGACCCGCGATCGCGGCGTCAAGCTCGGCCGCGGTGTCCTGGTCGGCGATGCGCAGCTCGTCCTGCGCGACCCCGCCATCGACATCGTCATCGAGCTCATGGGCGGCACCGGCGTCGCCCGGCGCTTTGTGCTCGAGGCCATCGCCGCCGAGAAAGACGTGGTGACCGCCAACAAGGCGCTGCTGGCGCACCACGGCGCGGAGATCGTCCAGGCGGCGGAACGCCAGGGCGTGCAGATCGGCTTCGAGGCCAGCGTCGGCGGCGGCATCCCCATCATCCGCACTCTGAAAGAGGGCCTGTGCGGCGACCGCAATCTGGCGGTCTACGGCATCGTCAACGGCACCTCGAACTACATTCTCAGCCGCATGAGTGAGGAAGGCGGCGAGTTCGCCGAGGTGCTGCGCGCGGCCCAGGCGGGCGGGCTCGCCGAAGCCGATCCGTCGTTCGACGTCGACGGCATCGACGCTGCCCACAAGTTGACCCTGCTGATTCAACTCGCCTTCGGCGTGCGTATTCCCTTCGACGACATTTCGGTGGAGGGGATCCGCCACGTCAGCCAGGCCGACATCGCCTACGCGCGCGAGTTCGAGTACGCCATCAAGTCGCTCGCCGTGGCGAAGCGCAGCGGCGATCGCATCGAGGCCTCGGTGCGGCCGACGATGGTGCCGCGCCGCCACCAGCTTGCCGCCGTCAACGGCGCGCTCAACGCCATCGTGGTACAGGGCGATGCGCTCGGCTCGAGCATGTACGTCGGGGCCGGGGCGGGCATGATGCCGACTGCCACCGCCGTGGTCGCCGACCTCATGGACGTGGCGCGCAACCGCCTGCACGACAGCCGCGCCAGGGTGCCTCCCCTCGGCTATCCGCTGCGCGCCCAGCGCCGCGCCCGCCTCGTCGCCGGCGACGATCTGCGCGGCGAGTACTACCTGCGCTTCATGGTCGTCGACCGCCCCGGCGTCATGGCCCGCATCGCCGGCATCCTCGGCGCCAACGACATCTCGATCGCCGCGGTGATTCAGCGCGAGCGCGAGCATGGTCGGGTCGTACCGATCGTCATTCGCACCCACGATGCCCGCGAGAAGGCGCTCCGGAAGGCCGTCCATGCCATCGACCGGCTGAAGATCGTGCGCGGCCGCACGGCAACCATGCGCATCGAGGAGAGCCTGGCCTGATGCCGGCCGCCGCAGGCGCCGGGGGCACCGATCGGCCAGTTCCGCTGGCCCGGCGTCGGTCCTGTAGAAAAAGCTCGCCTACCCACTATACTGCGGGAAGTAACCGCCGGCCCGGTGGGAGGGCTGGCGTAAGATCGTAGGCTGCTATGGATCGGAATTTGGCACTCGAAGCGGTGCGCGTGACGGAGGCGGCCGCCCTGGCCTCGGCGCGACTCATGGGGCGCGGCGACATCGACGCGACCGACCGGGCTGGCGCCGACGCCATGCTGCGGACGTTCCAGTCGATCGCCATCAACGGCGTCATCGTCATCGGCGACACCGACAGCACGGTGGACGGCCTGTTGCCCGTGGGTGCGCGGGTCGGCAACGGGGTTGGTCCCGAGCTCGATGTTGCCCTGGACCCCCTCGAGGGTGCGGCGATCTGCGCCACGGGCGGCTACAACGCCCTCTCCATCGTTGCCATCGCCGAGCGCGGCGGCTTCCTGCGCTGCCCGGATATGCACATGGAAAAGATCGCGGTGGGACCGGAGGGCCGCGGCGTCATCGACCTCGACCGCAGCCCGACCGATAACCTGCGCGCCGTCGCCGAGGCCCGCGGCGTCTATGTCGCCGATCTGACCGTCGCCATCCTCGACCGCCCGCGCCACGAGCGCCTCATCGAGGAGGTGCGTCGCGCCGGGGCCCGCGTCAAACTGCTGCTCGACGGCGATGTCGCGGCGGCTATGGCGACGACGCGGCCGGAGGCGGGCATCGATCTGCTGATGGGCACCGGCGGCTCGCGCCAGGGCATCCTCACCGCCGCGGCGCTGCGCTGCGCCGCCGGCGACATGGAGGCGCGCCTCAAGCCGCGCAACGAGGAGGAAGCCGATCGGGCCCGCGAGTTCGGCATCCGCGACGTCGAGAAGCGCTACGGCATCGAGGAGATGGCGTCGGGCAGCGTCATGTTCGCCGGCACGGGCGTCACCACCGGCGACTACTTCGAGGGGGTGCGCTTCTTCCGCGGCGGCGCCACCACCAACTCGGTGGTCATGCGCTCGCGCACCCATACGGTGCGCTTTCTCCGCTCCATGCACCGCTTCGATCTCAAGCCGGACTATTGATGACGACCGCCGACGCGACCGGCGCAGACGGTGGGCGCTGAGGGGGAGGGGGAATGGCGTGGACGTCCTGCTACACCACCCCGCACGAGTTCCAGGCGTATCTCGTCAAGGGCTACCTGGAGCAGTACGGCGTGCCGTGCTTGGTCGACAGCGCCCGCTTCGGCATGAAGCCGCTCAGCTTCTGCGCCCTCGGCGAGGTGCGGCTGCTGGTACGCGACGAATGGCTGCAGGTTGCCCAGGGATTGATCCGCAGCCGCGAGGAACCGCCGCGGCGCCGCCTGCGGCTCGTCTCCAGCCGGAGTGACGCATGAAGCACGCTGACAGTGCGGCGCGTACCGCGTCGCTCGCCGCCGCCGAGCCCGCGCGGCGTTACACCACCGTGTCCGACATGGAGGTGGAACCGCTCTACGCGCCCGCCCACCTCGATCCGTTTCGCTACGAGGAGCGGCTCGCCGATCCCGGCGAGTACCCGTTCACGCGCGGCGCCTACCCGACGATGTACCGCGGCAAGCTGTGGACGATGCGCCAGTTCGCCGGCTTCGGTACGCCCGAGGACACCAACGCGCGCTTCCGCTTCCTGCTCGGTCAGGGCCAGACCGGCCTCTCGACGGCGTTCGATATGCCGACGTTGATGGGCTACGACGCCGACCACCCGCGCGCCCTCGGCGAGGTGGGTCGCGAGGGTGTCGCCGTCTCCAGCCTCGCCGACATGGAGACGCTGTTCGACGGCATCCCGCTCGATCGGGTGACGACGTCGATGACCGTCAACTGCTCCGCGAGCGTTCTCCTGGCGATGTACTTTGCCATGGCCGAGCGGCGCCGCATCCCGCTGTCGGCGTTGGGCGGCACCATACAGAACGACATGCTCAAGGAGTTCATCGCCCAGAAAGAGTGGATCAGCCCACCCGAGCCGTCGGTGCGCGTCATCGTCGACATGATCGAGTTCTGCGCCGAGCACGCGCCGAAATGGCACCCGGTGTCGATTTCCGGCTACCACATCCGCGAGGCGGGCTCGACGGCCGTGCAGGAGCTGGCCTTCACACTCGCCGACGGCATCGGCTATGTGCAGGCCGCCGTCGAGCGCGGCATCGCCGTCGACGACTTCGCCCCGCGCCTCTCCTTCTTCTTCAACGTGCACAACGATTTCCTCGAGGAGATCGCCAAGTTCCGGGCCGCGCGCCGCATGTGGGCGAAGATCATGCGCGAGCGCTTCGGCGCCACCCAGCCCCGCTCCTGGCTGTTGCGCACCCATGCCCAGACGGCCGGCTGCTCGCTCACCGCCCAGCAGCCGCTCAACAACGTCGTCCGGGTGGCCATCCAGGCCCTGGCCGGCGTGCTCGGCGGCACCAACTCCCTGCACACCAACTCGATGGACGAGACGCTGGCGCTGCCGACCGAGACGGCGGTGCTGACGGCGCTGCGCACGCAACAGATCATCGCCGAGGAGAGCGGGGTCATCAACACGGCCGATCCGCTCGGCGGCAGCTACGCGATCGAGGCATTGACCGACCGCCTCGAGCGCGAGGCCTTTGCGTACATCGACAAGATCGATCAGATGGGCGGCATCATCCGCGCCATCGAGCTCGGCTTTCCCCAGCAGGAGATCGCCGACGCTGCCTACCACTATCAGCGCCAGCTCGATCGCGGTGAGAAGGTGGTGGTCGGCGTCAACAAGTACGAGGCGGCCGAGGATGATCGGCCGCTGGAGATCCTGCGCGTCGGCAACGACGTCGAGCGCACCCAGGCGCAGCGCGTGCGCGAGCGCAAGCAGGGCCGCGACCAGTCCGCCGTGCGCGACCGTCTCGCCGCCGTACGCGCCGCCGCGGCCGACGGACACAATCTCATGCCGCCGATCATCGCCGCCGTGCAGAGCGAATGCACCGTGGGGGAGATCTCGGACATTTTTCGCGAGGTCTTCGGCGTCTATCGCGACCCCGCGTGGATCTGAGGCGGCGGCGTGGCTGAGCGGCGCCTGCGTATCCTCATCGCCAAGCCGGGGCTCGACGGCCACGACCGCGGCGCCAAGATCATCGCCCGCGCCCTGCGCGACGGTGGCTTCGAAGTGATCTACACCGGCCTGCACCAGACCCCGGAGATGATCGTCGAGGCGGCGCTGCAGGAAGATGTCGACGCCATCGGCCTCAGCATCCTGTCCGGCGCGCATATGACGCTCTTTCCGGCAGTGATCGATCTGCTCAAGCAGCGCGGCGTCGATGACCTGCCCATTTTCGGGGGCGGCATCGTCCCGCCCGAGGACGTCGCCGAGCTGAAGCGCCTCGGCGTGCGCGAGCTGTTCACGCCCGGTGCCAGCACCGACGACATCATCACCTGGGCGCGCACCAACCTGCAGCCCCACGACTGAGAGGATTTTCAACCCAGCGACGCTGAGACCCGGAGACGGTCGGTTCGTGGTGCCCCGCGCTGCCGCCTGGCGCAATATTCGTAGTATTGTCGCCCGCAATGGCAGTCGCGATGAGTACAACGAGAATGTCTCCGTGCCTCCGCATCTCGGTGTTGGAAGGTTTCCTTTCGTCCTGTTTTCGAACCTGAATGGAACGACGCTCGATCATCATCGTCGGCGCTGGGCCCGCCGGCACGGCGACGGCGCTGGCTCTGCACCGGGCCGACCCGACGCTGGCGGGCGAGGTGTTGCTGCTCGAGAAGGCCCGCCACCCGCGGCCCAAGGTGTGCGCCGGCGGGCTCATTCCCGCCGGGAGGCGCTGGCTGGCCGAGCACGACGTGCCGTTCGACGTCCCGCACGTCACCGTACATCGCGCCGCAGTGACCACGCCGAGCGCCACCGTCAGCCACGAGGACCGCGACCTCTGTGACGTCGTCCGCCGCGCCGAGTTCGACGCAGCGCTGGTTGCCGCCTGCCGGACTCGCGGCATCACCGTGCGCGAGGAGGCCGACGTGCTCGGGGCCGTGCGCGACGGCGACGGCGTCCACCTCGAAACCGCGGCGGGCAGCTATCACGCCCGCCTGGTGATCGGCGCCGACGGCAGCGGCAGCCTCATCCGCCGCCGCCTGGTCGACGCCAGCCGGGCCGCCAACGCCCGCGCCGTGATGGCCGATGTGCCGATCGACGCCACCCGCTGGGCGGGCTTCGCCGAGCGGCGCTACGATTTCGACTTCCGCATCGTCCGGCACGGCTTGCCCGGCTACCTGTGGGCGTTTCCGTGCCTGATCGACGGCACCCCGCACGCCAACATCGGCGCCTACTCGGTGACGCCATTGGGCGCGCCGCTCGATGCGGCGCTGACCGACTACCTGCGCGAGCTCACCGACGCCGTGCCGCGCCGCTGCGCTTTCCCGATCCACTGGTATCGGCCCGGCGCCCGCATCGCCGCGCCGCACGCATGGCTGGTCGGCGATGCCGCCGGTGTCGACCCGCTGATGGGTGAAGGGATCTCGCTGGCGCTCGAGTACGGCAGCCATGCCGCCGCGCTGGCCGTCGAGGCAGTCCGTCGCGATGACTACTCCGGCAGCGGCTATCAGCAAGCGATCGAACGCTCCTGGCTCGGCACCAAGCTGCGCCGCCTCCATCTCGCCACGCGCCTCTTCTACAGCCGCAGCTGGCCCGCCTGGTTCGCCCTGGCCCAGCGCAGCCGCCGCGTCCGCGCCCTCGGACTGCGCTGGTACAATGGCGTGGACGGCTGGGATCAGCGCAGCGGCTGGGAGGCACTCGGAGCGCTCCTGGCGAACCGGGTCCGCGGATGAAATCGGCCAGGGCGCGCCGGCCGACGCGGCGGCCCAAGCGTCGCACGCGCACGCATCGTAACCGCTGGACCGTCGCGGTGGTCGCCACTGTGGTCGCCGCGGGAGCCGGCATCGCTCTCCTGTTGCAGGCGACGCGGCCGCCGTCAGCGCAGCCATTTCGTTTCCCATCGACCCTGGAAGCAACGCCGACCGTCGAGATCGAGGCCTCGGAACGCGCCCGCCTCAAGGCCATCCTGGACGGGCTGCGCGCAACCCCCGCCGATGACCAGCCTGTGCGTCGATGACGCCGGCCAGGCGTGGGCTTTCGCGGAGCCGCCCGGCCGCATAATCAGCCTGGTCCCCAGCCTGACCGAGTTGGTCTGCAGCCTCGGGCTCGCTGAACGGCTGATCGGCGTAACCCGCTACTGCACCGAGCCGCCGCATATCGTTGCGGCGCTGCCACACCTCGGCGGTACCAAGAATCCCGATATCGCCGCGGTCATCGCTCTCAGGCCAGATCTGGTTTTGCTCAACAGTGAGGAAAACCGCGCAGAGGATTTTCAGGCCCTTGCAGCCGCGCAACTGGTGACATGGGTCAGCTTTCCTCGCACCGTTGCGGCGGCCGCCGACTCGATCCGGCGCTTGGGTACCGCCCTTGCGGCGGGCCGGAACGCCGAGCGGATCGCCGGCGCTATCGATCGCGCCCTGCAGCGCGATGACGGGCGACGCGTCCGGGTCTTCTGTCCGATTTGGCGCAAACCCTGGATGTCCTTCAATGCCGACACCTACGCGAGCGACATTCTGGCCGGGGCGGGTGGGACCAACGTGTGCGCCGGGGCAGGGGAGCGCTATCCCGTGATTGACCTGGATTCGATTGCGGCCACCGACCCGCAGGTCATCCTGCTGCCTGACGAACCATACCCGTTCCAGGATCGGCATCGAGCGACACTGCGGCCCTTATCGCAGACGTCGGCCTGGCGTGACGGGCGAGTGCACATGGTCGATGGCAAGGCACTCTCCTGGTACGGGCACCGCACCGCCCCGGCGCTCGACACCTTCCGGGACCTCCTCGCCGACTGAGCAGGGGGCGCTACCCGAATCCGCAACGTTCCGCCGTTGCGGCTCTGCAAGAAACTGATCCACCTGCGAGCCTGCCTCGCCGCCCCAGACCCGAGCCGAGAGATCCGCGTCACGGGCACATGCATTGCACCGTTAGTGTCAAGGACCGTGTTCGTGCGCAGGGGGTGCGTTCGGGACGGTGCGAAAAAATCGACGGAGGGGTCGGCAGACCAACACAGGGGATGGAGAACGGCAGCATCAGAGGCTCACACCCGGTCGTTCTGAAGATCGTAGCCGCAGCGGAGAAGATCGCGGCGACCGACGTCGGCGTCCTGATCGTCGGCGAGAAGGGAACGGGGAAGGAGCTATTGGCCCGTTTCGTCCATGACATGAGCAGCCGGGCCAACGGCCCGTTCCTCCGCATTGACTGCCAGGATCTGGCCGGCCACTGGGACGGTACGGTCGTGACCGGCAAGCTGTCGCCCCAGCTCGAAGATGACGGCATCGGCCTCGACATCCTCGAGCGGGCGCGCGGCGGCACCCTGTTTCTCGACCACATCAGCGCCTTCGGCCCGGAGTTGCAGGCGCGCTTGCTGACCTCGATCGTCGGCGGCAGCGTCGCCCAGATCGACGTGCGGCTGGTGGCGGCGCGCGAGCCCACCGAATTGCTCCCCAGCTGTCTCGCCGTCGCCGCGCTCGCCCTGGTCGAGATCCCGCTGCCGGCGCTGCGCCACCGCCGCTCGGACATCCCCCTGCTTGTCGAGCATTTCCTCGACCTCTACGCCGTGCGCCATGACGTCGGGCCCTGCCACATCGAGCGCGATGCGATGGTGCAGCTCTGGCAATACGACTGGCCCGGCAACATCCGCGAGCTGGAAGCGCTGATCGAGCGCGTCGTCGTACTCAGCCGCGGCGGCGCCATCCGCATGAGCGACCTGCCGCCGCACGTGTGCCACGGCAAGCGCCCGCCCCCTTTCCAGCACAGTGGGATCCGAAGCTTGGAATTCACGTGACTTGAAGTCGCGG